>Ga0216301_1000025_pt1 | contig 35198 bp, 29 predicted proteins | sample 4hB_Boncat_minus_FD_156203 | JGI IMG/M metagenome (GOLD analysis project Ga0216301, IMG submission 156203) | Terrestrial sediment cell enrichment communities for BONCAT metagenomics from Utah, United States - 4hB_Boncat_minus | ecosystem: Environmental > Terrestrial > Deep subsurface > Rock...
GGTGGGTTTACGACTGCCTTCTTCGGCTTAGAGGGCCGGGGCGCCTTTGGCTTGGGATCGAGGGCGTTGCTCCAGTCGAGGTCGGCAAGCTTGGGGCCCTTGAGGTCGCGGGGAAGCGGCTCGGGAGTCGGCTGGGTTTCGAGTGGCCCGGGGCGGCTCGTGAGGTGGAAATGGTGGCAGACGGGGCACTGGTAGGCGCGGAAGCGCCACTCGCAGGCTCGCTCGGCGTCGGCGGCGGAATCGAACCGGGCTTTGCGGGAGCAGGATTGCTCAGCGGCTTTGAGATAGCGACCCTTGCCCAACGCCTAAGCCTCGTCCTGCTTCGTGCTCGTTTCGAGTAACGGCTCTAGTTGAGCGAGATCGGCTAAATCTTGAGGCCGTGCGGCGGCCCGCTTTGTCGCGGCCAAGTCCTCAAGGCTGATGTAATTGACCACGATGTCCCCAAGTAACCCGCTGGTGCGTCGGTTCCAAGCACTGTCGAAGTCCACGCCACTCAGGAAGTTGAGAATATCGACCTGATTGGGCTTGCGTCCGAGGACGATCATCGCCCGGTGCCCTTGGTGTAGGTGTGCTTCAGCCTCATCCTGCAGATGGAAACCGAACTCTTCCAACGCTGAACGGACCCTAGCCGCGTTTTCGTGGCTACGGCGGACGAACAGATCGAGGTCTTCGGTGAACCGGGGCTTCGCGTAGAAGGCCAGCGCGTGGGCGCCCACGACCAAGAAATCGACCCTATGGGACTGAAACAAGCCGATAAGACTTTTCAAGTCTTCGTTCAGTGGGGTCGGTCCAGGCATCGATCAATTGGAGGAGAAGCCATACCCGCTCGTGCGGCTCCAGGCTTCGATAGAAATCGTCGTCGTCTTTCGCCGCGTCCTCAGGAGTCGTTAGCTTCCACTCCTTTTCAAGTTTGACGTTGTCCATCGAACCTATCTCTGAACTAGCTGAACGAGTTGAGGGGAGGCGCGAACGAACCTCCCCTCAACTAGGTCACTCCCCTAGACGAGTACTTCGCTACGTCGCTCAGCGACGCGGCGCTCGCTGTGGTCGAGGATCTTTTTGCGGAAGCGGAGCTGCTTCGGCGTGACCTCGAGAAGCTCGTCCTCGCGGAGCCAGGAGAGGGCCTGCTCCAGGGAGAACTCCTTATGGGCGTCGATAACCGTGGTGGCTTCGGAGGAAGCCGAGCGGATGTTGTTCGCCGCCTTCTCCTTCGTCGCGTTGACGATCATGTCCTCGTCGCGGGAGCAGGCACCGACGATCATGCCGCCGTACACCTCGGTGCCCACCGGGTAGAAGAGGGTGCCGCGCTCTTGGACGTCCTCGTAGGCGTACCGCGTCAGCTTGCCCGGATCCTTGTTGATCAGCGAGCCCTGGGTGCGCGAGACGATCTCGCCCTTGTACGGTCGGTAGCCGTCGAACAGGGTCGAGATGAGGCCGAGGCCCCGGGTCATCGTGAGGAAGTTCGAGCGGAAGCCGATGAGGCCGCGGGTCGGGATCGAGTAGTCCAGCGACGTCGTGCCGTTGTCGTTCTTCCGCATGTCGATCAGCTCGCCCTTGCGACGGCTGAGGTCTTCCATGACGGTGCCGACGGAGTCCTCGGGGCACTCCAGGGTCGCCATCTCGAACGGCTCGAACACGGAGTTCGCCTCGTTGGGGCTGGTCCCCTCGACGTCGGAACCGCGCTTGTAGATGACCTGCGGGCGCGAGATTTGCATCTCGTACCCTTCGCGGCGCATCGTTTCGATGAGGATGGCGAGCTGGAGCTCACCACGCGCCTGGACCTTGACCGAGTCGGCGGAGGACTGAGGATCGATCTTCACCGAGACCGAGACCGCCTCTTCCCGCTCGACCCGCTCGCGGATCTTGTGGATGGTGAGGAACTTGCCGCCATCTTTGCCCGCCAAGGGCGAGTTGTTCGCGTAGAAGTTCATCGACAAGGTCGAGGGCTCGACCTTGATCGCGGCGATCGGCTGAGTGGTGTCCACGTGGGCGATCGTGTCGGAGATAAAGACCTTGTCAAGGCCGCTCATCATCACGATTTCGCCCGCCTCGACCTGCTCGACTTCCTTGAGCTGGATGCCGTCGTAGATCCAGAGCTTGGTGACGTTGAAGCCGTTCCGCTTGTCCACGCCCTCTCGAAGCTGCTCTACGCGGTCACCGACTTTGAGGGTGCCGCGCAGGACCTTACCGCCGAACATCCGGCCGAGGTACGGATCGTAGTCGAGGTTGTTGACCTGGAGAAGGAACGCGCCCTCCGTCTCCACGCGGGGAGGCGGTACGGCGTTCACGATCATCTCGAACAGGGCGCGCATGTCCTTCTCCGCGCCATCGGCGCTGATGCGGGCAAAGCCGCCGGCGCCGCTGGTGTAGAGGTGGGGGAAGAACAGGTCGTCCTCGTCGGCGCCAAGGTCGATAAAGAGGTCGATCGTCTTGTCGTAGGCGTACAGCGGGCGGGCGTTCTCGCGGTCGATCTTATTGATGCAAACGATCGGCTTAAGGCCGTTCTCAAACGCCTTCTTGAGCACGAAGCGCGTCTGGGGCATGGGGCCCTCGTTGGCATCGACGATCAGGAGGACGCCGTCGACCATGCTGAGCACGCGCTCCACCTCGCCACCGAAGTCGGCGTGGCCGGGGGTATCGACGATGTTGATCTTGTAGTCTTTGTAGCGGACCGAAGCAACCTTGGAGAGGATCGTGATGCCCTTTTCACGCTCGAGGTCGTTGCTGTCCATGACGCGCTCTCCCATGTGCTGGTTTTCCCGGAAGGTGCCAGCCTGCTTGAAGATGGCATCGACGAGGGTGGTCTTGCCGTGGTCGACGTGCGCGATGATTCCGACGTTTCGGATAGGGGAGGGCATAGACACAAGTTTACCCGTTGAGGCTTGTACAGGCCTGTCCAGCAACCCCCGGGATCTTGCGCATTAGCCAGGTATGTTGGGTGGGACGTGTCCCGGCTCCACCTCCTTCCGCTATTGCTGGTCATTGCCTTGGCCCCTTTTGCGTCGGCCCAGACTCCTGCGAAATGGCAACGGTTCACCCTGCCCAGTGGGGCGACGCTTGAGGTCCCAGGTCGGATGAAGGAGTCGAAACAGAGCGAGGTGCCGGGGGTGGAGTCTTCCTTCCTCTTCGAAGGCGATATGGGCACCTTCAAGCCGATGGTGGCGGAACTGACCATCGACCAGAAGGATATGGTTGGGCAGAGGTACGACGAGTACTTGCGCGATTTTCTCGTTGGATTTGTCCGTCAATCGAGGTGCAAGCTAATCCGTCAGCAGGCGTTCGTGCTGGAAGGACACCTGGGAGTAGAGATGCTCCTCCAGTCGTTTAGTGGTGCCCAAATCATGTCCCGGGCGATCTTGGTCGGCAACCGCACCTACAGCGTGTCTGCTATCTGCTTCCCTGATACGTTCGCCCCCACTGGTGCCCGGCGATACCTGAACTCGCTGGCTCTCCCCAAAGGCACGCCACGTGGCCCTTTCAACTCACCCGAACCGCCTTTTGCGACCTACAACGATCCGGCTGGCCTTCTTTCCGTCGATTTGCTTGGACCTCCCTCTGCGAAGTCCATTCCGAGGAAGGTAGAAGGTCACTCCTTTACAATCGAGTTGCGGAAGGCAACGTTCCTCAACAAAGTGACGGGGCTGGTGTACGTAGACCTTCCGTCGACTGCCCAACTTGAGAAGGACGAAGATCTGATCTCCACGTTAATGGAGGCCATCAGCCACACGATCCTGAGCGAGGCGAGCGCAGAGCGGAAACGGTCGTTCAAGTACAACCTCAACGGACACGAGGTCCGTTCACTCTCCTTTGTGGCTAGCGATGGCCTTCAAGAAGGTCGCATGGATGCGGTGGTCGTCGGAAATCGCCTGATTGCCTTCTTGGCCATCGCGCCTCAGCACACACTGAACTCACCCGAGATCAATCGCTTCTTCCGGTCGATCAAGCTCAAGAAGTAGCGATGGTCGTTTTGTCCATCGGTACTTAGGGTGTCTTGGGCTGGAAGTCCACCGACCAGCGGGGATCGATGCCGGTGGCGATGGTGGCAAACGTCTTCTTCGCGATGGAACCCACCTTCAATGCGAGCAGTGGTTTTGGCCCCACCAACGGGCTGTTGTTCTCCGTGCGGCCAGTGGCGGTGCCTCGGGTAGGAAGGCCTCTGTACACCACCAGATCGTCTCCCACGAGAGCAACCGGCGAGTACATCCCTTCGAACCGTACGGGAGTCGAAGCCAAAGTGGCGAAGTCAAAACGTAACGTGTGGCCAGAGTTATCGGCAACGAGTACGTGCTTACCCGATGAAGAGACGACTGGTCTCATGCCGATGTGCAGAATCCTCGTTGCACCCGTCACGGTGTCCAACACGTGGACTGCCGGAACCTCTTCGGCGCGAAAACTGTTGGCAAATCCCGGAACGATCTTTAGGGAGGAACGCGGCGCGAGGGCAACGTACGCCAACTGCCGGTTGTCGGGAAACCAGCTTGCACCAAGGTCAAGAGCCCGAACTGGATAGCGGCGGCTGGACCTCTTTTTCGGGTCCCAAACCTCCAGGTCGCCCTCGCTCACGAACATCTGAGGATCGTAGAGTTGTCTTTCAGTGAGATCGACCCCAAGAGCGACGAGGCCGCTGCGGGAAACGGCAAGGTAATCGGAAACGTACTCACGATTTCTTAAATTGTCGCCCCACAAGGCGTCTCCTGGCCGCGAGAATAGTTCCTCCCGGCGCCCCGTGGTATCGACGGCGACGAGCCGGTGGCGCTTGGCCATCATGTCGTTCTCGACGAGGAGGGTCAGGCCGGTCGCGCTTGGCCCCGCAAGGGCGTGGATCGTCCAAGGTCGGGCAACGCTAAAGGACACGGCACTTCTCGTCGGCAGAGAGAGGACCTCGAAGCCACCCCTCCCTGTCTCGCGAACGACAAGTCCCTTTATCCCAGGAAGGAGTGACTTGTCTTCCGTTCCGCCCACGTCGATGGGGCCGCTTCTCTCCAGCGGAATCATGAAGGACAAAGGCACGCAGAGACATGCCGCCCCTAAAGCGAGGCCAAGAACAATGAGAACGATCTGCTGCCCCTTCATGGCAGCAGTATCCAACGGTAAAGGACCCACGGCGGCCTAGGGTCCATGAGAAATTGGTCCCTGGCCTCTTCCCTCAACCGAACGAACGATTGCCGCTCATGATCCGAGCAAAACCCGCTCCGCGAGGATGAATGCCACAAAGTCGTCAACCGGCTCCGGCGGAACCTGCAGGGTGGCGGGGAGGAGGCGGCGCCAGCCTCGGCGAGGGTGGTGCTCCCAGTACCGCTCGCGGGCCTGCAGCGTCGTGTCTTTTTCGTCAACCACCAGGATGCCCATGCTGGGCAGGTGCTCCCGGATAGTCGAGACGATGGGTTTGGAGTGGGTGCCGCTGCCGATGATGATGAGGTGGAAGGGTTCGGCCGCGTACGCCTGGTGAAGCTTGGGCAGCACCATCTCTGTAGGGACGACCTCGTGCCAGATCAGCCGTAGCGTCTGCTCGGTGGTGCGGCAGACGAGGGCCATCCCGCACTTGGAGGTGCCGGGGTCGATCGCCAGGACGGTCTTGTCCATGGCTACCGGATGCCGAACCGGAGCTTGAGGGGATCTGCGGCGCGGGTATCGGAATCGACCATTGCCCGCAAAGTTACCCGGCGGTCAGCCGCCCGGACGCGTCCCACGAGATCGAGGATCTCTTTTGCGGTGATTGAGCCGAATTCTTCGTCGGTCCCGGCCCGCGGCAGCATCCGGTCTTGCTTGGCCCGCTCGTTGACTTTGGTGCCGAGGAATTCGGACACCTTGGAGAAGATCTCAGCCTGATCGCGCTTGCCGTCGATGGCGGACTCGGCAAGGACCTGCCCCTGGCGGTACACCATGGGGTTCGGGAACACTCCGACCTCCAGAGACACCGGCTCGCCCTTGAACGCGTTGTACGTTGAGTAGGCGACGAGGACGACGTCTTCCTTGGCTTCGGCCACTTGCTGGGCAATGCGCGCCTTGATCTCGCTGCTGGGGATCGTGGCGTTCGTTTGCTTGTCCACGTGGTCGAAGATGTCCGCGACCGCGTACCGATCGATCCCTTCCGCGCCGCGTTCGGCGGCCCGGGCGCGGGCGCTACGAAGGAAAGACTCTAGAGCGGCCTTTGCCTGCTCCAAACCGAGGTTCCGGGACAGCGGGACGCGAACCACCTCTTGCCCACCCCGGAAGATGAGCGGCATCTCGCGGCTCTTCGTAAAGGTGGCCCCGATCTTGCTGTAGAAGCTCTGCGCCAGCCGGTACTCGGTCGCGACCTGGTTGAGCGTAGCCTGGGTAGAGTTCAGGTTGCGCTCCGTTGTCTGGAGTTGGGCCTGCAGATCGACCAATTGATCCTGGGCCAGCTTAAGCTGTTCTTGGGCTTTCTCGCGGGCTTCGGTCAAGTTCGCGGTGTCCCGTTCTAGTTGGGCAATCTCCGTTCCGAGGCGCTTCACGTTCTTTTCGAGGTCCGCGTTCTTCTGGAGCAGAGCAAGGTTCTGTTCCTTGACCTCGTTCGACTGCTCGACGGCCGCGTTGCGGATCGCCGTTGCCTCGTCCCGGAGCTTGACCGCCTGGGCGACTTTTTGGCGAACGAGGCTCAGGTCCCGCTGGGCCAGCCGGAGCGACTGCTGACGAGCCTTGAGGTCTTCTCGGTTGCGACGAAGCTTTTGGTCCAAGTCGGCGACCCGCCCCTCAAGACGGCGGCTGCTCTCTAGCTGGCTCTGGATCTCCTTCCGTTGGGCCTCGAGCTCTTTCCGTTGGGCAAGGATCTTTTTCGCCTGACTCTCTCCAAGCTTCGCTTTCTCCGCGTTGTCCGAAGACAGCCGCCGGTTCTCGCGGTTCAGGCTTTCGCCTTGTTGGGAAAGCTCCTGTTGCTGGACCCGCAGGTTGTCCAACTCTCGCCGAGTGTCCTTCAGCTCCTTGATCGCCCGCCGGCCCTGGACGATCCACGCGCGGACGTCGGAGCTGAGAACTACGATCAGGACGATCGTGAGGAGAGAGACGACCATGCCCGAAATCACCACGCCAAACTTGGCGGTGTCGCGCGGGCGCAACTTGAAGATGGTCAGGCGCTTCTTACCGAGCTTGCGGCCCAGTTCGTCCGCAAGGTACGCGATGCCTCCGCTGACCAAGACGATCAGCAGCAAGAAAGCGATGGGTAAGAAATCCACTTATTTGTTTAACTTCAGGCGTTGCGCCGCCACATTATTACGCCGGAACAGACGAGGCCGATCACGATGGGCGCAAAGCTGGCGGCCCATGCCGGAAGGACGCCCCCCTGTGCCCAGACGTTCATAAAGTTGGCTAACGTCACGTAGCCGAAAATGATGCCCACGGCGAGGGCGAAACCGGCGGCGGTGCCGGTGCGATGGTTGCGGATGCCGAGGACCGCCCCTAGCGTACCGAAGACGATGGCCGCCAGGGGAACGGAAAGCTTGTTCCAGTACCCGTATTCGTAGTTGGCCAACTGCTCCGTCGTCTTGTCCCGGAGCTCGCGGTGCCTCTTGATGTTGGCGAGGAGCTGGCGCATCGATTGGGCGTCGAAGTCGTCGTCCCGCTCCTTGATCAGGTCGCCGAAGGAGGTGTTGGGCTTGACGATCTTCTCCGGCCAAATATCCCCGTCGATGGGACTAACGAACCGACCGGTCGGGCTGATCACGGTGGCGCCGCCCCGGATCCTCCAGTCGTCTTTGTCGGTGTACTGGAGCTCCTTGGCCAACATGATCAGGGATTCGCGGCCCTCGTCGTCGAAGACGACCAGGGTGACCCCCTGAAGAGTCTGGTCGAGGATGTTGATGTTCTTGGCGATGATGGCGAGGCGAAGCCGGTTGTCCTCAACAATAGTCTTGGCTTGGGGCTGAGCCGCTCGCACCTGCTTGCTCGTCGCGATCTGGGTCAACAATTGGGCCGACCGGGCGGTCGCACTGGGGACGACCGTCTCGTTGAACAGGAACGTGCCGATGGCGATGAAGACGGCAAAGAGAGCGACCGGGGCGACGATACGTGGGATGCTCGCGCCCCCGGCCCGGAGGGCCACGATCTCACTGTCGGAACTCAGGCGGCCGAAAGAGAGAAGGGCCGCCAGGAGCACCGCCATCGAGAAGGTCTTCACCATGAAGGCGGGCAGCCAGAGTACGAACAACTGGAAGATCAGGTGCCCCGGCACCCCGTCCACCACAAAGCCAGCAATGCGTCCCAGGTAAGTGCCCGCGAGTAGCAGGGAAGTAAACATCCCCACCCCGAACACCCATGGTCCGAAGATCTCCTTGATGATCAGCCGATCGATCAAGCGCACCATCGACCCCCCGAACTATATAGAGTGCGGTGCCCTGGCACCGCTTTACCCAGCGAGCCCGCGAACGTGCAGGGAATGTGGGCTGTAAGGCAGGTCCGGGACATTGCTAACCTCCCAGACATCCCTGCCATTCCAAACACTTCCAGGCCACCGCACTCTAAAAGGCTCTTCCTAGTCATTGAGAGCCGTGTCTCCCGAGGCTGGGGGCTCTTCGTCTACTTTCTCGCCCTCGGCCTCGATCGCCAGGTCGTCGCCGCGCTTGCCCTCTAATGCGTCGGTTCCGAACTGCTGGCCCAGGTAGTGCTTGCGGACCATTTGGTTGTCGGCGATCTGCGGGCCGGAGCCTTGGGCGATGATCCGCCCGTCGATCAGGATGTAGTTGCGGTCGGTGATGCGCAGAGTAGCGGCGACGTTGTGGTCGGTTATCAGGATGCCGATCCCTCGGGCCTTGAGCCGGAAGATAATCTCCTGGATCTCCTCGATCGTTACGGGGTCGATGCCGGTGAACGGCTCGTCGAGCAAAATGAACTTTGGCTCGGTCGCGAGGGCGCGGGCAATCTCCACCCGCCGTCGCTCACCGCCAGACAGCACGTTTCCCGTGCTGTGGAGGATCCGGCCGATGTGCAGTTCCTCGGACAGCTCCTCGATCTTCCGCTTGGACTCGGCCGCGCTCCTCTTAGCGAGTTGGAGGACCAGCTTGAGGTTGTCCTCGACGGTCAGCTTCCGGAATACGCTCGCCTCCTGCGGCAGGTAACCGACCCCCGCGCGGGCTCGCTTGTACATTGGCCAGCGCGTCACGTTGAGGTCGTCGAAGAACACGTTTCCAGAATTCGGCCGGACGAGACCAGTGGTCATGTAGAACGTCGTCGTCTTGCCCGCGCCGTTGGGGCCAAGTAAGCCAACGATCTCGCCCTGGCTGATGTCGAACGTTACGCCGCGAACAACCTGCCGGCCTTTGTACGCCTTCTGAAGGTCCTGGGCCAGGATCTTCAACGCTGGCCCGTCCTGGTCTTCGGCTTAGGCCGAAAAACGGTGCGGGTAGGCTCGCCCTCCAGGCTGACCGTCTCCATCTCTCGCCGCGCGTTCAGTGTAATGACGGCCCGCGTTGCGCCGGTCACGGTGCCACTGCCGCTCTCGTCGCTGCTCCCAATAATGTTCAGGTTGCCGGTGAGGGTGAGAGTCGGCGGGTTCGACGCATTGTTCACGACCAACCGGTCGCCGGTGGCGGTGTAGGTCGAGCCGGCTTCAGCACCGGTCGAGGCAGCCTGCGCCACCACGATCTTGACCGCCCCTTGCAGGGTCGCTGTGCGCAAAGGATCCGCGTTGGGACCCGTGCTGGTTGGGTCTAGGATGGCTTGGGCACTGCGGCCAGTCGCAACGAGGGTCCGCCGCTGGGCCGAGTTGGAGTTGTTGATGGTCACTGGCCCGTCTAGGTCGAGAACCCCTTGATTCCCGTTAACCCGATAGTCGGCCCCCGAGCTCAGCACTTCGGTGACCTCTTTCGAATTGTTGCTGCCGACGGTCCGCACCGTCCGAACGCTTCCCGTCGCTTGAGCCGATTGGATGGTGCTGCTGCCGCGCTGAGCACGATTGGGCACAGTCTGTACCGAGAGGGTCTTTTGGGCGAACATCTCGAGCCCCTGACTGCGGGCCGCCGCGTAAGCCGGCCGACCATCGGCTCCCTGCACGACCACTTTCGTTACGCCTCCGGGGCCTTGGGTGAGACGCCCGCTACCGCCCCGAATCTCTACGTTGCGCTGCTTATCCTGGTAGGTGAACTGCAGCTGCGCAACCGCGAGCGCTGACACGGCAACCATTGCCACTAAGCTAAGTCTCTTCATCTATTTCGTCTTGAACATATCCGGAGTACCGAACGAGGTGAGGTCCGGGGTGGCCCAGAGCTCGCTTAGCGTGCTCAGGTTCCCCTGCTCACTCTCCACTCGCACGTTCCCCCGGGCTCGCACGAGCTTCTCGTCGGCGTCGTAACGAACTTCGTCGCAGAGCAGGGTCGCCTTCAGCTTCGGGTCGTTGGAACTGATGCGGACCTTACCCTTCAAGACCAGCAGGTTCTTTCCCTTGTCGGCGAAGCCGCTGTCGGCAGAGTAGGTGCCTTTCGGCTTCCCGTCGGCGAACAGTTCACCCGACACTTTCTGCATTCGACCCAGCTTCGCTTGCTCCGTTACATCGATCTGGGCTTCCTCCCATTTGACGCTCCATTGCTTTTCGCGCTTCGGACCTTCGGAATATTGCTCGCTGGACCCGGAACCCGCGTGGATGGTTTTCGGAAGCTCCGGATCTTGCTTCTTCTCCGGCGGTGCCGCCTGGTTTTTGTCCGCGACCGGATCGGCCTTTCGCCCACCGGAACAACCCATTGCCATAGCCAACACTAAAAGAGAAATGACTCGAGGTGATCTCTGGGTTCTCAGTGTTCGACAGGACTGCTCACTCATTCTGCTCGCACCCCTACCCTTTAGCCCAGAACCGGTAGCGCGGATGATGCCATCCTCCCCGTGAGGTCTCGGCGGGCAAACTTGCCCTGGTGCTGGCCAGCAAGTTGGCCACAAGCGGCGGCAATGTCGTGGCCGCGCTCGACGCGCTCGGTCACGTTCACTCCCTTGTTCGCCAGGATCGATCGAAAGGTCCTCACGCTCTCGCGGGTTGGACGCGCGAAGCCTTCGCCGGTGTCCACCCAGTTGAACGGGATCAGGTTGACTACGCTGGGGACGCCCTTCACCACGCGCGCCAGCTCATGGGCCTGCTCTGGGGTGTCGGTGATGTCCTTGATCAACAGGTATTCGAGCGTGATCTTCCGTCCGGTCGCCCGGTGGTAGTCGCGCATCGCCTGCATCACCTCGGCCACCGGCCACTTGTGGTTGACCGGCATCAGGCGGTTTCGCACTTCGTCCAAGGGCGAGTGGAGCGAGAGCGCCAAATGGATCGGCATCCCTTCCTGAGCCAACTCACGGATCTGCGGGACGAGGCCTACCGTCGAGACGGTCAGGTGCCGGTAGGAAAGGCCGACCTCCTCGTGCAGCAAGCGGAGCGCCTTCACCACGTTCTTCAGGTTCAGCAGTGGCTCGCCCATCCCCATGAACACCACATGGGAGACGCGCCGCTTGCTTAGTCGCTGGAGCATCAGGTACTGCCCAACGATCTCTCCGGCCGTCAGGTTGCGGTCGAAGCCGCCAAGGCCCGTCGCACAGAACTTGCAGCCCATCGGGCACCCCACTTGGCTGGAGATGCAGCAGCTCACCCGGTCCTCGTAAGGAAGCAGCACGCACTCGTAAACGTTCTCGTCCCCGTTGTGGACGAGCAACTTCTCCACCGCGTCCGTAGAGCGGCGGTGGGTGGCGACGGACAGTGGCTGTACGACGAACCGCCCGGCAAGCTCCTCTCGGAGAGCCTGGGGAAGGTCGCGCATGTCCTCGAAGCTGTCGACCGCCCGACCATAGATGTGGTGGGCGATCTGCTTCGCGCGCAGCTTCGCGTCGGGGCGCTCGCCGAGGGCGGTTTGAATCTCCTCGCGCGTCATCCCGACCAAGCTCGGCTTCGCGTCGGCCATTGGGGGAGTGTACCTTTGGGGGGTCATCGACACTCTTTTCCTACGCCAAACAGGCTTCCGAGGATCGACCAGATTGCCTGATCGGCTTGAATCCTAGACCCTCACCGCCCCCACAACGTCCATCTGTTCGAGCCCGTTAGACGGGCAGGGAAATGGCTCGAATGAAATAGAAGGCAATATCGACAGGAAACTAGCAAAGGCCCTCTTGTGCGGTTACCCCTATTCATGCTAGACCGTTCCTGATGCTTGTGCTAACAGCGGCTTTGATCGCCTTGAATGGACCGTCTGCGGGTCCTTCGGGGTCTCAATCTGCCAATCCCGTCCAATTCCCCAGTCCAAACGCTTTCGTGAAGAACGAAGGCCAGTGGAACTCCGAAGCGCAGTTCATGGCGCAGGGACCGGGCGTCGACCTCTGGGTAACCAGCACCGGTCTTACGCTCGACTTCCACAAATCCGAACTTGGTAGAGGTTCCAACGGCGAGACCGACGCGCGCAGACGCGGCCATGTCGTTCGGGTGAGCTTCGAAGGCCCCGTCGGTGGAGGCACCGTGGTGGGTTCAGGCGAGTTGCCTGGCCGGATCAACTACTTCCGAGGTAACGACCCGTCCAAGTGGGTCAAAAACGCGGTGCGCTACGAAGAGGCGACGGTTGTCGGGGTCCTTCCCAGCGTCGACGCCCGTTTCTACTTTGACCAAGGCTTGCCTCGCTACGACTTGATCGTCAAGCCGGGCGCGGACGCCGCCAGTGTCAAGATGCGCTACGAAGGTGCGGCAAACGTCCAAGTCGGTCGCGACGGCAGACTCCGCTACGAAACCAGCCTCGGCGCGGTGGAAGAGCGCGGTCTGTTCGTGTACCAGACCGTCGGCAACCAGCGACAACCGGTTAGTGCCGGCTATAAGGTCAACTCGGACGGCACCGTCGGCTTCAACATCGGTGCCCACGACAAGACGAAGCCACTTGTGATCGACCCCATCGTTTGGTCCAACTACGTCGGCGGTACGTCCGCAGACTCCATCCGGAAGATGGCGATGGACGGGGCCGGCGATATTCTCGCCGCGGGTAACACGACGTCGTCCGACCTGCCGGTGACCGTTGGCGCCTACGACACGAGCGCCTCCGCGAACGGTGATGTATTCGTGGCCAAGCTTAAGGCCGATGGGACAGGACTCGTCTATGCCACCTATCTGGGTGGAGGCGGGACCGAGTCCGTCAACGCCATCGATGTTTCACCCACCGGTGGTGCCGTGGTCGTTGGGGAAACCACCTCTAACAACTTCCCGACTGCAGGCAGTCTCCTCAGCCCCGGGCTTACAGGAACGAGCGACGCGTTTTTCACCGCCCTCTCGAGCAATGGGGCGTCCCTGAGCCAGAGCAGCTACTTCGGTGGCTCCGCCGCCGATGCAGCTAAGGGTGTCGCGCTTAGCGGATCAACGGTGTTCCTCCTAGGCGACACAACGTCAGGCGACTTGCCCCTGGCAAGCACGATCGACCGCGTGTTCCAGTCGCGGCGGTCGGGTGCGCGAGACCTCTTCCTGTCCAAGTTCACCCTGGGATCGAACACGTTGATCTTCTCCACCTATCTCGGTGGGAGCGCCGACGATTGGGCTACCGACCTGACCTTGCGCACCGGATCGCCCTGTCTCGTGGGCACGACTTCCTCCACGAACTTTCTTCTGGCCCACGAGTCCAAGCCGGGCCTCCAGAAAACTTACGTGGGGGGAGCCTCCGATGGATTCTTGGTCGGTATGAATGTGGATGGGACCGCCGTAACCTATCGGAACTTCATTGGGGGAACCGGAAGCGATAGCGTTAACGCCGTTGCGCTGGACTCGATGAACGACATCGTTCTCGCGGGCAACACGACCTCCACAAACTTCCCCATCCTCGACGGTTTCCAGTCGTCGAGCCCGGATCCCGCCGCGTTCGTCTTGAAGGTCAAAAGCGGCCATACCCTGGTCTTTAGCACTCTGTTCACTCGGACGGGTTCAGTCCCAGGTGCGGTCACCGCTACCGATGTGGCGGTAGACGCGGCGAGGTGTCCGATCATCGTCGGCCAAGCCGTCGATCGCGTCACAACGCGCGGTGCGGGAGCGATCTTGGGCAAGCCCGGATCGACGAACGGCTACATTGCCCGATTCTCCGCTTCAGGCAAGTCCCTGTTCTACGGTTCCTACATCGGAGGCAGCCTCGCAGACAGTGCGAACGCCCTCGTTCTAGACGCGCAGGGTCGGGCCTTCGTCGGTGGCACCACCGCCTCCACGACCTTCCCCGGGGCGACCAACGCTAATGCCGGGGCGGAAGATGGATTCTTGTCCCACGTAACGCTTCCCGTCACCCTCTCTCGCCTCGTCGTGTCTCCGATGGTAGCGCCCTATCGCCTGCCGGTCTCGGTCGGACTCGATGGTGCGGTTGTGACCCCGACCGGAATCACGCTCACTTCGGACAGCGAGTACCTGCCACTGCCCGCGTCGGTCACGGTGCCGGTCGGCGCCAGCACGGTCAATCTGAACCAAGCGGTTCGTGCGCTGGCGGACGATGTGACGGTCAATTTGACCGCCACCTTCGGTGCAAAGACCCTCAACGCGTCCGTGAACCTCGTGGCCCCGGTCCTAACCGCGATCACGACTACGGAGGCAGAAATCGAAGGCCGTCGATCCCTCTCCGGTTCGGTTACGGCAGAGGCCGATCCGGTGCTGCGGCGCTTGATCTGGCTGCGGCTCGTCGACGCGACGAGCGGCGATCCGATCCCAGAGACGATTGCGACGGTCGCCAACTCGGTGATCGAAGCCGGTCAGACCACGGGCAATTTCCTGGTTAAGACCTCGATCGTGCAGGACAACGTCACCGCTCGCGTCAAGGGCCCCAAGGGATTCCTTAGCGAGCCGTTCCTCATCAAGGCGTTGAAGCCTTTCTCGATCTACGGAACGACTACGGTCGTCGGCGGGAACAACGCGAACATCACGGTGAAGCTTCCTGTGGCCGCGCCTGCGGGCGGCTACGTGGTGAATCTGTCGAGTTCCGATCCGGCGGCGCAGGTTCCGGCATCGGTCACGGTCCCGGCTGGTGCCTTTAGCGTAAGCTTCAAGGTGCCGACGTCGGTGGTCGCTTCGGACACGGCCGTCACCCTGACCGCCTCTACGGGCGGTGGCTCCACGGACATGACGCTCACCATCACCAAGTAGCCCCCTGGGCTGCGACGGTCGAGCACCCCTCTCAAGATCTTGGGAGGGGTGCTTTTTTGTCTGGACTTTCGCCTATCGAACCGTGAACAAAAGCCGCAGAGGTGCCATCCATCCTGTGTGGAATCTGCGGACCGCAAAAGTGCGGGGTCGGCTTCGAGCCTGACGGGTGTAAACCGCTTCGCGTACGTCGACGTCGTGCGCGGAGTGGCCGCCTTGGCGGTTGTCCTGCAGCACCTCCTGGAGAAGGTTTCGCCCGGGTTCAGGACGTTTAGCGAGCAGACTTTCAACCTCGGCACGTTCGGCGTCACCGCCTTTCTCCTTGTGAGCGGGTTCATCATTCCGATCAGCCTCGAGCGGGGTGGGTCCAACCGCAAGTTCTGGATCGGACGCTTCTTCCGGCTGTACCCCTTGTACTGGTTCAGTTTGATCTTGGCGGGAGTGCTCGCCACCGGGGGACTGGCACTAGGGGAAGGATTCGACCCAGCCTCCACGACCCATTGGGCCGCGAACGCCACGATGCTTCAGCAGTTCTTCGGCCAGCCGCATGCAGTCGGCTTGTACTGGACGCTGACCATCGAGATGGCCCTCTACATCGGCTGCTCGATCCTCTTCGCGATGGGGGCGCTTCGAAAGTCCGTTCGAATTGCCTCTATCGGCTTAGGCTTGGCATTTCTGCTGGCGGTCGCGGTGCCGCTCGTGCTCGACCGCCGGGTGCCCGGCGGCTACCTGTTCTTCCTGCTGACCACGCTGGTCGGCGGCGTGGTGTACCGATGGAGCCAGGGCGACGCTTCGTCCCGTCAGCTGAACGGCATCCTCGCCGCCACGGGAACCTTCGGTTTCGCGACCGCATGGGTTAACTTCGGCCTCCACCCGACGGAGCACGAGACGGCGTTGCGGATGGTCCTGAGCTGGGCTGCCGCCTTCGGATTCTTCTTCGGCATGTACCACCTGCGAACGCGGCCGATGCCGAACTTCGCCAAGTGGCTAGGAAAGGTCAGCTACTCGGTCTACCTTCTCCATCCGGCGGTGATGGCGTTCACACCGTCCAGCCTCCCGACGACAGGCTACGTCGTCGTCGCCCTGGCTGGCACCTTGGCGGCTTCCGCCTTCACCTACCGCTTCGTAGAGGACCCCATGATCCGACTGGGGCGAAGGCTCCAAGACTCGCTAGGAAGAGCCCGCTTCGAGGGCACGCCCGCCGCCGTTCGAGAAGCCGTCTAGGATTCCTATCCAAAAGACCTACGGTTCCGAGTGATGGAACAGGGGGCACCGAGGGCGTGTTAAAAACCGTAGAAAAGGCCAGATCCGAATCGGACAACAGAAGGCACACGAACTCATGAAAACTTCAAGCATCGCCCTTGTAGGGATCGCGATCTTTGGCGGCGTGCTCGGCGCGCTGCAGGTCGACCGCCATCTTTCAAACCGGACCGATTCTTCGGCCCCGCTCTTCGAAAGCCAAGCCTCGCAACCCTTAAGGCAGGTCGCTCTTCAGCCAGTTGAGTCCCCTGTCGACTTCCGCGCGGCCTCCCGTAAAGTGACGCCCTCCGTCGTCAGCGTCGATCGCTACAACCGGGCTCGCCGCAGCTTTATGGACGAGCGCGTTGTGGAGGCGGAGACTGGTACCGGCTCGGGCGTCGTCCTGTCGGAGAACGGGATTATCGTCACCAACAACCACGTGGTGCAGCAGGCCGACCGCGTGCGGGTACGTCTGAGCGACGGCCGTGGGGTAGATGCGAAGGTCTTGGGCACCGATCCTCGCTCTGACCTCGCGGTCCTGAAGATCGAAGCCAAGAACTTGACTCCCATCGAACTCGGCACCAGCAAGGACGTCGAGGTCGGTCAGTGGGTATTGGCGATCGGCAACCCCATGGGCTTTGACAACACCGTGAGCGTTGGCGTCGTCAGCTCGCTCAAGCGTAACTTGCCCGTCGGCCAGTCCGGCCTCGTCGGCGCGATCCAGACGGACGCGGCGATCAACCCCGGCAACTCGGGCGGTGCGTTGACCAACGCTCAAGGGCAGCTCATCGGCATCAATTCCGCGATCGCCAGCCAAACCGGCGGCAGCGTCGGTATCGGCTTCGCCATCCCCGTCGACCGTGTCAAGGCGGTCGTGAACGACATCGTCAAGTTGGGCTACGCTCGCTACGCGGGTCTCGGCATCCGCTACAACGGCAACCTCGACGGTGCTCTCGGCAACCCCGCCGCCCGCGAGCAGATCGCGGCGGAGCTTGGCGTAACGAACCTGCCGACGAGTGGCGTGATCGTGCTGGAGAGCGGCGGCTCGGCCCAGAGCGCAGGCATCGCCCAAGGCGACGTGATCCTGTCTATCGATGGTGAGAAGATCGACGGCACGTTCGACCTGAACCGCGCCCTCATGCCGAAAAAGCCGGGTGAGAAGGCCACCGTCAAGTTCTGGTCGAAGGGCCAGGTGAAGACGGCCCAGGTCACACTCCAAGAGATCCGTCCCACGATCTAACCAACTTTAGAGTGCGATGGCCCGCCACCGCTTTTGCCAGCGAGCCTGCGAGCGAGGAGGGAGTGTGGGTTGTAGGGAGGTTCCGGGACATTCCCGACCTCCCAGACATCCCAAACGCATCCTAACCAACGCTCGCAGGCTCCCTAGGTAAAGCGGTGGCGGGCCCTCGCACTCTAAAGTAGGAATCTCGGGCAGCAGAAAATGACGACGCTCAGCAATCTCCAAAATGCCTAGTTAATGAAGCAGGAATAGCGGAATTGCCGTCATAGAATAGTGAGAGGCCGCGCAAGTCGCGGCCTTTTCCTTAAAAACCAAATGTCCCTGCACACAGACGGCTTGTCCCAGTTCCTCGATGTGCTGCCGAGCATCGTCCGCGACCGCTTAGAGCGCGCGGGAGGACTGGATTCTCTCATTGAAGTTGTCCTCGATTACGGCCGTCCGGCCGAGGCCCGGTATCGGGACCGCGTAGAGCGCTACCAGGATGTGGTCGTCTCCGAGCACGACATCGACTACGTGAGTAAGTCGATCGGCGAGTTCGGTTCGGACAACCGCGCCGGCATCGAGCGCACGCTCCACCGTATCTCGGCCATCCGCAACCGCCACAACAAGATCATCGGCCTCACCTGCCGCGTCGGACGCGCGTTGGAGGGGACGATCGACATGATCGACGACATCGTGCGAAGCGGTCAGTCGATCCTGCTCCTGGGTCGCCCGGGCGTGGGTAAGACGACCAAGCTGCGCGAGGTCGCGCGCGTGCTGGCGGACGAGGTCGCGAAGCGGGTCGTGATCGTGGACACCTCCAACGAGATCGCGGGCGATGGCGACGTGCCGCACCCCGGCATCGGCGCCGCGCGCCGCATGCAGGTACGCATCGCGGCGGAGCAGCACAACGTGATGATCGAGGCGGTGGAAAACCACATGCCCGAGGTCATCGTGATCGACGAGATCGGTACCGAGGCGGAAGCGGGCGCAAGTCGCACCATCGCCGAGCGCGGCGTCCAGCTCGTGGGCACGGCCCACGGCCAGACCCTCGAGAACCTGATGCTCAACCCGACGCTCGCCGACCTGATCGGCGGCATCCAGGCGGTCACGCTGTCCGACGCGGAAGCCCAGCGCCGTGGGACCCAGAAGACGGTCCTCGAGCGAAAGGCCCCGCCGACGTTCGACGTGGTCATCGAGTTGCTGGACTACGATCGGCTGGCGGTCCACCACAACGTGCAGAAGACCGTCGACATGATCCTGCGCGGCGTTCCCCCGCGCCCGGAAATCCGGGTGCGTACTGGAGCCGGCGAGATGGAGATCGTGCAGTCCGAGCAAACCGCTGACCTCAACGAGCCCGGTTTCAACAAGCGCTTCCCCGCGCTGGCCAGGAGCGGCGGCGAGCGGCAGGAAAAGGTCTCGAACGGATCACCGGCTCGAACAAGCCCCACGATCAACCCCCCAAATCCGCAATCCGCAATCCCAAATCCAAAATCCGAAGAGGGGGTGGTGGATGAGTCTGGCAACGCGCTCATCCGAATCTTTCCCTACGGCATCGCAAGGACGAGGCTGGAAAGGGCGATCCGCGAAAAGAGGGCGCCGGCGTTCGTAACCAACGACATCAACCAGGCCGACGCCATCATGGCGATTCGGAGCACCTATCAGAGCCGGCCCAAGAAGCTGCGCGACGTGGTGGGGCGGCCGGTGAACACGGTGGTGGTGAAGTCCAACACGTTCAGCCAGATCGCCACCGCTCTGGACGACATCGTTCGCCAGGCGAGCGAGGGTCCGGGAGCGGAAAGCGAGGCGATGGAAGAAGTCCAGTCGGGGATCGAGACGGTGCTCCAGACGGGCAAGCCGTTCGAGCTTTCACCGGCTCCGGCTCCGGTTCGAAAGGTCCAGCACCAGATGGCGGAGGCGCGGCGCCTTGCCAGCGAGAGCGTCGGTGAGGAACCGAACCGACGGCTGAGACTGCTTCCGACGCGAATCTGAAGCCTAAAGTAGGACAAAGGGAAAGGCCGGTGATGGAACATCACCGGCCTTTCTCGTATCGTCATCCATGACACCCGTCTGTCGAATGGGCCAGCCATTGCTGATGACTTCCATTTGGCAAGGCGGTTGCACGTAGAATGAGGGTCAGTCCGAAATGGAAGCCATCCTCGACTTCTTTAGCCGCCTCTTCGATACCACGAAGTTTGTCCCGCGTGGCACGTGAGGGGGCTGGACGCCGGAGCTCGTTGGGCTCCACAACATCAGCGACCTCTTGGTTTGGGGTGCTTACGTGGCGATTCCCGTCGTGCTGCTGTACTACGCGCGGCACCGGAAGAACCTGCCGTTCAAACACCTGTTCTGGCTTTTCGGTCTGTTCATCGCCGCCTGTGGCGCGACGCACCTGATGTCCTACATCACGACCTTCTGCCCGGTCTACCGGTTCGAGGGTCTGATCAAGCTGGTCACCGCCGCCGCCAGCTGGGGCACCGTGTTCGCCCTGTGGCGGATCTCGCCCAGGGCGCTGTCGATGCGGATGCCGGAAGAGCTAGAACAAGAAATCGCGACGCGGCAGAAGGCCGAGGAAGAGCTCCTGCTGCTGAACCACACCCTGGCCACCCGCACGCAGGAGTTGGAAGCGGCGAACCGGGAGCTGGAGGGCTTTTGCTACAGCGTCTCCCACGATCTACGTTCCCCGCTCCGGGGCATCGTGGGGAACAGCCGCATGGTCCTAGAGGATGCCGGTGAACAACTAGACGACTCTAGCCGGCAGAACCTGGAGCGGCTCGGGGCGGCGGCACTGAGAATGTCCGACTTGGTGGACGACCTGCTGAATTTCTCGCGGCTGAGCAAGGTGGAGCCCCAGCAGGAGGAGATCGATCTGAGCCTCATGGCCTCCGCGATCGCGGAGGAGCTGAAGGGGGACTACCCGAGCGTGACCTTCGAGGTCCAACCGGACCTTCGCGTCCATGGCGACCCCCATCTTCTGCGGATGGTGCTCTACAACCTGATGGAGAACGCCTGCAAGTACTCCAGCCGCGAGCGCGAGCCCCATGTCTGGGTGGGCGAGGAGAACGGGGAAGGGTTCGTCCGCGACAACGGGATCGGCTTCGACATGCAGTTCCTGCCCAAGCTCTTCCAGCCCTTCGAGCGCCTCCACCGAGACGAAGGCATCCCTGGCACCGGCATCGGCCTCGCCAACGTGAAGCGGATCGTCGAGCGGCATGGGGGCAAGGTGCGGGCGGAAGGAAGGGTCGGCGAAGGGGCGACATTCTACTTCCGGCTGGCCTGACGACGGATCCCGTCTACCGGCCCAGGTATCGCCGCATCGCCGCCAGCGTTTCCTCGCTGACGTGGTGCTCGATCCCTTCGGCGTCGCTCTCCGCGACCTCCTCACTGATCCCCAGAGCTACCAGGAAGTCGTGGACGAGGGCGTGGCGCTCGCGGGAGGCGGCGGCGAGGTCGGAGCCGCGCTCGGTGAGGAAGATGCTTCGGTAGGGCTGGGACGTTACCAGACCCTCGCGCTGGAGGCGCTGGATAGTCTTCGAGACGGTGACGTGGCTGATGCCCAGGCGGTCGGCGAGGTCGGTGGCGCGGGCCTCGCCGGTTTCTCGGATCAGGGCGTCGATCAGCTCGACGTAGTCCTCCGCCCGCTCGCGGCTGTGGTCCTCGCGGGTGCGTTGGAAGCGGTTGGGGGTCATGTGAGGTGCGGTGTTGGGGCGTTGCGGTATTGCGGTGTTTCCGATCCGCAACACGGTAATACCGCAACACCGTAATACCCCGCCCGCCAAAGTGATGGGTAGCATCACTCGCAGTGTCCGGTTCTACGCCAAGCATCCAGTACAAGGACGTCCAGGTGGAATACCCTGGGCACGTCCGGGGACTGCGCGGCGTGACCCTCGACATCCAAAAAGGGGAGTTCGTTTTCTTCGTGGGCCGGACCGGCGCGGGGAAGAGCACCCTCATCAAGCTGCTCACTCGCGAGGTGAAGCAAACGTCGGGGACCGTGATCCTCAACGGCCAGGACCTGTCGAAGATCAAGCGGGGGCAGACTTACCTGCTGCGGCGGCAGATGGGCATCGTTCCCCAGGACTACGCGCTGCTGCCGCGCAAGCGGGTGTGGGAGAACGTGGCGTACGCGATGCGGGCGATCGGGCACACCCGGCGCGAGGTCCGCAAGCGAGTGCCCGACATCCTCGACCAAGTGAACATCGGCCACCGCGCCGACGCCTTTCCCCACCAGCTTTCGGGCGGCGAGCAGCAACGCGTGGCCATCGGGCGGGCGCTGATCAATAACCCGCCACTGCTGATCGCCGACGAGCCGACGGGCAACCTCGACCCCGAGCACTCCTGGGAAATCATGGAGCTGCTGAAGGCGCTGAACCTGCGGGGAACCACGGTGCTGGTCGCCAGCCACGACATGATGGTGGTCGAGCGGATGGGGAAGCGGGTGGTCACCATGGAAAACGGGACCGTCGCCTCCGACGTGACCGGAGGCCTCCGTGCTTGACCGTATCAGCTTCCTCGTCGGTGAGGCGCTGGTGGCGATGCGCCGGAACTACTCGATGACCTTCGCCTCCATCACGACTGTCGCCGTGTCACTGTTCCTCATCGGCGCGTTCGGCGTGGTCAGCTACCTCGGGGGCGAGTACCTCAAGACGATTCCGGGCAAGTTCGAGATGCGGGTGCACCTGAGAGAAGGGACCGCCATGCCCGCCATTTCCGCCACTGCCCAGCAGATTCGTAGCCTGCCTGGAGTCGCCACGGTCGCGTGGATTCCCCGCGACAAGGCCTGGGAGCTCCAGCGCAAGAAGTACCGGCCGGAGCTGGTGGAGGGCTTGGAGAACCCCCTGCCCGACGCCTATAAAGTCGTCCTCTCCGACCTCAAGCAGGCCGACGCGGTGGCCCAGGCGATCCAGCGCTTGCCCGCGGTCGAGCCGAGCGGCGGCGTGAAGTACATGGCGGAGGCGCACGTGCTGGTCGAGCGGTGGACCCGGTTTAGCCAGGGGATCGGTACGGCCCTCGCCGTCGCCTTCTTTATCACCGGCGGCGTTCTCATCTACAACACGATTCGGCTGACCGTGATCGCGCGGCGCCTTGAGGTTCGCATCATGCGGCTGGTCGGCGCGTCTCCGTTCACCGTCCACGCGCCTTTCATGATCGAGGGGGTCGTCCACGGGACGATCGGCGGACTCATCGCCAGTCTGCTGCTCATCCCCTGCGTAAGCGCCTTCACCTTCCAGTTAGCCAAGCTTGGGGTCCCGGTGGCGGCCTTACCCATTCCGTTGTTGCTCCAAGTCCTCTGTCTCTTCGGGGCGATGTACGGACTGGCCTGCTCTCTTCTCGCGGTCCGGGTGCCGCTCAGGTTCCGGTGACGCGTGCGCTGCTCGTCCTGAGCGTGCTCCTGACCTTGGTCGCGGTGGCATTGCCCCAGGAAGGCCGCCGGTCGTCCAAGTCGCGGCCGAAAAAAGTTCGCCAGCTCAAGAGCAACCTGGAGTCGGTGCGCGCGAAAAAGAACCGGCTGCGCGCCGAACTCACGCGTACCCGCCGTCAGACCAAGGTGGTCGTCGGCGACATCCACGAGGTGGATGCCCGGCTGGATCGGATTCAGGACCAACTCGAGCAGACCAGCACGCGCCTAGCCCTCGGCCGGCGGCAGCAAAAGGTGCTGGCGAGCGAACTGGGAGACGCGAGCGTGAAGCTGGAGCAGACCCGACGGCAGTTGCGGGTGCGCTTGCGCCGGATCTACATGGAAGGGGACGGCTCCGTCCTCGCGGTGCTCGTCGGCTCCGATAGCGTCGGCGATCTCGTGTCCCGCCAGGACCTGATGGAGTCCATCGCCCGCCAGGACCGCCTGCTGTTCGACCGCTACCGGACGCTGCTGGACGCGGTGGCGACGCGTAAGCAACGGCAAGACCAGTTGGTCCGAGAAGTGGACGGCCTTGCGCGTGACCAGAAGCGGCAGGAGGGGGCGCTGGCGGACGTAAAGCGAGAAAAGCGGATCGTCCTCTACAACCTGCAGGTCAAGCAGGTCGAGCTGCGCAAGCTGATCCGCCAGTACGAGGCCGACGAGAACAGCATCACTTCTGAGATCGCCGCCTACTCGCGGCGCATCCAGACGGCCACGGGAAGAAAGTTCCGGCTCCCCAACTTCACCGGGCGGTTCGGCCGGCCGGTCAACGCTCCAATGACCAGCGGCTTCGGGCGGCGCTTCCACCCCATCCTCCGCTACGTGCGCCTCCATGCCGGGGTCGACTTTGGCGCCAGAATTGGAACCCCCATCATGGCGGCGGCAAATGGACGGGTCGTGTCCACGGGGTACGGACGCGGGTTCGGGAACCGGGTGATCATCGACCACGGCGGCGGCATCATGACGGTCTACGCCCACTGCTCGGCCATCTACTGCTCGCCCGGCCAGATGGTGCGGCGGGGGCAACGGATCGCGGCGGTCGGGAACAGCGGCCTCTCGACGGGACCGCACCTGCACTTCGAGATGCGAGTGAACGGAAGGCCCGTCAACCCGCTGGGCCGAATGTAAAAAAGAAGCCCCCAGGTTTTCCTGGAGGCCTAGAAGTCTTGGTCCTTACCCGATCAAGGGGAGAGCAATCTCGGGTTGAACCTTATGTTTAGTAAGACCTGGGGCGGATGTATCACGGGCGACTGGGTTTTTGCGGTCGTGAGCGCAATAACCGCGACATCCGTGGAGGGGCACGTAGAAAAGGCCCCGGTTTCCCAGGGCCCCGTAGGAGGCCGGTTTCGTCCGCGGTTAAAGGGGAGAGTAACGCCGCGTTCGAACCGTGCAATTCTTTAGACTCCCCGCACTTTCATCAGGTGCTCCGATCTGTTGCGAAGGGTGGCGCAACATTGGGCTGGGGTAGTTTCGTGGAGACAGAGGTCCCAAAAGAAAATTTGGCCCCGCCATGCGGCGGGGCCAAGGATGAGTCCTGGTCTCTAGCGGTCAAGGGGAGAGCAAACCCGCTATCAACCTGTTATTTAGAGTAAGACCGGAACCAGACCTCGCTCGGGCCTCAGGTCCTTGCGCTCCTGAGCGCAACTTCGGCTAACTTCAGGTTCTTGCGGTAGGCTCCCCTCTGGTCTATGGGCCCCATCACTCTCCAGAGCATCCACATTTACCCGGTGAAGTCCCTGCGCGCTATCTCGCTCAACAAGTCCGCCGTCGAGCGGCGAGGGCTCCAGAACGACCGGCGTTGGATGGTGGTGGATTCCGACGGCGTGTTCATGTCGCAACGATCCATCCCAAAGATGGCGCAAGTGGGGACGGCGCTGGAAGACGGATCACTGTGGCTGGCGCGGGAGGGGATGGTCAGCCTGCGGATGCCGATTTCCGACGAGGGTCCCGGCGCGACGGTGCGAGTGTGGAACAGCGTTTGCGAAGCGGTGGACTGTGGTGAGGACGCGGCGGGATGGTTGAGCACCGCCCTGGGGCAGCCGTGCCGCCTCGTTCGAATGCCGGAGACGACGATCCGGCCCACGCCTGAAGAGTTCAGCCGTCCCGGCGACCACGTCAGCTTCGCCGACGGCTTTCCCATCTTGATCGCCAGCGTTGCCTCACTCGAGGACCTCAATCAAAGGAGCCCCGATTCGATCACGATGGACCGGTTCCGGCCGAACCTCGTACTGGCCGGGGCACCACCCTACGCAGAGGACGAGTGGACGTCGGTCCAAATTGAGGGGCTGGTGTTGCGTAACGCCAAACCGTGCGGCCGGTGCCAAGTAACCACCCTCGACCCTGTAACGGGTGAATCTCTGGGTCAAGAACCCTTACGGACCCTCGGGACCTATCGCAAGGTGGGTAACAACGTCAACTTCGCCACGAATTACATCCCCGAAGTTGAAGGGGAGCTCCTGGTCGGGGCTTGTGTCCACCCCACCTGACGCGCCCACCATAGCTTTGGACGCTGCCCAGACCGCAAGGGGCTAGGCTTGCCGTCTCCTCCTTCTCACAACCGAGGGCTCCGCGTTACAATCCATTCGACCGCGTCGACGAACCAGCCGCGGCCCCGACTCCTTCCATGACCAACTTCCTCAAGCACCTCCTTCTTCCCGCTTTGCTGATCAGCCTCGCGACCACATGCGCGGCGGAGAACTATGCCTTGGTGATGGGGATCGCCAACTATCCAGACCCGGTAGATGAGTTCGGCGCGGTCCTTACCGACGATGCGGGAGTCCCGCTGAGCAACCGGCTCTCCGGAGCGGTCAACGATGCCAGGGCGATCAACCGACTGCTCGTTTCGAAGTACGCTTTTCGCGCTCCGAACGTCCAGCTCCTGCTGGATGAAAAGGCGACCGGCGATGCCTTCTTCGCGGCCTGGAAGTCGCTTGCGTACCGGCTCAAGCCGAAGGACAAGCTGGTTTTCTACTTTTCCGGGCATGGCACCACCGTGCCAAGTTCCCAGGAAGCCGATGGCAAAGACGAGATGATCATGCTCGGCGACGAGACGTTGGTCTCGGACAACTTTTTCGGGGACGTTGCCAAGGCGCTAGCCGAGATGGGAGTCGATGCCACGTTCGTGTTCGACAGCTGCTTTAGCGGCGGCATGGCCAGGGACGTCTTCGAGTTGGGGGGGAAGAGCGTGCGTCCCGTGGCAAAGTTCGTCCCCCGGCGGAAGTTGTCGAAGCCAAGAAAACTCGACGTCACCTCTCTTCAGGGTGCGATGCTCACTTCAAAAGGGAAGAAGCGGGCTGGCAGCTATGCCTTTTTGTTCGCATCTCGAGAAAGCGAGCCTGCTACAGACTTACAGTTCAAGGACCCAACGGTGCCCAGTCACGGCCTGCTCACCCTTCTACTGACGGACCTGTTGGACCAACTACCGAAGGCTCCCATCATCGATGTGATGGCCGCCGTGGGGAGTGAGATCAAGAAGACCAAGTTCGAGCAGAGGCCAATGTACAAGTTCAGTACGCCCAGCCGAGGCAGGCGGCCGTTCACCGGGTGATTTGCCTGAGCGCAGCGGGATCAAGGCTACTCGTCCTTGTCTCCTTGTGGATGATCGGCGCGGTATCTGCGATTGCGGATGTTGCGGTGCCGGGCTCTGATCGCCGTGCGATGCCGATGGGCCGCCGTCATGCCCTGGTGGTGGGCATCAGTAGCTACCTCCAGCTTGCGAGATTGGGCCACGCGGCGGACGACGCTAAACTGTTCGCCGACACCCTGACACGTCACTGCGGCTTCGACCGGAAGAACGTCCATCTGCTCACCGACAGCAAGGATCGGGAGACGACGCCCACGGTTGGCAACATTATCGGGACTCTGGAAGACATCCTTGCCGACCCGTACATCACGAAGAACGATCTGTTCGTTTTCTACTTCGCGGGCCATGGTTACGGTTCGGACAAAGGGGACTTCTTGCTCCCTGCCGACGCCCGCACTTCGACTCTTGAGCGGTTAGGGCTCAACGTCGAAGAAATCCTGGGCCGCCTGAAGAAGGCGAACCTGAAGAACGTTCTCTTCGTGGCTGACGCCTGCCGAACGACCTCCGTTCGCAATTTTGGAGACGCTCTGCGTGATACCGCTTCGGCGACGAACATCGCCCTACTGCTGTCGTGCCGGGCTGGCCAACGCAGTTACGAAGACCCGGAGATCGGGCACGGAATCTTTACCAAGTGCCTTACGGATCTCCTTGCAAGTGACGAGGGCACCGACAAGCCAACGGGGGCACGGTGGCTGAGCGAGGTGCTGCCTAAGCTCGAAGGGCGAATGGTGAAGCAGCTCGCGGCCTCGAGTATCGGCTCGCCGCAGAGTTCGGACTACTCCGTGGACAAGGCCCGAGATGTGCTCCTCTCGCTAAAGCCGCCTCCGGGGGCCGATCTGTCCCATCTTCTTGCCCGATCGGCGGAGGGAGACCGGAGCCGCCGGGTGTCGAACACCTTCTACGTCGCCTCGTGGTTGACCCTCGGGGGCGACTTCAAGGGGGCTTACAAGGCACTGCAGAGTCTCTCGGAACTCGCGCGCGAAGATCCCGAGGTCGCCTTGACCCTCTTTCTCGCGGGCGAGGGAATGGGAGCGCCGGGCCTTGGGCGCTCTCTCGCACTGGAGCACGTCGATACCCAAAACTCGATCCACGCGGACTGGATCCGCCTTCGCCTGTCCCGCCCCGACGTCAGTCTTCCGGCCCTCAGAGAAAGCATGGCCCGAGTCTGGGCCAATGGAAAGCCCGAGGAGCGCTATTACGTCCTGGCGTTTTTCCTGAACGATCCCGACCTGCAGGATCTGATCAAGAACCTGTGCCGTCAGCGTTTGGCGGTGGTTGGGGCCTCCGGACGCGAAGGGTTAACCCTGAAGGGAATTCTGAAGTTGATCGATCGGCAGGACGATCAGGCTCTCCAAGTGTTGTTGGACGCGAGCCGGGCAACGGGAGCTGTCCCAGGACGAAGCCAGCTGTCGGATCTTGTCCTTTCGATAGGGGAGAGGCGCCCTCAGGTCCTGGGAGTGCGTGCGTCCGAGTTGGTCGAGGCCTTCTGCTTTGACTCTTGGACTTACTCGCGCTGGGTCGAAGCGCTGTGCAGCGAAGTTCCAGAAGCGGCGTTAGACGATTTGATCAAGCTTTACGCCCCGAAGGAAGCTTCTCCTCGCCGTTTTTTCGAGGTCGTGGCGACTCTGGTTCAGAGACAGAAGCTTGCCAGCCTGAAGGTCCTCACTGGCAGTCTCACCTCTTCGGTCCGCTCGAGCTGGGAAGGCGAGTTTGCCAAAGAACTCTCGGAAAGGGGACCTTTCATCGCCTACTCGGTGATCGATTGGGACCACATTCCTCTCGAGGAGCGCAGAGAGGATGGAGTCCGTAATGGACCTGATGAACGGCCTGACGGTTTCCGAGCTCGCGAAAGGGAAAGTGACGTGGGCAGATTTCCTGATCTTCAACAACCAGCTCTTCCGCGATGCTGCGAAGATCGCAAAGGGCCAATCCGTCACGTTCACCTTTTGGAACAAGTTCTTCCTGACGGCGGCACGCGCTCGCCGCGACACCCAGGCGGTCGCAATTTACAAACTCCGGCCCTTGGCGACCGAGAGCATAAGCTCCCGCTTTGGAATCCTCCTGATGGATCTTTACACGGTCGCTCTCGTGAGCGGGGAAACCGCACTTGCGGCTGAGGTGCGCAAGACCATCGAAGCGAGTGAGGCTGGTCCCCTCTTAGTCGGGATGTTGGACTGGGAATTCCACTTTGCCCAGGGAGACGCGGAAAGGGCAAAGGCCGTTTTCACCCGTCTCTTAGAAGGCCCCGCAAAGGTGGCGAAGGAGGCGATGTCGACAGGAAGGTCCGGCTCCGATAAGTCGATCATTGGATCGCTCCTGTTGCACTGCGACTTTCTCGCAAAGTTCTACGATCCTGCGAGGAAGGCACCGGTCCAACCCGAGGTCGGGTCGACTATGAGACCGTTTTCGATGAGCGCGGCATCCTCCGAACACCAGATCTCCTTCTGGCCAGGAATCAGAGCAGAGGGTGAGGAGGAGAAGCAATCCGCTAGAAAGGTCCTGCTGAGCGGATTTAGGGAGTTCGAGCAGATCGGCTCGGTTGCCTCCACCCATGGGGCAACGCTCCTAAGAGCCATGTTCGGCTACTTGCCCGAAATGTCCTCCGAAGACAAGGGCCGTTACGCAACGTATTTGGCGACTGCCCTGAACGACACCCGCAGCCGGTTGTACGATTCGTTCCTGACCCTCTTCTCCGGACTCCGCGCCTTTCGGGGAGGGGTCGGCGAAGGTGCCAACTGCATGGTGGGTGGCGAGTCCAGGCCCGCCACCATATCGGTCGATGTTGCCGCGGACGGCACTGCCACTGGGTGGCTGAAAGCGGGTACCGAAACGTACCTCCTTCAATTAAAGAGCGATGCGAGCGGGCGTCTGGCCGGGGAAGCCAAGCTGGGGGGCAAGACATTTACCGCCGCGCTCCGATTGGTCCAACTGAGCCGCTTTGGCTTGGGGCCGAACACCTGCCGCCTAGAACTGTTCGATGGGGCAGATGTTGCGGTGACCGCCACGCTCTCAGAGAACCCCTAGCCCCTTAGGCAACGGTAAGGATTCAGAAGTGCGCTTTGAGCACGCATAGCCCTACCGTCCCGGCGGCGATCAAGGCCGGTGCTCAACCCAAGCCCGCAGTACGGCGGCCACCTCGCTGGATTCCTCCTCCTCAGCGATCTCTAAGGCGGTTCGGCCTTGGCCGTCCCGGCGCGATGGGTCCGCTCCGTGCCTCAGCAACAGCTCCGCCATCGATGCGTTTCCCATGGAACTGGCGTGCATTAGGGGAGTCCATCGTTCCTCGCTCGGTCGATCCGCATCGGCCCCCCGCCGAAGGAGGAGGCGCGCTACTTCCATGTGTTCAGTCGTCACCGCCATTTCAAGTGCTCGGCCGTCCGACGAGTTTGGATCCACACCCCGATCCAGCAAAAGCTCCGCGCATTCAACGTAGCCCTCGCGAGCCGCCGCGACCAACGCCGCCGGTCCCTCCACCGACAGATCGATGGCCCCCCGCTCGATGAGAAAGGCCGCCGTAGCGGATCGGCCGTGCCGGACCGCAGTGGCGAGCGTGCCGTCCGCTTGAGCACCCCGGTCCAAGAGTAGTTCAACGACGGCGGTCCGACCTGCGCGAAGGGCGGCTTCCAGAGCCGTTTGGCCATAACGATCGATCCCCGCGATGTCGCTTCCTCCGTCCAGGTGCCGCCGGACGGCTTCCACGTCTCCCACGGCGGCGGCCATGTGAAGATCGAGGGGCGGATTCGTGGCGAGCATGACGGGCACCAGTCGTTCCCTTTCCGGTGTAGAGCGGGTTTGGGTCGCGCTATGGATCGATTCGGACAGCGGGCTGGCGCCGCGGGCGTCAGGACGCGTTACGTCGGCACCATGATGGATGAGCAGTTCTGCTACCCCCACGTGACCGAACTGGGCAGCGGCCATCAGGGCGTTCTGGCGGCCGCTGCCGTCTGGATCGCTCGCCTCCCCTGCATCCAGCAGGAGCTGGACGGCTTCGCGGCTCCCGGTCTGAGCCGCCGTCACGATCACCGCCACCAGGTCCTTACCTCCGACGTAAGGCACCCGAATTCGAGCGCCGCGTGCGATGAGCAGCCGCATCAACTCCACCCATCCACGCTGCGTCGCCAGCAGGATCGGCACCGCCATGCGAACCTGGCGGTTCGGGGCGGCTCCTCTGTCGAGGAGGAGCCTCGCGATCTCCAGGTGGCCTTCCCAAGCCGCGAACATGAGCGGAGTCCAGCCCGAAGCGTCGTGCCCAAACCCTCCGTTGGGTCCGTAAACAGTCGAGGTACTGCCGCGTCCGCCCGGAGTGTCGGGCCGCACCCCCGCTGCGAGGAGCCGGGCGACCGTCGCCTGGTCCCCTCGCTCCGCCGCATTGCTTAGCTCGAAACGCCTGCGGAACATCGCTCGGTCTAGCCAGGTGCCTTCCAGGCCCGGACGTAATCGACGTGGTAGGTGGAGGGGAGATCGTTGGGGTTGGGAAGGCCAAACCAGTCGGGCATGGTCTCCGTATCGAAGTTCATGGTGAGGGCTTGGTCCCAGTGGGTGTTCGGACCTTGCCGAACGAGCTTGCCGTCCACGTAGAACTTGATGGCCTCCTTTGTCCATTCCAAGCCGTAGACGCGGTAGCCGTCGGCAAGGTCCCGATCCGCGAGCCAAACGCCGCCGATCGCCCAGTGGTTTCGGGAAGTCTTGTCGTGGAACACATGGGCGTTCATGTGGTACTTCCGCTCGAAGCCTGGAGCGCCCGCCCCGATCTCGAAGACGTCGATCTCGGTCCACTTCTTTTCGTCGCCATGGTAGAACCAGAAAGCGCTGGAACCGTGGGAGCGCATGGGCCGCGCCCGGACCTCGAAGTAGCCGTAAAGCACGGTGCCGACGCTTTTCACGGCCGCACTGGAGAAGGTCTTGTACCCTTCCGCTCGAAGAGCTTCCGGCGGCTCCTCGACCCGCATCGTGAGCTGGAGGCTGCCATCGCGGACCCTCACGTTGTTCGGGCTGAAGAACGCCGGTTGCCGCCCCTTCCACCCTGGGTTGTGGTCGTGCCACTTCGTCTTGTCCAGAGTCGAGCCGTTGAACTCGTCGGACATCACAGCGTAGGGAACCCAGCGGCCAGAGTTCTTCTGGTCGGACAAGGGGAGCCGACGGTTCCAGCGCGCCGGGGCCTGTAGCTTAGGCGGGGTAGGAAAGTCAGCCCAACCCGCCGACCGATCCTGCGTCGTCGCGAGGAGAAGCATCAGCATGCTCCATTGTAGCGGCATGGATATCAGGATCCAGGCCCAGCCGGCTTGGCTGAACGGGCGGCGGACGAGGCAGCCGCCAATACAACATCCGCTCTCCAAAGGCGCCTTTTCGACCCGGTACGACTACTGGGTCGTCTAAATCCACGACAATTGGATTTTCCTCTAAAGGAGAGAAAGATGAACATCAAGAAACTCGCGCTTGGAGCGATGGCCGCCATCGGCATGACCGCCGCTCCGACTCAAGCATCGGCCCAGTTCGACCGTGGCACCATCGAGACGGTAGCCGCCGTGCTGCTGGCCCAAAAGTTCAACATCGACCCGCAGATCTTGACGGCCCTTCTCGGCGGGCGCGGCGGCGGCCTTGGGGGCGGAAGCCTCTACGAGCTGGCGCCCCTGATGGCCATTCAACGAGAAGCGCCGAACCAAAGCCTGAGCGCTCTGTTGGGCCTGCGAAACCAGGGTCTCGGTTGGGAAGCGATCGCCGACCGGGTGGGTATCAGCGACTCCGAGTACAGCCAGATGCGTTCTCGCGGAGAGCTGGACAACAACCGGGTCTGGCGCGACACCGTGCTCAACGAGCTGAACCTCTCGAACGAGACGGTCTCCCGGCTCCGCAACATGGGCTTTAGCTGGCGAGACATCGTGATGACGACGGTCGTGAGCCGGGAAAGCGGACGCTCGCTCTCGGAAGTCGCCGAGCGATTCCGACGCGATCGAAGCTGGAGCCGGGTCGCGAGCCACTTCGGCGTCGACCGCGGCGATCTGCGGGACGACATCGACGGATGGCGACGGAACCGAACCGCCCCTCGAGACTGGACTACCAACAGCACCACCTGGGCTCCCCCGGGTCTGGCTAACCGGCGCTTCACCCCTCCCGGCCTCGCCAAGAAAGGCGGAATGCCCCCCGGACAAGCCAAGAAGCGTGGCGGCGACTGGCGCGACGACGATGACCGCCGGGACGACCGGCGAGATCGCGACCGAGACTGGGACTCGAACCGGGCCGAACGACGTGAGCGACGCAACGGCGGGTCGGACCAGACTTGGCGACGCATGCGCCTGGAGAAGCAGAGCGGCCGGCGAAGCGGCGGCTCCTCCCATGGCAACAGCCTGAGCGGCCACAAAGGCGGTTCGCACAAAGGCAGTTGGCATAAGGGCAACTCGCACAAGGGTGGCGGCAAGCACCATGGTGGCGGCGGGCACAAGGGTCACGGCGGTGGCAAGGGTGGCGGTAAGGGCAAGGGCTAGACCCAAAGGCAGAACTGGATCGGGGGTTGGGTTTCTCCACCCCCTGCCCCCTCCTCATTTTCCTCGCGCGTAATCAGGACTACTTGTAGGGTCTCGGGCGCGGGAAAACGAGGAGGGGGTTCTTCCCTAGGTCAGGAACGACTTGACGTCGTCCTGCATCTTCGCCAGGCATCCCTCGTCCACGTACATCATGTGCCCGGCGGGGTAGTACTCGGTTCGGATGTTGCCCTTCAGCGATGGGTCCAGGCCCATGTGCGCGACGGTGTACTCGGTGGCGAAGTAGGGGGTGGCGAGGTCGTAGTAGCCACTGGCGATAAAGACCCGCATGTACGGGTTCTTCGAGAGAGCAGAACGTAGCGCCTCGCTGGTGTCCGGGTGCCCCTTGCCCGCATCGCCGTAAGTCCAGCTCTCCCACAGCTTGCCCGGCGCGAAGACGTGGTACGGCACATCCGTCTCGTAGCCCAGGTTCCGGCGAACATGGTCGTTGATCATTGCCGTGTATGGCGGCATGATGATCGTCATCGAGGGGTCGTGCTCCGGGCTGTCCGTCGCCGCCACCTCGTCGATCCCCCGGAACCGGCTGTCCAGCCGCCCCACCGTGCGCTTCTCGCGCCGCAGCAGCTCTTTGCAGAACCGATGGATGTTGATCCGCAGCTCTGTCGAGTCGATGTACTCCTCCGCCAGCCCGGTCAGCCGCGCCAACCGCTGCACGACCGCCGTGCGCTCATCCGCCGAAAGCCGGTCCCCCTTTGTCAATGCCAGCGTGTAATCCCCCGCCGCGAACTCCTCCGCCTCCCGCAGTGCAACCTCTAGCGATTCCGCCCACGGCAGCTTGCCGTGGAACCAGGCGGTGGCCGTGTAGGTGGGCAGGAACAGCACGTACGGCAGGTCGTTTCCTTTGTTGAACCGGGCGGTGCCGAAGTTGAGGATGCTGCTGACGAGCACGATTCCGTTGAACGCGATGCCTTGCTCGATCAGCTTCCCCGTAAGCCCCGCCGCGCGGGTGGTGCCGTAGCTCTCGCCCACCAGGTACAGGGGCGACGCCCAGCGGCGGTAGCGGGAGAGGTAGAGCCGGATAAACTCGCCCACCGAGTCCAGGTCCTCCTCCAGCCCCCAAAACTTCTTGCCCCCGTCCTTCTCCGCCGGACGGCTGTAGCCCGTTCCGACGGGGTCGATGAACACTAGGTCGGTGTGCTGCAGCCAAGTCTGCGGGTTGTCCTCCAGCCGGAACGGCGGCGCCGGCATGTCACCGTCGGCCTTCAGCACCACCCGCTTTGGCCCGACCACCCCGAGGTGGAGCCAAACGGAGCTGGAGCCCGGCCCGCCGTTGAAGCTGAACATCAGCGGCCGCTCGCTCGGGTCTTCCACCCCGTCTTTCGTGTACGCGACGAAGAACACCCCCGCCTCCGTCTCCCCGAACTCGTCCTTCAAGGGGAGCATGCCGGTGGTGGCGGTGTAGGAGAGATCGCCCAGGGTGTGGTGGGTCACTACCGGCGGCTGATCGGTGGTCAGCGGGTACTTCGGCGTTTCTTCCTTCTTTTCGGGCGACTCGGACATGGCCGAGTATGACCCGAAGGTGGAACTGTGATCATTATTGATCTTGATATGAACCGCACCGCCCTCATCGTGCACCCGGTCCGGTCGCGAATCCTGACGTGCCTCATCGGCCGCCAGCTCACCACGCGCCAACTGGCGAAGCTGATGCCGGAGGTCCCGCTGCCCAGCCTCTACCGGCACGTGAGGACGCTCGCGGGCGCGGGGATGATCGTCTCGGTAGACGAGATCCCGGTGCGCGGAGTGGTCGAGCACGTTTACGCCTTAGCAAGGGGCGGCGGCCAGATTCCCGACGCGGAGGCCGCCGAGTTCGGCCCGGCGGAGCGGCAAGGGGCGCTGGACAACTTCCTAAGCCTCCTGTCCGTCTCCTACCGCGCGTACTTGGAGTCCGGCGGAGAAGCCCCCGCCCACTGCGGCGCGGTCGCCCTCTACCTGAGCCCGCAAGAAGAGGAGACCCTCCGCGTCGCCATGGTCCAAGCCATCCGAGCCGCTGCCGAAAACACCCCGTCCGCACAGCGCCGCCGCGTCCTCCTCTCCCATATCCTCCAGCCCGACCTAGACCTCACCTAACTGTGACCGCCAGCGTCTCGCTGGCTCCGCAGAGATTTAGCTCAGTAGAGCGACAAGCTTGATCTGTTGAGGAAGTTCCACCCCTCCCGCCAATT
>Ga0216301_1000026_pt1 | contig 34972 bp, 29 predicted proteins | sample 4hB_Boncat_minus_FD_156203 | JGI IMG/M metagenome (GOLD analysis project Ga0216301, IMG submission 156203) | Terrestrial sediment cell enrichment communities for BONCAT metagenomics from Utah, United States - 4hB_Boncat_minus | ecosystem: Environmental > Terrestrial > Deep subsurface > Rock...
GGCACGCCTCGCCCCTACCGGAAGTCGCTAATTGCGGCAAGTGCCATCAATACCGGGTAAACCCTCTCCACCCGTGAGCATTTGGCTGCAACCCGAACCCCAGAACTGGTGGATTATCGTCGACGACTCGATCTACGAGGACGTCGGTAGCGGCGACGTGACGGCGGGAGCCCTACCATTCGATCTCATGGTCCGCTGGCACATCGAGGCCCAAGCAGACGGCGTCCTGAGCGGTATCGGCGTCGTCGACTACCTCATGGCCCCGTACGGGAACGATCCCGAGACCGCGACCATCGAGGTGCATCGAGGCGACGGCGAGTTCGTAACGCGCGGCGAGATTGTGATCAGTGGCTACCTACCCGCGCGACGGGTCGTGACGGCGGAGCGCACCGCTCTGAACTTCCTGATGCACATGAGCGGTATCGCTTCCCTTACCGATCAGTTCGTTCGCAAGATTGAGGGCACCAACGCACGGATCGTCGACACTCGGAAGACCCTGCCGATGCTGCGAACCCTGCAAAAGTACGCCGTCCGCTGCGGCGGCGGCCACAACCACCGGATGGGGCTCTACGACGGGGCGATGCTGAAAGACAACCACATCGCGGCCCTGGGCTCGATCAAATCGGCGGTCCAGGCGGTACGGGCTTACGCATCCCACATGACCAAAATCGAGGTCGAGTGCGAGACGCTGGAGCAGGTAAACGAGGCAGTCGAGGCGGGGGCGGACGTGATTCTGCTCGACAACATGGACCCATTCATGATGCGGGAAGCCGTCAAGACCCACAAGGGCAAGTGCCTTTTTGAGGCGAGCGGAGGCATCAACCTCGACACCGTACGCGGCGTTGCCCAGACTGGCGTCGATCTTATATCGGTGGGCGCGCTCACCCACTCCGCTCCCGCTATGGCCTTCCACATGGAGCTCGGTTGAGGAGTCCGGTCCGCGAAGACTACGGCTGGCTCGTCGTCGAGGAGGTTGGATCGACCCAGACCTTGGCCGAGCACTGCCTGAGGGAAGACTTGCCGCACGGAGCGGTGCTCGCTCACCACCAGAGCGCGGGCAAGGGGCGCTTTGGTCGCGTCTGGATAAGCCAGCGGGGGGACTCGCTAACGATGTCCCTTATCTTCCGGGACTACGCGGATCATCCTCGTCCCTACCTCGTGGGCATGGCCGTCGCTATCGCGGCGGCGGGATCGCTGCACTGCCAACTGAGGTGGCCCAACGATCTCGTGATCGGCGACCGCAAGCTAGGCGGAATTCTGACCGAGCTGTTCCGGGACCAGGCGGGACGCACCGTGCCGGTCGTTGGAGTAGGGGTCAACCTGAACCTCACCGCCTTCCCTGACGAGATCGCCGACCGCGCCACCAGCCTCGCGCTTGCCCACGGCAAGACCTACGAAGCGAAAGAGGTAGCCAAGGGCATCCTAGCGCGCCTCGAGAGGCTTCCCGAGCCAGAAAGCTGGAACGACCTCGCGCCCATTTGGGCTCTCTTCGACCACACCCCAGGCAAGCACTACCGCCTCGCCTCCGGCGAAGAAGCCGTGGCCCTTGGAATCGGGTCCGACGGCCAACTCCTCTGCTCCGTAGATGGCGAGTCGCGCTCCGTGCTCGCCGCAGAAGCCCTTTTCGGCTAGGCCGTCCTTCACGAAAAGCCCCAAGGAAAGCCTACTTGAAATGAAAAAAGGACGCCTAACCGGCGTCCCGTAAGCTTGGAGCGGGTGACGCGATTCGAACGCGCGACCTTCTCGTTGGCAACGAGAAGCTCTACCACTGAGCTACACCCGCTTACAAGGATTGTTATACCCAAGCGGCCCTCTGGATGCAAGTGGCGTGGGACCGGGTTCGGCATAATCTAGTCGATGAGCACCCCCTCCAGCCTCCTTAGCGAACTCGGCCGTATCTCCGTCCGCGCTGGCCAGATCGCCCAGGAGTCCCGGAGCGCCCTCGCCCGCGAGCTAAAAGGCGACGGCTCGATCGTGACCAACGCCGACCGGGCCGTCGAGGAATACCTGAGGAAGGAGCTACCCGCCTTGGTTCCGGGTTCAACGGTTTGGGGCGAAGAATTTGGCCACGAGCCAGAGGGTCCGGGTGGCCTGTGGGTGGTCGATCCGGTTGACGGGACCTCCAACTTCGCCTTCGGCAGCCCCTTGTGGGGCGTCAGCATTGGGCTGGTCCAGGGCGACTCGGTAGTACTTGGATCAATCAACCTAGCGGATCTAGGTGAACTCTACATCGCGGAAAAGGGAACCGGAGCCTGGAGGAACGACCAGCCCCTTCCCCCTCTGCCGACCGGACCGATTCGCCGCGAAGAACTCGTCAGCTACTGCGACGGAGTGCTGACCAAGTACGGAAAGGCGGCGCTCCCCGGAAAGATGCGATGCACGGGCGCGTTCGTGATCGAGGGCGCGTTCGTCGCCTGCCAGCGCTACCGCGGCATGATCGGCGACAGTGAGAACCTGTACGACGCCGCGGCCGCTGTGCTAATCAATCAGGAATTAGGGGCCGAAGTCCGCTACGCCGACGGCCGACCCTTCGACATCGCCGCCCAAGCCCAAGGCCGCCGAATCGCCGGCACCTGGATCATCTTCCCCCCGGACACCGGCTTCTCCCTCAAGGGGTAGAGTCCCGAGTCCCGTGCCTTTAGGGGGAACGGGATTCGGGACTGCTTTTGCTGCGTCAGGCGCAGTCCAACAGCTCTTGAAGCGGCTTCGCCCGCGACGGGTGCTTGAGCTTCTTCAAGGACTTCTGCTCGATCTGGCGAATGCGCTCCCGAGTGACTTGGAAGCATCGAGCGACCTCCTCCAACGTGTGCGGCTGCCCGTCGAGCAGTCCGTACCGCATGAGGATGACGTCACGCTCCCGCTCCGCCAAGGTCGACAGAATCTCGTCGATGCGGCGGCGCACCAGCGCTCGGGCCGCGGCATCGGCCGGCGTCTCGCTCACCCGGTCGACCACGAACTCGCCTAGAGCCGAGTCGTCGCTGTCACCGACCGGGGTATCCAGCGAGAGTGGCTCTGCGATCGCTCGATAGAAATCCTCAACCTTCTCGGTAGAGATATTCAAGCTTGCCCCGATCTCCGATGAAGTGGCCTCACGACCCAATTCCTGTTGGAGCTGACTCGTAGCCTTGATCATCCGGTTGACCGCTTCCAGCGTGTGGACGGGGACGCGAATCGTACGTCCGTAGTCGCTGATGGCCCTCGAGATCGCTTGACGGACCCACCAGGTGGCGTACGTGCTAAAGCGGAAGCCCCGCTCCGGGTCGTACTTCTCCACCGCGCGGATCAACCCCATGTTGCCCTCCTGAATGAGGTCCTGCATGGACAAGCCGCGGCCGATGAACCGCTTGGCAATGCTGACGACGAGGCGAAGGTTCGCCTCGATCAGCACCATCTTGCAGTCGTTGCAGTTCTGGCGGGCGTGGCGGGCAAGGTTGATCTCCTCTTCCGCGTTCAGCAGCGGGATCTGGCCGATCCGCTGGAGCCACATGCGGACCGAATCGTCCACATAGGCGTGTTCTCCTTGCGACATTTCTTCCGGTTCCTCCGAAGCACGAAAGTCCCGCTCTCGCAGGGTGCTTCGACCGGTCTTGCCGCTGTTCCTCGACGATGAGTACTGTCGCGCTGGACATTGCGCGACGTACGTCTTAGCTCGTTCCCCTTCGACTAGTACAGGTCCGAGCCCGACGTGTGCATGACGCGTTGCTACAACCATGTTGGGTGAGGCGGTCCCCTCTCCTGACTCCCGCCCGCAACCCACTATAACAAAGGTTTTGAGACTTCCCTGCCAAGCCGTGATATTGCGGAATCGACCGCAACCTCATGCCCATTTCAAGTCCTGGGTCTCCGAACAGAAAGCCTAGAACAGCCCGTCTTCTTCTTTCGGCTTTGCCAAGGCGTCGGGCTTTCGCTCCTTAAGCTTGAGAAAATACTGGTACTCCTCATCGCTTCCCGTGGCTTGTTCGCGGACTTCGCGAAGCCTGCGATCGCCGGCCATTTCGCGCAGTTTCTGTACCGCATCGGTGACGTACTCATCGCTCAGCCGCGACGCGCGCAGGTCGAGGGTCAGATCACTGAGCAGTTGACGGAGCTCCTCGGGTTCGATGCGGTGCAGCCACTCGGAGGTCGGTCCCTGGGGAGCCGCCTGAGGGAAGGCGGTGGCGATGGCCTCGCTTAGCCGGGTGCCCGCGTCGGTCACGAACAGGTCCCGGGTGCGCGCGAACATCCAAGCGCGGGGACGGAACTGGGGCTCCAAGAAGGCGTGAAAGACCACGATCTCGGCACCAGCAAGTTGGGGGGCCGCGGGAGACGCGTCGGATCGAGGACGGGAAGACCGATCTCGGTTGCCGTTCGTCCGGACATTTGGCCGCATCTTAGCCACTTCGCGCCGTAGCGCATTTTGCGCCTGCACGCTGTCCTTGAGCCCGGGATACATAGGAGCCAACCGGACGATTTGCCGGTCGAGCTCCATTTCCGTTGGCGCTTCGGCCAGTAACGTCACTGCCTCGCCCCAGAACTCCGGTTGGTTGGGCGAGAGGCGCTGAAGAAGGGCTTGGACACCGTATTCCATGGGCGAGAGCCCGCCGGCAACCGCCTTCTGGACGGCGGCAGGGCCGACACGCCGCAGAAGGGTGTCCGGGTCATCTCCGGGCGGCATAAGCGCCACCGAGACCCTGAGGTTCTCCGCCGACAGGATCTTAACGGCCCGCTCAGCCGCCTTCTGCCCCGCGTCGTCGCTGTCGTACAGGATAACGACCTCGCTGCACCACCGCTTGAGGAGCTTCGCGTGGTCTTCCGAGAGGGAGGTACCTAGCGATGCCAAAGCATTGGTGACTCCGGCCCGGTGGCAAGCGATCACGTCAAGGTATCCCTCGACCAGTACAGCTTGGTGCTGGGCGCTCAGCCGCTCCCGAGCTCGGTTCATCCCGTACAGGACGCGGCTCTTACGATAGAGGGGGGTGTCGCTGCTGTTAATGTACTTTGGGTGGCCCTGGCCAAGCACCCGCCCGCCAAAGGCCACTAGCTCTCCGCGCTCATCGCGAATGGGAAAGATGAGCCGGCCGCGAAACTTGTCGAAATAGCCCCCGCCCGCATCCTGATCCACGAGGAACAGATTCTTGCACTCGCCAAGGCTAAACCCTTTCTTCTTTAGATGGACGGCGAGTGCTTCCCCGACGTCAGGCGCATAGCCGATCTCCCAGCCGTCCAACGCTGATTGGTCGAGTCCTCGGCCATCGCAGTACTCCTTGGCGGTCGAACTCCTCGTCAACTGGTCCCGAAAGAACCGGAGAGCTTCGTCCATGGCCGCCTCTTGGGCCTGCTTCACGGACGGAGGGGTGGACGACCGGTTGGCGAGCGTCACGCCCGCTTGCTTGGCCAGGATTCGGAGGGCTTCGCCGAACTCGACGTTCTGGCGCTTCATCACCCATGTGAAAATGTCGCCGGTCTCACCGCAGGACCAGCACTTGTAGCGGCCGGTCTCGGCACTTACCGTGAAGGAAGGGTTCCTGTCCTGGTGGAAAGGACAGAGACCCTTGTAGACCTTGCCTGCGCGCTTCAGCGCGACTTCGCGACCGACGAGCTCGGCGATATCGATCCGGGCACGGACCTCGTCTCGCTCGTCGGTCACTTTCTCCTTAGCTCTTTCCGGCGGCGACCACGATTCCGGTCACGACCTGCGGCTTCTTCTCGCCGAGGCGTGACAGACGGAAGGCGACCTTTTGGCGGGTCAAGTACTTGATCAGCACGTTGTCACCCGCGATCTCGTAGCCGTCCGGAGCGTTGTACTTCTTGATGATCTGGGCGAAGGTGGCACCAAAGCCGACTCCGCGACGGGTCCGGACCTTGTTGTTGTACAGGCCGATCGCCTCGATCTGCACTACGCGGCCGAACTTGTCAATGATGAAGCCGTACTTGCTGCCGCCTCGGTTGTAGACCCAGCGGGTGTAGGTCACGCGCTCGCCAGTCCCACCAGCTGGAGGCGCACCGCCGCCACCGCCAGGACCTCGGCCACCGCCTCCAGGAGGGCCACCGGGAAAGCCTCCGGGAGGACCACCCGGAAAGCCACCAGGGGGGTTCGCGCCGGGAGGAAGTCCGGGGGGACCACCAGGAGGAAGCCCCGGAGGCATCTGCCGCAGCATTTCATTTCCGAACTCGAACGGATTTGCAAGGTCGGCAGACATGCCACCGCCAGCGGGCCCTCGACCACCACCGCCGGGAGGGCCGCCGAATCCGCCTCGACCACCACCACCGGGAGGACCGCCGAATCCGCCAGAACCACCGGGAGCACCGCCGCCGCCAAAGCCGCCACCGCCGCCGCCCAGGTTCACGGGCTCGATCGCGTTCGGCGTGCCGTACATGCTCACGACGCGAACGCCTGTATCGTACAGCCTGATGCCGACCAGGCCGGTCTCACCACTCGCCCGACTGCGTTGCGCCTCCGCGGTCGGCGCCACCAGCAACGCGCCGCAGATCGCGAGCGCCAGTCCTGTCCACCTCATTCTCAAAGCTATCGAACCCTCCTGTCGGACCAGCGAACTTCGCCGGTCTCGTTCTCCTTTTATGACGAGCGAGCCTCGCCGGACGTCACACGAGTGTCGTCAAATCAACCTGGGCCACTCAACCCGGTGAGGTATACCGCCTTGTAGAAAAGATCAGGAGAACGGAAAACATGGCATCCAACCTATCAGTTTCATCCCAAGAGTTCGAAGAGAAGGTCTTGAAGTCGGACGTGCCGGTGCTCGTGGACTTCTGGGCCGAGTGGTGCGGCCCGTGCAAGGCCATTGGACCTACGATCGAGCAGCTCGCGACCGAGTACGACGGTCGGGCGAAGGTCTACAAGCTGGACGTGGACAAGGACGGCGACCTCGCAGGCCAGTACAACGTCATGAGCATCCCGGCCCTGCTCGTCTTCAAGGGCGGCAAGGTCGTCGACCAGATGGTCGGCGCGGCTCCGAAGCCGCAGATCGCCGCGCTTATCGATCGAGCCCTCTAAAGTGGCGTAGATCGATCATCGACGAGGCTCCCGATATGCCGGGAGCCTCTTTCATTTTTGAACCTCCTGTCAATCAGCCTTTGCATTGACTTCCGCAGCGGTCTTTAACCACAAAGGACACCAAGGGCACTATGGTCCACAAAGGGCGGACAGGCGGGATTGTTGAACTGGCAATAGCCGATTCTAGGGAAGAGTGTCCACGCTACGGCCATTGCGGGCGTGCCTGTACCCCTTTAGACCAAACCTGTGACCCGGCTGGCCTTGGCTACCTGGGGTTTACTCTGCACCTGTGAGCGCCCCTGCCGAGCCGCCGCCAGAAGAGCCGAAAGGTCCTACCATTGCCCGAGCGGGCGGCATCATGGCCGGGAGCATTCTCCTTAGTCGGCTGTTGGGCATGCTGCGCGACACCGCCATGACTGCGTCCTTCGGTGTTACGCTCCAAACAGACGCTTACACCAAGGCGATCGCCATTCCCGACATGCTTTTTATGTTGGTCGCGGGTGGCGGCCTAAGTTCCGCGTTCATTCCCGTGTTCAGCGAATTGCTTCACACGAAGCGAGAGCGGGAAGCATGGAAGTTCTTCAGCGTCGTTACAACAGTCTCCGCGATCGCAGTTACTGTCCTCATGGCCGTCGCTTGGGTTTTGGCACCTTGGATCGCCCACCTGATGAGCAGGGACGCCGTCGATCTTTCAGGCCGCAACATAGGTGCTGAAATCCAGCCATATGTTCTGGAGATGGGTCGGATTCTGCTTCCCGCCCAATTCGCGTTCTTGATCGGGTCGATTCTTCTTGGCACCCTTTACTCGCGCCGACAGTTTCTCGCCCCGGGACTTGCACCTAACGTGTACAACGTTGGCATTATCGCCGGGGCAGTCATCGGTGGTCTTAGCCCTCTCGGAATTGCCGGAATGCCCTGGGGGGGGCTGATCGGCGCGATGATTGGCAACCTCGTCCTTCCCATTTTCTTCATGGGGCGAGCTGGAAGCGAGTTTGTGCCCAGCCTGGATTTAAAGGCCGAAGGGGTCAAGAAGTTCTTCAAGCTTCTTGCTCCGGTGATCTTCGGGTTCTCACTGCCCAGCGTCGTCCAGATCATTACGATCTACTACGGGGGTCAGTACCCGGTCGGGGTAAACACCGTCCTCCGTTTGGGGAACACGCTCATGCAGGCTCCTAGCGGCATCTTCGGCCAGTCGCTCGCTCTGGCTGCCTTTCCGGTTCTCACTCAATTCTTTGCCACCGGGAGGATGGACCTTTACCGTGATCAGATCACCCGCACGCTTCGGACCGTGATCTACTTGGGTTTACCAGCGAGCGCTCTGATGTTCGCCTTAGCGCCGGAAATCGTCCACCTTCTCTACGCTTATGGCAAAGCGTCTAACGATACAGATCTAGGCCAACTCGTTGCCGCCCTCCGCGCCTACTCCTTCTCGGTCTTCGCGTGGTGCCTTCAGCCCGTGCTCATGCGCGGGTTCTTCTCAGTCCACAAGACGTTCTTGCCCGTAGCAATGAGCACCGGACTGACCGCACTCTTCATCATCCTTTGCGAGGTTTCGGTTAGAAGTGGCCTCTCTTACCTATCCATTGTCTGGGCGACCAACCTGGCGGCAGTCTTACTCGTCATCGTGCTTTATGTCGGGCTGGAGCGCAGTGTAGGCAATTTGGACCGGAGAGGTCTCTTTTCAACCTTGGGCAAATCGCTGCTGGCGTCCGTGGCAATGGGAGCCGTCGCCTATGGATTGGCACTCCTCGCCCGGCAGGTCGGTCTCTCTCAGTTCCGGCTGGCGGAGTTCTTCGTGTTCCTGTTCGTAAGCACCGTCGCCTGCTGGATCTACTACTTCGTGACTCGGGCGCTCAAGATGCCGGAGACGAGCTACTTCGACCGGGCGATGGCGAAGCTGAACCGCAAGCGGCAGCCGAACGGTTGATCCGGTAACCTCACGTTGGACGACGAGGTTCAAATTCCATGGAAGACGTAGTGATTCTGCCGGGTGCCCGGACGCCGATAGGTGCGTTCATGGGTGCGCTTTCATCCTTCTCGGGACCCCAACTCGGGGCCATCGCGATCAAGGGGGCGCTGGAGCGCTCGGGGGTCGCGGGCGACGAGGTAGACGAGGTGATCATGGGCCAGGTGCTTACTGGCGGAGTCGGGCAAGCTCCCGCCCGCCAGGCGGCGATCGGTGCCGGACTTCCCAACTCCGTTGCCGCCATGACCATCAACAAGGTCTGCGGCTCGGGAATGAAGGCAGTCATGCTGGCGGCCCAGGCGGTCAAGCTCGGTGACGCAAAGGTCGTGGTGGCGGGCGGCATGGAGAGCATGAGCACCGCCCCTTATGCGCTAGAGAAGGCCCGTACGGGTTACCGAATGGGGCACGGCAAGCTCATCGACACCATGATCCACGACGGCCTCTGGGACCCCTACGGGGATTGCCACATGGGAAGCTGTGGGGACTCCACGGCCACCGAACTGAGCTTTACGCGGGAGCAACTCGACGCCTACGCCAGCGAGAGCTACTGTCGGGCGCTCGCCGCCCAAGAAGCCGGGTTGTTCGCGGAAGAGATCGTCGGGGTGCCGGTTCCGCAGCGCAAGGGGGACCCGGTGATCGTGGATCAGGACGAAGAACCGAAAAAAGGCGACCCGGCCAAGCTCGGCTCCCTTCGACCGGCCTTCGACAAGTCGGGGGTTACCACGGCGGGCAACGCTAGTTCGATCAACGATGGGGCCGCCGCGATGTTGGTGACTTCCATGACGGAGGCCGAGCGCCTCGGAGTCCAGCCCCTGGGCCGGATCGTCGGGTACAGCACCCACGCCCACGAGCCCCAATGGTTCACGACGGCACCCGCGTTCGCGATCCAGAAGCTGCTCGAAAAGCACGGCCTCAGCGCTTCCGACGTTGATCTTTTCGAGGTGAACGAGGCGTTCGCCGTGGTCGCAATGGCGGTGGGTCAGAAGGTGGGAATCGACCCCTCCAAGATGAACGTAAACGGGGGCGCGGTCGCTCTCGGCCACCCTATCGGAATGACAGGAGCCCGCCTGATCCTGACCGCCCTGCACGAGCTTCGTCGCCGCGGTGGCCGCTACGCGGTCGCTTCACCCTGCATTGGCGGCGGAGAGGCGACGGCTGTCTTGCTGGAGAGGATCTGATTGATCGGGATGATTGAATTGATCTAAATGATCTGGATGATCTAATTGACTCCGGAATCCATCTTAATCATTTGGATCATCCAGATCATTTAGATCCCTTAAAGTCCGGCATTCCTACTAAAGACGGACAGGAACCCGGCATGGCAGTATGGAAGGGGTGCCGGGGATGGCACGTCTAAGGTTCAAGGATGAAAATATTGATAGTGTCGGTGGAGGTGTCACCCTTCGCCAAAGTTGGGGGGCTCGCCGACGTCGCGGGGGCATTGCCGAAGGCGCTTCGCGCACTGGGTCACGACGCACGGGTCGTGATGCCGCTCTACCGGATGATCGAGGAGGACCCGCGGTGGAACCTCGTGACCGGGCTGGACCCGTTCGAGGTCCAGATGAACCCCCATTGGAAGAAGACCGCGACCTTCAAGCAGACGGAGTTCGACGGGGTTCCGATCGGGTTTATCGGGACGGACGAGTGGTTTACCGAATCGGTCAACAGCGAGACCGTCTACCAGCCGGGCGGGATGCAGCACCTCTTCTTCTCGACCGCCGTGCTGAAAGCGATGGAAGCGTTGGACTGGATTCCCGACGTGGTCCACTGCAACGATTGGCACACGGGCTTCTTGCCCGTGATCATGCGGGAAAGGGCTTCAGGTGTTTGGGACGATGTAGCCAGCGTCTACACCATCCACAACCTGGCCTACCAGGGCGAATTCGGGCTGGAGGTGCTCGACGCGCTCGAGCTTCCCCACTCGCTGTACACGCCGGACAAGTTGGAGACTTGGGGCCGGGTGAACTTCCTTAAGGCGGGCTGCGCCTTCTCGGACCAAGTCAACACGGTAAGCGAGAACTACGCCCGCGAGACCCAGACCGCCGAGTACGGCTGCACCCTCGAGGGGCTGATGCAGTACCTGCACCGGCAGGGGCGGCTTTCGGGGATCGTGAACGGAATCGATAAGGGCGTCTTCGACCCAGAGACGGATCCCGACATTCCCTCTCACTTTTCATCTCGTGCCCCTGAGGGCAAGGCGGCGTGCCGGACGGCGCTACTGGAAGAGCTCGGGCTCCAGCCCATCGAGGGGGCGCCGGTGATGGGCGTGGTAAGCCGACTCAGCAGCCAGAAGGGGATCGACCTGATCGTCGAGGCCGCCGAGGCGCTCTTCGAACTGCCGGCACAACTCATCATCCAAGGCTTAGGCGATCCGTCGCTGGCGGGACGGTTGCGGGAATTGGAGCAGGCGTACCCGACCCACTTCCGGTTCATCGAGCGGTTCGACGCTCCGATGGCGCAGCGGGTGTACGCGGGTTGCGACATGTTCCTCATGCCCAGTTCCTTCGAGCCCTGTGGGCTGGGTCAGCTGATTGCGCTTCGGTATGGCACCGTTCCCGTGGTGCGGGCGACGGGTGGACTTGCGGACACGGTCTTCGAGGGGCAGAACGGGTTCGTGTTCAAGAACCGGTCGGCAATGGAATTACTGGCGGCAGTCGAGCGGGCTCATGATCGGTATCAGAATTCCGAGGCATGGGACCGACTGGTACAAACCGGCTTGAGCGGGGAGTACGGCTGGGAAAAGAGCGCCGTGAAGTACGTGGAGCTCTACGAAAGGGCGTGCAAAGACCGCGAGCGACTCGCGGTTTGCACGGCATAACTGGGACCGCCAGCGTCTCGCTGGCCAAAACCGGAGCCGTCGGGACGACGGCGGTCCCAGTTAGGCTTTTTCCTGGCGCACGTTTACCCGTGCGTTCCGACGCATGCCGTCCAAGCGCGTGCGGCGGATGGCGGAGCCCTGGGTTAGCTCCTCCCACTTCCCTTCGTCGAGTTCGGCAACTTCCGCGAGGGATGGCCACGAGTGCCTCGGCTGGAAGTCCGGCTCCCGCGTCATCGCCGCCCGCAGGGGTTGGGACTCGCGCGGTTGGTTGAACGGGCAGACTTCCTGACACACGTCACAGCCGAAGGTCCAACCGTGGGTGTCGGTATGGATCTCGCCGCGATGCTCAATGGTTAGATAGCTCACGCAACGCCGGGCGTCGATCTGCCAGCGGCCGTCTTCGAACACGATCGCGCCGGTCGGGCAGGCTTCGATGCACCGGGTGCAGGTCCCGCACCCGCCAACGGCGGGGGCATCCGCCTCGAAGGGGACGGTGGTGAGCAGGACGCCGATAAAGAACCAGCTTCCGCGATGGCTGTCGATGAGCATCGTGTTCTTGCCGAACCACCCTAGCCCGGCGAGGTTGGCGTAGTCTCGCTCGAAGATGGGGGCGGAGTCCACGCAGGGTCGGCACTGGGCTCCCGGATGCGCCTCCTCGATCCAGCGGGATAAGGCCTTCAGCTTTCCGCGAAGAACCTTGTGGTAATCGCGGCCGAGGGCGTACCGGGCGATCCGGGGGCGGCCTGGCTGGGGCGGATTGGGTTGGTTGTAGTTGAGGGTGACGGCGATCACCGAGCGAACACCCGGGAGAAGGTTCTCGGGATGCTCTTTGAGCGGCAAGTGCGACTCCAGGTAGTCCATCGTGCCGTGGTGGCCCCGCGCGAGCCAACGCTTGTAGAAGTCGTGGTGTGGGGCGGGCTTGGCGTCGCACACTCCCACCGTGTCAAAGCCCAGATCAAGGGCCCTCAGCTTCAGGGCTTCTTCGTCCACGGGCGTCAAGGTTACATCTTGGTCGATCGTTATGCCCCTATAAAGAACTAACGAAGCTCCGGCGGATGCGCGACACCTGGATTGAGCATCTTCGTTTAACGCTTGGGTGTCGCCAGTTCCCTCTACGTGCGTTCCAACATCATCGTGTTATTGCCCGAGGGTCAAAGGAGATCTGATTGCCGCTTAGGCGGGTTTGGCGTCTTACGGCTCTGGCGTGACGGAGCAAGGAGCGGGCGAATATGAGAAGCCCATGGCATCAGGTCAAGAGTTCGGCACTTGCTTCCCGGGCACGTTGGGGAGTCCGGCGACTTTCCCGATTCGCAAGTTGTCCGACTACTATGTAGAGCGTATGGGCTGGATCGCTCTCGCTGTCCTCTTCGCGATCACCGTTTCGTGGATCGCTTTCAGGCTGCGTGGTGGAGGCACAGTCTATTTTTCCCGCCCAAACGGTTACAGGGCTCTCACCTTAGGCTCCGAAAGTGAGTTACGCCCCGTTCCACTGGACCGATATGATCGGATCCTTCACCGCTTCATTCAAGGAGACCTCTTCGACTCTATCTGGATCGCCAACCATCCGAAAGACGATGACGGTGGCCTAGTGCTCAGTCTTGGAGGGGACGAAGTTGAGATGACCGTGTCTTTCGTGGTGTTCAAGGAGCCAGAGCGGTTGGCAGCCTTTCGACAATGCATGAAGTCGTGGGGCTACGCTCCCGTTGCCGAAGATCCGTGGAACGTTGGCATGGGTGAAGATTTTGAGAGCATCGCGTTTAAGTACCGCTTCGAAAGGGACGTGGAGCAGGTTAGGCAGGTCGTGGAGCGTGCCCTCCACACCCTTGAAGGCCCAGCGGGCACCGAGGTCTACGTGAACGCCTGGCGCAGTCAGGATGGCCCTGGCCAGCTAGGGATCCGAGTGGTTCCGAGACAAGACATTCTAGCCGAGGTGCCTTAAGCGCGTTGCCTGCCCGAGGATAGCGGTCCTGGAGCAAGTCCATCTGCAAGCTCCCCTCCAAGGGCGGCGAGCCCGTCTCCGCCACCTCAACGGCTGGATAGGCATAATGAAGCATGATTGGCACATTAGCGTTGATGGCAGCCATGGCAAATCCGAACCCCCTTCCCGTCCCCCAGGGGCTTGCTGGCAAGTCTGACCAGCAGGTCGTTAAGCAACCGTTCGACAGGTCGAAGTGGAAGCTGGCGTGGTCCGACGAGTTTCGAACCGGGACGGCTCCCGATCCCCGATTCTGGGGGTACGAGGAAGGCTACGTCCGGAACGCGGAGGCCCAGTACTACACGAAGGATCGGCGTGAGAACGTGCGGATCGAGAACGGCAAGCTGGTGATTGAGGCCCGTCAGGACAACTGGAACGGCAAGAAGATCACCTCGGCGAGTATTACGACGCAGGGCAAGCGCCCGTTCCTGTACGGCCGCATCGAGGCGCGGGCGAAGATCCCGACTGGACGCGGTACCTGGCCGGCGATCTGGACCCTTGGTGAGAACATCAGCAAGGTTGGCTGGCCCAAGTCTGGCGAGTTGGACATCCTGGAGAACGTCGGCTTCGACCCTCACCGGATTCACGCCAACATCCACGTCGACGCCTACAACCACTCGAAGGGTACGGGCAAGGGGAACAGCATCCTCGCGAACGAGCCTTGGAAGCGGTTCCACATCTACGCGGTCGAGTGGTGGCCGGATCGGGTCGAGTTCTTTTTCGACGACAACCGGTACTTCGTCTTCAGGAGAGAGAAGGACGACGACAGCGTCTGGCCCTTCGACAAGCCGCAGTACCTGATCCTGAACCTCGCCATCGGCGGTGGCTGGGGTGGCCAGAAGGGGATCGACGAGGCCTTGTTCCCGCACCGGTTCGAGATCGACTACGTGCGGTACTACGAGCCGAAGAAGTAACCGCTCGAAGAATTGCGGAGGCTCATGTGAGCCTCCGCGGTTTTGCCGCCTTAGGCACCGCCGCTTCGATGACCGACCACGACTACGAGCGGCCGACCTTGGGGGAAATCCAAGTACGGGCCCATGAAGGCAGTTCCCTCGGGCACCGTCCCCTCAGTGAGCCAATCTCCCGTCAGCGCGTCCATTATCCGGTATGGCAGCCCCGTGGTCCAGACCTTGAGGTGGGTGCTACCACCCGTCGGCAGATAGACCAAGGCAAACTTGCCCTCAACGGCGACACAGCGGTTCGCGCGGGCGACATCGAGCCGCACCGCCATATCGACCCACTCCATTCCCTCAAGCGCCTTCCGGACGAGTCCGGGAAAGCGAGACCCGGGTAAGTCGAGTGCGGCTCGCCAATCCCACGGACCGCTCGCCCATCCGTCCCATTCGGTTTCTCCTTCGAGCTTCCACTGCCAAAGGGAGGCGGCACCGTAGAACGTCCCGAAGGTTCCGCCCGCAACCAGGTTCTCCCACGCCTCCTGAGCTTGCCAGTCTCCAAGTCCGTGCTTACCGTCGCCCATGCCCTCGTAGGTCGGCTCACCGTTCGCGACCCCGCGTATGGGACTCCGGTGGTGCATGACGGCGACCCTCTCCGGGCGGTGATCGCCGCCGTGTCCCGTCTGGCACAGGTGGAAATCACACCATTCCGCGGTCCAGTGCGCATCACTCGATTGCCAAGGATTGTAGTGAAGCCCGGTCGGCTGACCGTAATCGTCCCAGCGATGGATTTCCTCCCCTGCCGGGCCAACGTTAGGTTCCCATCCGCTGGCGTCCGCACCCGGTAGCCAAAGCGCGGGGCGGGAGCCGTAGCGTGCGACAAGGTATCGGCAGTAGCGGGCGTAGTCCTCGGGCGGAACGGCCAGCCCGGCGACAGAGAGGCCCTTCCACCCGAAGCCGTGAAACACGGGCTGGTAGATCGGGACGATCCCGTGGCTGAGCAGCGTTTCGATCAAGCGATCCAGATAGTGGAAGTATTCCGGCCGAAGCTGGGTCAGCCGACCCTTCGGGAGATCGTCGAAGGCCCGGGCAAATCCGCCGACTTCGGTTCTGCTTTCCGGCCCTTCGGCTTTCATGTCCGGCTGTACCGTCATCAGGAGAGCCGCCGTAAAGCCCTTTGCCTGCCGATCCCGCGCCCAGATCCGGACTTGCTCCAACGTCGCTCGGAAGGGAATGGCCCAAGCCGTGTCGACCACCGGATAGAACCCGGTGCCATCGCTCCAGACCACATTTCTGCCCCCTACCGACATCCGCAAGAGACCGCGGCGATTTTCCGAGGGAATGGCATCCAGAAATCCCGTCTCTGGGGACAGGCCGTGGGTCTGCCAGTACCACCTCCCGCCGGATGTCGGTGACGCAAAGCGCACTCGCCACGTCCGTTCCCCATCCCAGAAGGCGGGTCGCCGCAACGACGTGCCTTCTTCATTGCGGAACTCGATCCAGGCTTCTACGTCGACGTACTGATTATCGACCTGTGGCCCCTCAAACGTCAGTTCAATCGTCTCCCATTGCGGGGCAACAGTCATCTCACCCATTGCTTGATTCTTCTCCATTCGGGCCATTCAAGGCAGATGGAAGCCTTCGCGAACCGAGGAGAAAAACTGGGATTCCCGTCCCTAAGTCAATTGAGTTCGCCGTCTTCATCCAGAATCGGGCGGAAGTAAAGCTGCCGGCTTCTTTCCCGAGGTTTTTGGTCAAGAACTTACTGGCAAGGGGCAGGGACTACAGGCGCTCGGCCAGAGCCCGCCACTGCGATAAGTCCAACTCTTGAGGGCGAATCTTCTCGTCCATTCCTTGATCCAGGATAAGTTCTGTCAACTCGTCTCGAGATCGGTGGAGACCATTCGCGAGGTTGTTGGCCAAGGTTTTGCGGCGTTGGGCAAAGGCGAGCCGCACGATTCGGAAGTACTTCTCTTCAAGTTCAGCCTCCATCCCTGAAGATTTCGGCACAAACTCCAGAACCGTGCTGTCCACCTTGGGCGGAGGAAGGAACGCTCCCGCGGGGGCGTTGGCGACGTGCTGGATCTCGAAGAGGGTCTGCAGATAAACCGAGAGGGATCCCCGTTCGCTGCCCCCCGGACGGGATTGGATGCGCTGGGCGACCTCCTTCTGCATCATCAAGACCGCCTTCGAAAAGTGCAGGCGCGCGTCCGCGATCCTGCCGATAAGCGGACCGGTGATGTAGTAGGGGAGGTTCGAGACGATTCCCCGCGGCTCGGGAAGTTCTTGGAGGATCATGCCCAGATCCACCTCAAGGGCGTCGGCTTTTCGGACGTCGGCGTCGGGCGCCGACTCCTTTAGCGCCTGAATCATCCGCTCATCGAGCTCAAGGGCGATCATGCGCTCGGAGACACGGGAAAGGGGGCTTGTTAGAACCCCGGGCCCTGGCCCGATCTCTAACAGCCCCCTCGTCTGCTCCAGCCTTAAAATAATAGAATCAACGACGCTCTTCGAGCACAGGAAGTGCTGCCCGAGCCCCTTCGACGCAACGAGTCCGTGACGACCCAGGAACGACTTGAGCGTCCCCGGGTCGTACAGCCTAACCGGGTCTAAGGACGTGGACCCTCACCTTCTTTCGGCCGAAACGCATCGCAGTCGACCGGGAATCATAGCAAAGATCGATCTTCTTGCCTTTGATCGCACCGCCCGTGTCGGAGGCGATGGCCAAGCCGTACCCCTCGACGTAGACCAGCGATCCAAGGCGAATAACACGTGGATCGACCGCGACGTGGCCGTAGGTGGCCCGATACCCCATGCGTGTCCGCCCGGTCGCTCCCGGCCCGATCGTTGCGGGGCTGGGGTCGTACGCGGTGGCGCTCATGGTGAGGACTTTTCCGCGATGGAAGGCACCACGGCTCGTGTTGAAGCCTCGGCGACTCATCAGGAAAAGGGTCGGCTCGGGATTCGAGCGCTCCTCTTTCAACAACTCTTTGTCGACGGGCTTGCCGTCTTTGTAGGTGATGCGGAAGACCCTCTTTATGGTCCCCTCGCGCCCATCCTGGGCCTTCACCAGTCCACCGGGTCGAACGGTGCGACTAAACTCGTAGCGGACACCAGCAGGTATTTTGACCGTCTTGGTCTCCACCTGTGACTCTGTTTTGCTCTCCTGAACCGCGTTCGCAATCGTTGCTAGCGCGAAACAGGCGAGGAACATACTCACCTTTTGTGAGCAGTTGCGCATTTGGAACCTCCTCTTGCCTGGCTGCAGACCCGGACGTTGTACCAGCCTTGCGCGAGAAAAAGCAAGGAACAGGAACATGCCCGACTAGTTTTTCGTCGCTCGTGCAGGTTTGACCGCCCTAAGGTGGACTTATCTCCTGATTGGTATCTGAGAGATTTGACAGGGCGATAGCTCGCTGGAAGTGATGAATGCGGAGCCATCTGAGGCGTAGGTGATGCCCTCACCTTGGATTTCGAAGTTGAGCTTCACGTAGCGAGGAGTTGCATCGATCCAACGATGAAAGTTGGCTGGAGCATCGAACTCGTAGGCCCCCATGTAGGTGCGCAACACCACATGGCGACCGTCCGGCGAGATCGCTCCTCCGGTGATCAGCCGGGATTCCCGGATGGCGCCCCCCAGCTTCAGGCTTCCCTGTTTCACCAATCGGTAGCGCCCTGTACCCTTTGGTCGGGAGAGCGTAAACACCAACGACTCTCGGCTTCCAGCTTTAGTGACGACGGTGATATCGCCGCTCATCGGATGGACCATGAAGGCTTCGGCGTTGTGGGGCTCGTCTGGATACTCAAGCTTGTAGACCTCAGTGGCCTCCACCTCGGTTTGCCCGGCGCGGGGCTCCGGCACTCGGTACACCACGATTTCACGCCGTCGGCCGCGATTGTCGCCGATGTCGCCGAAGAATAGGTAACTCTGGCCGTCGAGCTTGGCAGAAGCCATGTCCTCCCAGTCGACCGCCTTGGCGTTGCTTACCCGGTACTCCGCAAGCACCTTGCCGTTCACGTCGAACTTGAAGAAGCCTGCCTTGCTGCCACTGTCGTTGTGGGTGTAGAAGACCTCAGGACTCGTCGGACTAGGAGCGATCCCGGACGATTCGGAGATCCGCTGGTCTTGGATCTCCGTGAGGGTCACTGGCTTGCCGTAGAGGCTGGTGGTAGCGCCACCGGTGACGGAATTGCGGCTGCCACAACCAGCAGCGAGGAGAACAAGGGGAAGGGCAAGGGCAAGCCTCACCTGGCGAGTCTACCGGGCGGAACGTCACTTACAGGGGCTTCGTTTGAGCCTGTGAGCATTGTCAGAGGGCCGCCTACGAATGTGGCAACTCCGTTTGGAGCGGAGCGTTTGGGCACCCGTTGTTTTTGCTAAAGTCGGGCTAAACCGCTGAAGATTTACCGGTAGAGCGAACCATTAAAGAGGCTCAGGCGTACACTATCAAAGCGCGTCCCCGACCAACGCAGGTCTGCCCCTATGCAACGAAGCCCCCTACTGCCCCGGAAGTCCACCACTTCAGGCAGGTGCCGACAATGACGGGTCGGCTCACTGTCCTCGCCCTTTCGTGCGCCTTCCTCGGTGGTGCCATCGTGCTCACACCCGCTCAGCAGAAGGCGAAGCCGCAGCCGGTTACCTTCAAGAAGGACATCAAGCCGCTGATCGACAAGCACTGCATCAAGTGCCACGGCGGAGACGACCCGGTGGCGGGGCTCTCGCTGGAGAAGTACAAGACCGAGAAGTCGATGGTCGACGCGGCGGACATTTGGCGGAACGTGGCGCGCAATATCGCTTCGGGCCACATGCCGCCCAAGGGGATGGCCCAGCCGCCCGCGGCTCAGAAGAAGAAACTTGTGGCGGCCATCGAGACACTCCTTGCGGTGTCGTGCGACATCAAGGACCCGGGCCGGGTGACCCTTCGGCGACTGAACCGGGCGGAGTACAACAACACGGTCCGCGACCTCGTCGGCGTTAATTTCCGGCCGGCAGACGACTTCCCTTCCGATGATGTCGGGTACGGGTTCGACAACATCGGGGACGTTCTCTCCCTATCCCCGCTGCTGATGGAGAAGTACCTGTCGGCGGCCGAGGAGATTGCCAACAAGGCGATCGTCGTGGGTTCGAACAAGCCGATCAAGATCCCGGCGGTCGATCTTGAAGACGTCAAGGGCGCCTCCAGCATGAACGGGGGCAAGCGGCTTGGCGCGAACTGCGAGGTTAAGGTGGAGCCGACGCTGGCCAAGGCGGGGCTTTACAAGATGCGGGTGCGTGCCTACGGTGAGCAGGCGGGCGACGCCGCTCCCTCGATGGCCCTTCGCCAGAACGGAAAGGACCTTAAGGTTTTCGACGTGAAGGCGGTTCGGGAGAAGCCGGAAATTTACGAAGTTCCCTTCACCGGCGCCCCGGGCAAGAACCAGCTTGGAATTGCCTTCCTCAACGACTTTTACGACGGCAAGCGACCGATTGGAGACCGCGACCGGAACCTGATGGTTTTCGACGTGGAGATCGTCGGGCCGTTGACGGGTGACAACACGCTTCCGGTGTCGCATCGACGGGTCATGATCGCTGATCCGGCAGTCGTGGGCAAGTCGGAGGCGGCGCGGAAGATCCTCGCCAACTTCGCGACGCGTGCCTACCGCCGCCCTGTTACCAAGGATGAAACCGACCGGCTGATGAAGCTGTTCGAGATGAGCCAGAAGGCGAACGAGCCGTTCGAGCGGGGCATCCAGTACGGCATGCAGGCGGTGCTGGTGTCGCCCCACTTCCTGTTCCGGGTCGAGGTCGATCCGAAGGACGGAAAGAAGGAGCGGCCGGTCAACAACTACGAGCTTGCTTCCCGCCTCTCGTACTTCCTGTGGAGCAGCATGCCGGACGCGCGGCTGATGCAGCTCGCGGGCCAGGGCAAGCTGCAAAAGCCGGAGACCCTTCGGGCAGAAGTGAAGCGCATGCTCAAGGACCCGAAGGCGCATGCTCTCGCGGACAACTTTGCCGAGCAGTGGCTCCAGCTCCGAAAGATCCACACGTTCACGCCGAATCCAAACCAGTTCCCGATGTGGAACGACGATCTTCGGCAGGCGATGGTGACGGAGACGAAGAAGTTTTTCCAGGCGATGATCGACGAGGACCGCAACATCGTCGACTTCCTCGACGGCAAGTTCACCTACGTGAACGAGCCGCTGGCCAAGCTCTACGGCCTGAAGGGAGTGACGGGTGAAGAGTTCAGGCGCGTCTCGCTGGAAGGCACCCACCGCGGTGGCGTCCTGACCCAAGCCAGCGTCTTGTCCATTACTTCCAACCCCACCCGGACTTCCCCCGTGAAGCGTGGGAAGTGGGTGCTCGAGCAGATCCTTGGCACTCCTCCGCCTCCCCCGCCTCCTGGCGTAGGAGACCTTGAGGACACTGAGGGCAAGGTGATCGACGGCAAGACGTTGCGTAAGCGGCTTGAGCAGCACCGGTCGAAGCCGGACTGCGCGTCGTGCCATCAGCGAATGGACCCCATTGGTTTCGGGATGGAGAACTTCGATCCGATCGGCCGCTGGCGGACCAAGGAAGACAGCACGGCCATCGACAACTCCGGCACGCTGCCCGATGGACGCAGCTTCAAGGGGCCGAACCAGCTCAAGAAGATCCTAATCCAAGACCAGAAGCAGTTCGTCCACACCCTTGCGGACCGATTGCTAACTTACGGTCTCGGGCGGGGACTCCAGACGTCGGACAAGTGTTCGGTGGATACAATCGTAGAACAGGTAGGGAAGCAAGATAATCGCTTCTCCGCTCTCATCGTTGCCGTCGTCGAAAGCGACCCCTTCCGAAAGCGCCGAAGCGAAGCCGCAAAGTAAACCATGAACCCGATCGACCGAAGAACGTTCCTCCGTGGTGTGGGCACCCTGATGGCCTTGCCCGTCCTTGAGAAGATGGTGCCGACGAGCGCGCTGGCCCAGTCGGTGACCAAGGCCCAGCAGCCGACCCGAATGGCCTTCATGTTCGTCCCGAACGGCGTGAACATGGAGCACTGGCGTCCAGCGGCCGAGGGCCTGCTACCCGCGGAGCTTCCCCAGGTTCTGAAGCCCTTAGCGGACCTGCGGAGTGAGATCAACGTCCTTACCGGCCTCACCCAGCACCACGCGTTTGCGAACGGCGATGGTCCCGGTGATCACGCACGCTCCACGGCCTGTTGGCTTACGGGCGTCCAGCCGAAGAAGACGGCGGGCTCCGACATTCGGAACGGCATCTCGGCGGACCAAGTGGCCGCGATGCACATCGGCAAGAAGACGAAGTTCGCCAGCCTGGAGATCGGCTGCGAGCGCGGCGGTGTTAGCGGCGACTGCGACTCTGGTTACTCCTGTGCCTACTCCAGCAACATCTCTTGGCGCAGCGAGAACACCCCAGTCGCCAAAGAGGTAAATCCCCGCCTGGTGTTCGAGCGCCTCTTCGGCAGCGGTGACGCCACGGGTGAGACCGAGAGCCGAACCCGACGCGACCTGTTCCGCCAGAGCATTCTCGACATCGTCTCAGAGGACGCGGCCAAGCTGAAGGCGCAACTGGGCAAGCGCGACCAACGCAAGCTCGACGAGTACTTCCAAGGCGTTCGCGAGATCGAGGAGCGCCTCACGAAATTTGAGAACGAGAAGACGGCGCAATTGGCAGCCGGTATCGGCAAACCGACGGGGATCCCCGGCGACTACGGCGATCACATCCGCCTGATGGGGGACATGATGGTCTTAGCCTTCCAGGCGGACCTCACCCGCGTCTGCACGTTCATGTTCGCGAACGACGGCAGCAACCGCAGCTACCACGAGATCGGCGTCTCCGAGGGCCACCACGACGTGAGCCACCACGGGAAGGACCCGCACAAGCTGGAGAAGAAGCAGAAGATCGACCAGTACCACGTCCAGCAGCTCGCGTACGTGCTGAACAAGATGCGGAGCATCAAAGAACTGGACGGCACCCTGCTCGATAATTCCTTGATCGTGTACGGTGCGGGAATCAGCGATGGCGACCGCCACAACCACGACGACCTCCCGATCCTCGTTGCGGGCCGCGCCGGCAAGACGCTCCAGACCGGTCGGCACCTCGTGTATCCGAACCGGACGCCGATGAACAACCTGTTCCTGTCCATGCTCGACCGCGTGGGCGTGAAGGTGGAGAAGCTCGGCGACAGCACGGGCAAGCTACAGGGTCTGTTCTGAGGTGAGAATCTCCGGATCGTCTGGAATGTAGGGGATGTCTGGGATGTTGGGAATGTCCCGGAGCATCCTCTACAACTTAGCCTAGGTTCTCAGAAACTCCCAGCCATTCCTCCTGGACGGTCCAGGTCGTACAGGGGGTGAGATCCGGGACACTTCCAACATCCCAGACATCCCAGACATTCCAACGCATCCCATCTCCTCGCTCGCGGGCTCGCTGGGTAAGGCGGTGGCGGGCCACCGCAGTCTAGAATGGAAACGGCCCCGGCTAGATAGCCGGGGCCGTTTCACTTTGTCTTAGCCGACCTTACTGGTCGTTGTCGTTCGTGCGGCGGTTGCCGCCGCGGATCAGGGCGACGTCCTGGTTGAGCCGGACGCCGAACTGGGTGCCCTTGTCAAGGGTGATGTTCGACGGGCGGTTCTGCGGCTTCTGAACCGTGCCGAGGATGTAGCCGAGCACGCCACCAAGAGCGGCGCTCTCCAGCGGTCGCTTCGTCAGAAGGCCGACGATGAGACCCGCACCGGCACCGTAGCCAGCGTAGACCGTCCGGTTGTCGCGACTCTTTTCGCGGGCGACCAGAACACCGTTCTCGCTTCGCTCGACCGCATTAGCCTCAAGGCTGTACAGCGAACCGTCGATGGCGGCGCTACGGCCGTTGGGCAGCCGAATCCGGTCGAACGCGAGTTCGATCACGCCCGGATCATCGCCGCGCTGGGCGCGAACTTCCGAAACGTGGCCCTCGATGTACGAACCAAAAGGAATCGCGCCGTAGGCGTTGTCCTGGGTCCGAACGTTGGCCGTGAACCGGTCGCCGCGTCGAGACTCGGTCGAGCTCAGGCGGGTGTTCAGGGTTACCGGGATGACCGTGTACGCCTCGATGACGTCCTCACGGTTCGCCGTGGTGGAACGTCGCTCCTCGCGGCGTCGCCGTCGCTCTTCCGCCGTCAGCGGCTGAGCGCGGCCCGTGGTATCGCCCGAGGTGTTGATGGCGACGAGTCGCTGCACATTGTCCCAGCGAACGTCGGCGCCCAGCGCCTCACCGAGGAATCGGAGCGGCACGTAAGTGCGGCCCATCATGACCGTCGCGGGAACGTCCATTGAGACGCCACGACCGTTGACGGTCGCTAGACGGTTGCCGATGCCGAGTCGGACATCGTCGTTACCGCGGGTGGCGTACACCATTCGCGCGGCCGGATCCCACTTCACAAAAGCGCCCATCTGCTCGAACACGCCGCGGAGCGGAACCAGGACGCGGCCGTTAAGGTACTGAGGCCGGGCACCCTCGAAGTTAACGGGCGAACCGTTGACCGTGACGTCGATCGACTGCGCAGTGGCAAGCGCAGCGCCTGCGACCAGGGTCGCAACGAAGCTGCTCTTCGCAATACTGTTTTTCATCTTTCTCTCCTTTTGTGCGTCAGGCGGGCTTTCATTTCCCCCCGTCCAGGCAACTGCCCGACGGCTCCGATGCATCATAGGGTTAGACGCACCACCCACAAATACGGATCATCAAATTGTGATCGGGGTTCAATTTGGACCTACGGAGTGGTGTCGAAACCGGATGGTCGGACTCGCGGGAGGCCCGTAACCGTGCCAGTTTCACCCAGGAAATTTGTCTATTGCGCCTGTTGCGGGTGGAATGGCGGCGAAGTTCGCCGATGACTATCATCCAGCTAGTGCTGGCCCCAGACCGCCAGCGGGGGATCGCCTTCTGTGCCACCTAAGTACAAGAAAAGTTAAAAGCTACTATTGATAGGAAATCGCGGAGCTAAGCAGTTAGCCCAAATCAACCCGACTTTCCACGTTCGCCTTGTTCCAACCGCCAGGGCGCAATTCTGCCCTGCGGTGCCACCGCCCATGCATCTCGGGAACGGTCGTTGTGGTGGAACGGCGGATGGGGGCGCAACTTCGTGGGACCATCCGGCGAGGGGAGACGCCTCTCTTGTATCCTCTGGGAGCGCTCGTTTCGCGAAAGCCCATGCAGATCCTGGAGTTCATTCGAAACATCGACGACATGATCGGCAGGATGGTCGCGGCCAATCCGGCCCAGGCTTACGGCCTGCTGTTCCTGATCGTCTTCGCCGAGACGGGGTTGGTGGTGACCCCCTTCTTGCCCGGCGACACCTTGCTGTTCGCGGTCGGCATCCTCTCGAATCCCGCCCCTGGTCAGCCTGGCTTCAACGTTTGGCTGGCGTTGCTGATTCTGACCATCGCCCCCATCTGCGGCGATACCGTCAACTACCACATCGGCAAGTTCATGGGCCCTCGCCTGTTCAAGAACGAGAACTCGCGGTTCTTCAAGAAGGAGAACCTCCAGAAAACCAGCGAGTTTTTCGAGAAGCACGGCGGGAAGGCGGTCATCTTCGCCCGCTGGATCCCCATCGTACGAACCTTTGCTCCCTTCGTAGCCGGCATGGGAGCCATGGAGTACCGCAAGTTTTTCGGGTACAGCCTCCTGGGCGCTTTTCTCTGGGTGTGGATCTGCGTCTGGGCGGGCTTCTTCTTTGGCCAAATCCCGGCGGTCAAGAACAACTTCGAGTTGGCGATGCTCGCCATGCTGCTTGTGAGCGGTGCGCCCATGGTGTACGAAACCATCAAGCACCGGCGAGAAGTGAAGGCGGCCGCCGCCGATCTTGAGGACAAGGCGAAGGCCGAGCTTCACATCTAAGTCGGTCAATCTGGCGAGAGCGGCACGATTTCCACTAAGCGGACCTAGCCTTCGGCTCCGAGTGCATCCAGAAAGGCTCGAGCCAGCACGAAACTGCCGGTGAGGTTGGGGTGGACGCGGTCCCCGGCCAGCGCCGCCGGGTAGACGTGCTGGAGGACGCGGTCGAAGGCAGCCTGGGTATCGATCAGCGAGCAACCGTGCTTAACCGCCACCTCGCGAACAGCCGCCCCATACTCGTCCATGCGGGCTCGCATCGGGTCAGACCGATTCGGCTCGATGTAGAACGGCGTCGCAAGGAGCATGGCCCTCACTAGCGGTCGCGTCTGGCTGACCAGTCCATCTAGTGTGTCACGGTACTCCTCGAGCGGGACCCCGGCCTCGGGCCGTTGCGGAACGTCGAATTGCCGCCACACATCGTTGATTCCGATCATCACGGTGACCACGGTCGGCGCTAGGTCCAGGACATCGGCCTGCCAACGAACTCCCAGGTCGCGGATGGTATTCCCGCTGGTCCCCATGTTCATGATCCGGACCGGCGTCTCGGGATGCCGGGCACCCAGCGTCGCCTCGACGAGGCTGACGTAGCCGTTCCCAATCCCCGGCCACGGACTCTCTCCTACGGGGCGTCCCCGCCCCGCGTCCGTGATCGAATCACCAATCATCAGCAGCCGATCGCCCTTTTGTAGCAGCATTGGGAAAGGATAGCGCGTTGTGGCGTTGTGGCGAAAACTTGCTGGCTCTCAAAGCTTAGTGCTCAACCCTAAAGGCTCCCAATCGAGCAATTCAAGCACCTCGGGAGAACTTTCCTTGTTGCCAGACGTAAAGACCCATACCGATGAGGTTTAGTACCCTTTCCCCCAAGCTTCGGGCGTTGAGCGCGGGTGTCTCGCTGCTCCTGGTGGCTTCGGCCCCGATGGCCCAGACGGTGGACAACAAGCCTGAGCTCAAGCAAGAGGTCCTGGACAAGGTGACCAATTTGCTGACTCGCAGCGCGTTCGTTCCCGGCATCGACTTCAACCGATGGCCGTCGTTCCTTGAGGCGGAAAAGCCCAAGATCGAGTCGGCCAACACAGACGAGGACTTTCAGAACGCGGTGAACGCCGCGCTGCACAAGTTCGGCGCCAGCCACATCGTCCTCACGACCCCCCGCCAAGGCGAGATTCGCAAGACGGGCAAGACCGTCGGGATCGGAATTACTTCGCAGACCACCGAAGACGGCCTGATGATCGTGCGGACGGTCCCCGGCGCTTCGGCGGACCGCGCGGGCCTCAAGCCGGGCGACATCATCACCCTCGTCGACGGCAAGCCGGTCGAGGGCGTGAAGGGCATCCCCGGCCCGGCGGGCACTTACGTGAAGTTGAAGGTCAAGCACCGCGACGGCAAGGTCGAGGACTACAGCCTCGTCCGCCGCGCCTTCTCCACCGTCCGCCCCGAAGAACTCACCTTCATCGGCGAAGACACCGCCAAGCTGTCGATCTACACCTTCGACTTCACCTACGACGCCGAGCGCGTCGAGAACCTGATGCAGAAGGCGTCTAAGAAGCGCAACCTGATTCTGGACCTCCGGGACAACGGTGGCGGTGCGGTTGTGAACCTGCAGCACCTTCTCGGTCTGTTCCTGCCGGAGAACACGCCGGTGGGCACCTTCATCACGCGTCGCATGGCGGACCGTTACGTGGACGCTACTAAGGGCAAGATCACGGACATCGTCGAAATCGCCAAATGGAGCGACTCGAAGGTCAAGCCGATGCGAAACCGCAACATCGAGCTCTACAAAGGCAACGTCGCCGTCCTCGTGAACGGACTCTCCGGCAGCGCCTCCGAGATCGCCGCCGCCGCCCTCCGCGACACCATCGGCGCGACCGTCGTTGGCCGCAAGTCCGCCGGTGCGGTCCTCGTGTCGGTCATCGTCCCCGCCAGCAACGGCTTCATGCTCCAGTACCCGCTGAGCGATTACGTGACCATCAAGGGTCTGCGGCTCGAAGGGAACGGCGTGACCCCGGACGTCGAGGTCAACGAGCCCCGCTACCGCCTCCCGGATACGCCGGATGAGGCCGCGACGAAGGCCGCCGAGATCCTGACCCGGATCGCTTCCAAGAAGGGAGCCGCCGTCGGATCCTCGAACTAAGGCTAGAACGCAAAAGAGCCCCTGCGGATTTCCGCAGGGGCTCTTTTGCGTTATAGAGGTCTTCGGGTCTTGAGGCTTTGGGTCGTTAGGTGCCGCTCTGGCCCCGTAAGTTCATCACTTTCCTGTATCAAGCCCTCCGCTCCCCTCCTCTCTCCACCAGGCCCTTGTGGCGGACTTGAGACTGTGATGAGGAAGGGATTGTCAATGAAGAGATTTTTATGGGGTCTGTTGCTGGTGCTGTCGATGCTCGCCGGCACGGCCAGCGCCCAAACCGCCGTTTGGCGGCAGCCTTGGGACAACCGGTCCACCACGATGTGGAGCGCGAAGACGACTGATGGTTCGATCGATCAGGAGATCGCGGACGACTTCGACCTGATCGGAAGGATCGATTCGCTGTTCGTCCAGGGCGGGTACATCACGTACTTCAACAGCCCAACGATGAACTTACAGGGCGCGTACGTCCGGTTCTACGCCTCGCAGAACGGGGTTCCGGGGGCGCTTCAGTACGAGCAGTTCGTGCCCGGAAGCGCGATCGCGACCACCAGGGACGAAGTCGGCAACATGTCCATGCAAATGGCCTTGCCAGCGTCGTTCACCGCCTCCGGCAAGCACTTCGTTTCGGTGCAGGCCGTCGCCGACATGGGATGGTCCTGGCACAGTGCCAACACGGCTAGCCCCAAGGGCGCGTTTATGATGACCCGCGACCGAAAGGCGGGTACGGGCTGGAGCGTCCCCAACCAGAGCGACGCCGCCCTCGTCTTGTTCGGAGCGATCACCGGGGCCCCTCGACTGGACTCGGTGTCCGACCTCAGCATGGTCCGGAGCGGCCGCGTCCGGATCTTCGGCACTAACTTCGGCGAGGTCCGAAACGGCGGTCGAGTCGTAATCGGTGGCATTGACGCCATTGTCAGCCGCTGGACCATGACCACGATCCACGCCTACGTGCCCGAGGCCGCGGCGCTGGGATCGAACACGGTGCAGGTCGTCACCGCGACCGGCGGTAGCGTCCCCGCCACCCTGAACGTCACCAGCCGCACCTCCCCCGGAGGCCGGGCGAAGTGGCGGTTCCAGGCGGACTCTATCCAGATCACCAGCAAGCCGCTGGTCGGTCCCGACGGAACCGTTTACGTGATGGACGACTACGCCCATCTTTACGCGCTCACCCCCGACGGCGGCCTCAAGTGGATGACCGTCGCCGGCGGACAAGGCTCGCGTCTCACCCAGGGCTCCGACGGCACTCTGTACACCATGGCGGACGGTCGCCTAACAGCCATTCGCCCAGATGGGACGCTCAAGTGGATTTTCACCCACCCCGACATGAGCTGGACAGTATCGGGCCCCACCGTCGGCCCCGACGGCAACATCTACGGTGTGGTCCAGAACGGCCTTGGCTTTTTCTCGGTCACTCCGACGGGCCAGCTCCGCTGGAGCAACCCCCGCGTTGGCGATCGCACCCCTCGGGGACACGCTATCGTCTTCAGCAACGGCCAGGCTTACATCAACCATCGGCACCTGGACTATCCGAACCAGGAGCTTCAGGCGTACGGCATGGCTGACGGACGGCTGCGCTGGGTCCGCGACGCCGACTCCAGCAGCCAGCCCCTGATCGGCCCCAGCGGCCGAATCTACGTCGAGAACCTGATGGGCGTGTGGTACTCCGTCATCTACAACCCGGATGGCAGCGTATTCCTCAACCGCGAGGGCTCCATCGGCCCCCGGAGCTTCAGCCCCGACCTGAGCAAGCTGTACACCCGGGCGTTCCAATCGACCCAGCTCGCCGCCTTGAACTCGCTCACCCTGAATTCGATCTGGACCTACACGTCGAGCAGCTTCATCGCAGGGCCGACGGCCGATCCGTTCGACCGGATTCTGCTGAGCCAGAGCTACACGAACTACGGCACAAGCCAATCGTTGATGGCGGTGACTACCGGCGGTCAGTACCTGTGGCGCGAGGAACTACCTTTCGAGAACGGCGGCTACGTTCAGCTCTCGACGAGCCCGGCCTTCTCCCCCGACGGCCAGACTGCCTACCTCGGCACCATCATCCCTGCGCAGGACATGCGCAATGGGTACTGCTACCTGTACGCCTTCGGCCTGGATACGACCGCCACCACTCAACTGTCCAGCCTCTCCCTAAGCCCCTCGACCGTCAACGAGGGCGGCTCGTCCACGGGCACGGTTCGGCTCACGGCGGCAGCTCCCGCGGGCGGTGCGGTGGTCACCCTGTCGTCGGACAACGCGGTGGCGAAGGTTCCGGCAGCGGTCACGATCCCGGCGGGCGCGACGAGCGCCACCTTCACCGTGACCACCGGCACGGTGCAGTTCTCGCAGGGGTCGATGATCCGGGCGACCTACAACGGCGTGGCCACCTCGGCGAACCTGATGATCAACGACGTGGCAGCGCCCGTCACGGACACCGTCCGGATCAGCCGGGCCGAGTTCTCCCGGCGGACTCTTCGAGTCGAGGCTTCGAGCACGGTCGCCTCCAGCACCCTCCGGGTGTACAACGCGACCACCGGCGCACTGATCGGGACCCTAGCGAACAGGAGCGGTCGCTACAGCGGCTCGTTCTCCATGGCCACGGCACCGCAGACCATCAACGTGCGGAGCAGCGACGGAGGCTCAGCGACGGCAACGGTTACCGTCCGGTAGGAGACATTTAGCCCCCATGACCACAACGGCTTCACCGCGTTGTGGTCATTGGGGCAGGAGGAGGGTCCAGCCTCGGTCCAACACTTCCACCCGAGCAGTTTGGTCCGATGGTGGCTTGGAGTGCTAGAGTGTCGCACATGACGGAATACCGAGGTCTTCGGCCCGAGGAGTGGGATCAGGCGATGGCAATTTGGACCGGGGTGTTCAACGTAGGCTCCTGGTACTTCCAGAGCATCAATGACGGCACCAAGGGCCGACGGTCGGAAGACACCCGAGTGGCAGTGGTCGATGGCAGGATCGTGTCCACGGTCGACGTGTTCTACCGGCAACTTCGCGGGTTGGACGGCAACCCGGTTCTCATAGGAGCCATCGGAAGCGTCGCCACCCTGCCAGAGGCGCGGCGACAGGGGCATTCGGGACGCCTTTTGGAAGATGCGATCATGCAGATGGGGGAGCGTGGTTGCGCCTGGTCCTTCCTCTTCACGGGAGTACACGACCACTACGAGCGGTACGGCTGGCGTCGCGTGCCCCTGCCCTACCGCGCGGGCGACCTTAGGGAGGCGCTGTCGGACTTGGACGACCTTTACGAAATTCGCAGACTCCAAAGCCCGTACCCTTTGCCCGACTTTCTGGCCCTGTACGACGAGTTCAACCGTCACCGGCCACTCGTTCACATCCGCAGCGCGTCCTACTGGCAGACTGCGATCCAAGTGCGCTTGGACCTTCCGGACCGGCGGGTTTGGGGGGCTTTCGCCGACGGGCGCCTCACAGGGTACGCCTTAGCCTCCTTTTCACCCGGCGAGGGAGGATCGGTCCAGGAGCTGGCTTACGCCGACGGTGAAAGGGCGGCCGTCCTCCCGCTTCTCGCGGCAATTCGGACGGCAGCGCTTGATGAGCAAATCTCCCGGTTGACGGTTACCCTTCCCAACGATCCCGCCATCAACGATGCCCTCGATGCGTTGCTCGAAAGGCGGGAGGAGGGGAGCCACCCCTGGGGCATGGCCCGACCTATCGCTGAGGGAGTTTCCGCCGAGAACCTCCAGAGCCTCTTCGCGGCACCGGACGCCCACAACTACGATCTCGACGCGTTCTAGCGCCCCCGGACCTACCCCTTGGCTCCGCCGGACAGGTCTTCCAGGTTGCGGGACGGAATAAAGAGGGCGAGGGCGGCCGTGAGGACCGCCATGGCTACGACGCACCAGAACGTTAGGTGCAGGCTGTGGTCCAAGGCCGCTTGGAGAACCTGTCGCTCCGGTCCGCTCACCGGCTTCTCCAACAGTTGACGGATCCCCTCGGGCGACACTCCCGCATTGCCCGCCCCGCCCGCGTTGCGGAGCCCGTAGTTCAGAACGCTGCCAAGAATCGCCGCGCCCAGGGTGCTACCGAGGTTTCGGGCGAACACGTTCGAAGCGGTCGCGCTGCCCCGCCTCGACCAAGGCACGCTGCCCTGGATAAGGATCACGCTCGTGACCGTCAGCAGCCCCATGCCAAAGCCCATGACCCCCGATCCCACCCCGGCGAGCGCGGGGCTTGACTCGGGGTTGAGAAACAAAAAGCAAACGCTGCCAATAACAATCAGGACCGTGCCCAGCCGCAGGGTGCCGCGCATGCCGATCCATCCATAGAACCGCCGCGAAAGGACCGAAGCCACCGGCCACCCGACTGCCATCATGGTCAGGGTCAAGCCGGCGACCTCCGCTGACCACCCCATGACTCCTTGGACGTAGATCCCTAGGAATGCCGTGATGCCCATCATGGTCATCCCTCCGGCCAGGGCGGCCCCATTGGAGGACGCGATCAGCCGATCCGTCCAGAGGTCCAGCGCCAGCATGGGATCGGTCGCCCGGCGCTCCTGCCAGAGGAACAGGGGAACCGAAGCCGCAAGAAGGACCAGGAAGATGGGAATGGTTGACGAAACGGCAGAGCCTTGGCCCAGTTGGCTTAAGACGATCAGCAACGAGCTAATGGCGACGGTGAAGAGGGTCGCGCCCGGGAAGTCGATCTGGTGCCGCTTCCGCTCGACCCCTTCGTGGAGAAAGGTTGCGAGGCCCACCATCGTCGCCACTCCGATGGGGATGTTGATCCAGAACACCCACGGCCAGGAAAACCGCTCCACGATGATCCCGCCGACGAGCGGCCCGACCACCGCCGAGATCCCCCAGACGCTGGAAAGATAGCCCTGAACGCTGCCCCTCTCTTCCGGGGTGTAAAGGTCCCCGACGAGCGTCATCGCCACCGGCATGATGGACCCCGCGCCGAAGCCTTGCATCAGCCGGAACGCGATCAGCGACGGCATGGACCAGGCGAACCCGCACAGCACCGAGCCTACAAGGAAGAGGGCAATGCCGCCAATCAGCACCGGCCGCCGCCCGTACAGGTCGGAAAGCTTCCCGAACATCACCGTCGTCGCGGTCTGGGTAAGCAGGAATCCCGCGAAAACCCAACTGTAAAGCGAAAAGCCCCCCAGCCGCCCCACGATCTGGGGCATCGCCGTCGCGACGATGGTGACCTCGATCGCCACCATGAACATCGCCAGCATGATGCAGCCCAGCACGAGCGAGCGGCGGGTCTCGGGGGCATTGGAGGCAGCGGACGGTTGCATCACGATGGGGACGGGTATCAGGGTCCTACGCAGAGCCGAATGTAGGAGTTATCCTACACAGGTGGACGACGCGCCGGAGACATCTCTCGACCGCTTCTTAAAGTCGCGAGGTGCCCAGCTGCTCGGTTACTCCTCGATGAAGGCTGGGGTCCTCATCCAGAGCGTGATCGGAGGCGGCATGCTGGCCTTGGGCCTCGGCTTCCTTGCCGCACCGCTCATGGGTGCTGACCCGAGCGTCCAATGGGCTTCGATGGGTCCCATCATGGCCGGCGCCGTCAACCTGGTCATCGGCCAGGTCCTTCGCCGCAAGCTTGTCCAAGGCGTACCCGCACCGATAGCCCTGACCCCCGAAGCCAAGGCCCTCCTCCAAGCTCTTTACCGCGATTCAGTCGGCAGCGCCACCGACTGGATCTGGAATGGCAATTCCATGATCCACGTGTCCGAGGGACAGTCGCGAATCGGTCGTCGAGCCCGTCGTCGACAGAGGTTGGCGTCCGCGTTGTCTGGAGACAACCCTGACGCCGTGCCGGCAGATGTCGCTCCCCATGTCGAGGAGTTGCTGGACCGAGCGGCCTTCGAGTTCAACCGCATCGCCGGTTGCCTCGCTACCGGCCAACCCTCGAACGCGACGATCGCAAAGCTAGCTCCCCAAGTGTCCGCCGCCACTGACGAGGCGATGGCCGATGCCCTCCACCACGCCGCGCTCCTTACCAAGTACCCCGAGAGCGGCGAAGCTTCCCGAACGCGGCTGGAAACTCATATCGCGGCCATGGGTGAGGTGGCCGACCGTATCGAAGAGATTGTGGCGAAGGTGCCTGCCCTCTCGGAGAGCATTGGCCGCCGGAGCCGCATCGACGACGTGATCGAAGAGCTTCGTCTGGACCAGATGGCGCGGAAAGAGTTGCAGAAGGATCCGCCGCGTGAGGAATCGGTTCAGGATTTAGCGTAATCAGGCGGTCGCGTTTAGGTAGGGACTTTTGACCACGCTAGCATGCCGAGACCGGCCCTAGTCAAGAAGCTCGCGAAGCGCCGCCGCAGTCGCCGCGTCGCCGGGGAAGAACGACTCGACGGCGATCTCCGAAAGAGTCACATCGACGGGAGTGCCGAAGATCGTGGTCGTGCTTAGGAAGGTCAGCGTCGCGTCGCCGACGACGAGCTGGAGGGGGATCGCGATAGGCGCGTCTTGCCGCTCATTCGCCGCCTCCGGTGCTGGATAGCCTGAACACTCGTCAAGAAGGTCCCTGAGGATCGGATCGCTCGTGATCTCGATTTGGCGTCGCAGGCGGTTCAAGAGGTGCGTGCGCCACTCGGCGAGGTTCACGATCCGGGGGGCGACGCCCGCCGGGTGGAGGCTGAGCCGGATCACGTTGACGGGCGGCCGTAGCAGGCCCGCATCGACTCCGGCGAGCAATGGCGGAAGGCTGCGGTTGGCGGCGATGAGGGTCCAATGGCGGTCGATGGCGAGGGCCGGAAACGGCTCGTGGGCGGCGAGCACCCGCTCTACCGCGCTCCGGGCCGCTTCCATCGAAGGGTCGTCGAGCGGCCTCTCCGGGAATACGGGAGCGTAGCCTGCGGCCATCAGGAGCGCATTGCGCTCGCGCAGCGGGACCTCCAGCTGCTCGGCCAGGTGAAGGATCATCTCGCGGCTCGGCGTCGACCGCCCCGTCTCGACAAAGCTCAGGTGGCGGGTCGAGACTTCGGCGTCGCAAGCCAACTCCAGTTGGCTGAGTCGGCGGCGTTGGCGCCACTCTCGAAGAAGGTCGCCTACCGGTCGCGTTGATGCGGTCATGCCTCGACGATAACCGACTTGGCTCCGGCCTTTCTATTACCTCCGGGGTAATCGACTTGACGTCACTCGCCACGGAATCATGCGGGACATGGACACGAACCACCCATCCAACCTACTTCGACAAGCCTTGGTCGCCGATGCCGCCGCAAGTGGGCTGACCGCCGCGTTGATGCTCGCCGCCACTCGCACCATGGCCGACCTACTCGGCCTGACTCCCGCTCTGCTCCAGGGGGCGGGGCTAAGCCTGGTCCCGTTCACCCTGCTCGTCGCCTATCTCGCCACCCGCAGCACCCCCTCCCGCC
>Ga0216301_1000027_pt1 | contig 34816 bp, 31 predicted proteins | sample 4hB_Boncat_minus_FD_156203 | JGI IMG/M metagenome (GOLD analysis project Ga0216301, IMG submission 156203) | Terrestrial sediment cell enrichment communities for BONCAT metagenomics from Utah, United States - 4hB_Boncat_minus | ecosystem: Environmental > Terrestrial > Deep subsurface > Rock...
CGACTGATGACCGAACACCGAACACCCCTGATCCCTCCCTAGCGCCCGCTCCCGACTGGCTCCCATCCCCTTTGCGGGGCGGGGAGGCTGGAGCTTTCGTAGCGGTCTCGGCGGTTGCGGAACTCTTCGGCGGAGAGGACCCGCTCCGGGTGCTTTTGACTGCGGACGAGGAAGTCGCCTTCGGGGGCGTAGCAGGCGACGTTGATCTCCGGAGCCTCGGGATCGAAATCTTCGGGCTCCTGGAAGGCGTTGGTCGGCACGTCCTCGCCCTGGTAGCGCAGGTCGATGCTCCACCGGATGTGGTCGCTCCCGTTTGGAGTGGAGCAGTGGGGCGTCAGGTTCGTCATGAGCAAGGCCCCGCCCAAGGGCACCGACACCGGAACCGGCCGCTCGTCGGCGGGAAGGTTTTCGTCGGTAATCACGAGGAAGTTTGCGTTGCCGCCGGTGTGGTGGCGGAAGATTCCGCGGTTGTGGACCCGGGGCAGCACCGTCATGCCCCCGTTCTCCAAGTTCGCGTCCACAAGGGGAATCCAGCACGTGACGATCAGGTTGCGGTCGCAATGGCTGGCGAAGTAGCCGGAGTCCTGGTGCCACGGCACGTTTCCCCGGCTCTTGCCCGGCAACTTGGGGCGGACCCGGTAAACGCTGGACCCCACGACCTCCGGCCCCAGGAGGCTTTCCATCGCGTCGAGCAGGCGTGGATGGGTCAGTAGATCGTAGATCGCCGGCCCGTTGATCTTTCCGCCGCCCTTGCCTTCGATGGCGCGGAAGTAGTCAGCCGCGAGATCCGGATGGTCGTCTACTAGGCGGGCCAGCCGGTAGTTGAACGGCGCGTTTTCGTGGAGTTGCTCGATCCTCCCTTCGGCCCGCAGCTCTTGGGCGCGGGCGTCCACTAGCGCATCGATCTCCCGGCGCAGGGGCTCGAAGTCCTCGTTCCGAAAGATGTCCTCGACGACGAGGTAGCCCTCGCGGTGGAACGTCTCCACTTGATCCGGTGAAAGGGCAGCGTTCAGCATGGTGCGGTTCTATTCTCCGCTAACTCGAAGCGGTAGTCTCCAAACGGGAGTGCGCGAAGTGCATTTTCCGCACGAAATGCGGCTCCGCCGCAAAGGAAAAGCGCGAAGGGCTTCGCGCACTCCCAAAAGGAAAGGAGGAGATATTTACATGGTAAGAACCGCAAACGCCGTTTGGAACGGTGATCTCAAGTCCGGCAAGGGCACCGTCAGCACCCAGTCTGGCGTACTGAACGACACTCAGTACAGCTTCAACACCCGCTTCGAGAACGGCATCGGCAGCAATCCTGAAGAGCTGATCGCGGCCGCCCACGCGAGCTGCTTCAGCATGGCGTTCAGCGCCCAACTCGGCGAGCGGGGCATCACTCCCCAGAGCGTCGCCACCTCCGCCGCGATCACCTTCGAGAACCTGACCCTGACCAAGAGCCAACTCGACGTCACCGTCACCGCCCCGGGTGCCGACCGCAGCACCATCGAAGAAGCGGCCCAAGCCGCCAAGGAAGGCTGCCCGATCTCCAAGGTCCTGAACCTAGAGATCACGATGGATCTGAAGGTCGAAGGCTAGAGCGCGGTCTTTCGGGGTTAGGGTGTTACGGCCCTATGGTTCTGAAGAGCCCTAGCCCTTTTGCAATTCAGGAAAGGCGGCGTCAAGTGGGTACACAACGTCTTTGGGGATGTCGAACATCTTTGTCCGCAGTTCCCCGCCATCGTCCTTGCCGTTTGGACCAACGCTCCAAAAACGGGTCCGGGCTGCGTCGTACAGAAAAGGGCGGCCGCTGAAGGGATCGACGGGTTCCGCGGAGAGGAGCCTCTCTTTCACCAACTCGGAAAGTGCGGTGGGAAATCGGCCGTGGCGCAAGCTGAACAATCGTGCGGCCACGATGACCGCTGACGCCTGATCGTCCACCAGTTGCTTCCGAGCCTGGGACGGCAGAGCAGGCGACAGGAAATAGTCGGAGGCGAGAAGGAACCTTCCATAGGGATTGCTGATCCCTGCGAGGGCTGCCTTTGCACGATGTACGTCGCCGGGACTTACCTGCGCACTGTCGTCCAGTTCGTCCATGTATCCCCCCGAAAAGTCTTCCGGCCAAGCTTTCAGCGATGGGTCCTCCATGTCCAAGTCGTCCTGAGATCCCCATGGTCGATCCGTGTTTCGAACGGCCTCAACGTACAGCCTGCTCGCCTCACGAACAGTTGCTGCCCGGTCAAAGGGCTCCCGGTGTCCTTCCAGCATCTGCTGGAAAAGTCGGGACGTCTTCTGCTTGGAGTCGTCCTGTTTCGGATCCGGAGGAAGGGTTTCCAAGAGCCGGTTGTCTTTGGCGATGCCGTTCAGGAGGACACCTTGGAAGTCCGTTCGCAACATAGCCGCGTACTGGCGCAACCGGTCTGGCGGCGGCGATACCCTCTTTAGAATCCTTTTCAGGTCGTTCTGGGACAAGCGGTCATGTTGCGCCGCTATTTGGATGGCGCGATTTGCCCGGGCTTGCAAGGCGGTTGCGACAAGCCAATCCGCTGCCGTAAGTTCGGCGTCGAGCAAGCGGTCGCCTAGATCCCGGGCTCGGACCAAGTCGTCGACAGCGCTTTTCGATTGACCGTCCTCCAGCCGGAGTTTTGCGCGGGTGGTTAGCGCACGGCTCAGATTCATGGACATCCATACCTCATTCGAGGAAGGTCGCCAATACACGTCGCCTAACGGTCGGATCCACTTTGGCGCCTCCAATGCGCGATCCAAGAGATCGAAGGTCGGTTTGAATTTCGCCAGGACGCGCTCCGCCTCGATGAGGGAAGTCCCGATGCCTCGCTCCAAAGCAGACCAATCCGGGAAAACGTTTTCTGAACCTCGGGCTTCTTGCGGCATGGCCCTGACCGCCTTCTCGAATAGCCGCCACCCTTTCTCGCCCGTCTTGGCCGGGTCGCGCTCCGTCCGCAACTTTGGATCGGCTTCGGCTAGCAGGACTTGCGGTGTCGTGGGTTGACTGCGTTTCACCTTAGGAACGGGTTGGCAGGAGCATGCGGTCAGGATCGCAAGCGCTATCGTAATCGATACCGAACCCCACGTCATTTCATCTGCCCGAGTCTGCCCGCTTCGTTGGAGATGGCTTCGCCCGCACTTTTCACCATTGAGGAACCGGAAGGGCAGGCTTGGCACAATTAGGATTTACTCCGATCCATCTTGGTCTGCCTCCTCACCAAACAACAACCGCAACGTCTTGTACGAAAGGAAGAGGCGCATGGGGTTGTCCGGAGAGGACACCAAATCGAACCGTTCGTAGAACGTACGAGCCTCTTCGTCCTTCGCGTCCACGACGAACAACCTGACGGGCGCGGCTCCCGACTCCATGACCGCCCAGGTGCGGCGTACTGCGTCGGTAAAGAGTGAACGCCCGAGTCCTTGGCCCTGATGCCGAAGATCGACGGCTAAGCGGGCCATCAGCATCACGGGAATCGAGCTTGGCATTCCCCGTCCGAACTTTTTCGGCGTTTCCTCCTGAAGCACGGTGAGGTGCGCCAGCGTGTAGTAGGCGACGACGTGGCCCTCGGCTGCCACTACGTAAGTCCGGGAGAGCTTTGCGTTCTGCTTGTCGAGGGCGTGCTGCTTTAGGAAAGAGTCTAAGGGGGGCTTTCCAGAGTCGAATCCCAAGAGGTCGTGGTCCCGGTTGAGGGGCTCTGGGGGGCTAAAGCGGGACATCCCAGACCGGCTTCTCGTCGAGAGCCGCCCGGAGCCTTGGTGCCGGTGTCGCCTCGTCCATGATCCGTGCCATCCACTCGTACTCTTCTGGAGAGACCGTGAGGTGCGTCTCCTCCTTTAGAACCTGCTCCGCTTCGCGCAGCGACGCCTGGAGCACGAACTGGCTGACGTTCATGTGGCGAGCCTGGGCGGCTTGAGCGAGGACCCTCTTTTGTTTGATGTTCGCCCGGATCGAGAGCCGGTCTTCCCTTTGTTCGGGTGTTGATCGTTCGCGCATGGCCTTCCCTATTGTAGTCTATGTACTCCCAATGTACACCCGTAATCTCGAACCTGCTGGATTATAGCTGAGCAAGAGGATCTGCCGGTCCCGCCATAATCCGAGTCACGCATGAAGCGCCGCACGAAGATCGTTTGCACGCTGGGCCCGGCCGTTGACAGCAAGGAGAAAGTCCAGGCGCTGATCGAGGCGGGCATGAACGTGGCCCGGCTGAACTGTAGCCACGGGGATTGGGAGCAAAAGGGGCGGTGGATCGAGTGGATCCGGGAGTTGAGTCCGGATACCGCGCCCGTTGCGATCCTCGCGGACCTGCAGGGGCCGAAGTTCCGGGTGGGCGAGATGCCGGAAGGCGGGCTTCACCTGGTGCCGGGACAGGTCTATTCCGTCGGGCCGGAGGGCCAGATCCCTATCCATCAGCCGGAGATCCTAAAGGCGATGGGGACCAACGGGCGGTTGCTCCTTGGGGACGGCGAGATCGAGCTGCGGATCGTCGACGGGAAGCACCCGAATTTCCAGGCCAAGGTCGTTACTGGCGGCACCCTGAAGAGCCACAAGGGGGTGACCCTGGTGGGCAAGGTGTTCGAGGTGGCGCCGATCACCCCAAAGGACCGGGAGGACATCCAGCAGGCGCTGGACTGGAAAGTCGACTTTATCGCCCTCAGCTACGTCCACAGCGCTAGCGACATCCGGGACCTCCGGCGCATCGTCGCCAAGCGCGACCCGTCCGTCGGCCTGTGCGCGAAGATCGAGACCCGGGAGGCGACGAAGGAGCTTGGCGAGATCCTGGACGTAGCCGACCTGATCATGGTGGCTCGCGGCGACATGGGCCTCCAGATGGACATCGAGGACGTGCCGGTGATGCAGAAGCGGATCATCGACCACTGCACCCTGTGCGGCGTTCCCGTGATCACCGCCACCCAGATGCTGGAGAGCATGATCAGCAACCCGCGCCCGACCCGGGCCGAGGCGAGCGATGTGTTCAACGCGATCCTGGACGGCACCGACGCGGTGATGCTGAGCGGCGAGACCGCGGCCGGGCAGTACCCGGTGGAGTGCGTACGCACCATGGGTCGCATCGCGGAGGAGGCCGAGGCAATGTTCGATCGGACCAAAATCGACCGCGAGTGGCAGAACCGCTCGAAGAACGGCGTGCTGCACACGGACGCGATCGCCCATGCCGCCTCGGAATTGGCGCGGCTCATCAAGCCCGCCGCCATCGTCACCACCACGACCAGCGGCCAGACTCCACGGCTGGTGAGCAAGTTCCGGCCGAAAGTGCCCATCCTCTGCGCGACTTGGGACCGGCGGACGCAGGCGAAGATGGCGGTTGTTTGGGGAGTGGAAGCAATCCTCGTGGATTCGCCAGGTTCGACCGAAGATACGGTGGATAATGCAGTGGACGCCTTTTTCCGCAGGAAGCGGCTGAAGGTAGGTGACCAGGTCGTCATCACCGCGGGCGTGCCCGCCGGGACTCCTGGCAACACCAACATGATCCTCACTCAGACTGTGAAGTAGAAGCCATGGCAAGGAAAGCCGCCCTCAACATCCTCTTCGTCCTTACCGCCGTCGGTGCCGGGCTCTACGCCAGCCGCGCCCCGTGGCAGGCCTACCGCGAGCAGCAGGCCGCCGCCGACGAACAGACCCAGGAAATGCGCGAGTCGGAAAAGCGCCGGGCCGACCTGATGCGGGAAGAAGCCCGCGTTCGCAGTACGGTCGGTCGTGAGGAGCTGGCCCGCGCGAACGGCTACATCCGGCCCGGTGAGGAACGGGTCGCCGGGACCCCCTAGTGCTCAGCCTCCTCGCCGCCACCGTGTTCGCTAAGGGGGACCACTGGGTCCACGAGCGGACGTGGCGCTGGGTGAACGAAGCCGAAGGCATTCACCTCGTCGACGTTGAGCGCGTGGAGCATCGGGTGCTGAGCGTCGCCCCGGCGGTGGTGGTGGAGCGCTCGCGTAAGCTGGTGAAGTCCCTGGTCGGCAAGGACGAGGTGCCGGCGTCACCGGGTTTGGAGGCGGAGAAGACACGGCTGACGCTGCGGGCAGGGAAGGGGTTTGAGTCCATTGCCGAATCAGCCGAAGGAATGGTGGCGCGGGTGGACCGCGTGGCGGACGCCGCCGCAAATGCGGACGGGTTCGGCAAGCCCCGGTGGCAACGAAAGTTCGAAGGTGAGGTTGGCGGACTTCCTGAGTCAAGCGTCCTGTTCGTGGTTCGGAAGCGGACTGGGGACGAGTTGCTCTGCGAAGTGAGCTACCGCGAGACAGGGCTGGACGAGCCCTTCCGGATGCACGGCGCAGCGACGGTCGACGTCAAGACGCAGATGCTCAAGGGGCTCGAACTGCGAATGCCCAACGTCGCCATTCCGGGCGGAACGGAGCAGGCATCGCTTACGATCTCCCAGAAGCTCGTGGAGTTCACCCGGGCCCGGAAGTAGTGCTTGGCGTGCGCGTTCCCATCTGGCAGGCCCCCACGGGGAGCGTTGCCGGCCCCGAGCTTTGCGCGGCGGTCTCGACGGCGGGCGGAATGGGGGCGATGGGGCTTACCTGGACGGATCCGACGGCTGCGCGAGAGCAGGTCCGGGCGGTGAAAGTTCAAACCGACGCACCGTTCCTGGTCAACTTCGTGCTGGCCTTCGAGTGCCTGGCGCTGGACGCGGTGCTTGAGGAGGGAGTGCCGGTGGTGTCCTTCTCCTGGGGCGACCCCGCACCTTTTGTCGGAAAGGTTCGGCGAGCCGGAGCGCGGCTCGGGGTCCAGGTGACGAACCCCGACGGGGCTCGCCGGGCGGTCGACCTCGGGGCGGACTTCCTGATCGCTCAGGGAATCGAGGCAGGTGGACACGTGCAGTCTTCCACACCGCTCGCGGATCTCTTGCCAAGGGTGTTAGGGGTGGCGGGCGACGTGCCGGTGGTGGCGTCGGGTGGAATCGCGAACGGAGCGGGCATCGCCCGCGTCCTAACCCAGGGTGCCCAGGCGGCGATGCTCGGCACCCGGTTCGTCGCCACCCAGGAGAGCCGGGCCCACGAAATCTACAAGCAGCGCCTCGTGTCGGCGCAAAGTGGGGACGCCGCGCTGACCGTCTGCTTCGACGGGGGCTGGCCGTACGCCGCCCACCGAGTCCTCCGCAACGAAACCTTGGAGATTTGGGAAGGCCACGGCTGCCCGCTGGTCGGCCAGCGGCCGGGGGAGGGCGAAACCGTTGCGCGCTCGGCCTCTGGGGTCCCTATCTACCGGTACGAAGACGTCGCGCCTCGGATCGGGATGGAGGGTGAAGTCGGAGAGATGGCTCTGTACGCAGGGACAGGCTGTGACCGTATCAACGACTTGCCGCCTGCGGCGGATCTGGTCGCGCGTCTTTGGTCCGAGTGCCTTGAGGCGTCTTCTCGGGTCTAGGGCCAGACGATTTCTGAGGAGAGGGGCGAGAACGAAGACCCAGTTGTGGGATCGGTGTCCCACCGACCCTCGGGCGAAGCCCGAGCCCTCACCCTTGCCTGCTTGGTGGTTACCAGCGCTCCCGCCGAGCTTTACGCATTTGTTCGGGCGGAAGAGGGCGAGGCGCGCCTCGCCCCTACCATCCGACGGGTGCTATTTGGCCGGCTCCGGCTTCACATACTTGTCCAGCCAGTCTACGAACCTGGCCCACTGATCCAGAACGGTTTCTCGGGCGATCTGCCCGTGATCCTCGTAGGGGTACATGATGAGAGCCGACGGCTTGCCCAGGGCTTCAAGGGCGGTGAACATGCGCTCACTGTTGATGGGGGCAGTGCCGATGTTCTGGTCTTCCAAGCCGTGGTACATGAGCAGGGCTCCGGTTAGCTGCTCGGCTCGAAGGAGCGGGCTCATGTCCAGGTAGAGCTCGCGCGCCTCCCAGAGTTGGCGACGCTCGCTTTGGAACCCGAACGGGGTGAGAGGGCGCAGGTAATTGCCGTCGCCGGCGATGCCCGCCTTGAAGAACGGGGTCGCGATCATCGCGTGGGCGGTCGAGAACGCCCCGTAGGAATGGCCGCCGATCCCGAGCCGGTTCCGGTCGATCCAGTCGCGCGAGGCGAGGGCGTCGATGACGGCGGTGAGGCTGTTGCGGAGTTGGGGAACATACCCATCGTTCGTGCGGCCCTCGGGACCGATGATCGGCAGGTCTGGCTCGACCACCACGTAGCCCGCCCGGATGAGGATCTGCTTGTTGTTCGGGCTGGGTTGGCGGAACGCGTTCTTGTTGTAGGTCCGAAGCGTCTTATCGTAGGTTTCCTGGTCCTTGTACTCGTTGGGATAGAACCAGAAGAAGGCGGGGCCCCGGTAGCTGACGTAAGCGGGGAACGTTGCCTGGACGCGGAACTTGACCCCGTCGGGGCGAGTGACCATGATGGTCTCCCGCCGGGCCTGGGTGACGTCGGGAACGTAGTCCACGTTCTTCGTGATCGCCCGCTCCGCCTTCGTCGTGCGGTCGACCAGGTAGGCGTCGGGGACCTGCTTCGGCGACTGCCGGGTCACGACGAGGCGCGCCAGGTCGTCGTCCAGCGGTTGGGCGGTCTCGTATTGGTCGGTCCGTCCCTCGAACAGCCGCTCCTTGGTGCCCGTGTCGAGGTCTACCGCGTCGATGAAGGGCTGGGGGCCGTCCTTCATCGGGTCCTTGTTGTACTTGGTGCCGGCAAGGTACGCGCGCTTCCCGTTCGTGCTTGTGCGGACGCTTCCATCGCGCTGGAGCTGGAGCGAGCCCGTCGGGGTCTCCAAGTCGTCCGGCTTGCTCTCGGCCAGGACGACGGGCTTGGGATCGGAACCGAGGCGGACGGCGCTCGTTCGGGTCTTGCCCGCGACGGTTTGGGCGAGGAACAGGGTGTCGGCCTTGGCGGAGTAGCGGACAGTGGTGATGCGGGTGTCCGTTTCGTAGATCGGTCGGGCGTCCTTTTCGCCAAAGGGAGCCGTCCAAAGCATCACGCGATCCTTTCGCTTGCCGTCCTTGTCCGCCGGTCCCTGCTGAAGGAACTGAAGACCAGCACCATCTGGACGCCAGTCCACGTTCCGCCGCTCGTCGTCTTTGGGCTTTCGCTCGTCTTCGGCAAGCCCTTGCCGGAGCGGGCGCTTATCGAGTTCGACGAGCTCCTTCCCGGTGAGATCGAGAACGACGTCGCGCTCCCCGAACTGGGAGATCGGAACAAGGTAGGAGAACGGCTTCTGAACGGATGTGGCGCGGACGAACCGGCCGTCGGGGCTGGGGCTGAGGCGGCTCCACATGGCAGGCTTGCCCACCGTCGCCGTCGATCCGGTCCGGGCGTCGATCAGGGCGATCTGCCCGGTGGTGAAGTACTCCAGCGCCGCTTGGTCCTGCGGTGTCTGGAGGAGGCTGGCGTAGGTGCGGATCCGGTTCGGTTTCGTATCGCTGGTCTGGACGCGGGGACCGGTCGCGACCGGAGGAGCCTCAGGCCGCTTGGATCGCCCCTCAGGAACGAGGATGCACGCGAGGTGGCCCGATTTCGTCCACTCGAAGCCGGAGACCAGGGTCGGCAAGAGGGGGGTGCGGGTAGCGGGCCGGGACTTCCCGGTGGCCGCGTCCGCGATGTAGAGCAGCGTTCGGTCGTCGAAGTTTGCCAGAAAAGCGACCGTAGACCCGTCGGGGGACCACTCCGCGTCGCTCACCCGCGCCCCGCTCGGGACGTCGATGCTGACGGGCCGGCTGGTCTCGATCTCGACCACGCGAAGCCCCTTGGCACTGCGGGTGGTGAGGTTCCGGGCGCGGCCCGCGGTGAGGTCGACGTCAAGGCCGCCAAGGTTCGCGTGCGGACGGGCCAGTCGCTCCAGACTCGTGAGCCCATCGCGCTCCAAGACGAGGAAGCGCTTGCCGTCCGGACTGATCGAGGTGGGCAGAACGTTCTGGTGCCACGGCGCCGTGACGGCCTCTCGGATCGATCGCGGGGGAAGGAGGTACTGCTCAGGGTTGGCCGGGGTAGCGGCTCCGGTCCCTTGCATGGTGAGCAGCGGCAAGAGAATCGCGTGCATAGGGTTTGATACCCCATGCTCCGCCCTGACGCCGGGTGCCACCGACCTTGCCGCCTACACAACAGGAATCGAGATCGTCTGCATATTGCGTCGGCATCGAACTCCTGCCGATCGTGGCTGAGACGGAACTCTGGGGCATGCCCAGAATAGTGGGACAGGGAGTTCGCTCAGGTAGGGGTGCCGGACAAGGCGTTGCAAGAGAACAAGGAGCGGGTGCGCAATAGTGGTCTGGAGATTCTATGCGTGCAGTTAAGCACCTATAAACCGGTTCGACGTACTCATCGGCACCGGTAAGTGTCGCTGTAGGGATTGCCTGCTTGATTTCAATTCCGCTCGCTGTATCGGACCCACCGCTAACCTAGGGCTTGTCGGCAAAGGAAAGACGCCTCCGAAGGTCTTGACAGATAGGTCCGCTATAGCCCTAACTGCTCCAAACCGATGCAATCATCCGCGCCAGTCGTTTCTGCCGAGGTTCATGCCCTTGTTTCGCGCATTCCCTTCTTGGCAGACACCCGCGAACTCTCTATTACGCCCCTCCAGGGAGTGATCAGTCTCAATAACACGAACTACCGGGTAAGCGCGGATGGCATGGATTACGTGCTACGGGTCGCGTCAGACACGGCACCCCTTTTAGGCATCCGCCGCGATGAGGAAGCGGAGTCCGCGGTCGCGGCCGCGCGCGCCGGTGTCGCCCCTGAAGTCTTGTACTTCGACAACGACGGCAATATGGTGACCCCGCTCATCCAAGGGCGGCACTGGGAGCCCGAGGACTTCCACGACGAAGGGAATGTCCGCCGGCTCGCCGAGACGCTCCGACGTCTGCACGATGTCAAGGAAGTTCGTCCGCGCGCCGAAGGCTTGGTTTCTCAGCGGGTGGAAAGTCTGGTGGAGTCCGCCGGTTCTCTGGGGGTGGAGCTACCTACCGATATGGAGGTCCACCGGGAAAAGATGCGTGAACTGGACGAGATGTGCCGAGCGGATACCCGGTTCAGTCCGGGACTAAGCCACAACGACCTTTGGGCGAACAATTTCATCGATGACGGGAAGCAGTTATGGTTTTTAGATTGGGAGTTTTCTGGCACCGGACACGGCTTGTACGACTTGGCAACCCTCAGCTTTGCGGGCGGGTACTCCCCAGAAGAGCAGAGTTTTCTCCTGCGCCTGTACGGCTACACTGCGCCTGCCGACCTCCAGCGGCTCCAATCCATGAAATACTTGGTCCACCTATTTGAAGGGTGTTGGTCGTTGGTGCAACACGGCCTAAGGGGCTCCGACGGCTTCAACTACTTAGATCATTCGAAGCGCATGCTTGACGCACTGCGAGGTTGAAGGCTCGGAGCGCCTCCCCTTGGTCCATTGGGAGCGCGTCGCAATAGTGGAACTCCGCTACGGTTCCGGCTCGAAGCAATCTCCATCTTCCCTTGTCCCCTTTGCCTAGACAAGGGGGCTCGGACGTCGTATGCTTAGCGTCCGCATGATCGCCCAGGCCCATTCCGCGACCCTCATCGGCATCGAGGCCCTGCCGATCGTGATCGAGACCGACCTTGGGGGCTACATCCAAGGCGACGGGGAGCGGTACTTCGTGTTGGTGGGGCTGCCGGACAAGGCGGTTCAGGAGAGTAAAGAGCGGGTCCGCACCGCCATGAGGAATAGCGGCCTAGATTTTCCCAACCGGAAGATCATGTGCAACCTGGCTCCGGGGGACATCCGCAAGGAGGGGCCGTGGCTCGACCTGCCGATGGCGGTCTCCCTGTGCGCAGTCATGGGGCAGGTGCCGCGCGAGGAACTGGACAAGACGCTGCTGCTCGGGGAGCTTGGTCTCGACGGTTTCCTGCGCCCCATCGACGGTGCGGTAAGCGTGGCTCTGATGGCGATGGAGCAGGGGTTCAAGCGGATCATCGTGCCGGAGCAGAACGCGCCGGAGGCCGCGGTCGCCACCGGCTTGGAGGTGTACGGGGTTCAGCGCCTGATCGACGCGGTGGAGTTGCTGAACGGATCCTCCCTGTTCGCCCCTCAGCGCTTCGAGGATACGCCTTCAGCCCGTCTGCCGGAGTACGCGGTGGACTTTAGCGACGTGAAGGGCCAGCGCCATGCGGTGCGGGCACTGGAGATCGCCGCCGCAGGTGGCCACAACGTCCTGATGTCCGGCCCCCCAGGTTCGGGCAAGACGATGCTCGCCCGCCGGCTCCCGACCATCCTTCCGCCCCTGTCCCTCAACGAGGCGATCGAGGTCACGCGTATCCACAGCGCCGCCGGGCAGAAAGGAGGCCGCCACGGGCTGATCTGGGAGCGGCCCTTCCGCTCGCCCCACCACAGCGCATCCCACGCGGCCATCGTGGGCGGCGGCAAGAACCCCAAGCCGGGCGAGGTGTCCATGGGGCACCACGGGGTGCTGTTCATGGACGAGATGCCCGAGTTCGACCGAACCGTGCTGGAGGCGCTGCGCCAGCCCTTGGAGGACGGGGTGGTGACGGTGGCGCGCGTGACGAACACGATCACGTTCCCGGCCGAGTGCATCCTGGTGGCGGCGATGAACCCCTGCCCGTGCGGGTTCAAAGGGCTACCGGAGCAGAAGTGCGTGGGGCAGTCGCAGTGCGAGCGGTACGGCGGGCGCATCAGCGGACCCCTGCGCGACCGCATCGACATCCACCTGGAAGTGCCCCGGCTCAAGCCGGACGAGCTCCTGGGGATGAGCACCGGCGAGTGCAGCGCGGCCATCCGCGACCGGGTGATGGCGGCCCGGGAAAAGCAGCACGCAAGGCTGGGCGACCACCGGGTGAACGCCAAGATGAGCCCGCGGGAGATCCGGGAGTTGGTGGCGCTCGACCAGGAGAGCCATGACTTCATGCGCACCGTCGCCGCCCGGCTAAACCTCTCGGCGCGTGTGTTCGACCGGATCTTGCGAGTCGGCCGCACCATCGCCGACCTTAATGGCTCGGATGAGGTGGGCAAGGCGCAACTGGCTGAGGCGGTGCAGTACCGCGACCGGGCAGAGGCCTGACTGACGGCTCTGATGCCGATGAGTGTGAAAGGTTAAGTCTTGTCGGTGTCGAACCGTCGCCTCAGCCGGTCTATGTCCGCACCGCGCAAGGCGACCAAGGCATCGAACCAAACCTCGTTTCCTTCTTCAAGATAGTAGGTAAGGAGTTGAACCAGTGCCTGGTATTGGGTCAGGCTTAGCCCACGGACGGTGAAGTTGAACGGATCGTCGTGGTGGTCGATGCACCCGTGCATGAGAAAGTCGTGCCACCGATCTTCGGTATCCGTCACGGATGGCGGTAGGTGGGCGCGAATGATGAGGCCTTGGTGCCGCTCCGTAAAGTCCGCCCAGTGTTTTGCCTCGGGCCCATCCGTGCGGTTTCGTCGAAAACCCATGGCGCGCTTATTCTAGTCGCACTCCCATACCGTCCTGCCGAGTAATGCTGGGCGCCATTCGGACTTCCCCAAGTTTCTACCCAGTATGGGTTCTCTATTTTCGATGTTCGATGGCAGTCCTCGTGGGCGTTCGCATCCAGTATCGTCTGAGGGTGATCACTTCCACCAGAAGCTTCTGGATTACCGGTGCTTTAGCCCTTACTGCCTGCGCTCCGGCTCAGCCAACGAGCGACCTCGACAAGTTCGTCTATCCATTGGCGCGCCCCCTTCGCACTCCGCGCGTGGTGATCGACACGACCGACGCTCCCGATGCGAGACCGTGGGCCGAGGTTGCTCGGAAGCTGGCGATCGATTGGTATCCCACCCTTTGCAGCCTGCTGGCCACCGAGAACTTCAGGGCCCCCAGAGAGATCAAGCTCACGTTCAAAAAAGAGATCAACGTGCCCGCCTACGCGTCGGGCGGCGAGATCACGATCAGCGGAAAGTGGATCAAGGAGCACCCGGATGACCTGGGGTTGGTGATCCACGAGCTCGTGCACGTGATCCAGCAGTACCCCCACTTCGAAGGGAAGCCGGGATGGCTGGTCGAAGGGATCGCCGACTACATTCGTTGGTGGCGCTACGAGCCCGAGGCGCCGCGACGGCGGCCGGACCCGGCGAAGGCGAACTACACCGACTCGTACCGCACAACGGGCTGGTGGCTCGGCTGGGTTTCGCAAAAGTACGACCGGCGACTGGTGCCCGCGCTGGATCGCGCGCTCCGCAACAAGCAGGACCCGATGCCGATCTTTAAGGCGATGACGGGAAAGACGCCAGAAGAGCTTTGGAAGGAGTTCGTCGAGGCGAAGTAGAGGCGATCCTACACATCGTCTTTGCCGAATCGCTTCTTAATCCGATCAGCGTCCTCTTTTCTCAGTGCCAGCCCGAGGGCGGGAATTACGACCGGGTTCCCCTCTTCAATGTAGTGAATCAGGAGTTGGACCACGGCCTGGTACTGAGCCGAGTTCAGTTCCTCGGCTATGAAGTGGAACGGATCGTCGTGGTGGTCGATGCATCCGTGCATTAGGAAGTCAGTCCACCGCTCCTCGGTATCCGTCACGGACGGCGGCAGGTTGGAGCGAAGGATAAGGGCATGGTGCCGTCCCGTAAAGTCCGCCCAATGCTTAGCCTCTAGCCTGTCCGTGCGTTTTCGTCGAAAGCTCATCGTCGATTCTGGTGAAGTCTAGCGCCGTGTGGAGCACTGAAGTTTCGTACCGCAACTGAGCCCATCTTTCCGCTAGTGCGGTAGGGTTCGAGCATGAGGAAGCCCCCGGTGGTGCGCAAGCGATATCGCTGGTGGTGGCTGTCCTTGGCCGCCGTTCCCGCTTGTTGCTGCGGATTCCCGGCTTTTGTCTTCTTCGACGCGGTCAGCTACGACCCCGGCCCAACCCTCTCTCCGGTCTCCACCTTCCATTTCGAAGGAGAGATCCTTCACGCGGATGTCGAGGAGCACCGTTTGCTTCTCTTCCACCAGGCGGAACTCCAGTGGCGAGACTTGGACTCGAACCGCGCCTTGGCACGTCAGGCGTGTCAAGGCGCACCGGTCCACGTCCAGATCGCCCGCGAGCGGCCGGTGATGGCTCTCCTGTTCCCGAGTGGGCGAATCGAACTGCGCGACGCACGGTCTCTAAAGCCATTGCGAACGTTCAACGTGCAGCAGTCGGCGAACGAATACTCGCGCACCTACCGGATCGGCTTGTCGTCCGACGGCAAGCTTCTGGCCGCTTTCGACGATAAGCTTGGCCTTCGACTCTGGAACGTCGCAGAAGGGAGGCATGAGCGAGTAGCCCTCGAGCCGAATGGAAGCTCGACCGTCGATTTTTCTCCGGACGCTCGCTGGGTCCTCGTGGGGCAAAATCTAGGCAATCTAAAGCTGTTCGCGGTGTCGAATCTTTGGAAAGTCTACGAAGCAGGCAGTGACGTGCACATCACCGCGTTTACGCCGGACGGTCGGTACCTCTTCCACGATGGGGTCAAGGGTGGGCTGGTGCGGGTGGACTTAAAAACCTTCAATGCCGACGGCCCCCAAGGAAGCACACGACTGTGGGGGCTGGAAGCCAGCCGCGACTCGAAGCGAATGGCCGTGACCTTGCCCGGCTCGCTGCTGTGGACGGGTGGACGGGGAGAAGTTTGGCAAACGGAGCCGCTCCGTCTGCTCAGCAACATCAAGTTCGGTGATATGCCGATGCCGGAGGTCAGCCTGTCACCCGATGGAGATCGAGTTGCTTACGGGGGCTCCGACGGACGCCTGATGGTCTTCCGATCGTCCACCGGCGCGACGCTTGCTAACCTCAAGGGGCACCGAAAGGACGTGGACGGCGTTCGGTTTCTAACCAAGGATCGGCTCTTAAGCTGGTCTGGACAGACGGTGCATATCTGGAATCTGGCAAGGATCCAATAGCGAAGTTCTTCGGGCGAAGGCAACACCGGCGAGACCTTTAAGCTTCTTTCTAAAGCCTGCATTGGAAGTCCGCTGCGTGAGAAAGATTCCGCTATTGCAGGTCCAGCGGACGAAACCTTCCTGCACACGCCGGCGAAGAAGTTTGTCGGCACCGAATCGTTCATCTACGCGGCGGACGACCCTTCCCGCGCACGGGGCACCGCAAGGGTGACCATCACCGTCACGAAGTAGCTTTCAAAGGCCAAGGGGACCAGTGGTCCCCTTGGCCGCGAAGGGCTAGCGGGCCATGATGTCGTCGATGTCGATTCGCCCCGATGCCTCCACCGGGTTGACGTGCATCCCGGCCTGGAACTGGATCTGGTCGATCTTGTCCGCGAAGGGCTAGCGGGCCATGATGTCGTCGATGTCGATTCGCCCCGATGCCTCCACCGGGTTGACGTGCATCCCGGCCTGGAACTGGATCTGGTCGATCTTGTCCGCGACCTGGTCGCCTCCCATGGGGCGGTATTGACCGTCGATGAGCCTGTAGTGGCGCAGGCCGTCCAGCCGGACCCTGTAGGTCTGCCAGTCCTTCGTCAGGGTGAAGGCTTCGGAGACCCAGCCGTCCTGCCCCGACTCCAGCCGCAGGCGCACCCTAGACAAGCCCTCACCCCGTGCCCGGAAGGAAACCGACTTCAGGGTCGTGAAGTCCTTCGGGCCGTCCACGGTCTCCAGGTTTGCCCAGTGGCGACCTTGGAACTGCGTGCCGGAGGCCGTCTGGAATCGATCGACCCTAAGAGAGGCAAAGCCGTTGCCATTCGCCTCTTTCGGGAAGTCGAGCTGGCCTTGGGTCCCTCCGTTGAAGTCGGACGTCCATTGGCTTCGCACATCGCCGCTAAAGTCGTACGTCAGGGGCGGGGAAGGGGGCGGCGCGGTTAACGGGAGCCGTCCGCCGTTTAAGAACGTGGACAAGAGCACGAAGCCGGTCACAAAGCCCGCCGACAGGGCGAGGACCTTGAGAACCTGTTTCCGCCGTCGGCTCTTTTCCGCGCTCCGTCGGTCCAGTTCCTCCTTTGCCTTCCGGAGGTACTCCGGCGGCACCTCCATCTCCTCCAGCGCACCGCTGAGCGCGGCTTCCGTTTCTTGGCGCTCACGGTCGCGGTCGTGAAGCTCGACCGCCACCCGCGCCAACTCGGCGGGATCGTGCTCCGGGACGTCTTCGTGTTGCGTTCGGTGCATGCCGCTCGCCTCTATTGTAGTGGGTGTCAGGCTAGCAGGCAGCGACGCTCATCGATGCGCCAGTACAAAGTCCTTCGGCCCGTCTTTCCCCCACCTGCGGGTACGCAACCTAGACGAGCTGAAGCCTCCCCTGGCTGGAGCGCATGCACCTCCGGCAAGGGGAGGCTGTGGTCACGAGTCGGATTAAGACTCAATGCTCGCCGCTCGATGCTCGAAGCTCCCCTAGGGCAGCTCGACGTCTTCCGAAATCTGAGCCCGCAGAACGTCGCCTGCCCGTATGGACCCGCCTCGACCGTCGACCAGGTAGCCACCGCCCAGCGCGTTCCCCTTGTCTTTGCCTTTGCCGCGCTTCTTCACCCGAGGCTCGAACTGGACCTCGCGGCCCTGGACGACGATCGGGCTCACCGACAGGCGCAGCCGCACCTTTCCGGACCTTCCTCGCTCATCGATCTCCGTGATGCGCCCCACGACGCGCTGTCCCGCCCGAATGACGATCCGTGATCCGACACGCACGTGGGTCGCCACCGCCATCCCAATGGAGTCGCCGACCTTGGCCGAGCCAGGATCGATTCCCTGCAGGAAGCGCAGGTTGACCACCGTGCCTTCGGGCACGATTACCTGAGCCTTCGAGAACGCCACCAGGACCAAGAGCCCAAGCAGCATGAGTGCGTTGCGCACAAGCTTCAAATGTGTCTCCCCTTTGGGGCTTTTACCCCACCCCAGTGACCCTGCCGTTTTTTGGCGAGTTCCATCAACCGATGAGACGGGCGATCGACTGCCGGACGGCTTGCCGGTACTTCTCGATAGCGACGACTTCTTCGCGCGTCGGCTCGAGGATGACCTTTTGCGGATGGAACGGACCCATCACGCCATCCTTCACCCCTTCGTCGTCCAGACCGAGAAGGTGGCCAAGCTCGTGGACCAACACTCCCGTCGCCTGGTCTTCGGTCAGCGGTCGCCCGTTATAGGTTCGACGTATGGAGACGGTCGCCGTAATCCTAAATCCGTGCCCTTTCCCGGCGTAGTAGTCGCGGCGGACGTCCATCCGCCCCTGGGCGTCGGGGCCGGCGATGATGGCGTCCACGAAGCGAACCTTGACATCGATCCGGTCCTTGTCACTGGCCACTACGAAGGGGCTGTCTTGGAGCGAGTTGCCCCAGACGGCGACCGCTCGCGAGACTACCGGTGACAGCATTTCCGGCTGGCCCGGAGCCGGAGCGATCCGGACCGTTCCGAGCAACAGGCTCTCGAGGACTGCCATGGCGGCGCTCTTCTTTCCTTTGGCCCCCAGCGCGGTGGCGCTCGAAAGCTGAACGCGGGCGTCGCGGGACAAGGTGCCGCCCGCGTTCGAAGGAAGGGCCATCGGGAAGAGGGCAACGCAGGCGATCAGGCGGAAGACGGAACGCATGGCGATAGAAATCTATACGCCAGTAAGTTTGCGAGGGAGCCAGCCTGTAAGCCGGATTCTGTCTTTGTGTGGCGATTTATCTACGCGGCCAACCCGGAGGGTCGGGGGGCCCCGTCATCCCCTCCCTATTTGGCCTTGCTTCCGGTGGGGTTTGCCCGGCCGCCCAGTTACCTGGAACGCCGGTGAGCTCTTACCTCACCATTTCACCCTTACCGGGGGAGGTCGTTAGGTCTCAAGGTCGTTAGGTCTTTAGGAGAAGCTCTTCCTAACGCCCCAAAGACCTAATGACCTAACGACCTCTCCCCGGCGGTCTGTTTCTGTTGCACTTTCCGTCGAGTCGCCCCGCCCCGGCTTGCCCCCGAAGGGACTCACGCGGGCACCGTGCCCTATGAAGTCCGGACTTTCCTCCCCGCCCAAGGGCGAGGCCGCCACCCGGCCAGCTCCATCGCGATTATGACACTGCTTGACCCAGCAAGCCGGCGAGCGTGAAGCGATTGTTGCCTGTAGTGTGTCGACTGTGGGTTGTGGAGAATGCTCCGGGACGTTCCCAACCTCCCGGACAACCCTGACATTCCAGACGCATCCCCGTTACCAAGCTGCAACTCTGCTTCCGAAAGAAGTAACATATCTCCCGTTCCTTTCGAGGACGCGCATGCCGGCCCCACTGACTCAAGACCCGCCGTTACAGGCGGCGAACGCGCTTCTCGCGCACCTTCGCCAGCACCCCGAAGACGCCCTGCGCCCGTCGCGCGAGCTGGCGGAGCGCTTCGGATTGCCAGCGTCGTTCGTACAGAGCGTCCTCGCGGAGGTCCGGCCGCCCCTAACGTCGGAAGGGCCCTCGGGCCCCGACTTTCGGGAGAGCATTTCCCGGGTCAAGAGTCTGGGAAGCCGCCTGAACCGGTCGTTCGAGAAGTTGACCGCCAACCCGAGCCGCTTCGTGGTGGGAAGCAGCCTCGTCGCCTTCTTTCTCTGCCTCGGAATCTTCGCGCTCGACGCGGGCATCAGCCGTACGGGCAGTTCGATTCGGATCGAGGACGGAGGAATCCTAGCCGTCATCGTCATCACCTTCTCGATGCACGTGGCCTGCTACTTCCGGTGGGGGATGAGCCGCTACCCGCTCTACGGGGGCCTCACGATCTGGGTGATCTCGGCCGCCACGGCGATGGTCAGCGTTTGGTTCAATGCGCGGGCCGAGTCCCCGTTCGCCCAGTTCGCCGCCGTCATGGCGGCGGCGATTGGGATGCTCATGCTGAGCCTGATCTACACCGGCATCTGCGCGGCGGTCGCGTTGGGCGGTGGGTACTTCCATGCCCGTCGGCAGGAGCGGATCGAGGAGGAGATGAGCCGCCAGGACATGCTGGAACGGTACTTCCAGCTCCAAGAGCGGCTTGCCCAGGGCGGTGGGCAGCATCGGGTCTCTTCGTGGCTCGACGAGTCGCCTCCGGCGCAGGTTTTCCGGAAGGCGCCTTTCGTGATCGCGATCGGCGTATCCGTCTCGCTCGCCCTTGCCCGGATGATCCTCAACGCGGTCAGCGGGATCGGGCAGACCACCCCAGGTGGCGGGGGAGCGGTGCAGATTCTGGCGATCACCACCCAGCTCGCGCTGGCGTTCGTGGGCATTGCCCTCTACGCGGCGATCGGGCTGTTCAGTCCCAGCGTAGGGAGGGCTCTCGTCCTGACCGTCACCGCGGCGGCGGCCTCGTTCGCGACGAACTTGCTCCCCATCGGCCGCTCGGGTTTTAGCTCCCTAGTCCGTACGCCCAACCTGATCGGCGCGGGGATCATGCTGCTCTTCTTTATGGCCGTGGCGGCTTTCGGCGCGATCGGTGCCGTCCTGCAGCGGCGGGCGGCTCGGGAGGCCAGCCTGCGGGGTAACGACCCCGCCACCATCGTTGCGGAGATGCTACGCATCCAGTGGCGGCTGGCCGATCACAGCAGCAACGTGTGCGTGATGGTGGTCGATGCGGCGAAGAGCAGTGTGATGAAGGCGGACGCCGACCCGCTTGCGGTGGAGTACAGCTTTCGGGAGTACCAAGAGTGGCTAGAGGACATCAGCCGTAAGTTGGAGGGACGCGTCCACTCCACCGCGGGAGACGGGGCGGTTGTGGCGTTCTCCGACTGCAAGAGCGCCTTTACCGCCGCTCGCCGCATCCAGACCGACCTCGACCGGTTCAATCGCGAGGTCAACCGCCTTTCGATGCCGTTCCGCCTTCGCATCGGGCTCCACGTGGGGCAGGTCGTGGGCGACCTCGACGAGGTGGAGTTCACTGAAGTTATCGATATCGCGGCCCACATCCAAGACGCGGCCCCCATCGCGGGGATCGCCGCCAGCGACGCGGTCGTGGCGAGCCTGGTGGAAGACGAGTTCGTGCCGCTGGCGAAAGAGATCGACGGGCACAAGGTCCACCTCGCCCTGAACCCGACGGAAGACTGATGAGGTTCGACGTTCGCGACCTCGGGCGGATGCCGTACGAGCCGTGCGTCGAGCTTCAGCGAGCCCTACTGGAGGACGTGCTGGCGGGGAACGCCCGCAGCACGCTGCTCCTGGTCGAGCACGACCCCGTGTTGACGTTGGGAGCCAACTTCCACGCGGAAAACCTGCGGCTGCCAATGGAGGCGTACGCTGAGCGGGGAATCCAGGTCGCCCGTACCGACCGTGGCGGGGATGTGACCTACCACGGCCCCGGGCAGCTCGTGGCTTACCCCGTGTTCAACCTGGAAGAGGTTGGAAAGGACCTTCACCGTTGGTTGCGGGAGGTCGAAGAGTCCGTCATCCGTACCCTGGGCTCATTTGGGCTAGAAGGCAGGCGGTTCGCACCGAACACGGGGGTCTGGGTGGAGGATCGCAAGGTTTGCGCGCTGGGCATCAAAGTGCGGCGATGGGTCTCGATGCACGGGCTGGCGCTCAACTGCGACAACGACCTTTCGCCGTTCGGCCTCATCGTTCCCTGTGGCATCCAGGGGTACGGGGTGACGTCGCTTTCGGACGAGTTGGGGCGCCGGGTGGGCGTTGAGGAGGCGAAACCGGCGCTTGTAGATGCCTTCCAGAGTATGTTTGGGTCTACGGGAGATCCTTCACCACAACAGCACAACGAGCACACAACGTTGTGATCCCGTTGCGCCGTTGTGGTACATAAAGTCCCTCCGTAGGCAATGGGTTGTGCTTGAATAGAGGCATGCCCCTCCTTCACTACAGCGGTGCCGCCGGTGCGGACGAGGCGGGGCGTGGGCCGTTGGCAGGGCCGGTGGTGGCGGCCGCGGTGATCCTGCCGGACGACTTCGACCTCACCGGCATCGACGATTCGAAGAAGCTCGACCGCAACTACCGGGAAGCGCTCGCCCGGCGCATCCTCGATCACGCCCGCTGGGCCATCGAGCCGGCCGAGGTGGCCGAGATCGACCGTCTCAACATCCTGCACGCCAGCATGGCCGCGATGGGCCGGGCTATCGCGCGGCTCACGCCGGCTAAGGTCTACGTCGATGGCAACCGGCTTCCGAAGGACCTCCTCTGCCCGGGGGAGGCGGTGGTCAAGGGGGACGGCAAGGTCGCTTGCATCGCGGCGGCCAGCATCTTGGCAAAGACGGAGAGGGACCGGGTCATGGTCGAGTACGCCGCGATCTATCCCCAGTACGGCTTCGAGCGTCACTTCGGCTACCCGACGCCGGAGCACCTTGGCGCGCTCCGTGAGCACGGCCCCTGCCCCATCCACCGCCGCAGCTTCGCGCCGGTGCGAGAGCTGATCTCCGAGGAGCCCGCGCAGCCGTGCCTAACCTTCGCCGAGTAGGCCAGCAGGCTGAGGACCAAGCCGCTGATTTCCTCGTCGCGGCGGGCTACACCCTCGTCACCCGCCGCTTCAAGGCCCGCCACGGAGAAATCGACCTCGTCGCCCTCGACGGGGAGGTGCTGGTGTTCGTCGAGGTCAAGCAGCGCTCAGCGCCGGGTTACGTTCCGGAGGAGTCGGTGGGCGACCGCAAGCTGGCCGCCTTGCGACGAGCGGCGGAGGAGTACTGCCTGAAGGTTGGCGAGGCTGATCGAGAGTGGCGCTTCGACCTCGTCGCGATCGACCGCGGAGGTTTGCGGCACCACCGGGATATCCTGGGCCCCTAGGCGTTTTCTTCACCACGAAGGACACCAAGGACACTAAGGTCCACAAAGGGGAGTGCCAGGAGCATTTCAAAGACGCGCTCCAACCACAACGGCCCACCAAGAGTTACCGCCGACGCATCGGCGGCTTCAGCCCGGAAAGCCCTTGCCCCGGGGCGTCCGGCACTGGATTCCCGGCGAGTCCCATCAGCGCCTTGATCCGCTCCTGGGTATCCGGATGGGTGCTGAAGAGGTCGCTGCCACCAGTGAGGCGGAGGGGGTTGATGATGTACATGTGCTGGGTCGCCCGGTTCGCGGCCTCCAGCGGCTCGGGATCGCTCGCGATCTTCTGCAGCGCACGGGCCAGACCCTCGGGATAGCGGGTCATCTCCGCAGCGGTCGCGTCGGCCAGGAACTCGCGCTTCCGGCTCACCGCCATCTCCAGCAAGTGGGCGAAGATCGGGGCGAGGATCGAAAGCGCGAAGCCAACGATCATGAACACGAAGGCGAGTTGGTTGTCTTCCCGGTCGCGGTCGTTCCGTCGGCCGCCACCGAACCACTGCATGCGGATGAACATGTCGGCCAGCAGCGGAATGAGTCCCGCGATCAGGGCGATCGTGGTCATGAACCGGATGTCGTAGTTCCGGATGTGCGCGATCTCGTGCGCCATGACTCCCTGCAACTCGTCGCGATCCAGCTTGCGCAGCAGGCCCGTCGTTACCGCCACAACCCCGTGCTGGGGGTCTTTACCGGTCGCGAAGGCGTTCGGAGCATCGTCGTCGATCACGTAGATCTTAGGCTTCGGCAGCCCCGAGGCGATCGCCATCTCCTCCACGACGTTGTTCAGAACCTGGTCTTCCTGCTCCGTCGCTTCCCGGGCGTGGGACAGCCCGAGGACGATGCTTGGTCCACTGACGGTGGCGACGAGCGCCATGATCACGCCCAGCCCGGTCGCGGCGATGGTGCCGACGTACCAGTGGCGGGGGTAGTAGGAGCCCGCGATCGCGGTTCCCAGCAGGGCCAGCAGCACCACGATCAGGAAGGCCAGCATCAGGCTGCCGCGCCGGTTCGCGTCGATCTGTTCTCGGAGGGTTTTTCTCATCCTCGGGTTAAGATCCATCCTACCGGCCTTTCCAAAAAAGCCCTAGGCCTGCTTCTTCAGCCGCTTGTACCGGTACATCTCCTGGTCGGCCACCTCAAGGATGTCGTCGCGATGGTCGATGCTGTGGGCGTAGCCAGCGGAAACCACCACGTCGATTTCATGGCCGTCCACGTTCATCTGGAACTGCAGTCGGTCAATTACCCGCTCGAAGACCTCATGGGCGCGGGCAAGGTCGGCGCGAGGGACCAACACCGCGAACTCATCGCCGCCCAGCCGGGCCACGAGGTCCGAATCGCGAACCGCCGCCCGCAGACGTTGAGCGACCTCCACCAACACCCGGTCCCCAACGACGTGTCCGAACGTGTCGTTGATCGTCTTAAAGTCGTCCAGGTCGGTCAAGATCAGCGCGAACGGCGCGTCGGACTCCTTAGCGTGCCGCAGACCGTCTTGGAACTCGATCCGGTTAGCCAGCCCCGTCAGCGGGTCCGTTCGCGCAAGTTGGGCCATCCGACGGACCTCTTCAACGAGGTCGGCCCGAATCGCCTGCTCTGGCGTAGACTCGCTAATAAGGTCCACTCGCTCCACCTGCCCAGGGGCTCGGAAGTGGGAGACCACGGCCCGCTTCTCAGCCCCACCTGCCGTCCGAAAGCGCACTTCGGGGCTCTCTACGGGATCGAGCATGTACCGGGAAGCGGGCTCACCAATCATGTCTTCGGGGCTGGTGTCAAGCCAGGACGCGAGGTAGTGGTTGGCGAACAGGATCTTTCCCGATCCGTCGGTGCGCCAGGCACCCTGCCGGATGTGGTTCACGAGGAAATCGAACTCGCAGGGTTTCGAGTCGGTAGCGAGTGGCTTCCAAGTTACGACCGCGACCCTTCCGTCCTCGAGCGGAACTCCACGGATTCGGCACCCATCGAACTCCCGCTCAAAAGGGGTGCCGTCCAGACAGGCCCGGATCGGCTCCCAAGCACGCGCCAAGACGGGATCGGCGGAGAGTGAGGGACCATCCCCACAAGAGCCGTAGGATTCGACCACCTGTCCCGATCGGTCGATGATCACGACCGATCGGAACAGGCTCGTGAGTAGGCGGGTTGGGTCCAAGGCCTCTCGTCCGTCCATATGCTTACGTGGCGTCGTCGCCTCCGTAGAGTCTCGATGGAAGCCCTGCCTCTAAAGCCGGACTCTTAACGGACCAACGCGCCTTCGGGGGCTTCGCGTTCCGGCTGCAACAAGATGGCTCCGCCATCCGCATCGACCGCCGCTAGCAACATCCCCTGGCTCTCGACGCCTCGGAGCTTCGCAGGTTTCAGGTTGACACATACAATTACCTGTCGACCAATCAAATCTTCGGCAGAATACGCCTTTCGAATGCCGGCCACGATCTGGCGGCGCTCCTCGTCGATCACGACTTGGAGCTTGAGCAGCTTGTCCGAGCCCTCCACCGGCTCCGCCTCGAGCACCCGTCCCACGCGGAGCTGGACCTTTAGGAACTCGTCAATGCCGATTTCGGCGACCGGCGCCTTGGCGGCTTCGGCGGGGGCGGCGGTCTTCTCAGGTTGCTTTTCCACTTTCTTCTCCTTCTCGACCTTCGGTTGCTTGGTCAAATCAAGCCGTGGGAAGATCGGCTGCGGTTGTTGCAGTGCCGTTCCAGCGGGCAGCGAGCCTTCGCTTCCAATCTCGTCCCACCGCGTAAGTCCCGGCAGTCCCAGCTGTGCGGCAATGGCGTCGGCCGTGCGGGGCAGGGTCGAGCGAACCAGGCCCTCGGCGCTCCGCAGGCACAGCAGCATGGAGCGAAGGACCGCCGGCAGCGCCGGATCCTGGGCCTTCGCGAGCGCCCACGGGGCGCGCGTGTCGATGTACTTGTTCAGGAAGCGGACCAGTCCGAACGCAGCGTCGATCGCGCGATCCACCCGGAACTGCTCCATCGCCTCTTCGTAGTCCAGCATCGCCGCGCGGATCGCGCCCACCGCTTCCGGCTCCGCCTCCCCATCGGGAATCATCCCGCCGACGAACTTGTGCGACATCGCCAGGGAGCGATTGAGCGCGTTGCCCAGGTCGTTGGCAAGGTCGCTGTTGTAGCGCTTGTCGAAGTCCTCATGGGTGAACACGGTGTCCGTCTCGAACGGCATCGCCGCCGCCATGTAGTAGCGGACGGCGTCCACCGCGACGTCGGGGGCGCACCCGGAACGTTGAGAGAGTTCGGCAGCGAGTTCCAGCGGGGCCACCACGTTGCCCTTCGACTTCGAAATCTTCTCGCCACCGATCAGCATCCACGCGTGCCCCACGAGGGACTCGGGCAGCGGAAGCCCGACGCCGAGCAGCATCGAGGGCCAAAGGGTGGCGTGGAAGCGGGTGAGGATGTCTTTGCCCATCCACTGCACTTCCGCCGGCCACCGGTCCTCCCACCCCTCGGCGGGCCAGCCCGAGGCGGTCACGTAGTTGATGAGCGCGTCGAACCAGACGTAAATGACCTGCCGCTCGTCGCCGGGCACCGGAATGCCCCAGCCCTGGTTCTGCCGCGAGATGCACACGTCGCGCAGACCCTGCTTGATAAAGCTCACCACTTCGTTCCTCCGGCTCTCGGGCAGGATGAAGTTGGGGTTCGCCTCGATGTGGGCGAGCAGCGGCTCGGCGAAGGTGCTCATGCGGAAGAAGTAGTTGTCCTCCTGCACCCATCGCACCTCGTTGCCGTCCGGCGACTTGCCGTCCACCAGGTCCGACTCCTTGTAGAACGTCTCGCTGGACACGTCGTACCAACCCTCGTACGTGCCGGTATAGATGTGGCCGTTCGCCTGGAGGATGCGGAAAAACTCCTGGGCTACCCGCACGTGCCGCTCCTCGGTGGTCCGGATAAAGTCGTCGTACTCGATGAAAAGGCCGGGCCAGATCTCGCGGAACTTGCCCGAGATCTCGTCCACGAAGGCCATCGGCTCCTTGCCCGCCTTCTCCGCCGCTTCCTTTACCTTCAGCCCGTTCTCGTCGGTGCCGGTCAGGAAAAACACGTCGCGCCCCCGCATCTTCTGGTAGCGGGCCGTCACGTCGGAGGCCAGCGTGGTGAGCGCGGTCCCGATGTGGGGCACCGAGTTCACATAGTAGATCGGCGTTGTGATCGTGTAGCGCTTGGGCATCCCTCCGAGTGTACCGGCGAGTTCAGGAACCCCCTGCCCGGAGAAGGCTTCATAGGACTGGTAAATTTATCATCCGAAGCGGAACACGGCTGGTATATTTACCCGTCATCAAAGCAGCGGATGATACGGCTCAAGGAATTGTGTCGTTGAAGCAGCGAACTGACATTTCCTATTTGACGGATTAACGGAGAGAGACATGCAACCAAACAACTTTAAGGGGGTGTACCTACTAGCGGTTTTGGCGGGAACGCACGCGATTGCCGATGCCCAGCGGATGGCACCCCACTCTTACCTGCGAAAGCCCATTCAAAGCCGCACCCAGCTTGTTAAGCAAGTGAAGGAAGACCCGATCGTCGCCCACCGCTACGCCAAGCACTTCGGCGTCAGCGATAAGACGGTCGTCCGGTACTTCTCCTCGATGCGGACCTCCACGATCCAGAAGACGGGTAAGTACAAGGTTTACAACTACCGCGAGAACGGCAGCATTGAGTGGAAGATGCTGACCCTGAAGAAGGGTGAGAAGATCTTCCTGGACGGCAGCGGCCGGATCGCCATGCGCATGAGCTGCGGTAATCCGATGCTCGGCGCCCGCGAGGCGGCGCTGCTCGATGAGGAGACGCCGGTCGCGAAGATTCCGGATCAAACGCCGCAAACCTTCGTGAACCCGGAGCCTGAGCCGGAACCAATTCCGGTGCCCCCTCCGGTGGTAGTGGAAGGACCGCCTAACATCGTGGCGGTCGTACCGATCGCCCCTGAGACCATTATTCCCCCGGTGGTCGTTCCGCCGGTTGCGGCGCAACCTATCGTCCCCGCAGGCGGCGGCGGAGGCATCGGCTTCCTGCCCATCCTGCTCGGTGCCGGTGCCCTCGCGGCGATCGGCGGCGGTGGTGGTGGTGGCGGCGGTACGCCGGTCGCTCCTCCCCCTCCTCCCGTTCCCGAGCCTGCGACGATGCTCGTGCTCGCCGGTGGCACCCTCGCGATGTGCGCCAAGCGACGCCGCGCGAAGAAGTAGGCAAGCGCCTGTGAGAGCAGCCCCGACGGTTGTCACCATCGGGGCTGCTCTCACTTTACGTACTAGTACGTGCTCCCCCCGATTGCTATGTCATCCTGACCCTGAGGCACGAAGGGGAAGGACCCCTTACCGCACACCCTGCTGGGAGAGGTCCTTCGCTGCGCTCAGGATGACATGCCTGTTGGGTCATCGAATGCCCAGCGTCACGACGTAGCCTTGCCCGGTCTTGAACACGTCCCGTAGCGCGAGCGTTCCTTTGTCCAACGCTACGTCGGCCGCTCCGTCGCCACTTTCGCAGAACGTCTTGTCCACCCGCTGGACGGACTGAATCTTCTCCCCCGGCCGGAGGCGAACCCGTCCTTTGCTGTTCAGGAAGACCACGAACAGCTTCCGAGTTTCCGGATGCCGGCTCGCGATCACGTCTCCGTCGGCCTGGCTGTTCGGACTCTGGTACGTTCGGCCGTCCCAGCGGCGAGACTTCAACGGGACCTGAACCAGGTTGTCCCAGTTCGGCAGCACTCGGATGAGTTGCAACCGGGCGGGCACCTCGATGATGTCTTGGTACGGGGGCATGTTTCCCGTCCCGCCGAAGCGGCCCGACCAGTTGAACCAGGCTCCCTTAAGGGCAGCCCTCGCCGCCATCAGCCGGTTCTCGTACTCGCCCTCGTGGTCCGGGGTCGCGCTGGACATTCGGTCGGGGGTGATCAGGCCGCTCGCGAAGATTCGCGGGTCGTCGACGAACTGGGTCCCGTACGACTCCTGCTCCAGCATGTCCGGCATCAGCTCCTGCCGGTCGGGTCGCTTCTCGACCTTCTGGATCCAGTCCTCGTACGGCTTGTACGGTTCCATGATCAGCTTCGATCTCGGGTACTCGCGGCGGATGCGGGCGAAGAGCTGGCGGTAGAACGCGGCCCGACCCTCGGTATAGGTCGCGTACTGGTGAGTGATCCCCGGGTGGAGGAGCCCAGAGTCCTTACCCGTCCACTCCTCAAGCCCAACTGGGTGTCCGCCTTCTTCCTGGTTTTTGTTCCAGAAGTCCCCGCGCAAGTCGGCCACGTCCCACCAGACCCCACCGAAGGTGAACCCCTTTGCCGGATCCTCCATTTCCCGGATCCGTCGCATCACGCGGTCCACCATCTCGTCGATCACCGCCTGCTGCTGTAAGTCGAGAGTGGCGGAAAAGTTGGTCTTGGCGAAAAACCAGCCGGTGGCGATGTTGTTCGGGAACGGGTCCCGGCTCTTCCACACGTAGTACCGCTCCCAAGTGGCGATCTCCTCGGGCGTGTATTTGCGGGTCAGCTCGAGGCCTCGCTCGGTCGGCAACACCGCGTACTCCGGCGTCTCCACCAGGAACCGCATCCCCTGCGCGTTGGGATCGTTCCGGTACTTCTCAAAAGAACTCGGGAAGCCGGTCACGACCACGTGGCGGTAGCCCATCTGCTTCGCGAACCGAAGGTGGTTCGCTGGGTTTCCGAACCACGCCGAGTTGTAGTGGAACCGATAGTCCCCCGCAAAAGAGGCACTTGGCAGCCCTAGCCCGGCCAAGACGATCAACGCTGACACCGTCATACCGCCACTATATCCGCCCCTTTTGGAGTGAGGCAGCTTGCTGCCTCTTTTCAGATCAATTGTAGAGGCCGGAGTTGTTGTGGTGAGAGGAGTCCGTAGCCCTAAGTGGGGCTCCTCTCAGTTCCGCAACCGCTTCCCAACGGTCGCTCCCGAAGTCACCACAGAGAACACAGAGGACACGGAGGCGGAGATATTAAGGGCAGGCCTAGCTGGCGGACAAGGTTATCCTAGACTGGGCCTATCGCAACGGTTCGCGGCAAAGAGAAGGCACGCGACAATGTCCTCTGCCTCCAAATCTGGATACTCCGTTAAGATCTCTTCCCGAGTCATGCCCGACGCTAGAAGCTCCAGCACGTCCACCACCCGGATGCGCATCCCTCGAATGCAAGGGCGGCCACCACATTGGAGGGGATTCGACGTGATGCGTCCCTCCCCATCCAGAGCGGTCCAACCGGGCTCAGCATCGAACTATCCTAAGAACCGCGACAGCCACCCCAGGTACTCGCCCAGCCGGTGAAGCCGGAGGTCGGGTGGGCCGGAACGGGAAAGCCCGTGGGAGGTCGACACCGGATACCGGACGAACCGAGATGGGATGCCGCGCATCTGGAGCGAGTGGAACACCTGCTCCCCCTGCTCTACGTTGCAGCGGAGGTCCCCCACGCTGTGGATCACCAGGGTCGGGGTCTTCACCTTGTCGAAGTAAGCCAGGGGCGACTGTCGCCAAAGCTCCCGGATCGCCTCCAGGTCCCCATCGGGATGGCCCTTGAAGTAGCCATCCTTGTTGAAGGGAAAGTCGGAGTTGCCCGCCATGGACACCATGTTCGACACGCAACGGTCGGTGATCGCGCACGCGAACTCGTCGGTGTGCCCGATGGTCCAGTTCGTCATGTAGCCGCCGTACGAGCCGCCCATCACCGCCATCTTGTCCGGGTTGACGAACGGCTGCTCCTTCATCCAGCGAGTCGCCGTTTGGATGTCCTCCCAGTCGCGGACGCCCCAGTCGCCCCGGATGGCGCTCGTCCACGCCTCGCCGTACCCCTTGCTGCCTCGAGGGTTGGTGTACACGACCACGTAGCCGTTGGCCGCCTGCACCTGCAACTCGTGGAAGAAGGCCCACCCGTACTGAGTGTGCGGGCCGCCGTGAATGTTGAGGCATGCGGGCAGCCGCTCGTTACCGGTCGCTCCGGGGGGCAGCATGTACCACCCGTGGAGCTTCGCCCCCTCCGTCGAATCCAGCCAGATCTCCTTTGGCTCGACCAGCTCGATCTCGTCGTGGAACGCTAGGTTCAGGCCCGTCAGCACCTTAGGGATCAATCGGCCCGTACCAAGCTCGGGCTCGACCACGGCAACCTCCGGCAGGCGCGTGGCTTTGCCCACCACCGCGGCTACTCGTCTACCTCGGCGGGACACGTTGCCGATCTGCACCGTCGCCCGTCCTTCCGTCAGCAGTTCGACACCACCGTCGACTGACACGAAGCCGACTTGCGTCTCGCCTCGGGTCCCAACTTGGACGTAAAGCCCCCGCCCGTCCGGCGACCACTCATGCCGCGCGCCGAAGGCGGCGTCGGCGACGTCGCTCAACGTGGTGACGGCAAGGTCGAAGTCCTGGTGGCCACTCAGGTCGCGGGCCTCGCCGCCGTCGGCAGGTACGAGGTACAGCTTCGTGTTCCGCGTCCCCCAGGGGTCCTGCTCGTCCACGTCGCCCGCGTAGGCGATCGACTTGCCATCGGGCGACCATCGGGGCTCCGTCTTCTCGCCCTTAGGGAGACCAGGGAGCATGGTAACAGTGCCGTCGAGCCGCAGCCGGTACACCTGGTCGTTCGGCGGATCGACGAACGGTCGGCTCGAAGCTGAGTGAACTACCGCCAATTCCGTCGAGTCCGGCGACCAGTCGAACGTGTAGTTGCCGTCGGCGGCCCCTCGGTAGGGGCTGGCCTTGCCCTGTCCGTCTACCCCGCCCACCGGAACGAACTCCCCGTTCTCAACCAATAGGACGTACAGCCCGTACCGCTGCCCGGCGAAGTAGCCGTCGCCGTCGAGGCGGTACCAGATGTCGTCGATCTCGATCGCGGGGTCCGAGAGGCCCTTCTCCTCGCGCTCCTTCTTCGCCTTTTCGGTGAAGTAGGGAAGCTGCTCTCGGAAAGTGAACGCGATCATCCGTCCGTCGGGCGACCACTTGAACCCGCCGATGCGGCCCTCCGGCAGATTGGTGAGCTTGCGTGCCTCGCCGCCCCCCACGGAAAGGAGGTAGATCTGCGACGCGGGCTTGTCCCGGCCACTGATGAACGCGATCTGCGCTCCGTCGGGCGACCACCGCCCATTGCCCGCGCCACCCTCGCCTTGGGTCCATTGTTGGAGCGTGCCCTGCATGTCGACGCTGAACAGGTTGGTGATGTACTTGTTCTTGTCGTTGATCGTCTTGTGGGTGAACAGCACCCGCTCGCCGTCGGGGCTGATCTGGGGGTCGCCCACGAACACGATCCGGAGCAGGTCCTCGGGGGTGATGGGACGCTTGGCCATGGATCGAGGTTACCTGTCGCCTTTGGCCCTACCCCTCGGACCGTAGCGGGAAGTGGGAGCGTAGAGTGAATCGTGCCCGCCGGACTGCGTCCGCTCAATCGGATCCCTATCAGCGCCCCGCCCGCCGTACGGTCGCGGCGCTTAGCCGCGTTCATCGCGATCGCCCGAGCCCGCCTGCCGCTTGCCAAGCGGAACGACTTAGGACCCTCGTTGCTTGCGGCGAGTGGTGGCTTGATCGTGCTCGGCCTGGTGGTGAACATGCTGAGTCCGAGCCTCGGCCCGAAAATCGTGGGGCTCGGGCTGCTCTTACTACCCGTAGGCGGCCTCGTGGCATGGCTAGACCAGTCGAAGCAGCCGGACGACAAGGCACGGCTCCTAAGGCAGCTCGATCGGTCCCGGTCGCTGATCGGGCTGGAGCGCGCCATGACTCCGGGGTCGCTGGAAATGCTGGAGGACGCGGCCGCCGACTGGGAACGGCTCGACCACGCGCTCCAAACCCAGGCGTGGCGATCGCAGGGCGACCTTCGCGATCAAGTTGCCGAGGCTGGTCACGAGGCGATGGAACGCTTGGTGGTCTTGGAATGTGGTCCGGTCCGAGAAGGAGCCGAAGGACGAATTGCCGCCCTCCGAATGGCCCTCCGAGACCTCACGGATCGCGCTGAAGCGATGGCCGCCGCGCTCGACAGCTATCCCCGCCCCGACTTCGACGGCAACGGGGTTGCCCTAAGCCCCTGGGTGCCGGAGATCCAGGGAGTGCACGAGGCGACCGTGCGAGTGTTCGAACTGCTCGAAGCCGAGCCGGAATAGGTTTGTAGACTCTCAAGCGGAGGGCGACGGGGTACAACGTCTGCCCCATGCGAATCTGGATCCGAGGCACGTGCGGAAGTGGGAAGTCGACCCTGGCGCGGCACGTGGCGGACCGGCTGGGTGCGCCCCATATCGAGATGGATTCCCTCTTCCACCTTCCCGGATGGCAGGAGCGCCCTCGCGAGGATTTCCTCCGGCTGGTGGCAGAAGCCACCGCGGGCGAATCCTGGGTAATCGATGGAAACTACAGCGCGGCCGGGGAACTGCTGACTTCCAGAATCGACACCATCGTTTGGCTGGACTACCCGTTCCCGCTGGTCTTCTCGCGCTTGCTCCGCCGTACGGCCCACCGCATCCTGACCAAGCAGGAGGTCTGCAACGGCAACCGAGAAACCCTCTGGCTAGCCCTCCGGAGCGACTCCATCCTCTGGTGGGCGATCAAGACCCACCGCCGCCGACGTCACCAGTGCGACGAGTTCCTTTCCGCCCCTCAGAACGCGGACAAAACTAAGCTGAGATTCCGGCATCCGTTAGAGCCCGTCCGCTGGTTGGAGAGTTTGGAACCCCGCGCTCCGGGGCTTGGAGCGCGTTGAAGTCGCACGAGGGCTGGAGGTAAGTAGATATTGCGGCTTTAATGTTACCTACTGCCAGTTACAGTCCTCGCTAGATAGACTCATTGCCATGCGAGCGATCGTGGCGTTTTTGTGTCTCGTCCTCTCGGCGCTCTCATTTGGACAAGGCAAACTAGGGTTCCGACCCTCTGACGCCACAAGTCTGTTGAGAGCTGCCTTAATTCAGCAAACTTCAGCCCCGGCGGCCCCCACGGGCCTGAAGGCGACGGCCCAGGGCGGCGGGTGGGTCGGCCTCCAATGGAACAACGTCCCGGGCGCTTCGAGCTACCGCGTCTTCATGGGAACGAGCCCCGGCGGCCAGGGCCAAGCGGTGTACGGCGGCTCGAACAGCGCCTACTGGTATGGACAGTTTGAGCCGGGCAAGACCTACTACTTCAAGGTGTCGGCGGTGAACGCGACGGGCGAGAGCCGGCGGTCCCCCGAGGTGAGCGTCAAGGTCGACTCCGCCCGCCTGGCGGCCCCGGTGCTGACGGGCTCTATCTCCTCCACGGGCCAGCCCTGGCTCAGCTGGACGGCGGTGGCGGGCGCGGCCCACTACAACCTGTACCGGAACGGGCAGGTCCACCGCTACCGCACGACCGCCACCTCGTTCTCCGAGACGGGGTTGGCCGCGGGCGAGGGGCACAGCTACGTGGTGGAGGCGGTGAACGGCGACGGCGCGGGCGAGCAGAGCAACCGGGTGGACCTGGTGGCGGGCGTCTGCGACCTCCCCGCTCCGACGGGCCTGAAGGCGACGGCCGCGGGAGGAGAGTGGATCACCCTCCAGTGGAACCACGTGACGGGCGCCACGAGCTACCGGATCTTCATGGGCACGAGCCCCGGCGGCCAGGGGCAGCAGGTGCACAGCGGCACGAGCAGCGCCTACTGGTCGGAGCGCTTGGAGTCGGGCAAGACCTACTACTTCAAGGTGTCGGCGGTGAACGGGACGGGCGAGAGCAAGCGGTCTCCCGAGGTGAGCGTCAAGGTCGACTCCGCCCCACTGCCGGCCCCGGCGCTGACGGGCTCCATCGTCTCGGGCCAGCCCCGGCTCAACTGGACGGCGGTGGCGGGCGCGACCCACTACAACCTGTACCGGAACGGGCAGGTCCACCGCTACCGCACGACCTGGACCTCGTTCTCCGAGCCCACCTGGACCGCGGGCGAACCTTCCAGCTACACGGTGGAGGCGGTGAACGGCGACGGCGCGGGCGAGCAGAGCAACCGGGTGGACCTGGTGGCAGGCGTCTGCGACCTCCCCGCTCCGACGGGCCTGAAGGCGACGGCCCAGGGCGGCGGGTGGGTCGGCCTCCAGTGGAACAACGTCCCGGGCGCTTCGAGCTACCGCGTCTTCATGGGAACGAGCCCCGGCGGCCAGGGCCAGGCGGTGTACGGCGGCTCGAACAGCGCCTACTGGTATGGACAGTTTGAGCCGGGCAAGACCTACTACTTCCAGGTGTCGGCGGTGAACGGGACGGGCGAGAGCAAGCGGTCTCCCGAGGTGAGCGTCAAGGTCGACTCCGCCCCACTGCCGGCCCCGGCGCTGACGGGCTCCATCGTCTCGGGCCAGCCCCGGCTCAA
>Ga0216301_1000028_pt1 | contig 34769 bp, 33 predicted proteins | sample 4hB_Boncat_minus_FD_156203 | JGI IMG/M metagenome (GOLD analysis project Ga0216301, IMG submission 156203) | Terrestrial sediment cell enrichment communities for BONCAT metagenomics from Utah, United States - 4hB_Boncat_minus | ecosystem: Environmental > Terrestrial > Deep subsurface > Rock...
ATCGTGACCATGGCTCGGCAGGCGGCAGAGGTCCGCGGCTATGACGACGCGATGATGTTCGATTGGCGCGGCCAGGTGGCCGAAGCGACAGGCGCAAACGCCTTCTTCGTCCGCGACGGAACCATCCACACGCCCACTCCGGACTGCTTCCTCGACGGGATCACGCGGCGCACGGTGATCGATCTCGCGCGCCGCCGCGGAATCGAGGTGATCGAGCGCGCGATCTGGCCCGAGGAGCTCGAAAGCTTCGAGCAATGCTTCCTCACCGGGACGGCCGCGGAAGTGACGCCCGTGGCGCAAGCGGGCCCGTGGAGCTTCGAGGTGGGCGAGCTCATCGTCCAGCTGCGGCGCGACTATCTCGATCTCGTGAACCGGCGCAATTCGAACAGCTAGGGCTTTCGCGCACGGACTTGGCGGTTATAAGGCCGCTCGCGCGGCCGAGGAGGCCGCGATGCTGGGGCGTCGCCAAGTGGTAAGGCACCGGTTTTTGGTACCGGCATTCGCAGGTTCGAATCCTGCCGCCCCAGCCAACCGAATCCTCATGATTCGGTCCTAGAACAATGACTTGCGCTCAGATCGGCTGACAGACCAGTTGGACCCGGTTCGCCTGAATTGGCCCGGATTCGACGCCTATTGTGTCCCGATTTGTGTCCCGATTTTTGTTCTGCCGAAGGACCGGTTGGAGTCGGTATGGCAGGCAATCTCGCGAGCATAAGCCCTTCGAGCGACAATATAATCGAGTTGGACACGGTTCGCCCGGGCCGGTCCGGGCGCGCCTCGGCGGACCGCAATTTGTGTCCCGATTTGTGTCCCGATTTTTCGGCGAGTCCACTTCCCCGGAAGGTCCCAAAGTCCAGCAAAAAGGAATTAACTCCGGCACTTATCGACGATCTGAGGGCTGGCAAACTGGACGACTCAAAAACCGGTGCCCTCTCGATCGAGGTGCTCCGTAGCGGCAAAAAGCGGTGGCTCTACAGGCGGCGAATCGCGGGCCGCGGAGCGGTCGTGAAACTCAGCCTGGGCCTCTATCCGGCTTACTCCATCGCCGATGCGCGCGACTGGGCGAACAGGCTCAACCTACAGATCGACGCAGGGATCGACCCGCGCGAGACGGCCCGGCAGGAGCTTCGCCTCGCGACGATGACCGTCGATCGTGCGCATGAGCTCTACATGGACGCGGTCCGCGAAGGCCGGTCGTCGAGGGCGAAGCGCCCCAACAAGCCGCGGACCGTCGCGGACAAGGAGGAGATCTACTGGCGCGACATCGCGCCGAAGCTCGGGCGGAAGATCATCTACGACGTCACCGAGACTGACCTAATCAAGCTGGTCGAGGCCAAGGGCAAAAAGGCTCGGGTGCGGGCGAACCGTCTGGCCGCCGAGCTCAAAGTCTTTTTCGGCTGGACCGCATCGCTGCGGGGGCTCGAGGTTGGCTTGGAGATGGATCCTTCCCGCCGGCTGGGGGACCTTCGGTTCCCGGAGACGCCGCGCTCGCGGCGGCTGGCGCTGCAGGAGATCGCGTGGTTCCTCGAGGCCCTTGTCGAGGAGGAGCGCGACTATCAGAGGGGCATGCTGCTTTGGCTGCTGACCGCGGCCCGGCTGGCCGAGGTATGCGAGGCGCGCTCGGACGAGCTCTCCGACGGTGTGTGGACCATCCCCGCCTCTCGGACCAAGAACTCGGTGGAGCATCGCATCGCACTGGGCCCTTGGGGCTGGTCGCTGATGCAATCCGAGGGCGAATGGGTTTTTCCAGCTCCGAAGCTCGACGGGCCGCGTTCGCGCAACTGCTGGTATAGGGCTCGCAACCGCGTGCGCGAGAGAATGGAGCAGCTCGCCGGTCGGCCGATCGAGCGCTTCACGCCGCACGATTTTCGACGGACCTGCCGCTCCAACACGAAGCGGCTCAAGGTGGATTTCGAAACGGCCGAGGCGATGCTCAACCACGTCAAGAAGGGACTTGAGCGGACCTATGACACCTATGAGCTGGAGGACGAAAAGCAGGCCTGGTTCCTGACGTGGGAGTCGGAGATCGCCGGGATCGCCCGCAAGTCGGGCGTGGCGGAGGCGCTGGGGGTTCCGCCAGGCTAAGGCACTTCGGGCTTAAGCTCTGTGAAGCGACGTTATCGGAGTTCGGCGAGTTCGCGGCGCAGTGGCGAGACACTGCCGATCCCCCTCAAGGCGGTTTCTCCTTGCCGGCGTACGGCGAGGAGTAACGCTCCTCTGGCGCCTTCCAGGAGTGGAAGAAGACCAGCGGATCCTGAGTCCCCAGAAAGGCACGCGCGAGCGCAAGTCGCTCGAGCACCTGCCGCCTCTCGGACTCGGGTAGGTCCTCCGCCCTTCGCTCGACGCCCGCGAGAAAGCGCTCGATGCCAATCACGTCGGACCAGCGCTGGATAACCTGTCGGAGTTCGGCCTTGCTGTCGGTTATCGACTGCTCGACCAGTCTGCGATCCTCCTCCCGGCGCCGATGCTCTTGCTCCGCCGCCCATTGCTGGTGGCGGATCTCAGCCTGGCGATCGGCCTCCTTCAGCTTCGCCACGAGGTCGGGGGCTGCTTTCTCGATCGCTTCCACGATGGTTCTGATCTGCCCACGAAGAGACGCGGACGCGGTCTCCTGCCACTGAGTCGACCAACGCACCTGGGGGTAGGGCGAGTAGGCCACGATCCGCATCCGCCCCGAGGGAAGGTCGCGCGTCGTCGTCCAGCTGTGGTCGACATGATAGCGGCTGCGAGGGGGGAAATATTCGCTTTCGCGAACATACTTGCCATTCACATAACGCAGCGTGACGTTCTCCGACATCTCGACGATCGCAAGGCCGATGGCGACCGTGCCGATGTAGACGATCGTCGGGCGGAAGGGCGTCCACAGCCCGCTATACTCCCACCGCCCACGCGCTTTGGTTACGACTTCGCGCTCCTCGACCGGTTCGTGGCTGAACTTTGCATGGGCAGGCGCCAAAACAACGCGATGGCCGACCGACTCCAGCGCATTGAAGAGATAGTTGGCCAGTTGTAGTGCCTTCTCCAGGCCGGGGCGCGAAGCGGTCACGTTGACCAGCAGCTTCTTGTACGGCTTGAGATAAGCGCCTTCGTCGACCGGCCTGCTGTTCTCGAAATGCGCTCTGGCGCCGCGGATGAGGCCGTGAATCTGGTTGCGGGCGATGCGCACCTTTGTCTCCGGCTTGCGGCGCGGCGGAGCCTTGGGCCTGGGCTCAATCGGACGATCGCCTTCCCTGCTCCAAAATACGGGGTCGCCGGGCTGCGGCGCCGGCAAGGGCGGCTGCGGCGCCGGCAAGGGCGGCTGCGGCGGGGTTTTTCCGTGCGCGAGCTTGGCCCAGTGACCACGCTCTGGTCGCGGGACGTTGAGCAGGGTGCAAATCCTCGCGAGATAGCTTCCGGACACATCGAAACGTGCCGCTATCTTGATCATCGGCTCGGACCAGACCAGCCGGTACAATTCCTCGCGGGAAATCATCGGCTAAGCCCTCCATGCCACCCGTCACGCCTCGAGGAGATGCGGAGTCAGCCCCCGTCCCATTGCGCCGACAGTTAGACGATGAAGCTCGGAACCACCCTCACTATCAAAGCGCCGAGAGAGGGCTGATACATTCCGGGTCAGGAGCAGGGTTGCGCTCATCGAAGCAGACTCTATCCTCAAACAGCGCCGCATTTGCGGCGCCGAGGCGTGAGAACCTCGCTTGGTGGTGCCGGCACGGATCTCGGCCGGGTGGCCGTCGCGCATGTCCAGACCGCTTGCGGTTAAAGGCGGCGGCGCATGTCCAAGCATGTTCTCAACACCCGGCTTTGCCGGCGCGCCTCGAAATCGAGGAGGCGCGCATGAGACGACCGTCCGACGCGAAACGGCCTGCATGCACGCGGCAGGCGCGCGCTTGGCCGAGGGTCGGCTGAACGATGCACGGCAGCGTCCGCGCCCTTGCTGGAGCAAGCGAAGTGGAGAGGGTCAGCTGCCCAGCGGACGCGCCGCCGAACGACGCCTCGTCCGCACCCGTTTGTCTCGACACGCTCTATCGAGAGGAGTCTCCACGGCTTCTCAGCTCTCTCATCCGCAAGACGGCGAGCCGCGAAGATGCTCGCGACCTGGTGCACGAAATCTTCTGCCGCGTGGCTCGCCTCGGCGCAGCCGGTTCGCTGCGGCTTGAGCGGCCGCAGGCCTATCTCAGCCGGATCGCCACCAATCTGCTGCGCGACCGGGCCAAGCGTGCGGCTCGCCACATGACAGCAAGTCATGTGGCGGCCGACGAAAGCATGCTGCCCGGAATAGACCAGCAACGTCTCCTGGAATCCCGAGATATGCTCACGCGTGTTGAGGCAGCCATGCTAAAGCTGCGCCCGAAAACCCGGGAGATCTTCATGGCGCACCGTATCGACGGCCTCAGCTACGCGGAAATCGCGGAGCGGACCGGCCTTTCGATCAAGGGGGTCGAGAAGCAGATGAGCAAGGCGATCGCCCAGCTCGATCGACTGCTGGACCGGGACTGAGGCCGGATGCGCTGGCCATTCGTCTCGCGCCGGGAGCGACTTCGCCGCGAAGCCGCCGACTGGGTCGCGCGTCTCAACGGACCGCACGACAAGGAGGACCGGGCAGCGTTCCAGCGCTGGTACGACTCCAGTCCCGATCGTGCCCGCAGCTATGATCGCGTCTCCACCCTGTTCCAGGCTGCGGGGAGGTTGACCCGCCCGCAGGGCGTGGCGCCATCCGCCTCGACAGATCGGTTGCCGCGGCGACCGTTGCGCTACGCCCTGGCGGCAGCCGCCGCCTGCGTTGCGCTCCTTGCATTCTTGCTGCTTTCGGCGCGTACGACCGCGCCTCTGCCGGGCACGAGCCAGCAACTTGCCACCTTTTCGACGGAACGCGGTGAAAGCCGCCGGATCGTGCTCGCGGACGGCTCGGAGGTGATTCTCTCCGGGGGTAGTGTACTCGAGGTTTCGCTGGCGCGGAATGAGCGGCGGCTTCGGCTGACCAGAGGCGAGGGTCGCTTTTCGGTCGCCCAAGAGCCTCGCCCATTCATCGTGGAGGCGAGCGGAACCGAGGTCGTCGCGCGCGGCACCCTGTTTGTCGTCCGTCTCTCCGACGACCGGACCACGGTGTCGCTCATCGAGGGGGAGGTGGACGTCTCCTACCGGCCGGCCCAGGCAGGGCCGGACCGGCGGCGGGTGACGCGTCTCGGACCGGGAGAGCAATTGGTGGTGCAGAGGACCGCCAGCCCTGGCCCTACCCCCGCGGTCGATCCGGCGCCGGCTCCGCCGCGGCCCGCCATGCTGCAGTTCGACGACACGCCGCTCCGACAGGCGGTCGAGCGGATGAACAGTCACGGCAGGCCGCGGATACGCCTCGACGGTCCTGGCGTGGCCGACCTGCGCGTCACGGGCGCCTTCCGCGCGGAGGATACCACCGGCTTTGCCGAGAGCGTCGCTGCAGCGTTCGACCTCGATCTGGCACGCGGCCCTGGCTCCAATCTGCGGCTTCGCCTGCGGCCGGAGACTTCGCGGCCACACTAGAAATTTTCGGGGGGTAGGCCGCTCCCCTGTCGTCACAGCCCCAGCACGACGCGCGCGAACCATGCGTCGGCAAAGGGGGAAGGATGCACCGCAATCTCATTGGGTCTTTTGCTGCGGCCTGTTCGATCGCCGCTTTGGTCTGCGCCGCGCCGGCGCACGCGCAGCTCGCGGACGAGTTTCATTTCTCGCTCCCGGCGCAGGATCTCTCGATCTCGCTGCGCGAAGTCTCGCTTCGCACCGGCCGCAGCATCGTCGCGCCGAGCGAACTGGTGAGGGGCAGGCAGGCGCCGGCCGTCTCCGGGCCGTTCACGGCCGAGGGCGCCGTTCGAATCCTGCTGACCGGAAGCGGCCTTGACGTGCGACGGGTCGGCGAGTCGCTCGTCATCTACAGGCCGGGCGAAGGCGAGCGCCTTGCGGAAGCGGAAAGCCCGCCGGAAGGCGCGGAGGACAAGGAGATCGTCGTCACCGGCACGAACATTCGCGGCGCCCAGCCGACCGCGCCCGTGATCGTCATTCGCCGGCCGGAAATCGACGCCAGCGGCACCACCTCGGTCGAACAGCTGATGGCGAAGGTGCCGCAGAACGCCCAAAGCGGAGTCAATCGCGAGAACTTTCGGGCGGTGGGCGCGGGCGCGGACCCGACCGAGCACGGCTCCGGGCTCAACCTCAGAGGCCTCGGCCAGCGCGCGACACTCGTCCTGATCGACGGCCGCCGGATCGCTCCAAGCAATACCGGCGCCTTCGTCGACGTGTCGCTGATCCCGCTGAGCGCCGTCGAGCGCGTCGAGATCCTCACCGACGGAGCCTCGGCCATCTACGGCTCCGACGCGGTGGGCGGAGTCGTCAATTTCCTGCTCCGCGACGATTTCGAAGGCGTGGAAACGCTGTTTCAGGTCGGCTCGGCGACCGAAGGCGATGGCGATGTCCTCCAAGCGGGCATCACGGGCGGCACGGCATGGGGGTCGGGCCGCGCTCTCCTGTCCTACGAATTCCGGGCCGAGGACGAGATCGCCACGGAAGACCGCGATTTCACGATCAACCTCGCTCCCGGCACTTCCCTGCTGCCCCGCGAGCGGCGGCACAGCCTCTTCGGAAATCTGAGCCAGAGCCTTTCCGACGACCTGACCGTGGAGGTCCGAGCTATTCTCGGGACCCGCGACACGACGCGCGCCTATTTTCTCACCGGCTCGCCCATCCCGGTCCGGCTCGACGCGGAGGCCGACACCGCCAGCCTGTCGGCAGCGGCCGAATATCGGATCGGCGGCGACTGGGTGGCGCAGCTGACCGGCGGCTATGGCCGCACGAGCACCGACCAGCGTCAGGAACAGCCCGGCGGCAGCGGCCTCGTCAACGACCGCTCGACGGCTAACAGGATCTGGGACCTCAGCCTGAAAGCCGACGGCAGCCTCTTTCGGCTGCCGGGGGGTCCAGTGCGCATCGCCCTCGGGGTCGAAGGCCGTCGCGAGACCTATCACGAGGACTTCCGAAGCCCCTTCATCGACCTGACCATCGACCAGTCTCGCGACGTGCTCGCCGGCTTCGCCGAAGTGCAGGTGCCGATCTTCTCCGCGGAGAACCGGCGGTTCGGATTCGAGAGGTTGATCGTCACCGCGGCCGGCCGCTACGAGCGCTATGACGGCTTCGGCTCGACCTTCAATCCGAAGCTCGGACTGCTCTGGTCGCCGGTGCGCGGCCTCTCGCTGCGCACATCCTACGACACCTCCTTCCGGGCGCCCCTGCTCTCCGAGACGGCCGGCGCCTACAGCGCCATCTACCTGCCGCCGGAGATCGTGTTCATCGATCCGGCCCAGGCCACCGGCGTGGCGCTGGCGCTCGGCGGCGCCAATCCGGAGGTGGGGCCAGAGCGGTCGCGGAGCTGGACGGTCGGGGCGGAGCTCGCCCCGCCGAGCCTCCCGGGGCTGTCGGCGAGCGTCAATTATTATTCGATCCGCTTCTCCGACCGCATCGCGCTGCCGTCGCAGATCATCACGGTGGTGGGCGACCCCGCCTTCGAGTCGATCGTGACCCGCGACCCGGACGACGAACTGGTTCGCCAGCTCATCGCCGGAGCGCAGGTGAGGCTCGATTTCTCGGGGCCGGGCTTTTCCAACGGCAATGCCACCCCGGCCGACGTGTCCGTGATCGTCGACGGACGGGTGAACAACACCGCCGAAACGAAGACGGACGGACTCGACTTCAACCTCAGCTACCGCTTCTCCGCGGGCCGCAACCGCTTTCTTCTCGGCGCGAACGCCAACTTGATCTTCTCGTTCACCGACCAGCTTCGTCCCACCAGCCTCCTTATCGACGCGCTCGATTCGCCCTACCGGCCCCTCGACTTCCGGGCGCGGACCCAGCTTGGCTGGAACCGCGGCGGCTGGTCCTCGAACCTGTTCGTCAACCATGCCGACAATTATCGTGACGACCGCGGCAATCGCGATCTTCCGATCTCCTCCTTCACCACGGTCGATCTGAGCATCGCCTGGCAGGCCGCCGACGATGCTCCCCGCTGGCTGCGCGGCACGAGGGTCGCTCTTGCCGCCGAAAATCTGCTCGACAGCGGGCCGCCCCGGCTTCTGCCGGACCCCGGCTCCACCGCCGGGCTCGGCTACGACCCGGTGAACGCCACGGCGCGGGGCCGCTTCATCTCCTTCCAGATGCGCAGGACCTGGTGATCGCCGTGGCGGGTCTGCGTACGAAAGCCCGATGGCGCGGATCGCGGCCGGGGCTCGAACGCCGCTGGATAGGCGCGGCTTTGCTCGCCGCCGCAACGGCGGTCCCCGCTCCGGCGGCGGTCGAGCCCCGCTGGCCGGAGCTGCGCGAGCTGGTCGAGGTGGCGGAACTTTCCGCACTCTCCGCATCCCCGAACGGACGTCTCGTCGCGTTCCGCACCGACCGGCCCTCGATCGAGCGCAACAGCTATGAGCTCGCCTGGCACGTCCTCGACACAGCAACCGGCGCAACCCGCCGGATTGCCTCGGGCGGCGAGCCGATCCTGATCGAGCCCGGAATGCTGGCCACCGAGCCTCCGGTCTGGTCGCCGAACGGCCGCTGGATCTATTTCCGGGCGCTGCGGGCGGGCGCGGTCCAGGTCTGGCGCGCGGCGGTGGACGGCTCCGGCTGGCAGGCGGTGACGGCGGAGGAAGGCGACGTGCTGTCGGTCGAGCGGTCGATGGACGGCCGCGCGCTCCTCTATCGGGTGGGCCCGCCGCGGGCCGAGATCGAGCGGGCCGAGCTCGACGAATATGACAACGGCATTCTGGTCGACGAGCATGTCGAGCTCGGCCAGAACCTGTTCCGCGGCGCGATCATCAACGGGCGCCATGCGACTCAGCGGCTGACCGGCAACTGGTTCGTTCGGGGCGGACTGCTCTGGTCGCGACCGCCACGGCTGGAAAGGCTGGATCTGGCCACGCTGGCAAGGACGGCGGCCCGGGAGCAGGATTTCTCGGCGCCGGTCGACGCCCAGGGCAACGAAGCGCCGGAATCGGTGGCGCGGTCGAGCCGTGGAGACGTCGCGACCTCGGTTTGGAGCGGAAGCGAAGGGTCGCTGACCGTCGTCCGGGAAGGCGGGAGGGGCGCGGCCCTCACCTGTCCAGCCGAGGCGTGCCGCACCGACCGGGTCGCCTGGACGGCCTGGCGGCCGGGCCGCGACCAGCTCGTCTTCGCCACCGCCGACCGGGCGATCGTCATGACCCTCCATCTGTGGGACCTCGCCTCGGGACAGGTGCGCACGATCATTCGGGCCAACGGGCTTTTGAACGGCGGCCGACAGGAAAACAGGCCCTGCGCCCTCACCGCTTCGGAGGCCGTGTGCGTGGTGGCCGAGCCGACCTCTCCGCCCCGGCTGGAAGCGATCGATCTGGAGACGGGTGTCGGGCGGCCGAGCTTCGACCCAAATCGTCCGCTGCGCGCCCGGCGCTGGCCGTCCGCGGAGCGCCTCAATTGGCGAGGCCCGGACGGAAGGGAGTTCACCGGCGTGCTGTTCCTGCCGGAGCGCGCGCCGGAGCGGCCGCTACCGCTCTTCATCAATTACTATCGCTGCGAGGGCTTCATCCGCGGCGGCCTCGGCGACGAATGGCCGTTCGCTTTATTCGCGGCCAGCGGGATCGCGGCGATGTGCGTCAACGCGACCCGGATGGGCGGACCCCAGGACGGCGTGGGCCAGTACCGGGCCGCGCTCGGCGGGATCGAGGTGCTGATCGACGTGCTCGACAATCGGGGGCTCGCCGACCGCAGTCGCGTCGGCATGGGCGGCCTCAGCTTTGGAAGCGAAGTGACGATGTGGGCCGTCGCTAATTCCGACCTCATCTCGGTCGCGTCGGTCGCCTCGCCGCAGTTCGCGCCCTCCACCTACTGGTTCAACAGCGTCCGCGGCCGCGACTATCCGCGCATCCTTCGGCAGGTCTGGGGGCTCGGTTCTCCGTCCGAGACGCCCGATCAGTGGCGGCTCTTGTCTCCCGCGCTCCACGTCGACCGCATCCGCGTGCCGCTGCTCATGCAGCTTTCGGAGCAGGAATCGCGCTACGGCATCGAATTCTACGCGCAGCTCACCAACAGTTCGACGCCGACCGAGCTCTACGTCTTCCCGGACGAGCCGCACATCAAGGTGCAGCCCCGCCACCGGCTCGCCGTCTACCGGCGCAATCTCGACTGGTTCCGGTTCTGGCTCCACGGCCATGAGGACCCGGACCCTTCGAAGACGGATCAGTATCGGCGGTGGCGCGCGCTTGCCGAGCGGTTCGCTGCCGATGCTCAGCGTCGCCAGGAGCGCAGCCAGAGCTCGAGCGAGACGAGGTCGAACACCCGGAAATAGGCGTCGTCGCGCGGCCCGCCGGACTTCGCGAGATAGGCCTCGACGGCGGGCCGATCGATCAGGCCGCGGGCGGCAAGCTCGCCGCCGAGCAGCAGATCGGCGAGCTGAGCGCGGTTCTCGGTGAACGCGCGCGCGCACATGCTCTCGAGCCGTCCCTTGGTCCTGCGCCGGAGAACGCGGTCGGGCAGCAGGTCGGCGAAGGCCGCACGGGCGACCGCACGATTGAGGCCGCCCCTCAGCCAGAGCCAGGTGGGGATGCCGAGACACAGCTCGATCAGCGGCTGGTTGAGGAGCGGATGGTGAAGCGCCTCGCCGGAAACATGTTCGGGATCGAGAAAGTGCTGGATGAGGACGAGCGACTCGACATGCTCGATCTTTCCGGGCTGGGCATCGTTCGGTCGATCGAGCCAGGGATGCGGGTCGGGCTCCCCCGCGAGAGCGGTTCGGGCGAGGAACCGCTCGTCCCGTTTCCAGAGCGGCCGCCGCCGGCCGACGAGGCGCTTGCGGAGCGCATATTGCGCGGCCTTCCAGACATTGCTGTCGCCGAGCGTCGCGACGTCGCGGAGCGTCGCCAGAGCGGCGCGCAGGCCAAGGGCGCCCGCGGCGTCGAGGATCGGCGCCGCGGTGGTGAGATAGCAGAACAGGTTGTCGCCGCCGGCGCCGGTTACGAAATCGGCGGAGCCCGTTTCCCGCGCGTAGCGCGAGAGCGCGCGGTGGAGCGGCTGGAGCACGGGGCTGAGCGGGGGACGAAGGGACCGCCGGGGTGGGCGGAGGTCGAGCTCGCCCCGCTCCTCGTGGAGCTCGGCGAGCTCAAGTTCGAGCGAGGACGCGACGAGACGGGCATAATCGCGCTCGTCCCCGTCGGGGGTGGCCGTCACGAAATTGGCGGCGCGAAACTCCATCCCGGCCTGGGCCAGACAGGCCGCGACGATCGAGGAATCGAGGCCGCCCGAGAGCTCGAGGAGCGGGGCCTTCACGTCGACGACCTGCACCGGAACGGTCGCCAGCGCCGTCTCGCGCACTCGGCGCGCGGCTTCGCCGAAGTCGAGGATCTGCCGCTCGGGAGCCGCGGCGCGCCACGGGCTCCATATTGTCGAGAGCGAGACGGTGCCGGCGGCGGAGCTTCGGACTGTGCCGGGGAGAAGCTCGAACCTGCCCGTCAGCCCCGTCCTCGCGGTCCTGAGGAACGGATAGGTCAGCCATTGCCGAAGGAACTCGTCATCGATCTCCGCTCGGTCGAGCTTCAGGTCGGCGAGCAGGTCGGCATGCGAGAAATAGACCTGGAGGCCGCCGCTCTCGCAATAATAAGCGGGCACGAGGCCCGGAGGGGCGCGAAGGACGCTGACCGCGCCCTCGTCGCGCAGAAAGGCGACGAAGCTGCCCCACTTCCCCTCGAGAAGCGATCTTCCCCGGCTCCAGGCGGCGTGGCGGCCCTCCCAGTCCGTCAGGCGCTCAACCCGCTCGCTCGAAACGGTGCCGCGGAACAGGCGCCCGATGACCAGGCCGCGCTCTTCCTCGAGCGTCTGCATCCTGGCCTCCGGCGAGGCGAAGATGACGAGGTCGGGCGCGTCGAACACCCGGTTGAGCCGCTGCGGCGTCCCGGAGGGAGGCACGAACCGGGCGAGCCAATCCGCGAGGGCAGTCGGATCGCCCGTAAGGGCCAGATAGCGCGTCGCGGTCATGCGACCAGGATCGGCTCGAACTCGCGCACCGAGCCGAGGCTGTCGTTGAGGACGGTCGTCCCGTCCTGGATCCAGCAGTGGGCGGCGAAGGGATGGAGCTTCACGCCGATCACGAGGTCGACGTCTATCGAGCGGCGCCGGAGGAAGCGGCGCAGGGCCAGCGAGTCGTAGAGGCAGTTCGGGACGATCGGGACGAGGCGGCGCGCCCGCAGGAACGCTCCGATGGCCGGGTCGCGGCGCTCGGGCGCCGAGAGCCGCGGCGGCTGCAGATCGCGCGATGCGTCTAGCTCAGGCTCGAGCCACTTTCGCTTCACCGTGCGTCGTGCGCGCAGCACGAGAAACAGCACCTCCGCGACGACGCGCAGTCTCACGGTCGGGGGGAGGTCCGCTTCCTCGATCAGACTGGAGTCCGGCGCCGGGTGACGGGTCGGCTCGATCGGCCTGCCGTCGGGCGCCTCCACGAGCAGGCCCGAGCGCCGCAACGCATCCAGCTTGGCGGAGGATTGAGGCCCGGCTTCCTCAAGGAGAGCGGCGAAGGCCGCCTCGGCGGCAGCGGGAAGGCCGAAATAGCGGTCGGCGCGCAGGTCGAGGAAGATCCGCTGGCCGCCGATCTCGCAGAATCGGACATGGTCGGGCAGGCGCAGGTCGCCCATGGATTGCGGGGCGGACGCGCGGCGCGGGGCCGCGCGTCCGCTCGCGCTCAGTCGGCGCTGATGCCGGTCTTGGGCATGTAGATGAAGCCCTCGAGAACCGGGCCGCCGGCGCCCCGGGTGTCGGAGGTGACGGAACCGAGCTCGATCAGCTCGACCTGGCGTTCGTCGGTCTTCTGCATGGCACTTCTCCTTGGGCTGCGCCTCTCGCAGCGAAAGGGAGTGTGCGGCAGGTTCGGAAGGGTAGGAATCTTATACTGGGGAAATAATCAGGTTGTTTGCGGGCGTCGGGCCCTGGATCGTGACGCGGCGCATCGGCGGTGGGTGGCGGGCGCCTGCGCCCGGCCGGTCCCACCGCCGGGGCGAGGGCTCAGTCGGCGCTGAGGCCCCTCGGCTCGAAGCCGGTGCCTTCCCAATGGTTGCCGGGGCCGCCCTGGGTGTCGCCGCTGACCGAGCCGAGTTCGACCAGGGTCACCGGATTTTCGAGATTGTCGCGTTCCATCGTCCTGCTCCTTGAGCCGCGGGATTCGCGGCGCCTCGAGGCTAGGAGCGGCATGATGGTATACGAAGCTAATAAGCGGGCTATTTGTCGGTTGTTCGTCAGCGCGTCCCGCACCCTTTTCGGGCCGCCGCCAAGATCTCCGGCACGAAGCGTTGTCGGCGTCGGTGATAGGCCGCGATCTGCCGGCGGAGGGCGGCCAGATCTCCGACCTCGAGCGCGTCCCGCATCGCCCCCAGCTCTTCCTCGGAATCGTCGAATATCCGCGCTTCGGCGATCCGAAGGGCCCCGAGCCGGTCGCTGAGATTGTCGATGGCCTGCTCATGCTCGGCATTGCCGGCCATCCGGGCCATGCGGCGGAACAGGTCGGCGGTTGCCGTGGTCGCGCCATCCGCTTCGCCGATCGCAGGCGCGGCGCTTCGGGTGCCGGCGCACCGCAGGGCAAGCTCGAGCAATTGTCTGTTCCAGCCGTACAGCTCCCGCAGCTCTGCCTCCAGGGGCGCAGGGACCCGGAATCCGTCATGACGAGGGGCCTCGACGATCCGCTCGCCCACCAGGCGATGGAGCGCATCACGCACGGGCGTGATGCTGGCGCTCAGCTCCTCGCCGAGCGCCGCCGGCTCGAGATGATCGCCCGGCGCGAAGCGACCGCTGGTCAGCTGCTCCTTGAGCGCGAGATAGACCCGGTCGAAGGTGGGGCCAGGGCTCATCGCGGCCGCCCGCCGCTTTCGGGGCCGCCCTTCACGCCGCGAGCGGAGGCCGCTGCCGGGCGGCATGCTCGTCGACCGCTTCCTTCTGGTCGGGACGCAGCGCGTCGGCGGCGGCGAGGCGGGAGGGCAGGTCGTCCCGGAGGAGGACCGACGGGCAGCAGCCCTCGAAATTGCCGAGATTGGGCCGGTGCTGGCGATAGCCGACGAGCGCGGCAAGCTCGGGCGGGAAGGTGCGGGCGATCTCCGGCGGATAAGCGAGGAACTGGTTCTCGTAGCTCTTGAGCCAGCCGAGGCTGTAGCCGGCGATCATTCCGCGCCTCACCTCGCCGCTGCGATTGCCGCCGGCCGCATGGAGGGTCGAGCCGAGCATGAGGAGGGCCGAGCCCGGGCCATATTCCGGGACCAGCTCGGAGGCTTCGACGGCGGGCAGCAGAGCGCGATGGCCATGGCTCTCCGGCCAGACCCGAGTGGCGCCGTTATCGCGCGTGTAGGGCGTGAACGGCCACATCACGTTGACCAGATATTCGACCTCGCCGGTTTCGCCGCGCCACATGTCCTGGTCGCGGTGCGGCATCTGCGGCAGCGCCCCGGGATGAACGGCGATCGCCTGGGTGAGGTTGAGCTGGATGCAGTCGCACCCGGGCAGGAGTATCCGCTCGACCACGCCGAGCACGAGTTCGTGCCGGACGAGCGCCGCGGCATTCGGAGAGCGCGCGAGCAGCCGGCCGAACCTTTTCGTGCGCTCGCCGTAGAAGCGTCCCTGGCAGAAGGGCGTCGCCTCGAAGTCCGCCGTGAGATCGGCGTCGAGCGCCGCGATCGTCTCCTCGGGAATCAGCTCGGGGATGACGCAGAAGCCGTCGACGAGCAGGCGCTCGGTCCACCGCTCGATCGCAGACTCAAGATCGGGCTTGTCGGACATTGTCGTTCCTTTCGGGGTCAGGCGGCTTGGAGGAGCCGGAGGCGCTCGAGCGGCGCGGGGCGGTAGATGCCGTTCGCCGCGAGCAGGGCCGGCGTATCCGGCGAGATGTCGATTCGGAGCGCGCCCAGCATCTTGCCGTCGACAATGCGGGGCAGGCCGAGCGGCCAGCAGCGCCAGCCGAAGGCGAGGATCTGCTGGAACCAGCCCATTTCGGCGACGCCGGTAAAGGTCGTCACTCCATTCTCGAGCGCATAGCGGACCAACGCCGAAACCAGGCTGTTGCGTGTCTCGAGACGGTCGCCGGCGCTCTGCTCGCGACCGAGGCAGAAGCGCGTGATCTCGAGCACGTCGGGCCCGCTCGGCGGCGGCGACGCGCACAGCTCGGGAAACAGGCTGTCGAGAATGTGCGGGCGTGTGGTCTTGAGCAAACGCGCCGAGCCGGCGTGGCGCCCGTCTTCGCAGGCGACGATCAGATAGGCGGCGTGCTCGTCGTCGAACTGGTCGACCTCGAAGCGGCCCTCGAGGATGGGGACGTCCCATTTGAGCAGGTCGACGAAGACGTGCTTGCGCGCCTCGAACATGCCCTGGAGCGGAGGATAGCGGACGGGGTTGGGAACGCTGTCGGCGAGGGTGACCATGTTCTTCTCCGGCTGGATGACATGGTCAAATTCCCCCGGCCGGCGGCCGGGCGGCTATTCCCAGAAATGGGCATTGTCAGCGCTTGAGGATGTCGGTGAAGCTGATCGATCCATCGAACAGCGCATGGACGGCCAGCATTGTTCTCTTCGCCACACCGTAGCGCTCGCGGGCCAGCTTGAGATGGCGAATGACGGTCTCATGCTCGACGCCGAGGATACGGCTGATCTCCCAGTCGGACTTGCCGCGAGCGACCCACAGGATGCACTCGCGCTGCCGGTCGGTCAGCTTCGGCGCGGGTACGGCCAAAGGCGAGCGGACCCGCCACAGCCGGCGCGCCGCCTCGAAGGCGAAGGCGCCGACAAGCTGGGCGAGCGGCAAATGATCGTCGCTGAGCGCGGTGCCGGCCGGATTGGCGAACGAGCAGGAGCCGTGGGTTTCGCCCGGCACGTTGGCGGGGATGGTGAAGCCGTCGCCGATTCCTTGGGCTTCGCCGCGGGCGAGAATCTCGCGGTCGCGCGGCGTCAGAGCGATCATCCGGGGGATTTCGGACCAGGCGAAGCCGACGCTCGTCACATGGCTGGCGCGGTGAACCGGGTCCGAGACGCCGAGGCTGTTATCGTCATAATACTGGACCCAGTCGTCCGGATAATTGTGCAGCCTGATCGCGGGCTGCGGCGCGCGCCTGATGTCGACATGGTGAGTGAGCGCGAAATAGCTGAAGCCGAGCTCTCTCGTCACGACCGTGAGCGCCTCGGCGAGCTCGACTTCGGTGCTGGTCTCGCAGACGTCGCGAAGAAACGCCTCCGCCCGCTCAAACGTACTCATCACACCCCGTACACACGGAACCGGAGAGACGGTGCCAAGCCGCCATTTTCTCCGATCTCGTTCTCCTGGGGCCGCGGTACCGTTCTCAAGCGGGCGAGGCACCATTTTGTAACGGCGGCGATATTAGCGTTTTTTGCTGATCTGCCAACCGAATGGGCGGTTATTTGCCAATTATATCGCAGGAGCGTCTTGGACTGGACCGCTCTTCCGCCGACCGCTTCTCGGGGGCGGCCGCGGGGCTGAGGTGCGGCCGTGCCCTTCTCCCGCCTCATCGATATCTTCGAAGCGAAGGCGGCGCTCTGCACCGAGGACCGGGAGCTCGGAAGCCTGCTCGAAGATGCGACCCGCGAGCTCGGCTTCGACTATTTCGCCCTGCTTCACCATTCGAGCCTGGCATCGTCCCGTCCGGGCCTCATTCGTCTCGATACCTATCCCGCGGGCTGGGAGCATGAGCTTGCCGCACGCGGCCTCATTGGCGCCGACCCGGTCCATCATGCCAGCGTGCGCACCAACATCGGCTTCGCCTGGGCGGAGCTTCCGACGCTGGCGTCGATGGGCCGGCGCGAGCGCGAGGTTCTCGATCGCGCGAGGAGGTTCGACATCGGCGACGGCTTCACGGTTCCCGTCAATGTTCCTGGAGAGCCGGCGGGCTCATGCTCCTTCGCGGTCCGGCTCGGAACCGGGCTTCCGCACCAGCGGCTCCTTTGCGCCGAGCAGCTCGGAGCCCACGCCTTTCGCGCTGCCCGGAGGATTCACAACTACCCCGCCGTCCGCGGCTGTCCGCATCTCAGCCGGCGCGAGCGGCAGTGCGTTCGCCTCCTCGCCGCCGGCAAGACGGATTGGGAGATCGCCGCGATTCTCGGCATCAGCGTCGAGACCGCGCATCAATATGTGAAAAGGGCGCGGGCGGCCTATGACGTCGTTAGCCGAGCGCAGCTCGTCGCCTGCGTCCTGCGCGACGCGGTGGTCAGCTATGATGAGGCAGTTCCGCCCTCTCTAAGCTGACGCGGTCCGGCGCCGCGTCGCCGGGCAGATTGCGAATCGGATCAGGACAGGGCTTGCCGCGCACGGCGCTCGGCAAGACGCAACAGGACGCGATCGAGAAGCGGCCCTGTCTCTTCCTCGTTGAGGAGCTGTCGGTCGGTGGCGATGAGTTGCTCGATGAGGCCGTCTTTCGGCATCCTGATCTGCGGATAATGGGCTTTGGCGCCGTCGAGCGCCCAGCGCTGGAGCTGAATGCCGTGGCTGCGGTCGTGGGCGGTTCCGTCCGCGTTGACGGCGGCGATGTTGCTGCCCTTCACCCGGAAATGAAGATGATCCTGCCCGCCGGCGGCGTGCGCCTTGTGGAACATGATCGACCGACCCTTGCCGAGGTCGACCACCGACTTCGCCTCGTTCAGCATCGCAGTGAGAATGAGCTCGGCGAGGGCGTCGCCGGTGTCGAAATGGTAGATGACGAGGCCGGGCGGGTTTCGGGCCTCCTCGATGGCTTTCATGATTTCACGCAATTTGCTTGGCATGAAGGGAGAATAGCATCGTTGACCCGCCCGCTGCATTATTCGCGCGCTGCCGGGGGATTCCTTTTCGACGGCCCTACCGTCTGCGAGCAGCATGGTCTGATCTCGCCGCGGCGCTGCCCAGGCTATTCCCCCATCTGGGTGAATGGCTTAGCTGCCTCCTGCTCGCTCACCTGTGCGAATGCCGCCGGAGCGAGCTCGGACGCCCGACTGGAGGGACGCGGAAGCCTATGCGCCGCTGCTCGATGTCGACCGCTCCGGCTTCGCCTGGGAATGGCTGCGGCGCGACAGGGACTATCGCGCGGAAGCGAAGGACGGAGACGCGGCGCGATGGGGCCTTCATGCCTTCGAGGCTCCCGACCGGGACGCGATTGCAGCCCGGCCGGTATGGCGGCGCGAGCTGTTTCCGTTCGTGCTGGAGGCGGCGGCCGCCGATGAAGGCGCGGCGAAGGACCGGTTCGACCTGGAGCGTGTCGCGCGGTTCGCGACCCTGGTGACGGGCCCGACCGGGGCCGAGCATTGGCTACTCTCGAATGGACGCCGCAGCATCCGGATCGACATCGCCGAGGGCACGCTCAGTACCGGGCCGGTTCTGCTCCATTATCGGCTGGCCGGGATCGAGAATGTGGAGGCGCCTTTGCTCACGCTGCGTCGGCTGCTCGCGCTTTGGCGCGCCGGGGACTTCTCGCGCGCTCTCCATCCCCGCGAGCGGAGAGCGGCGCGATGGATTCTCCTTCTGCGCTCCGGCGACGCGCTCGCCGCCGGCGCGAGCCAGCGGGAAATTGCCGAATGTCTGCTGGGCGGCGAAGCGGCGCAGCGGCGGTGGCGGGTTGAAGCCTCGAGCCTGCGCTCGCGAGTCCAGCGGCTCGCGCGGGAGGCCCGGCGGATGGCCGCCGGGGGCTATCGCGAGCTGCTGGCGGGCGGTTGACGCCCGGCCTAGCTTGCTGCGGATGACCTGCCGTCCCTGTCCGGATCGACCGGCGAGAAGCTTCGCCTAAGATGCCGGCCGCTGCGCAGGAAGGCCTGGCCGCGCTCGAAATCCTCCCTGGCCGCGGCGCGGGCGAGCGCCTTCACCAGCGGAATCAGCGCCTCGACGGGTGGAGGCCAGTTGACGAATTTGTCGGCCATGGCCCGAGATCAGCATTTCCGCCACCGCGAGTCGAGGAGGAAGATCGCGCCGGGAGGCGTCGTTCTGGGAGAGGGCGGGCAATGTCGCGTTGCGGCCGCCCGCTGCTAGGTGCCCGTGTTGCAGTTTGAGGCCGCCCTCCGCGCGGTGGAAGCGCCCACAGGAGCGGCGACGGCTTTCCGGCGCTATGACCGGGCGGCCGGCTGAGGCATGATCGACGAATGAGTTCCTCGACATCGTTCCTGAATCGACTGGGCCGCACGTGCCTCGACAAGCTGGAAGAGCGCGATATCGACCTTCTGTTTCTGGAGGAGCTGATGTGCGAGCCCGTCTTCCAGGCGAGGCTGGCGCAGCTTGTCCTGCCGGGCGAGGCGGCGGAATTCCTCGAGGCCTCGAACTCCGTATGCTCGACATCGCACGGCGAGTCCGATCTGGTCGCGATCTACGACACCGCAGGCGGCGTCGTAGCCGTCCATCTTGAGAACAAGATCGCCGCCAGCTTCATGCCCGAGCAGGCAGACCGGTATCGCCGCCGCGGCGAGGAGGGAGTCCGCAACGGTCATTGGGACAGCTATGTGACGGCGCTGGTGGCACCCCGGCGCTATCTCGAGGCCGACCATCTCGGCCATGAGTTTGACCGCTACCTCGCCTATGAGGATCTGATCCCGCATTTCGAGCGGCCCGAAGCCGGGTCGCGCGGCGCGTGGCGAGCGGCAATGCTGCGGCAGGCGATCGGCGGATCGCGCAAGTCGGTCTACAAGCGGGTTGTGGATGAGGCGACGACCCGCTTCTTCCATGACTATTGGGACATCGCGTCCCGCGAGTTCCCAAGGCTCAGAATGAAGCGCGACCGGGACCGGCCGGCCGGAAGCACATGGGTGCAGTTCCACCCCGACGTGGGGATGCCGAAGCACATCGGGCTCTGGCACAAGGCGGCGGAGATCTTCACGGCGGATCTGAGCTTCAGGAACACCAGGGTCGAAGCCCTGCACGACTCGATCGGCGATGCCGTGGAAGCTGGGATGTCCGTCGAGCAGGCGCAGAAGTCGGCCGTCCTCCGCATCAGGACTCCTCCGCTTTCCGTCATCGCCGGAGCACAGGCGCAGCAAGCCGCCATCCGTGAGGGACTCGGCGCTGCCGAACGCCTCCTATGCTTCTACACGGCGAACAAGGCTTGCCTCGATCAGGTTCCGCACGGCCGACCCTGATGAAGCGCGAACTTCCTGATGGACTGGACGCCCTGCGCAGCGAATTCAGCCTGGCGGAGATCGTTCGGCTGATCGAGCGCACCGCCCGCTGGGTGGCGCCGGAGACGTTTCGCCGATTGCCCGTCTGGTATCCGGAGCACAGCCGGCGCAGCCTGTTCTACAAAGCGAACTGGGCCGAGCCCCAGCTCAACAGGAACCGGCAGACGGGCGCGACCATCCACAAGCACGAGGGGAACCGCTACGCGAACAAGGCCCTCACCCAGGCGCTGGGGCTGCAGAGCAGACAGCGGCCGAACTGGTCATGCTGCCACATCTGGGGCGTAGACGATGCGGCCTACGCGTCCACGAACGTCATTGTCCAGGACCCGCGCTTCTACTCCTGCGTCGCGAACATGGTCCTGCTGCCGACGCCGCTGAAGGCATTCACCGACGTCATGCCGGACGTGAAGGCGATGCTCCGCGCCTGTGCCTTCCATCTCTACGGATGGCGATGCGATCATGGCGAGCTCGCGAAGATCGATCTCGACGCCGCCGCGGCCGATGAGGCTTACCCGCGAAGCTGGCCCAGAAAGGCCGGCGATCCGCCTCCGCCGGGGACGATGGCCATGACCGACTCAAGCGCCCGCGCCGCTGACCGGAGGCTCTCGGCGATCCGCAAAGATCTCGAGAAGGCCGGTCCGCACTATCCGCGGGAACAGGTCCGAAGCGTGCTCGCTTACTGGGGCCTCGACGCTCTCTAGCCGCTCGGCGCTGCCGAACCCTCCGCTCAGCCGAAAATCTCGGCTCCGTCCCGCCGCATGTCGTTGATCAGTCGCGAGGCGAAGGCCTGAACCTTCTTGTTCACGTCCCGGTAGGTTCGCGCATGGCCGAAGCCGGCAATCCGCCCCGACCAGCGGGCGATGCTCCAGCTGTTCACGATGGATCGCAGCTCCCGATCCGAGAGAATGAACGCTGCCGCGCAGAGGGAGAGCAGGCGCCTGCGCGGTGCCGTGAACGCGTAGCCGGTCGCGATCTCCTCGGCATATTCCCTTGCGCTCAGCAGCGTTCGGGCCTGGGACCGCGTTTCGCACGTCTCCGCGTAGAAGTCGCAGACCGCCCCATATTGCGCCTGGCTGGGAGGACACTCCACCTCATGGCCGCAATAGGGAATGGTCTGGCGGAATTCGAAGCGTTCGACGGTTCCCTCACGGCCAGCAAATCTCGCGATGTTCTGACGCCACATCCGCCCCGTCCGGTTCCTGGGCGTATACACCTTGCCCGCCAGAGATAGGTCCAGCTCCCACGTCCGAGTCGTGACCCTGTCGAGGCAGTTCGGGGTCGGCGGCTGCGCGGTCAACCCGGCGTCACCGATCTCGGAGTGAGACATCATGGAGCATTGGTAGGTGGGTCGCCCGCACTCCGGCAAGCCTGAATGGAGCGATCCACGCGGCCCTTGATTTCAGCCCTTGCCCTTGCGCGGAGCGGCCGCGCGGCGACCGCGGCCCGCGCCGGCTCCCTTGCCCCTGCCGGCCTGCGGCTTGCGCCCGAGACCGATCTTGTGGGCCATGGCACGCCTCTGTTCGGAATAATTGGGGGCGACCATCGGGTAGCTGGCCGGGAGGCCGTATTCCGCGCGGTATTGCTCGGGTGTCACGCCGTGGGCGGTGGCGAGATGGCGCTTCAGAGTTTTCTGCTTCCGGCCGCACTCCAAGCAGATGAGGTAATCGGGCTTGACCGAGGCGCGCGCCGATACGGCGGCCTTCCTGCGCTCGGGCTCGGGCTCGGCCGGCGGTCCATTGAGCGCTGCGAGGGCGCCATGGACGTTCTGGATAAGAGCGGCCAAGTCGCCGACGGCGACATTGTTGTTCGCGACGTGCGCCGAGACGATGTCGGCGGTCAGGGTAACGAGATCTTCTTCCTGCATGTCCAAGCCCCCTTCTCAAGACCGGATCGCTACAACAAGCCGATGGGGCCGCGCCAGCCCCGGCCCGGTCCGGGCGGCAGGTCAGGCCGGCGCGGAAAGAGTCCTCAGCCGCTCGTGAAGGTACTCGACGACGGTTCGCAGAGCCTCCGGCGTCCACAATGCGTCCTTGATGCGCACCGCCCATCGCGGTTCGGCGGCTCGCAGCTGTTCCGCCTTCGACTGATCCACGCCGGGCCGGCGGCACAGATAGGCGCTGAGAATCTTGGCCGGCGCATAATCCTCAAGGACGCGCCTGCTCGTGGTGAAGGCCGTCCCGTAGGCGTGGCACGCCTCTACGAAGGCGGTCAGGTCGCCCCGCTCGGCGATTTCGGTGAGGAGGTCGAGCATCCGACCCTCAGACACCGTGAAACGCGGCGATCCATAGGCGAGGATAGCCTCAGCGACCGCGGCTCGGGTATCGTCGTCCATCCAGGTCCGCTCCTGCCGCTCCAACGCTTTGTGGTCGCAGGCGTTGCGGTCCGCGCCATTTCGCCTTTAGCGTGAGGGCTCCGCCGCCGACGGGAGATGAACCCATGGCCAAGTACGACCCGCTTCGAAAGCACCTGCGCCGCAGGAACGGCGCGGAGGCGGTAATGACTTTCGACGAGGTCGAGCGGGTGATCGGTGCGATGCTCCCGAAAAGTGCGTCGTTGGCCGCCTGGTGGGGCAATGAGACGTCGCCCGGCAGTCGCCACGTGCAGTGCCGCGCCTGGCTCGACGCCGGCTATGAGGCCGCGCTGATGCCCGGTGACGGGAAGGTGCGGTTCAGCCGAATCGTTCGCGGCCGGTCCGGAAGTTGAACGGCATGTCTTGGCTGAGGCGGCTGCTCGGCGGCGACAGCGGGGCGGGCGGCGGAGCGGAGGCGGGCCCGGCGCCAGCGGTTCACGCTCCGACAAGGGTGAGGATCCCGGTCCATGGCCGCGGGGTCGTATCGGTCCCGGAGCTCGATTTCGTGGGGCAGCGCTCGGCTTCGCCGGATCGGCGCTTCACCCTTTTGTGGAGTGACCGCTACTGGCTCGAGGGATCGCTCGTCGGCGGCCGCTATTTCCTCGTCGAGCGCGACCTTGTCGCCGCAGAGGGCTCGATGGAGCGGCCGCAGGACGGCAAGGTCGCCGACAACGGCACCTTCATCCTCAACGACTGGGGGGCGAGCGACCAGCTCTCCGGCACCTTCCGCGCCTTTCGCTCGGAAGGAAGCGAGATCCTGTCGCGCCGTTTCTCCGCGAATCTGCTGAACAACGGGCTGTCGCGGGACGGCCGGCTCGCGGTCTGCCAGACCTGCAATGCCCCGGGCTCGCCGGACAGTTCGATCCTGGCCGTGTTCGACCTGGAGCGCGGCGCGGAGGTGGCGTCCTGGGTGCCTGAATCCGGCTGGGCCAGGGGCTATGAATTTCCCGGAGGCGAGCGGATACGGATGCTGCGCGGCGACCGGCCGCCGCTGGACTATTCGCTGACGGGGGAATTTCTCGACCGGCGGGTCTGGCTCGAGGACGAGGTGCGCCGGGGAACGCTCTACGTCATTCGCAAAGCGCTGGCTGAGGGCGAAGCGGCGACCGGCCTTCCGATGGACGCGCTACGCGCGGGTGTGGCGCGCGCCATTGCCGATGAGGACCAGCGCTTCGTCGCGGACGCCTGGCGGCTGCTCGGGGAGATCGAGGAAGCGGCCGGCGATGCGGCCGCGGCGCTCGAAGCGTATGAGCAGGCGCTTGCGATCAATCCGAAGATCGGGGTGGCGAAGAAGGCGGCGTCGCTCAGGAAGGCGAAGGGAACATGATGATGAACCCACGCCCTTGCCGTGCCGGCCGCGAGTCTCACAGGCGGCTGGCGACCCAATCGCCCAGACCGAGCCGCACGACGAGCTTTGCAATATCCTCGCCGGTCCAGACTTGTACCGGCTCGCCCGCGGGTGGCCTTAACGTTCCTCGCGGGCTGTGGACCGCGAAGATCATGCGATGGTAGCGCTCTCGCCGCTCCCCGAACCTTCTCACATAATCGTCCACTATGTCCTGGCCGGCGACGCTCTTCACCTGGACAAACGCGATTTCGCCGGTCGCGACATTCTCCACCTCAACGTCGATTCCCTCCGTGGCCCCGCCCAGTTTCGCCAGCCTGACCCATCCGGATCGCGCCAGGATGAGGTCGACTAACAACTCGAAATCCCGCTCTCGAAGCCGGGCCACGAGCTTTGCGACGGCCGCCTCGTAACTTGTCCGAGCCTGGTCCGCTGCCGCAGCGTCTTCATCCTGTTCGTCGCGAACGATGCGGAGGATCTCGCGCCACCCCCGGGGCTCGCAGACCGTTCCGCGAAAGCCCGCGGTGGTCGTGATGATACCGGGGAGGTTGGCCACGGCCAGATGCCTTCCACCCAGCGAGTGGTTGTTCCACGGCCGATCGCAGCTCAGCCAGAAATGCCCCAGCCGAGCACCCCCCTCTGAATTGACCTCGATACCGTCTCTGACGGTGCACCACCACAAACAGCCTTCCTCGAACGTCACCCACAGATGGCGGCTTGGGCGGTCCAGCAGCGCGGACAGCATGTTGAAATCCTGAGTGGCGCCGGGCTTGCCGGCATACTGGCCTTGGATGACTTCCCTGATCGCCGGAAGGTCTCGGTCGCGCAGGAGATCGTGAGGAACGCTGCGCCAGCCGAGATGAACCTGGTCGCGGTCTTTAGCGGCCGGCCACCATCGCCCGCCCTCGCCATTCTTCACGTAGCGCACGGTGGCGGGAAGGGCGTCCGGAGTCATCGCGCCTCTATAGATGATGCTCGCGCATCCGGCAGGGGGCTCGATTTTCCACCAGTTCGTTTTCGAGCCTCTGCGCGTCGGCCGAAGCGCGCCATCCGTGGCGGCACGGGCGCGCAGCCAGGGTGCCGTCCGACGCAACGAGGTGCGGATGGACGACGATATCGCCCGGGCGGCGCGGGCAAAAAAGGGAAGCCCCTTCCTCTCGACCGAGCAGGCCGCTTTCTATCTGGGGCTGAGTGCACGGAAGCTGCAGGCGATGCGGGCGGCGGGAAGCGGGCCGCGTTTCCGCCGGCACAGCCGCTACGTGCGCTACCATATCGACGACCTCGACCTCTGGTCGCGCCAGTCGGGGGAGGCGGCGCGTGCCTGAGCCGCGCGACATCCCGCTCGTCCGTTGGGGCGAGGAACTCCGGCGCGATCGGGTCGCGCGCCGCAAAGGGCGGTTCCGCCTGGTCGCCACGGCGGCCGCGTCGGTCGCGGCGACCGCGGCGATGGCGACGACGCTGTGGACGCCGCGGCCGGTGCTGGTCTGGAATGCGAGCGAGAGCGCGACGATCGGTCTCTATGCCGTCTCACCGGCGGGAGACGTCCGGCCCGGCGAAACTGTGATCGCCTGGCCCCCCGAGTCAGCGCGGGCGCTGGCCGCCGAGCGCGGCTATCTTCCGATAAACGTTCCGCTGGTGAAACGGGTGGCGGCGACGCGAGGCGATCGTGTTTGCGCGGCTGGGGAGGCCTTGTGGGTCAACGGCCGCCTCGAGGTGCTGCGGCGGAGCACCGATGGCGCCGGCCGGCCGCTCCCATGGTGGACCGGCTGCCTTGACCTTCGGGACGGCCAATATCTGCTGCTGATGCCGGGCAGCGCCGCCTCGTTCGACGGACGCTATTTCGGGCTGACGGAAAGGCGCGACCTGGTCGGGATCGCGAGGCTGCTATGGGCTCGCTGAGGCTCGCCCTATTGGCGGCCGTCGCGCTCGCTCTGTCGGTACCGGCGGCCGCCGGCCCGGTGGACCGTTGGTCCGGCCATATCGCCGAAGCCTCCGGCCGGTTCGGCGTCCCCGAGGCCTGGATCCGCTGCGTCATGGCGGCCGAAAGCGGCGGCCGCACCCACCTCAACGGCCGCCCGATCGTAAGCCGCGCCGGCGCCATGGGGCTGATGCAGCTGATGCCCGGGACATGGCGGGAGGTGCGCGCGCTGCTCGGCCTTGGCGCCGATCCGCACGACCCGCGCGACAACATCCTGGCGGGCACCTATTACCTTCGCGCGATGTACGACCGGTTCGGCTATCCGGGCCTGTTCGCCGCCTACAATGCAGGCCCCGCCCGCTATGCCGAACATCTTGCGACCGGTCGGCGGCTGCCGCGAGAAACCGTCGCCTATGTCTCTGCCGTCGGCGGAAGCGGCACGACCGTTCCGGCCATCGCGGCCTCAGCGCGCGACCCCGCGCCCACACCGACCTTGTTCGCGCTGCGGGGGAGCGGGCCGTCGGACACGATCCAGGCGGAGGATGTCCGTCCGTCCAGCGCCCCCGGGTCCCTCTTCGTGCCTCTGAGCGGCGGCGTTCCCCGCTGAGCACCGGATCCCGGGGAGGAGAGACGGCGCGGGTGGGGCGGACTGCAGGAGATGCGAGATGCGGGAACGCGCTCCCGGCGATTTGGACGAGGAGGGCCGAAGGCTGGTCGAGCGTCTCGGCGGCCGCTGGTCCGGAAGCGCGGGCCTGTGCCGCTGCCCCGCCCACGACGATCGGCGGCCCTCGCTGAGCGTGCGCACCGGGCGGACGAGCCTGCTCCTCCACTGCTTCGCGGGCTGCTCGGCCGCAGACATCCTCAAGTCGCTGAGGGCCGCGGGCCAGCCGATCGAGTCCGTCTCCGGCTCGAGCTCGAGCGAAAGCGGAAGCGGCGCGGCTCGGCAGGCCGAGCGCTCGCGCGCCGCGGCGATCCGACTGTGGGGCGCGGCTCGTCCGATCGCCGGCACGCCGGTGGAGCGCTATCTCGCCGGCCGCGGCCTGGCCGCCGAATGTTCCGAGCTCCGCTACCACCCGCGCACGCCGCATGGCGCCCGCCCGCTGACTCGCTTCCGCCCAGCGATGATCGCCGCCGTGCGCGACGAATCCGGCCTCGTGGCCGTGCACCGGACCTTTCTGGATGCCCACCGGTGTCGGCTGGCGCCGATCGAGGAGCCTCGCTGCGGGCTCGGCCGCTTCGGGTCCGGTGCCGTGAGACTCGGAGGCATCGGGCCGAGGCTGGGCCTTGCTGAGGGCATCGAAACGGCTTTGTCCGCTTCGGCGCTGTTCGGCCTTCCCTGCTGGGCGACGCTCGGTACGGAGCGGTTCAGGCTGGTCTCCCTTCCGCCCGAAGTGACGGAGCTCATCCTGTTCGTCGACAACGACGCGGGCGGCCGCCGCGCCGAGGCGCTGGCGCGCGAGGCGTTCGCCTATCTCGCGATCGAGGCCCACTATCCGCGGCGGAAGGGCTTCGACTGGAACGACGTGCTGCGCGCAATGAGACGGAGCCAGGAGGACTAGAGGAGAGGCGGCGGGCGAGGGGCGCCCCGGAGCGGCGATGATGCGGTTCCGGGCCGGAGACCCCTCATGGCCACCCTGCCTCTCGAGCGCGAGCCCGCTCAACCGCCCCACATCGGCGTCGCGCGCCGGATCCTCGCCTGCTTCCGCGCCGGCGAGCCGGTGGACCGGCCGCTGCTTCGCCGGCTGTTCGAGCGCGAGACCGGTGCCTCGGACTCGTCGGGTGCTTGGTCGCTTCGCGAGGCCTATGACTCGCTCGAGCTCGCGCAGGCCCTGTTCCTCCTCGATCGGGACTGTCCGCTGCTGACCGGCGCGCCGCGCGACATTCTGGGGCGTCTGGAAGCCTTCGTCGGCGCCCTTCCGGTCCAGAGCTTCCGCTCCGAGGAACAGGTCGAGCTTCAGCAATTCTCGACGCCGTTGCCGCTCGCCTGGCTCGCCGGACTGGCGGCGCGGCCGCGCGAGGGTGAGGCCATGCTCGAACCTTCCGCCGGCAACGGCCTCCTTGCCTGGCCGGCGGCCCGGGCCGGGTGCCGTATGTTCCTCAACGAGATCGATGCGGGCCGCGTGGGGAGTCTTGCCGAGGCCTTCCCGGACGCGGCGCTTTCCGGCCATGACGGCGAGCTGATCGACGATCTTCTCGGTTCCGCTTGCCGGCCCTCGCTCGTGCTGATGAACCCGCCGTTCGGACGAAGTGCCGGACGCGGCGCCGATCGCTATGCCGCGGCCAGGCACGTCGGCGCCGCGCTGAGCCGGCTCGCGCCGGGCGGGCGGCTGGTCGCGATCATGCCTGAGAGCTTCAGCGAGTTCGGTTCCGGACGCGAGATCCGAGCCAAGGTCGAAACCGGGTCGTGCCTTCGCCTCGACGTGCTCGTGGCGCCCGGAGCCTTCGAACGGCACGGGACCGGAGTGGCCGTCCGGCTGGTCGCCTACGACAAGGTCGAGCCCAGCGGCGCGGCGGTCCGCGGCAGCGTAGAGCGCCTCGACGAGGCCCTTGTGCTCGTCGAGCAAGTCCTGCCGCGCCCGTCCGAACGGCCCGGCGCGGCGGCCGTCGCCGGCGGCGCCCCTTCGCTGTTCCTCCGGCGTGCGCAGGTTCCGGTCCAGCCGAAACCTGCCGCGGCGGTCGCATCGCGCGGGGTTGAGGCGCCGCCTCTCGCCTTCGATGTGCTCGATGAGCCGGCGCCGGCGGCCGAGCCGGTCGGCATCTACCTGCCCTACCGGCCGAGCCGCGTCTCCATTCCCGGCGCGGCGCCTCATCCGACTCCGCTCGTCGAATCGCTCGCCATGGGCTCGATCGCGGCGCCGAAGCCGGGCCGGGCGCCGCTCCTGCCGGCGAGGCTGGTGGAGGACGGGCTGCTCTCCGTCGCGCAGCTCGAGACCCTGATCTATGCCGGCTCCGCTTTCGAGCGCGAGCTCCCCGGCCGCTTCGTGCCGGTGGGCGAAGGCTGCGGCCTCGAGCCGGCGGAGGAGGGGGCGTCCTATCGCTGCGGTTACTTCCTCGGCGACGGCACCGGCGCCGGCAAGGGCCGCCAGGTCGCCGGCATCATTCTCGACCAATGGCTGCGGGGCAATCGGCGGCACATCTGGCTCAGCAAGAACGAGACCCTGCTTGAGGACGCGCGGCGCGACTGGTCGGCGCTGGGCGGGCTGCCGCTTGACGTCCAGCCGCTCTCGCAGTGGAAGCTTGGCGCGCCGATCGTGATGGATCATGGCATATTGTTCGTGACCTATCCCACGCTCCGTTCGGGCCGGGCGGACGCGACGCGGCTGAGGCAAATCCTCGACTGGGCGACTACGGAGTTCGACGGCGTCATCGCCTTCGACGAGGCCCATGCCATGGCCAACGCCGCGGGCGGCGAAGGGAGCCGCGGCAAGGTCAAGGGATCGGAGCAGGGCGTGGCTGGCGTCCGGCTCCAGAACCTGCTGCCGCGGGCGCGGGTGCTCTACGCCTCGGCGACGGGAGCGTCCGACGTCAACAACCTGGCCTACGCGATGCGGCTCGGCCTCTGGGGACCGGAGACGGCGTTCGCGAACCGGGAGCAGTTCGTGGGCGCGATCCGAGCGGGCGGGATCGCCGCGATGGAGCTGGTCGCGCGGGACCTCAAGGCGCTCGGACTCTACACTGCCCGCGCGCTCTCCTTCGCCGGCGTCGAATATGACGTGCTGGAGCATGCGCTCAGCCCTGAGCAGGTCGCCGTCTACGACGCCTATGCCGACGCCTGGTCGATCATCCATGCCAACCTTCAGTCGGCGCTCGAGGCGACTCGCGTAGTGGATTCGGCCACCGGCGGGACGCTCAATGCCAATGCTAAGTCGGCGGCGCTGTCGCGGTTCGAAGGCACCAAGCAGCGCTTCTTTGGGCAGCTCCTCCTGTCGATGAAGCTGCCGAGCCTGATCCCCGCGATCGAGGCGGACCTCGAGGCGGGTCAGGCGGTGGTGGTTCAGCTCGTCTCGACCGCCGAAGCGATGCTGGGCCGGCGCCTCGCCGACCTCTCGCCCGAGGAGCGAGAGGCGCTCGAAATCGACCTTTCCCCGCGGGAATATGTGATCGACTATCTCTCGGCCGCCTTCCCGACGCGGCAGATGAAGGTCTTCACCGACGCTGACGGCAATACGCGCTCGGAGCCGATGTCGGACGCCGACGGCCGCCCCGTCCACTCCCAGTCGGCGCTGCGCGCGCGCGACGAGCTGATCGAGCAGCTCTGCGCGCTGCGGCCGATCGGGACCGCGCTCGACACGTTGATCGGGCGGTTCGGAACCGACGCCCTTGCCGAAGTGACCGGCCGGACTCGCCGGCTCGTCACCGGCCCGGACGGACGGCAGAAGCTGGAATCGCGCACCGCGCGCTCCAACCTGGTCGAGGCGGACGCGTTCATGCGCGGCGAGAAGCGCATCCTCGTCTTTTCGGACGCCGGCGGCACCGGCCGCTCCTACCATGCCTGCCTCGACGCAAGGAACCGGGCGCGCCGCATCCACTATCTGCTCGAGCCGGGCTGGCGGGCCGACGCGGCGATCCAGGGGCTAGGGCGCACCCATCGCACGCGCCAGGCCTCCGCGCCCCTGTTCCGGCCGGTCACGACGGACGTCCGCGGCGAGCGGCGCTTCATCTCCACGATTGCGCGGCGTCTCGACTCGCTCGGGGCGCTGACCCGTGGCCAGCGCCAGACGGGTGGCCAGAATCTGTTCGACCCCGCCGACAATCTGGAGAGCCGCTACGCCAAGGACGCGCTGACCGGCTGGTATCACCTGCTGTTCGACGGCAAGCTCCGTTCGACGACCTTCAGCCGCTTCCAGGAGCTCACGGGCCTGAAACTTGAGGGCGAGGGCGGCGGTCTGCGCGAGGATCTGCCGCCGATCCAGCGCTGGCTCAACCGCCTGCTCGCGCTTCGGATCGAACTTCAGAATGCGATCTTCGACGAGTTTCTGGGACTGATCGAGACCCGTGTCGCGACCGCCCGCGAGGCGGGGACGCTCGACCTCGGCGTCGAGACGATTCCCGTCGACAGCTTCGAGATCGTGGAGGACCGGGTGGTTCGCACCGACCCCCAATCCGGGGCGACGACCCGTCTGCTGAGGATCGAGCTTGCGCGCCGGCTGCGGCCGATGCGCCTCGACCGGCTCAATCAGCTCCGCGCCGGCCGTCGCGATGCGCTGCCGATGCTCAATGGCCGCTCCGGCAAGGCCGCGCTCCGGGTCCGCGCCCGCAGCCTCATGTCGGAGGACGGGCTTCCGGTCCCCCGCTATGAGCTGATCCGTCCGCTGAAGCACGAATATGTCCCCTGCGATCTTATAGGAGAGACAAGCTGGACCGCTGCGTCGGAAGACGCGTTCGCCCGTGCGTGGGAAGTTGAGGTGCGGGAGGCTGAGACGACGCTCCGCCGCGAGACGCTTCACCTGGCGACGGGCCTCCTGCTGCCCGTGTGGGACAAGCTGCCCCACGAACTTGTTCAGGTGATCCGAATCGCCGCCGCCGACGGGCGATCGCTGCTCGGCCGCGAGATAGCCGCGGTCGCTCTTGGAGAGCTCGGCAGCAAGCTCGGACTGGAGCTTGGTGTTGAGTTGCCGCCCGATGAGCTTGCGGCGACGGTGCTGCGAACAGGGCGATCGCTGCCGTTCGCCGGGCCGGAGTCACTGACGCTGAAGCGCTCGCTGGTGAACGGCAAGCAGCGCCTGGAGATCGGCGGATTCTCCGCCTCGAGACTTCCCTGGTACAAGGCCCAGGGGTGCTTCACCGAGATCATCCGCTACCAGACGCGGCTGTTCGTACCGCTGGACCGGGCGACCGAGGTGCTCGGACGGCTCGGTCGTTCGTGACCACTCCCAGCTGCTGCTCTATCTTAGCCGCGACCCTTCTGGTCGACCTTGCCTTGATGGTAGATGCAGATGTCGTTCAGCCCGTCGGGTTTGCTACTGTTCTTGTAGAATCGCCCCGGATCGGCCCAGTGGCCGCGGCCATACGTACACCACTTCTCGCCCTTCTCATTGCGTTCGGCGCTCATCCGAGACTCCGTTTCTCACCCTCAATCTAATAGAACCATAACGAACAGGCTCATTTGCGAGGCCCCTGCGGTAATTACAGGAATCCACCGGGACTCGCACTCGCTCCTTTGGCGCGTGTCGGGAGACCACTCAGACGAAGGACTAAAGTTGAAGGCCCCTAAGCTCATTTACGAGACGCTTGGCCGCTCGCGCGAGCAGATCCTGACGAGGCTCGGCGCAGCCGAGCGGGTCATGGTCACCGAGCGCACTCAGATGGAGCCCGACTATGAGGCAGTTGCCTATGCCGGGATGGATGACCGGGACTATCCTCTTTGGCAAACCGAACGCATCGGCGATGACTGGCTGTTTCTACACGAAGTCGATCTAGACGACTATGGCTATGATGTTGACGACGTAATCGACAATCAGGAGCTGCCGAAGAGCACGACCGGCGACAGCGACATGGGCTCTGTCCGATACGAGGTGGAGTTCGTGGACCGGTTTGCTTGTCGGCTCTTTCTCCGTGGCCACTTGAAGGGAGCCTCGCACGAGCTATTGCTCGACATACTGCTCCGGTTCAACGTGCTTGGCTACAGGCGAAGCGGAATGCTCGGCTATGCAGGGGAGACCCTGGCCGAGGGATATGCGTTCGAATTGGAGGGACGCAGCAAGCAAGCATTCTTCTGCTACTTCTCGGCGCTTGAGAGTCTGCTCGAGGTCCGCCGACGCGCCTTCAACGCGCTTCAAACGCCGGGCGCGGACTCGATTCCGGAGAATGAGCGACTGCCGGAGAAGCTCCGCCTACTGGTCGTAGCCGCCCTGCCCCCCGGCCACCCCGGCCTCAACAGGGTGAGCTATTGGGGCTGGCTCAAGGGCCGGTTCGCAAGGATGGAGCGGCAACGGAATGCGGTGGCGCACAATGAGCCGCATGACCCGATAACGACCGCAGATGCGACAGACGCTTTTGTCGTCTTCGCCATAGCCGCGGCCATACTCCACGGGGCCCCAGCCGATGCGAGTGGGATCATCGATTGGTACAACAACTATGACCCTCGGCGGCGCCCCTCCCCGGTCCGGAGGCGAGCACGACCCTGGAGACTTGTTTAAGCGCGGTGCCTTCAACGGCCAGTGAGAGGAGAGGGGGCGGGAGCCGGGTGAGCGACGGGTGCGGAAGGTTCGCACCGGCTCTCATCCGGAGACCGTCCATGATCAGGACCATTCCCCTCAACAAGCTCGTCCCTTCTCCGCGCAACGTGCGGCGGCGGACGGTCGAGTTGGCCGACTTCGAGCTCAAAGCAGACATCGAAGCGCGCGGCCTTCTCCAGAATCTGGTCGTCACTACCGCCGGCAAGCCGCGTGGCTGCTTCGCAGTCGAAGCCGGCGAACGGCGCCGCCGGGCGCTTAAGAGCCTCGCGGAGGAGGGCAAGCTAGCGAAGGATTTCGAGGTCTGCTGCCTCGTGCTGGAAGGCGCCTCCGCGGGCCGCGAGGCCAGCCTCGCCGAGAATTTCCAGCGCCTTTCGATGAATCCGGCCGACGAATGCCTCGCCTTCCAGCAGCTCATCGAGCAGGGCGCCGACGCCGAGGGCATCGCCCGCCGCTTCGGCCTCACCGTTCGTTTCGTCGAGGGCCGACTCCGGCTCGCCGGCCTCGCGCCGGTCGTGTTCGAGGCGCTCGGCGCCGGCGAGATCAGCCTCGACGTCGCCAAGGCCTATGCGGCAACCCCCGACCGCGAGCGCCAGGCCTGGGTGTTCGAGCAGGTGGGGCGCAGCTACGCCGCCAATCATCCCGACAGCATCCGCCGGATGATGACGCAGGCGACCGTCAGCGCCGGCGACCGCCGCGCGCTCCTCGTCGGCGAGGACGCCTATGTCGCGGCGGGCGGACGCATCGAACGCGACTTGTTCTCGGACGAGGCTTCCACGCGGTGGCTCGACGTGGCTCTCCTCGAACGGCTTGCGGGGGAGAAGATGGACGCGCTCGCGGCCGAGGCGGCGGCCGAAACTGGCCTCGGTTTCGTTCGCCCAACGCTCGACAGCTGGATCGGCCATTCGCACGTCGAAGGGCTTCGCCGGGTGCCGGTCGAGACGCCGCCGCTCTCCGATGACGAGACGGCCCGCGTCGACTCGCTCGAAGGCGAGATCGAGGATCTGGTCGGCCTTCTCGAGGACGAGGAGACCGAGCAGTCAGCGCGGGAGCAGGCGGAGACGAAGATCCGCGAATTGAGCGACCAGATCGATGCGATCGTCGACAAGCGCCCGGTCATTGACGTGGCGCTGAAACCGCAGGTCGGCACCTTCCTGGTCCTCGACGAGCAGGGACGCCCGCGGCTCGACACGAGCTTCTACACCGATGCCAGTGCCGATGCGGATGAGTTCGGCGAGAACGACTCGAGCCGCGGCGCCGACGCTTCGCCGCGGTCGAAGCCCGCCGGCCTGTCTCAGCGGCTGGTCGACGAGCTCGCCATGCAGCGACGGGATATTCTCGCGGTGCACGTCGCGGCCGATCCGAGCCTGGCGCTCGACCTCGCCATTTTCCTGATGATCGATCGGGACGCGGGCTATTCGTGCGAGAAGAGCGGCTTCTCGCTCGTTGCGATGGCGCCTGCCAATCCGGTGTTCGACTTCAAGACGCCGAACGCAGCCGCGACGATTGCGCGTCAGCAGGCAAGCGAAGCCTTGGACCGCAGCTGGACCGAGGGCAAATCTCGGGCAGAGCGGTTCGACGCGTTCCGAGCCCTGTCGGACGAGGCGCGCGCGGCCTGGCTCGGTCATGCCGTCGCCAGGACCCTGGAGGCGAGCCTCAATCTCTCCGGCGAGCGCTTCTGCGGGTTCCATGACCATCTCGGGCGGCTGCTCGGCATCGACGTCGCGCGCTGGTGGCGGCCGACCGGCGCCAATTTCTTCGACAGGGTGCCGAAGAGCGTCACGCTCGCCGCGCTCGGGGAGATCGGCGGCTCGGCGCTTGCCGGCCGCTACGC
>Ga0216301_1000029_pt1 | contig 34554 bp, 40 predicted proteins | sample 4hB_Boncat_minus_FD_156203 | JGI IMG/M metagenome (GOLD analysis project Ga0216301, IMG submission 156203) | Terrestrial sediment cell enrichment communities for BONCAT metagenomics from Utah, United States - 4hB_Boncat_minus | ecosystem: Environmental > Terrestrial > Deep subsurface > Rock...
ACCGGGGTGAGGCCGTAAGCCGCCGCAAGCGAGCGTATGCCGGCGACGTTGGCCGCGCTGCTCTGCCGCCGAAGCGCCTCCAGCCGATCGCAAAGGTCCGCCCGCACCAGCATCATCGCATCCTGTTCCGACCGCATGTCCGCCTCCATCGCTCTCTTGAAGGAGGATGCGCCGATATGGTTACCGCTTCGTGAACGCCCCCTCCACTTGACAGCGGCGGCCCTTTCAAGGCAGAGGCGGCGCACGAAACAGCGGCGGCGACGCCGCTTTTATTTTTCGAATCCAATCAGAAGGTTCGTACTGTGGCCAAGCCAGCAACGGTCAAGATCAAGCTCGTCAGCACCGCCGACACGGGCTTCTACTACGTGACCAAGAAGAACCCGCGGAACATCACCGAGAAGATGACCTTCCGGAAATACGACCCGGTCGTGCGCAAGCACGTCGACTTCAAGGAAGCCAAGATCAAGTAAGCGCAGGCGCGTCAGCGCCGTCTTGCTCCCGAAAAGGGCGCCTCGCGCGAGCGGCGGCGCCCTTCGTGCGTTCAGTCCGCCGCCTCACCCGCTTTGGGCTCGCTTGCTTCCGCCGGCTCCACGTCCGCCTCTTGCGCTTGAAGAGGCTCCGCGTCGTCAGCTTCCACCGGCTCCGCCTGCCGCTCCTGCGCCAGCTCCAGAAGCCCCCGTACTGCGTCGATGAACCGCATCAGCGAAATGGGCTTTGCGACATAGCCTTCCGCGCCCGCGTCGCGGATCCGTTCCTCGTCGCCGCGCGCCGCATAGGCGGTCACGGCCATGATCGGGATGCGGCGCAATTCCCCGTCCGCCTTCATCTGCTCAATGAGCTCGAGGCCGCTGATGTGCGGCATCTGGATGTCCATCACGATCATCTCGGGCGCGAATTCCCGTGCGCGCTCGACCGCCTCGCGCCCGTCCCGCACCGGCTCGGCCTCGTAGCCGTGCGCGCGCAGGAGGTCGCAGAAAAGCTTCAGATTGAGTTCGTTGTCCTCGACAACGAGGATTTTTTGTCCCACGCGCCGCACCCTAGGCGATGACGATTCCGGACACAAATGCCGAAGATGCCGAGGCCCTGGCGCTCGCTGCGCTGGGCTGGACGCTGGGCGACAGCGCCCGCGCGGAACGATTGCTTGCGCTGACCGGGCTTACTCCGGACGACCTGCGCACCCGGCTTGCCGACCGCTCCGTCCTCGCCGCCGTGTTCACTTTCCTCGAAGCGCACGAGCCGGACCTCATCGCCTGCGCCGAGGAGCTCAGGGTTCCCCCGGCGCGCCTCGTCGCGGGCCGGGAGACGCTCGAGCGGTGAGCCGGCCCCTCCTCATCACCGACTGCGACGAAGTGCTGCTCCACATGATTTCGCACTTCTCGGACTGGCTGGAGGAGGCACGCGGCTGCCGCTTCCAACTCGAGGCGCCCGGCTTCGCCGACGCCATCCGTGATGCCGCGACCGGCGAGCCGGTGCCGGCCGACCAGGTCTGGCCGCTCCTCGACGGATTCTTCGAAACCGAAATGCACCGGCAGAGCGTCGTCCCCGGCGCCGCCGAGGCGCTGCGGCAGATCGGCGCGGTCGCCGACATCGTCATCCTCACCAATATCGGCGACGAACATCATGCCGGGCGCGTCGGGCAGCTCGAAGCCCTGGAAATCCGCCACCGCGTCCTCTGCAACCGCGGCGGCAAGGGACGGCCGGTGGCCGAGCTCGTCGAGACGATGCGGCCGAGCGCGTCGGTGTTCGTCGACGATCTCGCAATCCATCACGATTCCGTCGCCGAGCACGCGCCGGACGTCTGGCGGCTCCACATGATCGCCGAGCCGCGCGTCGCCGCTCACATGCCGCCGGCAAGGAGCGCGCACGGGCGGATCGACCGGTGGAGCGAAGCCGTGCCCTGGATCCTGGAGCGCTTCGCCGAAGCTCAGTCGCGGTAGGCAGCCGCGGCGAGGATGAGGAGCAGCCTCATGCCGGCCGGAACTTCATCGCAACGCCATTCATGCAGTAGCGAAGGCCCGTCGGCTTGGGGCCGTCGTCGAACACATGGCCGAGATGGCCGCCGCAGCGCCGGCAATGGACTTCGGTGCGCTTGAAGAAGAGCGTGTTGTCTTCTTTCGTGCCCACGGCGCCCTTCAGCGGCGCCCAGAAGCTCGGCCAGCCGGTGCCGCTCTCGAACTTCGTCGCCGAGGAATAAACCGGGAGCTCGCAGCCGGCGCAGACATAGATGCCCCTGCGCTTCTCCTTGTTGAGCGGGCTCGAGCCGGCGCGCTCGGTGCTCTCCTGGCGGAGCACCGCATATTGCTGGGGCGTCAGCCTTTTCTTCCATTCGGCTTCGCTCAGCTGCACTTCGAACTTGCCGGAGCGCGCGTGAGAGGAGCGCCCCTCGCCGAACAGTGCGAACCCGCCGATCAGCGACGCGCCGCTTGCTCCGATCAATGTCCGTCTGCTGATCATTGGTAACTCCTTCGCCGCGTCCTTGGCGGAGTTACGATGAACCGGCCTTGAAGGATGCGTCGGCGTCAGGCCGCTCGGAGCGTTGCCGGAATCAGGCCGCGAAGGGCGTTGCCGATGCAAAAGCCGTTCACGAGATCGGCTGCGATGATGTCGCCCTCGACCGCCTCTCCGCTCTCGATCAGCCGCTCTCGAAACACGCCCGGAAGCAGCCCCCGCGACAGCGGCGGCGTGACCAGCCGGCCCTCCCGTCGGACGAAGATGTTGGTGAAGCTCCCTTCGGTGAGGAAGCCGGCCTCGTCCTCGAAGATCACCTCGAACGCGCCTGAGCCTGCCCGCGCATCGTCGTAGAAGCCGCGATCCGTCGTCTTGTGCGCGAGGCGGAAATCGTCCGGGGAGACGGGGAGCCGCGCCAGCGCGACCTCAGCCACCTTCCCCGGCGCCGCCGGCATCGGCCGAACCTCGATCGCGACCGCGCCGGTGCGCGACAGCAGCAGCCGGATCTTGCGCGGCTCGCGCAGCCGGAAGGTCGCCGCCTGGAGTTCGTTGCGCGCTCCGTGCCGATCGAACTCGAAGCCGAGCGCGTCGGCGCTGCGCTTCATCCGCGCCAGATGCCGTTCGATCTCGAACAGTCCGTCGTGCGGATCGAAGCGCATCGTCTCGACGAGGTCGAAGCTTCGGTCCGGATCGCTCACAAAGGCTCCCTTCGCCAGGCATTCGCGCCATTCGTCGCCCGCTTGGCTGTCGGCGACGATCCCGGAGCCGAGCCCCATCCGGGCGACGCTCTCTCCCGCTTTCAACGTCAGCGTCCGAATTGCAACATTGAAGGACGCGTCGCCGCCGGGCGAGAGGGCGCCGATCGATCCAGTGTAGACGTGCCGCGGCTCCGCCTCGAGCCCGGCGATGATCTCAATCGCCCGGATCTTGGGCGCGCCGGTCACCGAGCCGCAGGGGAACAGGGCCTCGATCATGTCGACGGCGTCCCGCCCCTCCTGCAGCTCCGATACCACCGTCGAAGTCATCTGGTGAACGGTGGGATAGGTCTCGATCTCGAATAAAGCGGGCACCTTCACAGTCCCGGGCTTCGACACACGCGACAGGTCGTTCCTCAGGAGATCGACGATCATCAGGTTTTCGGCCCGCTGCTTCGCGTCCTCCCGAAGGGCCTCGGCCGCGGCAGCGTCTTCGGCTGCGTCCCGCCCCCGCACCGCCGTCCCTTTCATCGGCCGCGTGGTCGCCCGCCCGCGGTCGAGCGTGAAGAATAGCTCTGGCGAGAAGGAGAGCAGCCAATGCTCGCCCGTGAACAGGATGCCGCCGTGGCCGGCGCGGGTGCGGGGGCGGAGCGCGGCATAGAGGCCCCGCGGGCTTCCGGCGATCGGCACCTCTGCCTGGAAGGTGAAGTTCGCCTGATAGATGTCACCCGCCTCGATGTGCCGCTTCACCTCGGCCACCGCGGCTTCGTAGGCACAGCGCCCGATCATCGGCCGAGGCGCCCCCGCCCAAGCGGAAGCCGGGTCCGGAAGCACCGCCGCAAGATCGACCTCGCGGACCTCGTCGAATAGCCCGAACCACAATAGCGGCGGACTCTCCAGCCCCAGCGGCGGCGCGATCGGCTCGAGCCGTGCCTCCAGCGCGTATCCAGCCTCATAGGCGATGAAGCCGGCAGCATGCGCCCCGCCCCGCAGCGCCTCGCGGAGCTGAGCGAGGCACGGCCGCACCTCCTCCCGACTGCGCGCCACGACGCTCGCCACCGGGCGCGAATAGAGCTGGCCACGAGTCCCCTTGTCGAGGAGCACAAACGGAGCGCCTGTATCGATCACAGCCGCCCCGCTTGCCAAGCGCCGCCGCCGCGCCCATCTCGCACCCAAGCGCCGCCGTCAGAGCCAGCGCTGAGGAGAGACGCCTTGGTTTCCAGTGTCTTCGATCTCTTCAAGATCGGGGTTGGCCCTTCGAGTTCGCACACCATGGGTCCGATGACCGCGGCCTGCGACTTTGTCGAGATGCTGGCTCGGAAAGGCCTGCTGGAGCGCACCGCCAGAGTCCAGGCCGAGCTTTACGGATCGCTGGCGCTGACCGGCAAGGGCCACGCCACAGACCGCGCCGTCCTGCTCGGCCTCGCCGGCGAGCGCCCGCACAAGATGGACCCCGATGCAGCCGATCTGATCGTCCAAGGCATCCGCTCCGCCGGGCGGCTGAAGCTCGCGGGCGTCCGCGAGATCCCCTTCGACGAGCCCGGGGACCTCCGCTTCCTGCAGCGCGAGCGGCTTCCGCATCATTCGAACGGCATGCGCTTCACCGCCTTCGACGAAGCGGGTGCCGCGCTCGAGACGAAGGTCGCTTATTCGACCGGCGGCGGCGCCGTCGTCGACGAAGCGGCGATCGCCCGCAACGCTCCGCCCGAAGGCGCCTGGGACATCCCCTACAATTTCCAATCCGGCGACGAGCTCCTCGAGATCTCCGAGCGGGAGGGCCTCACCATCGCCCAGATCGCACGCGAGAACGAGCGCGCGAGCCTCTCCGACGAGGAGATAGACCGGCGCCTCAATGCCGTCGTCGACGCCATGTCCGCCTGCATCGACCGCGGCATCGGCCAGACCGGCATCCTCCCCGGCGGTCTGAAGGTGAAGCGCCGCGCGCCCGGCCTCCACCGGCTGCTGATGGAGCGCGCCGAGCGCACTCTGCAGGACCCGCTGACGGTGCTCGACTGGGTCAACCTCTGGGCGCTTGCGGTCAACGAGGAGAATGCCGCCGGCGGGCGGGTCGTCACCGCACCCACCAACGGCGCCGCCGGCATCGTTCCCGCCGTCCTTCGTTATTATCAGCGCTTCACGCCCCGCGCGTCCGAGGAGGGCGTCCACGTCTTCCTGCTGACGGCGGGCGTGATCGGATCGCTGTTCAAGGAAAACGCCTCAATCTCCGGCGCCGAGGTCGGCTGCCAGGGCGAGGTGGGCGTCGCCTGCTCGATGGCCGCGGCGGGGCTGACGGCCGCGCTCGGCGGCACCACCGGCCAGATCGAGAATGCAGCCGAGATCGGAATGGAGCATAATCTCGGCCTCACCTGCGATCCGGTCGGCGGGCTCGTCCAGGTCCCCTGCATCGAGCGCAACGCCGTCGGCGCGATCAAGGCGCTCGAAGCCTCCCGCCTGGCCCTCATCGGCGACGGCACCCACCGGGTCAGCCTCGACCAGGTGATCGAGACGATGCGCAAGACCGGCCTCGACATGAACGTGCGCTACAAGGAAACCTCGCTCGGCGGCCTCGCCGTCAACGTGGTGGAGTGCTGAAGGAGAAGAGGCCGGTTCCTACCGCGCCGCGCGCGGACGGCCGTCCTTAACGGCTTCTTAGGCGCGACCGTCGTACTTCGCTCTTCCATGACGGTTCTAAGAAGCATCCCGGCTCAGCTCGCGCATCTGACGGATCATTGCGAGCAGCGTCAGTCACGCCGGCGTGCCGTGAATTTCGCGGCTACGCTGGAAGGTGAAGGCGCCTCGGCCCAGAACGTTCACGTCCTCGATCTGTCTGAAACGGGCTTCCGGCTATGCAGCGACCTGCAGGCCGCGCCGGGTTCTTCCTTGTTGATCAAGCTTCCTGGAATGGAAGCGGTTCGGGCTCACGTCGTCTGGGCCCGCCAGGGCGAAATCGGGTGCGCCTTCAACGAGCCCCTTCACCGGTGCGATCTCGACTCGGCACTCGGGCGGGCGGGACCCACGGCTCCTCCACGGCCGATGCCGCGCAGAGGTCAGTTCGGACTTAGAGGCGTGCTTTAGACATGCTCAAGCCGGTGCTTATTGCATTTGCGGCGTTGATCACCGTCGACGCGGCCGTTTGGCATGGTGAGGTCCGTACGTCCGCCGTGGCCGGGGCCAGGCACCTTGTTCAAGAGCTCACCGGCCTCGACTGGGGCTGGGAGAAATGGCGCAGCTGATGGCGGGCTCCTGAAGTCCCCACGGCTTCGCCTCGCCCTCGCACTGCAAATCAAACTACCAAGCGCCCAGTGGCGGACCATTGCGGAACACACACTTCGGCAGGGTTGCAGCGCCAGAAAAGATGCCGGTAGAAGGTGCCTGACTCAAGGGCCCGCTGCCGGGCGGTCTTTCTTCTCTGTTAGTGCGACTGAGGCGACAGATGCCGCCGTCTCACCGTCCCCGACAAGCGAGGCGGAAGCGCCTTAGAAGACGCCCGGCATCTCGCGCTGCGCTGCGTTGGGGGCGGCGGGTGTGAGCAGCTCACCGGCGGAGATTTTGCCAACCCCCTGAGCCGTGATCCCGCTGCCGCCGATCGGGGATGCGCAGGGGCGCCCCGCCAGGAAGTCCAGCGCCGTCTTGATCATTGCTTCCTGCGGGTCGCCCAGGGGGCGGGAGATGTCGTCGGTGGCCGCGCAGGTCGATTGGAACCTGGAGGCGAGGCCGTCGAAATAATCGCCCTGCTTATTCGCATTCTGAGTGGCGAAATTGATCGGGGCCAGCCGGTCGTCGCATTCGGGACGATCCAGGAAAAAGCTGTTGCCCACCGGCTTGCCGAATGTGTTGCTGCCGATCAGCGCCGCCTTCGCGCCCATATAAGGGAGGACGCTGTTCATCGCGGCCTCGCTCGCCGAAGCGGTGCTGCCGGTGCCGATGAAAGCGATCTTCATCGATGCGATCGATTGCGGCTGCGGCGCGAAAAACCGGGTGAAATTCAGGTTCGACTTGGACGCCCGGTGCACCCTGTAGTTCATGACGTCAGCCGTCGAGCGCTGCCCGAGCAGCAGGTTGGTCAGCAACTCGGCGGCCGCTGACGTGCCGCCGCCATTGTAGCGCAGGTCGACGATGACCTCGTTGATGGCCTGTGCCTTGAACTGCGCGAAGGCGTTTCGCAGCGGCTGCTCCGCCGGGTCGATGAAGCCTCGCAGGTTCACATAACCCACTTTTTTGCCGCCGTCGTCGAGGATCAGTGCTCCGTAGCGCGAGGAGACGGGGGAGAGGGCGAAGTCGGCCTTGGTAACGGTCACGTCGCGTGTCGTGCCGTTGGTGTCGCGCACGCGCAGCACCCTGGTGGTGCCCGCCGTATTGGGACCGAGCGCGGCGGTGATTCCGGCGCTGCCTTCGGCCGCGATGATCGAATCCACCGCGATCAGGCTGGCGGTGCTGGTGCCGATGCCGAGAATCTCGGTTCCGCGGTCGATCCCCGCGGCCAGCGCCGGCGCGCCCTCGTAAGCTTCGAAGATGAGGACCCGGCGGGCGGTGACGTCCGTGGCCAGCCGCACGCCGATGCCCGCGGTTGCCCCCGTGTCCAGGAACTCCTTATCCCCGGCGATCGAGGTTACTTTGGTGTAGAAGCGGTCGCGGCCCTGGGCGCGGGCCGGGGCGGTCAGTGCGTCGACATAATCCTTGACCGTGGTGAAGCTGTCGGGATTGACGTCGGCTGCTAGCAACTCAGGAAAAAGGTACCATTCCTTGATCTGGGCGGCGGCCCAGTCCTGGCGGTCGCGAAGCGAGCAGAGCGCCGCGGCAGGCGGCGGCGGAGGCGGAGCCGGAGTCGGTCCGGCCACGGGCGGCGCCGGAGTCCCGCCCGAGCCGCTCCCGCCGCCGCCCCCGCAGGAGGAGAGAAGCGCGACGGCGCTCAGCGCCATTCCGAGCTGCTTGAACCTGATACTCATAGGCTGTGCGCTCCGCCCGCAATTTCCGCTAACCTAGCTCCCAAAACTGCACTTCATGACCGAATAGCGGGGCTGCCGCGCAATCTGGTTGCGACTGCCCCCGTTCCCGCGCATGCTTCGTGAATGGACCGGATTGATTATGCTTTGCTCGCACTTCTTCAGGAGGACAGCCGCCGGACGGCCGACAAGCTCGGGGAAGAGCTGGGCCTTTCGAGGTCCGCGGTCACTCGGCGGATCCAGAGTCTGACTCAGGATGGGATCATCGCGAAGGAAGTGGCCGTCCTGGGCGACCGGGTTCGAGCCGGCCGAATGGCGGCGATCGTCAACCTGCAGTTTGACCGGCACAAGCCCCGCGAAGCGGACCAGTTCAAACGCGCAATCCGGGCCTTGCCCGAGGTTCAGCTCTTCGTCTTGATCACCGGCGCGAGCGACGCGCTTCTGCTCGTCTCGGTCAGGGACATGGAGCACTTCAACAGCTTTGCCGACGAACTGGCGAGCATGCCGCTGGTCCGCCGCTATGAAACGAGCTTCATCAAGCGGACGGAAAAGTTCACGACCGCCGTGCCGCTCGAGTGAACCGCGGCGCGTCCCGGGGCTGTGCTACTCCGTCTGTCGCGTTCCGCCCGTGCCTGGTGCTCGCTCGGAAGATGCACGGAGGGTCATGACAGCCGGCTATCGCCCGGAGTCCTGCACCTTGTTATTTGTAGCGGAGCAGCATCTTCAGTAGCCTCGAAAGGTCGACGCACGACGGCGTGAAGGAGGAGGTTCGTTGAGACGGCTTGGCATAGTGCTGATGACGATGGGGCTGATCGGCGCACTGGTGGCGCTGGCGTTCGGGGAGATGGGATCGGCTGCCCTGGATTCGAAGCAGCAGGCCGCCCTCGAAACAGCCTTCTACGTGGCAGTGGCTATGTGCGTCGCCGGCGCGCTCATGTTCAGCGTCAGAGTGCTCGTTGCGAAGCGTCGGAGGTAGCGGCGGTGCCGAGCTCAGGGTGGGCGTCAGATGTTCGAGCCCGAACCGCCCCACCGCCGCGCCGCCTTCGGCGCCGTTGAGGCGTCCGGATTGGGTTCAGTCAGCAAGGTTATGATTCGACGCGCCGACTGCCCCAGAGTGGCACTCACCCATATGCGCCATTGACCTTGGCCCCAATGGAGCGCTGGTGATTGCTGCAGCGCCATCCGAACCCGGCGCCTCAGGAGAACACCATGCGTAACCTCAACACGAATGAGCTGTCTGCCGTCGCCGGTGGCGCCAATCCGCACCTCACCACCGTCACCACCAATCCCGGCGGCGTGGTGAATAATAGTGTGCTGAAGAACCCGAACACCACGACGTTCACGTTCAAGACGACCGGCAAGCCGGCTTAAGCTGCCTCATCAGGACCGGAGAAACAAAATGCGCAATTTGAAAACCAACGAACTGGAAGTCGTCAGCGGCGGTGCTGCTCCCAAGCGGAACCCGGCAAAAGCCCCCGGCGAAAGCTACCAGGGTTCCGCCGACAAGAACTTCGGCCCGAAGTAAGCCTGATCCTCTTGAGCTACAGAAGGGGCGGCTTCGGCCGCCTCTTTTTGTGCCTGGTCAGAAGCCTCGGCTGATTGAAGCTTGAGCGGCATCCCTGACAAACAGAGACGCCGCTCAAAGGACAGTTCAGCGTGGGAGCAAGCCCTCGATGACCCGCCGCACGACCAGCGTCGTCGGATCGACGTCATAGAGGCGCCCGTCCCGGTAGATGTAGCGGCCATTACGGTCGAGGCCGTACTGCATCTGGTACTCACCCGGAATGTTGTCGAAGGGCGTGTAGAAGTTATAGCCGGTGGGAATCCGCTGCCCCTCTGCGAACATCCTGCGCGCCTGCCCCGGAGGCAGGCAATTGTTGTTCTTCGCAGCCAGGCCCGGCGGGCAGCTGTTCGCGCCATAGCGATTTTGAGCGCGATCATCGATGCCGTCGCGATCGCGGTCGACCCGGCGGTCACGATGGTCGGGAATGCCGTCGGCATCCGAGTCCCTCGTGCGATCTAGCCTGGCGCCGGCGCGCTTACGTGCGTCGGAGGAAGCGCGGCGACTTTCCACATCCATCCGCGTTCTCATATTCCCACGGGCACTGACGGGTCCGACACGGGCAGCCGCACCGGCATGAGCCTTGGCTCCGCCTTTTCCGCCACCCTGTCCGGGCTTCGCCATCGCAGGCATTGCCACCGCCATTGCAGCCGCACTCACGATCAAGATCAGCTTGCGCATCACAGTTACTCCTTAGCGTTGCTGGTGCGGGATCAACGCTTTGGTGGCCATAAAGATGCTGATGTCTTATTTTCGCTCGCGCAAGTCATCGGTCGAACATAAGTAAATACAAGATAGGCCACATAAATTAAGCTTAAAAAAAGAAGACGTTGCACCGGAACAAGCGATCCGCAGATCGGTTGGGCCGAGCGGAGTGGGCAGTAGGAGTTAGATCCATGACACGCACGACGACCAAGGCATTCGGAGCATTCGCCGCGCTCGCACTTGCAAGCACGGGCGTTGCTTACGCGCAAAAGCCGCTCGTCAGCACGAAGGACCCGGTGAAGACGCAGACGAGGCTCAAAACCGACCCGGTCAAGCTCGACGTAAAGTCGCCGGGCACCGCCAAGGTGACCGTCAAAGGCAAAAAGTAAGCCTCAGCGGTTCCGACTTCCCAAGCCCCGGCCACCGCCGGGGTTTTTTTTACATATATCGGCGCTCCAGGTGCGCCTGTTGCTTGGCACCCACTGCCGCACAGGCGCAATGTCTGCTTTGCGCCCTTGACGAGGTTTCAGGCTGCTGCAGGATCTCCCAATCAGGGGACATCCGTTCACAGGCTCTCTCGGCTTCCGACCCATTCCCGACATTTGCAGCTGCTGACACCTGCCTTTGATGCTCGGGAGCGCACGGAGAAGGTAGCGCTTCCTCTTCGACTCATGATAAGTTGCTGCGCTTCCAATCGATTCGGGGGAAACGAACAATGCGCACTCTCAGCATCATCGCCGCGGCAGCCTTCGTAGCTAGTGCGGTTCCCGCGGCTTCGCAGCCACAGAAGCCGACGCCGGCGCAGGTCGCCGCGCTAAAGGCCCTGGCGCATCAGCACAAGGCGGACTTGCAAGCGGCTGCGCAGGCCGCGAAGGCAGCGGCAGAGGCGGCTAAGGCCGGAGGTGCGACGCGTCGTGCTACTGCCAAGGCTGCGGCTGAGGCTGCTCGCGCTGCGCTGAAAGCCCGGCGCCCTTAGGGCAAGCTAGCTGTCTGCAAAGCTGCGGTGGCGAATGGGGGCGACTCGTTTCGTGCCGCTGCTCGCCTTTGCCTGGCCGTCTGCTGCTCATGCGCAGGCGATCGGCGCCGGCGTCGGTGCGAGCCATCTCTCAGGGCGGTTTGGCGGAACCGAGCGCACTACCGTCGAATCGGTTTACGTTTCCGCCAACGCCGCGAGTGACGGGTGGCGGCTGGATCTTACACTCCCATATCTGCGCGTCGCTGGGGCTGGCACCATCGACATAGGCGGGATCATAGTTCCGATCGAAGGTTCTGGACGCGCCGAGGGGGTGGGCGACCTTACGATCCGAGTAACACGCTCACTGCCCGATGGCCTCAAGCTTCCCGTCGCGGTATCGCTCTCAGGTCAGGTCAAGCTTCCTACGGGAGCATCAGGCGTTTCGACTGGCCAGACGGATTATGCTTTCGATCTGGAGGTATCGAGAGAGGTTGGTAGCCTCTCGCCCTCTATTACCGTCGGTTATCGGGTGCTTGGCGACCTGGAGTTCCTCCCGCTGAAGAACGGGTGGAGCCTCTCCGCAGGAACTGGGCTGACTCTGGGCAATGTCTTTGTCAGCGCCAGTTACGACTGGTCGGAGGCGGTGACTGGCGGACCCGACCCGCAGGAGGTGTACGCGCTGGCAGCCGGTCCGATAAGCCAAGGTTGGAGTTGGAACGTGTACGCAAGCAAAGGGCTCAGCGCGGGCTCCCCTGATCGCGGCGTCGGGGTCGGGATAAGCCGGGGCTTTGGTCGCAAGCGAGGACGAGCGGGACCGCCGGGAGTTCCGCCCCGCTGGTGACGTGCCTCGCGGCCGGTCAGGTGACTTCGCGCCGCTAGCCAGCCTACCACGCAGCTGCGCCCGGTCGAACGCGCCGAACCTCCCGCCGATCGCCGCGAGCACCTCACCCACCGCCGCCCAGCCTTCGCGGCTGAAGCTCAGCTTTCCCGCCTCCGGCCGGTGGCGGAGGATGAGCGCGAGGATCTTGCTTACCCGGCGCATCGAGTCGCCTTGACCCCCATCGGCCATAGTCTAGCGTCCGCTCTCCTGTCCGGAGGGAATCTCATGCGCCTTCGCCTCTTCCTGCTCGCCGCCACCGCCTCTTTCGCCGCTCCAGCTTCCGCCGAGGTCGAGAAGCCCGCTGCGCTCGTAGCGGACGGGATTCCGGCCGTGCCCGATGCGCTTGCCGAGAAGACTCGGCCCTACATGGAGTTCCGAACCGCCGGCCTCCAGAGCTGGAACCCGAAGACCCGGGCAATGGCGATCAGCACCCGGTTCGGCAACGTGCCGCAGGTCCACGAGGTGGCAAGGCCGCTGGCGATGCGCCGCCAGATCAGCTTCGAGGCCGACGCGATCTCGAGCGCAAGCTATGCACGGCGCACCGGCGACGTGCTGGTCGTCCAGAAGGACGTCGGCGGAAACGAATTCTGGCAGCTCTACACGCTTGGCAATGGACGCCTCAATCTCCTCACCGACGGCAAGAGCCGCAACCAGCTCAACGCCTGGAGCCACGACGGCCGCTGGCTGGCTTATACCTCTACCCGCAGGAACGGCACCGACAACGACATCTACCTGGTCGACCCCCGCGATCCGAAAACCAACCGGATGGTCGCTGAGGTGAAGGGCGGCGGCTGGTCGGTGGCCGATTTCGCGCCCGACGGGCGGAGCGCGATCGTCATCAACTACATCTCGATCAACAAAAGCGACCTCTACCGCCTCGACCTCGCCTCCGGACGGCTGACTCCGATCGGGGACCATTCGAAGCGCGTCTCCCACGGCCAAGCGGCCTTCGGTCCGAACGGCACCTTGTGGGTGACGTCCGACGAAGGCTCGGACTTCCAGCGGCTCGGAACGCTCGACCCCGCCACGGGCCGCTTCACCGCCCTGGCGCCGGACTCGCGCTGGGACGTCGAGCAGTTCGACATCTCGGAAGACGGCCGCTTCATCGCCTATCTCGTCAACGAAGCGGGGGTGAGCCGGCTGAAGCTGCTCGACCCGCGCTCCCGGCGGGTGCGGGAGGTCGCGGGCCTTCCGAGCGGCACCGGGAGCGGGTTGGAGGTCGCGCCTTGGGGCGAGATCGGCCTCACCGTCGCCTCCGCGCGCTCGCCCGCCGACGTCTATTCGGTCGATCCGCGGACGCTCGCCGTCACCCGCTGGACCGAGAGCGAGACTGGCGGGCTCGATCCGGGCGCAAACGTCGAGCCGCAGCTCGTGGAGACCACAAGCTTCGACGGCGAGCGCGTGTCTGGGTTCCTCTACCGGCCGGACCCGCGCAAGTTCCCAGGCAAGCGGCCGCTGATCGTCAGCATCCACGGCGGGCCGGAGGGTCAGTCGCGGCCCGGCTTCCTGGGACGCAACAATTACCTCCTGAACGAGCTCGGGATCGCGCTTTTCTACCCGAACGTGCGCGGATCTACCGGTTACGGGAAGAGATTCGTAAGCCTTGATAACGGCCCTGATCTGAGGGAGAATTCAGTGAAGGACATCGGCGCCTTCCTCGACGCCCTCGCGCGCGATCCCGCTCTCGACGCCGCGCGGGTCGGAGTCACCGGCGGCTCATATGGCGGCTATATGTGCTATGCGAGCGCTATCCACTACGGCCCCCGCCTCCGCGCCGCCAATTGCTCGGTGGCGATTTCGAACTTCGTCACCTTCCTCGAAAACACCCAGTCATACCGCCGCGATCTGCGACGTGTGGAATATGGCGACGAGCAAGACCCTGCACAGCGCGCGAAGCTGATCGCCATATCGCCGATGACGCGGGTCAAGGAGCTCCGCCTGCCGCTGATGGTCGTCACCGGCGGCAACGATCCTCGCGTCCCCGCCTCGGAAGCCGACCAAGTCGTCAAGGCAGTGCGCGCGAACGGCCGCATCGCCTGGCATCTGCTCGCGCAGGACGAGGGCCACGGCTTCGCCAAGAAGGCGAACCAGGACTATCAGTTCTGGACGAGCCTGATGTTCTGGCAGGCGAACCTGCTCGGCCCGAACACTGGAGCGGCGGGCCAGCCCTAACCGCCCGGTTGCATCGCCGCCGGCCAACGACCATCTGGGGCCGATGTCAATGCCTCCGATGAAAGCGGCGATCATCCCGGTGACGCCCCTCCAGCAGAATTGCACGCTCCTGTGGTGCACCAAAACCATGCGCGGCGCCTTCGTCGATCCCGGCGGCGACCTTCCGCGCCTCCGGAAGAACGCGGAGGCGCACGGCGTCACGATCGAGAAGATCATCCTCACCCACGGCCATATCGACCATTGCGGCGGCGCGAAGATCCTCGCCGAAGAGCTCGGCGTGCCGATCGAGGGGCCGCAGGAAGCGGACCGCTTCTGGATCGCCCGGCTGGAGGATGACGGCCGCGCCTACGGCATCCCGGCGAAGACCTTTGAATCCGATCGTTGGCTGGAGGAAGGGGAGCAGGTGACGGTCGGGGAGCTCGTCTTCGACGTCTATCACTGCCCGGGACACACGCCCGGCCATGTCGTCTTCCACCACCCGCCCTCGAAGCTGGCGCTCGTGGGCGACGTGCTGTTCCAGGGCTCGATTGGCCGCACCGACTTTCCGATGAGCGATCACGATGCGCTCATCGACGCAATCGCCACCAAGCTCTGGCCGCTCGGCGACGAGACCGCCTTCATCCCTGGCCACGGACCGATGAGCAGCTTCGGCCACGAGCGTGCGACCAATCCGTTCGTCGGAGATCTGGTGCTCGCCCGCGCCTAACGCGCGGCGTATGGCACCGGGGACGTGCGGGCGGCCTCGCTGTAGGGGATGATAAGCGCGTAGGCGGCGAGGCCGACCAGCACTGTCCAAGTGATGATCGTTCCGATCATCCTGAACAGGTTCGGTGCCGGCCGGTCCATGCCGAACGGGTGTGCAAGACGCCCAAGAATGAAGACAATGGCGACCCCCCACAGCCACGTGTCCGACCCCCGCGCCAGCTCGACCGCTGCAAGCAGGATCAGGAAGAAAGGGGTATATTCCACGAAATTTGCATGTGCGCGCATTCGGGCGGCGACGCGGTCGTTGCCGGCGTCGCCGATCGAGACCTTGTCCCGGATGCGGAGCTGGCTCACTCGGATCCCGAGCCAGATGTTAATCAACGCCGCGGCGGCGGCAATTGTGAGCGTGATCGGCAGCGTTACCATGGCTTGTTTCTCCCCCTCGCAATCGCCAGCTTGCACGGCTCCGCGGCGCTTGCAACTGCAGTGAAATTCGCTATAGGCGCAAGCGCTCAAGTGCGAGCACCCGGCCGCCAGGCCCGCGGCCGTATCGGCCGTTCGGCATGGTCCCGCGCTCGCCCGCATCATGAACTCAAAGCGATTGGAACAGGTGCCAGGATGGCCGTCCCCAAGAGAAAAACTTCGCCGTCGAAGCGCAACATGCGCCGCAGCCATCACGCGCTGAAGCCGGTCAACTTCCAGGAATGCCCGAATTGCGGCGAGCTCCGGCTGCCTCACAATCTGTGCAACGCCTGCGGCCACTATAACGGCCGCGAAATCCGCCCGGTCGAGGCATAATCCAGCAAGCTCGGGAGGCGAGACCGGTGGGCAAGTCGCCACGGATCGCAATCGACGCGATGGGTGGCGATGTCGGCCCGGCCGTGATCGTGGCCGGCGCCGCGCGCGCTCATGCCGAAGGCGGCGACCTCTGCTTCATCCTGTTCGGCGATGAAGCGCTGATCCGCGCCGAGCTTGGAAAGCATCCGGCGCTCCAGCCCGCGGTTGAGATCGTTCATTGCGACGACGTCATCGCCGGCACGGAAAAGCCGAGCCAGGCGATCAGGCGCGCCAAGACGACTTCGATGGGACGCGCGATCGCGGCGGTGAAGTCCGGCAACGCCAACGCCGCCCTCTCCGCCGGCAACACTGGCGCGCTCATGGCTATGTCGAAGCTCGCGCTCCGCACCATGCCCGGAATCGACAGGCCGGCGCTCGCAGCTTTGCTTCCGACGCTCGGCGAAAACGACCTCGTGATGCTCGATCTCGGAGCCAACACGGAATCCGACGCACAGAACCTCGTCCAGTTCGCAGTGATGGGCGCGGCTTATGCCCGGGTAGCGCTCGACCTCGAGCGGCCGCGGGTCCAGCTCCTCAACATCGGCACCGAGGAACTGAAAGGGACGGGTGAGCTAAAGGAAGCCGCCGCCATCCTTCGGGACGCCGACTATCTCGGCATGCAGTTCGACGGCTTCATCGAGGGCGACAAGATTTCGCGCGGCGACGTGGACGTGGTCGTGACCGACGGCTTTTCCGGCAATATTGCCCTCAAGACCGCCGAGGGGACGGCGCGCTTTGTCGCCGACCTCCTTCGCCGCGCCTTCACCAGTTCCATCCGCTCGAAGATCGGCTTCCTCATCTCCCGGCCCGCGACGGAGCTCCTCCGCCATCACCTCGACCCCAACAACCACAATGGCGCGATCTTCCTCGGTTTGAACGGCATCGTGGTGAAGAGCCACGGCAACGCCAACGAAAAGGGCGTCGCAAACGCGATCCGCGTCACCTCGCGGCTGGTGCGCGAGGACCTCACCCGCAAGATCGCGGACGACCTCGACAACATTTCCGCGCACCGGGTGCCGGCGGCTGCGAAATGACCCGGCGCTCCGTGATCGTCGGAACGGGCTCGTCGCTCCCCCCGCTTCGGGTTACGAACTCGGACCTCGCCGCCCGCGGCATCGACACCACCGACGAATGGATCGTCGAGCGGACCGGAATCCGGGCGCGCCACTTTGCCGGCGACGGTGAGACGACCGCCTCGCTCGCCACCGATGCGGCGCGCAGGGCTCTCGAGGATGCCGGAGTTGCGGCGGAGAAGGTCGGTCTCATCGTTCTGGCGACGGCGACCCCCGACCAAACCTTCCCGGCCAGCGCCACCAGGGTCCAGACGGCGCTCGGAATCAACGACTGCATCGCCTTCGACGTCGCCGCCGTCTGCACCGGCTTCCTTTACGCCCTCTCCGTTGCCGACAACATGCTGAAGGGCGGAATGGCCGATTATGCGCTGGTGATCGGCTCCGAGACGTTCAGCCGCATTCTCGACTGGGAAGATCGAACGACCTGCGTCCTCTTCGGCGACGGCGCGGGCGCGATCCTTCTGAAAGCGGAGGAGGCGCAAGACCGCGGCATCCTCGCCACCAAGCTCCATGCCGACGGCCGCCACAACGACCTTCTCTACGTCGACGGCGGCGTCTCGACGACGGGCACGGTCGGAAAGCTTCGAATGAAGGGCAAGGAAGTCTTCCGCCACGCGGTGACGAACCTCGCCGACGTTCTGAAAGAGACGCTGACTGCGGCGGGCCACACCCCGGACGAGGTCGATTGGGTCGTTCCGCACCAGGCGAACAAGCGCATCCTCGACGCCACTGCGAAGAAGCTCGGCCTCGATCCGAACCGGGTCATCGTGACCGTCGATCAGCACGCCAACACGTCGGCCGCGTCGGTGCCCCTTGCGCTGGACGTTGCAGTCCGTGACGGACGCATTAAGAAGGGCGACCTGATCGTCCTCGAGGCGATGGGCGGCGGCTTCACATGGGGAGCGGCCGTCGTCCGCTATTGAGTGCCGAATCGGGAGAATGGCCGATTGCACTCATTTCGAACCTATATTACTCTCCCGCAATTCGGGGGCAGGAGAATTTTCATGGCGGACGCGGGGACAATGAGGAAAGTCGAGGCCGGGACGCTGACGCGCGCCGACCTGGCTGACGTGGTTCACAGCGAAATCGGCCTCTCCCGTGCCGAGTCGGCGAACATCGTCGAGCGCATCCTGCACCATATGTGCCACTCGCTCTCCGATGGCCGCAATGTGAAGATTTCCGGATTCGGCAGCTTCATCCTCCGCGACAAAGGCGAGCGCGTCGGCCGCAATCCCAAAACGGGGGTCGAGGTTCCGATCGCGCCGCGCCGGGTGCTGACCTTCCGCGCGAGCCAGATCATGCGCGAGCGGATCGTTAAGGGCGGCTGACGCCTTGGCGGAGCCCCGCAAGAGCGAGCAGGCTTTCCGCACCATCGGCGAACTCGCCGACGATCTCGGAGTCCCGCAGCACATCCTGCGCTATTGGGAAACCCGCTTCCCGCAGCTCCGGCCGCTCCAGCGCGCCGGCAACCGCCGCTACTACCGCCCGGCCGACGTCGCGCTGGCGCACCGGATCCACCGGCTGCTGAACCAGGACGGCTACACGATCCGGGGCGTCCAGCAGCTTCTCGCGACCGGCGCTCACGACGGAGAGAGCATCGATGCCGCACCGGTCGTCCGGGCTCCAGCGGCTGCTTCCAACCAGCAGGAGGACGTCTCGGCCGAGGAGCTCCGCCGCTTGCGCAACACACTTCGGGACGCGCTCGACCAATCCTAGAAGCTGTCTTCGTCCGGCCCGAGCTCGGGATCCAGATCGCGGGGGCGAATGAAGCGCGATAAGGTCCCGGTCCCTTCCGCTACATCCTTCCACCGCTCGACCGGGAAGCTGATCACAGCCAAGGTTGCGGTCGGGTATTTCTCCGCGAGATCCGATCGAAGGGCGCTTTCGCCCGCAAGCAGCATTGCGAGACGCTCGAGACCCGGATTGTGGCCGACGATCAGGAGGCTGTCGGCTGAATCGTCGGTCGAGCGCGCGATCTCGAGCAGCGTCTCCGGCGAGGCGAGATAGATACGCTGATCGAAGCCGGGTTCCAGGGCTCGCCCATAGCCTTCGGCGACGCCGTCGAGCGTCTCCTGCACCCGCGCGGCCGGCGAGGCCGCGACGCGGTCGAACTCGAGCCCGAGCCTTCGCATTTCCCGCCCGATCGTCTGCGCCGCCCGGTGGCCGCGCTTGTTCAGGGGCCGGTCGAAGTCGCGGGAGACCGGATCATCCCAGGTCGATTTGGCGTGCCTCAAGAGCGTCAGCGTCTTCATCGGACGGCTGATGCAACAATCCGCCGCCGGTTGAAAGCCGCGACCGCACTCGGGCGATGGCTTCGGCAAGCGGTACACGCCGGATCGACACACCCGGCGGAAAGGCGCTGAGGAGCCGCGAGGGCGTCGCTGCCGAAAGGAGGACGAACATGCCTTCGTCCTCCCTTCGGCGGATGAGCCGCCCGAACGCCTGCGCGAGCCGCGCGCGCACGACTCCGTCGTCATAGGCAGAGCCGCCGCCAGCTGCGCGTCGCGCCGCGTGAAGAACGGTTGGGCGCGGCCAGGGCACGCCCTCCATCACCACCAGCCGGAGCGAATCGCCCGGCACGTCCACGCCGTCCCGAAGCGCGTCGGTGCCGAGCAGCGAGGCGCGCGGATCGTCGCGGAAGATGTCCACGAGCGTGCCGGTGTCGATCGGGTCGACGTGCTGCGCGTAGAGGGGCAGGCCGGCGCGGGCGAGGCGGTCGGCGATCCGGGCCTGCACAGCCTTCAGGCGCTGGATCGCAGTGAAGAGGCCGAGCGTGCCGCCCCCCGCCGCCTCGATCAGCCGCGAATAGGCGCCGGCGAGCTGGGCGACGTCGCCACGCTTCAAGTCGGTCACGACGAGCACTTCGCTGCTGGAGGCGTAATCGAAGGGGCTTTCGGCGCTGAAATGGCGGACCGGGTGATCGAGATGGCAGGCGCCGGTGCGTGCCTCCGCGGCAGCCCAGTCGCCAGCGCCGCGCAAGGTTGCCGAGGTAACGACGACTCCGTGGGCGGGCTTCAGCACCGTCTCGGCGAGCGGCCGAGCCGGATCGAGCCAGCGGCGGTGGATGCCGATGTCGTATTCGCGCCCGTCCACCCGCTCCACTCCAAGCCAGTCGACGAAGTCGGGATCGGCCGGCCCGCCGAGGCGTGCGGCAAGCGCGATCCAGGAGGAGAGCGTCTGCATGCGCCAGGACAGGCCCCCGATCGCCCCCTCGATCCGGGCCCGCGCCTGAGCGTCCAACCAATCGGGAGCGTCCTCCAACACCGCCTCTAACCGATTGCCGAGCACGGCCAGCGGGCGAAGCAGCGCCTCCATCGCTTCGACCGCCGGCCCAGCGGCCTCCACGATGGCGGGATCGAGCTCGGCGATCTCGGTTTCGAGGCCGTAGCCGGCGTCCTGCGCGGTGGCGCGTGCGAAGACGGTGCCGCGCACCGCCGCGAGCAATTTCTCGATGGGGCCGAATGGGATGCCCTCGGCGATGCGCTGGAGCCATGCATCGCTCGGAAGCGCGCCCGCCGCTTGGATCGCCGCCTCCAGAGCAAGTCCGCCAGCTTCGTCGTAGGAGGCGACGTCCATCAGCCTCGCGGCAAGGCCGCGCCTGCGCCCGCGCGATTTGCCTTCCGGGCCGATGATCCAGCGGCGGAGCTCGATCGTCTCCTGCCCCGTCAGCGCGGCGCCGAAGGTGGAGTCGGCAGCATCGAACAGATGATGACCTTCGTCGAACACGATCCGCGTCGGCGGACTGCCGGTCTCGCGTCCGCGCGCGGCGTTGACCATCACGAGCGCGTGGTTGGCGATCACGAGGTCGGCGTCCTGGCTCGCCCGCGCTGCGCGCTCGATGAAGCATTTCCGGTAATGCGGGCAGCCGGCATAGACGCACTCGCCGCGCCGGTCGGTCAGCGCCGTCGCGCCGGCTCGGCGGAAGAGCGTCGGAAGCCAACCAGGCATGTCGCCGCCGACCATGTCGCCGTCGCGGGTATAAGCGGCCCAGCGGGCGGCGAGCTGGGCGAGGACCGCCGCGCGCCCGGCAAAGCCGCCCTGGAGCGCGTCTTCGAGATTGAGCAGGCAAAGGTAGTTCTCGCGCCCCTTGCGAATGACGACCTTTTCCTTCCGCTCCTCGGCATCGGGGTAGATTCGGGCGCTCTCGCGGTCGAGCTGGCGCTGGAGCGCCTTGGTGTAAGTCGAGACCCACACCGCGCCGTCGGCCTTCTCGGCCCAGAGCGAGGCCGGCGCCAGATAGCCGAGCGTCTTGCCGATGCCCGTCCCGGCTTCGGCTAGGATGAGGTTCGGCTGCCCTTCGGAGCGGCGCGGGGCGAAGGCTTCGGCGGCGGCGGCGGCGTAATCTCGCTGGCCATGCCTCGTCTCGGCACCGGCGCCGGTGAGGCCGTTGAGGCGCTCGACCACCTCGTTCGGATCGATCCGCACCGGCCGCGGCTGAGGACGTCCCCCGCTTTCCTCCCATTCGGGAAGCTTCGAGAAAAGCCAGCGCTCGTCGCGCTCCGGCCGCCGAAGCCGGTCGGCAATTGCCGGCGCCCAGGGCCAGCGGAGGCGGTAGAGCGACTGAGCCGAGGCCCAGGCACCTTCCCGCTCAGGCCACTCCGCCTCGAGCGTCCTCAGAAGCGCGGCCGCGGCTTCAAGCAGGAACGGCGCCGCTTCCGAGTCGCTCGGCGGCGCCTCCAGGCCCAGCGCATGCGCCAGCCCCTTCGGAGTCGGCACGGCAAACCGGCCAGGGTGGACGAAGGCGAACAGCTCGAGGAGATCGAGCCCCGAGAGGTCAGGGTAGCCGAGCCTCTGTCCCACCAGAGGCGCGTTCAGCATGATCACCGGAGTCTCGGCCGCGCGAGCGATCGCTTCGCCCCGCCCGAGCGCCCGCACACCCTCGCCGCTGCGGGCCATCCAGATGCCGCCGTGGGTTGCGTAGAGCGCGGGATAAGGCAAAGAAGCCGCCATTCGTCCTCAATGGAGTGGCGGGAACGAAAGGGCAACAGTGTCTGTACCTCAGGAGCTTCGCGATGCAGCCATGGTGGCCAAGAGCTGGCCCTATGAGGAAGCGCGCAAGCTCCTGAAGCGCTACCCGGACGGGCCGGGGACAAGCGGCATCGTGTTCGAGACCGGCTACGGCCCGTCGGGCCTGCCCCACCTCGGCACCTTCCAGGAGGTGGCGCGGACGTTGATGGTGCGTCACGCGCTTTCCGAGATGGCCGACTGGTCGAGCCGGCTGATCGCATTCTCGGACGACATGGACGGGATGCGCAAGGTGCCGCCGGGCGTGCCGCACCAGGGCATGATGCAAGATCATCTCGACCAGGCGCTGAGCCGCGTGCCGGACCCCTATGGCTGCGGGCACCGGAGCTATGCCGAACACAACAACCTCCTCCTCCAGCAATTCCTGGATCGGTTCGGCTTCGACTACGAGTTCCTCGCCTCCAGCGACTGCTACGGCTCCGGGCGCTTCGACGAGGCGCTCAGGGCGGTGCTGAGGAATTACGGTGCGATTATGGACGTGATGCTGCCGACGCTGCGCGAGGAAAGGCGGCAAACCTATTCGCCTGTGCTTCCGGTCAGCCAGGTCAGCGGCAGAGTGCTCCAGGTGCCGATCGAGGTGATTGACCCGGAGGGCGGCATGATCCGCTACACCGAGCCAGCGACCGGAGAAGTTGTCGAGCAGTCGATCCTTTCTGGCGGCGCCAAGCTCCAGTGGAAGGTCGACTGGGCGATGCGCTGGGTCGCGCTCGGCGTCGACTACGAGATGTCGGGCAAGGATCTCATCGACAGCGTCGTTCAGAGCTCGAAGATCGCCCGCATCCTCGGCGCGCGACCGCCCGAAGGCTTCAACTACGAGCTGTTTCTCGACGAGAATGGCGAGAAGATCTCGAAAACGAAGGGGAACGGCGTGACCATAGACGAGTGGCTGACTTACGCGCCGCCCGAAAGCCTCAGCTTCTACATCTATCGGGAGCCGAAGAGGGCGAAGCAGCTTTCGTTCGGCATCATCCCCAAGGCTGTCGACGAGTATCACCAGTTTCTTGCCGCTTATCCGGAGCAGCCGTGGGACAAGAGGCTCGGCAATCCGGTCCACCACGTTCACGCCGGGCAAGTGCCGCCCTCGCGCATGCCGCTCACCTTCGCGCTCCTCCTCAACCTCGTGGCCGTCGCCTCAACCGACGACAAGGATCTCCTGTGGGGCTTCGTGAAGCGCTATGCGCCCGGCGCCTCACCCGAGACGCATCCCGAGCTCGACGCGCTGATCGGCCATGCGTTGCGCTATTTCCGCGACTTCATCGCCGGCTCGCTCAACCGCCGCGCCCCGAACGAGACCGAGGCCGCCGCGCTCCAGGCGCTGGACGCGCGCCTTGCCGCCCTCCCCCCGGACTCCTCAGCCGAGGAGATCCAGACGGAGGTCTACGAAGTCGGCAAGGCGCATTTCGGCAAGGAGGCGCTCCGCGACTGGTTCAGGGCGATGTACGAAACCCTGCTCGGCACCAGCCAGGGGCCGCGCATGGGGAGCTTCATTGCGCTTTACGGAATTGAGAACAGCCGCAGGCTCATCGCCGAAGCTTTGTGGGCCTAGGTCTGTTTGCTGGCGATCCAGCGGTCGATCTTGGCTTCCAGCACTGTCAGCGACAGCGCACCGGTACCGAGCACCTGCTCGTGGAACTCGCGGATATCGAAGCGGCTTCCCAGCGCTTTTTCCGCCCGCGCCCTCAGCTCGCTGATCTTCAATTGCCCGATCATGTAGGCGAGGGCCTGGCCGGGCGAGGCGATGTAGCGTTCCGTTTCGGCGGTGGCGTTGCTGCGGCCGCGCGAGCTGTTGTCGAGAATGTACTGGATGGTACGGTCGCGGGTCCAGCCCTTGGAATGGATGCCGGTGTCGACGACCAGACGGATGGCGCGGAAGAGCTGGGAATCGAGGTAGCCGAAATATTGGTACGGGTCCGTGTAGACTCCGAGCTCCGGCCCAAGCGTTTCGGCATAGAGGCCCCAGCCTTCGATGAAGGCGGTGTTGCCCCCGAAGCGCTGGAAGTTCGGAAGCTTCTCATTCTCCTGCGCAAGGCTGATCTGGAAGTGATGCCCCGGCGCGCCTTCGTGGAGGTAGAGCGTCTCCATTCCGGGGGTGGTGCGGGACGGAAGGTCGTAGGCGTTGAAGTTGAAGACCCCGGGGCGGGAGCCGTCGGGAGTACCTGGGAAATAGGAGCCGCGGGCGGCGCCTTTCTCGGTCAGCGCGCCGACGGGACGGATTTCCAGCGGGGCCCTGGGCAGCGTGCTGAACAGCCGCGGAAGCTGCGTCGCCACCCGCTGGCCGATGGCAACGTATCCCTGCTGCAGCGCCTCCCGGCTCTTCGGCTTGAACCTCGGATCGGTGCGGATGTGCTCGAAGAACTCGCGCAGCGTGCCCGTGAAGCCGACCTTCGCCTTCACCTTCTCCATCTCCGCCTGGATTCGGGCGACGTTGGCCAGGCCGATCCGGTGGATCCGGTCGGCCGTGAGGTCGGTGGTGGTGTTCACCCTGACGAGGTGCCGATAGAGCCGGTCGCCGCCTGGCATGGCGCCGAGGCCGACGCTTTCGCGCGCCTTCGGGAGATATTCGTTCGCGATGAAGGTTCGAAGGCGCTGGAGCGCTGGCCGGACCTCCGTTCCGATCGTCCGCGCATAAGCAGCCCTAAGGCGCGCCTGGTCCTCCGCCGGAATGTCGGCTGGAAAGGCTCGGATAGGGCGGTAGAAGCTGCTCTCCTCCACGCTACCCACGATCATGGCGTCGAGCTGCTCGAGGACGTTCGCCATGATGAGCTTCGGCTGGACGACGCCCGCCGCCATGCCCTGGCGCATGCGCTGCTCGGCGCGACCGAGAATGGCGACAAAGTCCGCCATCCGCGTGAGGCCGTTCTCATAATCCTGCACGGTTTGGAACGGAGCGGCGGCGCCGCCTCCGCTCAATTGCGCGAAGCTCGTGTGAATGCCTGAGAAGTGCGAAAGTGGTCTGACGGATGCCAGGGCGAGGAGGTCCGGCTGAAGCCCGCGCAGCGTCGTCTGCCGGTCCCACTTGAACACGTCGTACGAGATCTGTTCGGAAGCCGTGAGCGCTCGCCGGTCGATCCGCGCAAGCGCCGCAAGCTCCCGCTCGGCGGAGCGTCGCTCCTCGGCATGATGTTCATCCGAAAAGAGCGCCGGCAGCCGGCCGGCAAAGCGAAGGTCGCCGCGCGACATTGCCTCCAGCGGATTGCGCCGGAGGCTCGCCTCGTCGCTTGCTGCGAACAGAGAGGAAAGCGCCGCCGACGGCTTCTGCGCCTCCGTCGCCGCAGGCGCGAAGGTGGCCGCCGCGCCAGCCAGAAGAAATGCGAAGCGCATCATGCCTGCTTCGCCGCGATCCAGCGATCGATCTTCGCCTCAAGGATCGTCAGCGGAAGCGCGCCCGTGCCGAGCACCTGCTCATGGAACCCGCGTATGTCGAGCTTCGACCCAAGCGCCTTTTCGGCCCGCGCACGCAGCTCCAGGATCTTCAATTGCCCGATCTTGTAGGCGAGCGCCTGGCCCGGAATGGCGATGTAGCGCTCCACCTCGGCGGTCGCGTCGGTGCGGCCCATCGCGCTGTTGTCGAGCATGTATTTGATGGCTTGGTCGCGGGTCCAGCCCTTGGAGTGGAGACCGGTATCGACGACCAGCCGCATCGCTCGGAGCATCTCGTCGTCGAGGCCGCCATAGCGCCGGTAAGGGTCGGTCTGCATTCCGAGCTCGTCCCACAAGGTCTCGGCGTAGAGCGCCCAGCCCTCGACGAAGGCGGTGTTGCCGCCGAAGCGCATGAAGTTCGGGAGCGCCTCATTCTCCTGCGCCAGGCTGATCTGGAAATGGTGCCCCGGCGCCCCTTCGTGGAGGTAGAGCGTCTCGATGCCCGGCGTCGTGCGGGAGGGAAGGTCGTAAGTGTTGAAATAGAAGATTCCGGGGCGCGAGCCGTCAGGCGTACCGGACTGGTAGGAGCCGCCGGCATCGGTCTTCTCGCGATAGGCCGGCACCGGCCGGATCTCGAGCTTCGATTTCGGCAGCGTCGAGAAGAGCTCGCCAATCCGCGCATCGACCGTTCGGCCGATCTCGTAATAACGCTCCGCCAGCCATTCCTTCGACTTCGGCTTGAACTTGGGATCGGTCCGGATGTGCTCGAAGAATTGGGCGAGGTTCCCCTTGAAGCCGACGCGCTGCCTGATCGAGTCCATTTCGCTTCGAATGCGAGCGACTTCGCTAAGCCCGAGGCTGTGAACATAGTCGGCTTCGAGCGGCAGCGTCGTATTCTCCTCGATGAGGAAGCGGTAAAGCTCGGGGCCGCCTTTCATGTGGACGAGCCCGACGCCCTCGCGTGCAGCAGGGAGATACTCGTTCTTGAGGAAGTCGCGGAGGCGCACCAGCGCCGGGCGGATCTCGTCCCGGATCACGGCCCCGAGGGCGGTGCGGAGGCGCGCTTGGTCCGCGGCTGGGACCGCGTCGGGGAATTTCTTCACCGGGCCGTAGAAGGTCGAGCCCTCCACTCCTTGCGCGATCTGGAGGTCGAGCTGATCGATCATATTCCGGACGACGAGCTTCGGGTGGACGACTCCCGACGCCCGCCCCTGCCGGAACCGCTCAATCGCTCGGTCGAGATAGCCTGGATACTGGCGATGCCGCTTCAGGTTGTTCTCATAGTCCGCGACGGTCTTGAACGGCGCCGCCCCCTGCCCTGACGCGATATCGGGATAGAAGGTGTGGAAGCCGAAGAAATGGTCGATCGGCCGGACCGCCGTCAGCGCGAGCATCTGCGGAGTCAGCGTCCGGAGCTGCATCTGAGCCCGTCGGCGGAAGACGTCGTAGGCGAGCCGGTCGGTCTCGGACAGAGAAGCGCGGTCGATCGCCTCCAGCGCCCGAAGGTCCCGCGACACCGCCTCCCGCTCGCCCGCGTAATAAGCGTCACTGATCCCGTCCCCCAGCCGGTCCGCATAGCGAGAATCGCCCCGGACGAGCGCGTTCAGCGGGTTGCGCCGGAGATTGTCCTCGTCGCTTTCCTTGAACAGCGCCTGGAGCCGCTCCGACGCCGACATCGCGGCGGCAGGGGGCGGTGCGGGAGGATCGTTCGCGGGCGGGAGCGCCGGCTGCGGCTCGGCGGATGTGGCCGCGCAGGCGGCGAGGAGCATAGAAGCGGCGCCGGCTAGCAGGATCGATTTCATCATGGTCTTCCGCATGAAGTGTGTATTGCCGCTCTAAGACGGCGCGCAGCGGCGAACAAGGCCCACCGGAGGCAATTCGCTTTATCGAGCCGATCGTGCTAGAGCCCCCTCATCACGCGGCATTTTCCGGCGACCGCGTGCCTGGAGAGACCGACGCGCTCCCGCTTTATGTAAGGGAGCCGCGTTCGTGGACTTCAACTATCTCTATTACTGCCAGCAGGTCGAGCGGATGCGCGCCGATGCTGCGCTCTGCGCTGCGAGCCGCCGTGCGCATCGTGCGCTGGCGTCCCTATTTGGCTCGCTTATCGAGCGCCGGAAGGCAGAGCGGAACCCGGAGGCGCGCTGATCGTCGATACCGCCGTCCGGCTTGCCATGCGGCCGGCAAGACATTCTCCAGTTCAGGACCTGCTTCCCCATGGAAACCCGTATTCTCATTGCGTACCTCCTCATCGGCCTCATCTTTCTCGGCCTCAGCGGCGCCTTGCTCTATGCGACGCGAGACATGCGCGCCGTTCGGCGCGCCCAGAAGCAATCGGCCCGCGCGCGGCGGGAAACACGCGCGCGCGCGCTCGCTGAGCAGAAAGGCTGAAACGTCCCCGCCTCTTACAATTTCGGCCGGAGCTGCTATATGGAGGTTGCTACAGTCGCAAACTGAACGGTCTCTGGGCGCTTTGCGGCTCCTCTTTCCTTCTCTTGGCTTCTCCTAGCGCCGGAGGACCGACAGGCGGTCCGCCACAACGAAGGAAATCACTATGCCGATCGGCACCGTAAAGTTTTTCAACGCCGACAAGGGCTATGGCTTCATCTCGCCGGAGGGCGGCGGAAATGACGCCTTCGTCCACATCACTGCCGTCGAGCGCGCAGGAATGCGCACGCTCGATCGCGACCAGCGCGTGAGCTACGAGCTCGAAGAGGACCGTCGCGGCAAGACCAGCGCCGTCAATCTCCAGAGCGCCTAACATCGAAGAGGGGCGGAGCCGGAAGGCTCCGCCCCTTTTTTCTTCAGCCAAGCGGAAAGGACGCCATGTCAGCACAGCACGAATTCTACCTCGCCCGCGCCGCCGAAGCCCGCGCGGATGCCGATGCGGCGACGCTCGACAATGTCCGCGACCGCTGCCTTCGCTCCGAAGCGGCCTGGTCGCAAATGGCCGCCCGCGCCGAGCGCGGCGAGAAGATGCGCGAGAAGTTGATCGCCGAGAAAGCCGCCGCCGCCACCGAGGCCACCGCTTTGCTCCATTCAGAGGCTTTCGCCTCCTCACAATAAGCCCTCAACCATCTTGCTGAGCCCGCCTAGTCGGCGGTCGGCATGGGCCACATTTCGATGCGCCGTTGTTGCTTCGCGTCCGGCAGGCCGACGCGCGCGCCATCTAGCCCCAGGGCCGCTCGCGGTACCATTTGGTGATGATATATTTCGTCCCCGCCTCCACCGGCGATCCCTCGTGGAGGCTCATCTCGTTCGGCTCCCCATGAGCATCGAGGTTGTTCCAGGCGAGAAGATTGCCTGCCTTGGGCGCGATCTTGACCTTGGCCTTCGGAAAATTGGTGTGCCCGCCGGCCTCCGGTTCGTTTAAAAAGATCATCACCGTCCAGGTCCGCTGCCCCCCGACCTTCTCCTGCTCGGGCCAGTAGGGCTCGGACGTGTAGAAGAAATCGTGGTGCGGCTTGAACTGCTGGCCGGGCGCATAACGCTGGCCCTGGATCGTCTCGCCATGCGCGGGCTCGATGCCCATAAGGGTCGAGATCCGCGCCTCCACCCGCTTCGTCAGCGGATCGGCCGGGTTGAGGTTGCACGTCTCGCTGGTGCGGAATTTGGGATCGGGATCGTCGGCAAGGATCTTCGAAGGCGCGCGGTCGGCATCGACCCGCCGCATCAGCGCCGCGCAATCCTCGGGCGGAACGAAGCCGCGGGCGACGAACAGGTCGAGGCCCGGCGCCGGCACCTTGATGATCCCCGGCGTCGCCAGCAGCCGCGCCCGAACGAAGGCGCCGACCTGCATGCGGTACACGGACGCCACCGACGGCCTCAGTTGATCGTGCGGCCGCGGACCATCACGAAATCCACTTTTTCCAGAACGCGGATATTCTGGAGCGGATCGCCGGTCACCGCGATGAGGTCTGCCGAAAAGCCGGGCGCAATTCGGCCGACTTCGTTCTCCAGGCCGAGCAGGCGCGCGGCGCCGGTGGTGGCGGACGCGATCGCCTCCCTCGGCGTCATCCCCACGGTCTCGACGAGCTGGCGGAACTCCTCGGCGTTGCGGCCATGCTCGTAGACGGCGCTGTCGGTGCCGAACACGATTGCAACGCCCGCGGCACGGGCGGCGCGCGCGGCCTTGCCGACCTCGTTCAGCGTCATCCGGACCTTGTCGGCCACCTGCGGCGTGAAGACGTTCTTGGCGAGGCCTTCCCGAATGCCCGTATAGGCCATCAGCGTCGGCACGAAGACTGTGCCGGACGCCTTCATCGCCCGGATCGCGGCCGCGTCGGCGAAGGTGCCGTGCTCGATAGAGTCCACCCCGGCGCGCGCCGCCGCTTCGACCCCGCGCGCGCTATGGGCATGCGCCGCTACTTTCAGGCCGAGGCTGTGTGCGGTGTCGACGATCGCCTTCATCTCGGCGTCGGTGAAATGCTGGCCGAGGCCGCGCGCCTGCTGGGAAAGGACGCCGCCGGTGGCGGTAATCTTGATGAGGTCGGCGCCAAGCCGCGAGGCCTCGCGGACCCGGGCAGCGCATTGCTCTGCCCCAGTGCAGGTATTGCTGCCCTGAAGCGCCTGAAGGACCTCCGGGCGGAAGCCGGTCACGTCGCCATGGCCGCCGATGATTGAGATTGCGGGGCCGGAGGAGAGGATTCGCGGACCGTTGATCAGCCCCTCGCTGCTTCCGCGCCGGAGGGCGTAGCCGGCTTGCGAAGGCGAGCCGACGTCACGAACGGTGGTGAAACCCGCCTTGGCAGTGAGCCGCGCATTCTTGACCCCGACGATCACCGAATATTCGTCGGTGTCTACCGCCTGCTGCCAGAAGGCCTCGCCGGGCTCGCCGGCAAGGTGGACGTGGGCGTCGATGAGGCCCGGAAGAACCGTCTTGCCGGACAGGTCGACGAGGCGCGCACCGGCGGGCACGGGCGCGAGGCCGGCGACGACGCTCTGGATCTTGCCGTCGAAGACGGTGATGGTGGCCGGGCCGCTCGGGCGCTGGGATGCGTCGGCGATCAGCCGGCCGGCGTGAACCACCACCGTCTCGGCAGCCACGGGAGCGGCGGCGGCCAGCGGGGCAAGAAGGAAAAGGAAGCGGCGGAGCATCGGAACCTCGTGGGTCGGCGGAGATGCGCCTGACTGCTCCAGATGCTCGGGCATTTACAAGCAAAAAGCCCGGAGCGTTTCCGCCCCGGGCCGATTGTTCTGCCTCTCTAAGCTCCCCGGTGGGGAATCACCCGCTACCAGAAGAAGTTGTAGATCACGTCCACGACCTCGCCGGTGAAGACGTCGACCAGCAGCACGTCGTCGTAATAGCGGACCCAGCGCGTGCCCGGGTAGGGCTGCGGCAGGCGATACTGCCAGGGATCAACGATCCAGTAGCGGCTCGAATAGAAGCCCGGATCCATCCGGTAGCCGATGCCGAAGCGGCTGTAGCTGTAGCCGCGGTAGGGCGCATAGTAGCTCCCCAGGCTAAAGATGCTGCGGTTCTGATAGCGGTAGCGTTGCCAGTCGTAGAGCCGGTTGCTCCGCCAGCCGGTGTCCCACTGCCGGTGGTAGCGGTTGTGCTCCCGGTTCGCCTCGCGGTGGAAGGTGCGATGCTCCCGCCGCGTCGGATTGCTCCGGTGAAGGTCGCGATGCTCCTGATTAAGGTCCCGGTGGACTTCGCGATGGGTGCCGCGATGGACCTGCCTGTGATCGCGCTCGACCTCTCGGTGAAACCGGCGATGCTCGCGCCGGGTCGGGTTGCTGCGGTGGAGCTGCCGGTGCTCCTGGCGGTACTCGCGGTGAACCTGGCGATGCTCGTTGCCGCCGCGATGGCCGGTGCCGGCGTGCTGCGTCGAAGCGTCGCCGTGATGATCCACCCCGATCGACTGATCGTAGCGCCGCTGATTGCGCTCGCCGAGGCGGCGGTAGCGCTCGGTCATCACGTCGCCGCCGCCCGCACCGGCCTCATGATGGGTCTCGACCCGCTGACGCTCGACATGCATCGGCGCCTCCATCGCCGGACGCTCCGCCGCGCGCGACTGCTGCCGCTCCTGACGCTGCTCGGTTCGCTCCATCCGCCGCTCTTGCCGCGCCTGGTTGCGCTCGCCGATCCGCTGGTAGCGCTCGGTGAGCTGCTCTTCCGCTTCCTGCGCGGCCGCCGGCGCAGCGAAGCCGGCCCCGCCAACCGTGACAGTCGCCAACAGAATTCCAATCAATGCCTTACGCATCGTCTGCTCCTGAAAATCCGGGCGGCTTGCGTGCCGCCTGTTCTGCAGGATGTGCTTGATTCGCCATGAGCGGTCGATGAACCGCTGCGAAAGCGAAACGAAAGGTTTAATCTTTCGGCTGCACGTCCCGAAGCGACGGCACCGCTCGGGCAGCGTCGGCCGGGTCGATGCCCGGCGGAGGCGCGGCGGAGATTTGCTCCTGCCCCGCCTTCACTCGCGCCGCCCGCCGTATCGCCTCCCGGATACGTGGATAGGTGCCGCAGCGGCAGATGTTGGTCATCGCCCGGTCGATGTCGGTGTCGGTCGGCGCCGGGTTTTTGTCGAGGAGCGCGGCGGCCGCCATGATCATGCCGGACTGGCAATAGCCGCATTGCGGCACCGATTCCGCGACCCACGCCTGCTGCACCGGGTGGGAGCGATCGCGCGACAGGGCTTCGATCGTGGTGACGAAGCTCCCCTCCAGGTCCCGTATCGCCACCATGCATGAGCGCACCGCGCGTCCGTCGATGCTGACGGTACACGCGCCGCACACCCCGCTCCCGCAGCCATATTTGGTGCCGGTGAGGTTGGAGGCGTCACGCAGTGCCCAGAGCAAAGGCGTCTCCGGATCCATGCGATATTGGACGGCCTGGCCGTTCACGGTGAACTTGGTCATTGCAGCCTTCTAGAGCGGGGTTCGCCGTGGTGGGAAGAGGCGAGGCGACTCCCTTTCCTCTTGAACGCTCAGCCGACCGCTGGTATCGGCCTCTCGCAACGGCGCGGGAACTGTCTCGCGACGAACCAATTTTTATGGTATTGCAGCCGCTTCAGACACGCCGTTTCGGCTGCCGGGCAAAGTTCGATTTGGAGAGTGACGAGAGTTTATGCAGATCATCGTTCGCGACAACAATGTCGACCAGGCGCTGCGAGCGCTCAAGAAGAAGCTCCAGCGTGAAGGCGTCTACCGCGAAATGAAGCTGCGCCGTCATTACGAAAAGCCGTCGGAAAAGCGTGCCCGCGAGCGTGCCGCCGCTGTCCGCCGCGCGCGCAAGCTCGAGCGCAAGCGCATGGAGCGGGACGGGGGCGCCGTCCGCTAAGCGATCGCTTCGGCGCTTGCTTCATCAGGTGACGGCGGCGTAAATCGCCGCCGTTTCCGTTTCTACTCCCCTGCCCTGCGAGGTCGCCAATGTCCGTCACCGCTGTTCCGCTCCGCCCGATCGCGAAGGGCAGTGTGACGAAGCTCTGGATCGGCCTTGCGGCGCTCAGCCTTGGCGCGGTCGGTCTCGCCTGGGCGGGAACGTCCGGCCAGCAGATGACGACCACCGCCTCCGGCTTGAAGCTCCAGGCAATCGAGGAAGGCACCGGCCCATCGCCGACGACGACCGACATCGTCCTCGTCCACTATACCGGCCGGCTCGAGGACGGGACCGTGTTCGACACCAGCCAGGGCAAGCAGCCGGTCCCCTTTCCAGTCACCGGGGTCATTCCCGGCTTCACCGAAGGGCTCCAGATGATGAAGAAGGGCGGCACCTACCGCCTGCGAATCCCGCCGGACCTCGCTTACGGCCCGCAGGGGGCCGGCGGCGTCATCCCGCCCAATGCGACGCTGGAGTTCGACATCCAGTTGCTCGACATCGCGCCGCAGTCCGCGCTCCAGGGTATGATGGGCCCGCCCCAAGGCGGCGGCGGGCGCTAAGCCGGCGGAGCAATCAGGGCTCCGGCTGCTCGGGCCCCTCTTCCTCCACCGATTTGCGCTCCAGTGCGGTCTTGATCATCGCCACGATCGGGTCGGCAAGCGCAAGGCCCATCAGCCCGAACAAGGCGCCGAACAGGAGCTGCGCTCCCAGCACCAGAGCGGGCGCGAGGTCCACCGTCTTGCGCGCCACGTACGGCACGATGATGTAGCCGTCGACCACCTGCACGATCACGTAGACGCCGATCGCCCACAGCCCCGCGTCCGTGCTCACGCTGAAGCCGGCAAGGATGATCAGGACGCCCGAGACGATGGCGCCGATATTGGGAATGAAGGCGAGAAGGCCGGTCAGAAGCCCGAGCAGCGCCGCCATCGGCACTCCGCCGATCGCGAGCAGCAGCCAGGTGCCGAACCCCTCCACTGCCATGCCCAGCAGGCGGCCGGCCATCAGCCGGCGGAGCGTGAAGCCCATGTGGCTCCCGGTCCGGTAGAATGTGGCGCGGCTGCGGAGCGGAAGCATCCAGGCGATTCCGCGCTCGTAGAGCCGGGGCTCGATCGAGATGAAGATGCCGATGACCAGGATCATGACCATGCTGGTGACGGCGCCAAGCGCGCTGGAGACGGCCGACCCGAGGCGCCCGAGGCTGCCCATCAGCTGCCCGCCCAACTGGTCTACCTTGACGCCGCCCTGGAGCAGCCCGAGCGAATTACCCCAGGAGAGAAGCCGGTTTGCCTGCGCGGTGACGACCTCGCGCAGCGTCTCCGCCTGAGCGGCAATCGTCTGTCCCGCGAAGACGAAGGTCCAGACGAGGAAGCCCACGGTGGCAAGGGTGACGATGAGCAGGCGCCAGCCGCGGCCGATCTTCAGCACCCGGCCGAGAAGCCGAGTCCCCCCGTCGAGCATCGAGGCGAGCACGACCCCGGCGAAGATGAGAAGCAGCGGCTGAGCGAGGAAGACAACCGCGAGGATCGCGAGACCGAGTCCGTACCAGACCCCCGCCCGCTTCAGCTCCTGACGGATCAGCGGGTCGCGAAGCTCGGTCGGGCCGCGCTCCTCGATGTGCGGCCCGTCCGTCATTGCCCAGCCGTCCGCCGCGGGTGGAGGGAGCCGCCGGCGCGGCCGCCGCGAAGCGCCGAGAACCAGCTTACGGGATTGAAATATTGCGAGCTGCCGTCGAGCGAGAAGGTGATGAACTCGGCCCGCCCCCCGATATTCTCGAACGGCACCGCGCCGCCCAGCCCTTGCGCCTCGAGCGGCACCCGGCTGTCCGCCGACTTGTCGCGGTTGTCGCCCATCAGGAAGACATGATCTTCGGG
>Ga0216301_1000030_pt1 | contig 33244 bp, 32 predicted proteins | sample 4hB_Boncat_minus_FD_156203 | JGI IMG/M metagenome (GOLD analysis project Ga0216301, IMG submission 156203) | Terrestrial sediment cell enrichment communities for BONCAT metagenomics from Utah, United States - 4hB_Boncat_minus | ecosystem: Environmental > Terrestrial > Deep subsurface > Rock...
GGCGGAGGAGGCGGAGCCGAGGGGGCGTTGCGGCGCTGGGGCGTTGAGGCGTTGGGAACTCTTCAGTTCGCCCTGCCCCATCAGTCGCCCCAGAACGCCCTGCATAGCCCTGAGGCTCGGGCTTTCTCAATGCCCCAACGCCTCAACGCCGCAACGCCTAGTCGTTCTCTTCCCGCCGATACCGAACAAAGATCTCGTTGCCAATGAGGTGCTGCTCCACGACGCTGTACTGCTGGATGCACTGCCGCGGCAGCGCTTCTCCATCTGCGTACGTAGGCACGTCCCTTCCAAGCTTCACCTTGGGCGCAATCGTGATGAAGAGTTCGTCCACGAGGTCCGCCCGGAGGAGCTGGGCGTTTAGCTCGCTGCCTCCCATCACGAGCAGTTTTTGGACCCCCATGCTGCGCAGCCGGTTGAGGAGGATCCCAAAATCGAGGTGCTGCCCCCCCGCCCGGATCAGGCGCTTACCGTGGGCCGCCACGTTAGCGGACCCCGTCGTCGCGATGTACGCCTCGCCTTCGCTCAGGAAAGCCGACTCGAACGGGACGTGGCCCGAGCGGGTCACGACGATGCGCTTCGGCGCTTGCGGGTTCCACTTGCGAGACGTGGCCCTCAGCGTCTCGGCCCCGACCAATACCGCGTCCGCCGCGGCTTCGATCCGCTTCATGAGCCGGTGGTCGACCTTCGACCCGAGATCGCTGACGTTCTCGTTCCGTCCGCCGCTCAGGATCTTGCCGTCGATGGTCGTCACCATGTTGACGAACACGTACGGCCGGTCCTTGGGGGCGGTGGGAAATTCCAGGTTGGAGTAAGCGTCGATGCCGCCGTGCTCTTCCTGGGCCTTCTTCACCGCCTCGCGTAGAACGGTGTAAGGCTGTTCGGCAAGGCGTTGGCCCCCGATAAAGAAGGTGGGGACGTTGTAAACGCCTTTCGAGTACGCCTCGTCGTCGAATTCGACGATGTTCTTCTTGAACTTCTTCTGGACGACCGCCGCCTCGAGGGCCGCGAGGTCCTTGACCAAGCCGCCCGCCAGGTCCTTGATGACCTGAAGGTCGTTGATCACTCGGCCCTCTTCCCAGAAGGCCCGGTAAAGACGCTCGATCAGCTCCTCTTCGACCCCTTCGGTCTTCGCGTACTCCACCGCCTGATGGGCGTTGTATGTCCGCATCTTTTTCGGGCGCTCGACCGGGGGCAGCGATATCGCTTCGGCCGCGAGCAGGAAGTCTAGGCGGCTCGGGGTCGCTGGCTTGTTCGCCGGCTGAGGAGCGGGAGTGGGGTAGTCGGGCCAGTAGAGATCGGCCGGGTACAACTCGTAACCTCGCCAATCGATGCGCGCGCCGAACTCCTGCTGGAGCCGCTTGGCTTGGAACAAGCCAACCCAGCACCAGGGGCAAATGAAGTCGTGGGCGACAGGTATCGTGAGCGCCATGATCCGATTGTGGCCCAGCTTGGGGGTGGGCTGCCTTCTCCTCATCGGAAGTTTCGGTTGCACCGGCCAGAACGTTGAGGGAGCGTGGCGCGGCGCGTTCCCCCTCGAAGATGCGAAGGACTGCCGCATCCGCCTGACCTTCGACCGGCGCTTCGACCTAGCCTGCCGAACTGATTCCGGCTGGCTCGCCGCCGGGCGCTACTCAAGAGAGGGCGACGGCCTCGTGTTCCACTTCGAGAGCTTGGCCCGGAGGGGGGAGGCGATCCGGGACCTCCCCCTGCCCATCCGCATGAGAATGGAGGGAAAGGGCAACACGATCTGCCTTACCCAGGCCCCGGGGCTTCCCGAGGAGTGCTGGACCCGAATCATGCACTGACGGTTCCAGTCAGCGACGAAACCTTGAGAGCAGAGTTTCAAGCAGCCCCTTAACCCTCTCCTCACCGTCCTGGCGTTCAAGCTGACTAAGCACCGACATGTGGATCATCGCTCCTCGCAAGTCGATGCCTACTTCGTCGAGCGCTCTAACTGCCGGACTGCGTCCATCGCGGAGGATTCCCACCAGCAAATGCATCGTCCCAAGTCGAGCATCCCCGCTCTGACGAACACTCTCAAAGGCCTCGTTGAACGCCTTCTTCCCCCGGTCGCTCAACTCCATTTCTAGTGGATCAGGGCGAATTCCTGAGACCACCGCTGGCCAAAGGGAACGAAGACGCTCACGGTCGAAGCCGCGCTCGTCGAGCCAGCCTTGCGCCGTCCCGGACGCTTGGGCAAGCCCGTACAGCAAGTGTTCGGGATCGACCAGACGCCCCGCCCGTCCCTGGGCCTCTAGTTGAGCGAAGTACACCGCCTGCCGGGTCGGTGACGTCAGCCGGTCCCACACAAAAAGCTTCCTTTACACCGCTAAGCTGACCGGCTGCCCCGCCTCAAGGCTCCGATACCCGGCCAAGGCGACCCGCGCCGCCTGAACCCCATCGAAGCCCGTCACGACCGGCTCGCGGCCTTCGAGGCACGCCCGCACGAACTCGTCCACCATGCCCGCGTCCATGTTGGAGCCGAACGGCACCACGGAGTGCGTCACCGGTCCCTCGTGGTAGTGGTGGACTTCCTGCCCGAACATGTCGAGCTCGATGACACCCGTGTCCCCGACCACGTTCATCGTGACGTCGCCCCACGTCCGGTAGGTCTTCGGTCGCGACCACGAGGAGTCAAGAGAGGCGAACACTCCGTCAGGGAACTCCAGCGTGAGCATCGCCGTGTCTTCCCATTCCTGCTCGTACATGTTCGAACCCACCTGAGCCTGGACCCGGACAACCTCCTCGCCCAAGAGGTCCCGCAGCAAGTCGGTCACGTGCACCACGTGGTCGATCATCGCGCCGCCGCCCGACTTCTCCTTCTCAACGAACCAGCCGAACGGGCAGGTCCCCCGGTTGGTGCTGCAGATGGCCCGGATCTTGCCGATGTCTCCCGCCAGGACTCGCTCCTTGAGCCGCTGGTACGCGGGAGAGAATCGGCAGGGAAAGGCGGTCATCAGCCGGACCCCGGACTCCGACACCGCCCGCTCGATCCGAGCGAAGTCCTCCTCGGTGGTGGCGAGGGGCTTTTCGCAAAGCACGTGCTTGCCCGCCCGAGCCGCCGCCTCGACCATCTCCGCGTGCCGCGTGTTCTCGCTCACGATAACCACCGCGTCCACGGCCGCTAGCAGGTCCTCCAAGAAGCCTACGAACGGGATGCCGCTCTTCTGCGCGAACGGCTCGGCCCGCTCGATCTCGTCGTCCCAAACCCCCACGATCTCCGCGTCGGGATGAGCCCGCAGGCAAGCGACGTAGCTCCACACGTGCAGGTGGGCAGTGGACAGGATTCCGACGCGCAGCGGCATGTTCACAAGATACTTCCGAAAGCGCCTCTAGATCTTCGGCCGGGTGAACTTCAGCGCGGTGTGGGTTTCGGAGAAGCGGCAAACCTTCACGTCCACCAACCCTGCCCCCCGGGCCGCCACGAACACCCCGTTCTGCGAGGGATCCTTCTGACCCTTCGGGTACACGATCCACAGCATCCCCTTCGCGGCGAGCGCGGGCTTCAGGTTCCGAACCTCGCGGAGATCGGACCCTCGCCGCACGTTGAGCAGGATCACGTCGTAAGGCTCGGCTTGGGCAATGGACTTAGCGTGGGCAAACTCGCCCAAGAAACCGGTGTCGCTGAACCCCAGTGCTGCCACGGAGTGGGTGGGCTTGATCCCGAGCTTGCTCAAAAGACTCGGCGGGTTGAGGATGTACTTTGCCCACGCCGGTGCCTGAGAGCCCAGTTCTAGCTCAAGGGGTCCGTCCGGAGTCAGGAGCCGGAGCCGACCCTCGACCGATTCGACCGACGACAGGTCGGTCAGCGGCAAAGCGAGGCGGAATGGACCCCGGAACTGGAGGCCGTCCGACTCCAGGTGCGCCTTTCCCTCGCCCTCCTGACCCTGCCACCGCCCGACGCACTTCGCTTCCTTGCCCACGGGTCCTAATCTATCACTGCCGGAGGAACCGCTTCAATGCGCCGCCCCTCCCCTTCGAAAGCAATCTGGACTCGCCAGCACCGCTCCGGATCGACCAGCCCGAGGGCGCGGTCGGGCCACTCGATCAGGCACACGTGGGTGTCCAAGTAGTCCTCAAGGCCGATCCCCTCAAAGCTCGGCACGCGGTAGAGGTCGGCGTGCATCACCGGCGGTTGGGTTCCAAAGGTTTGGACCAGGTTAAACGTCGGTGAACGAACCGCCCCTTCGTGGCCGAGCGAGTGCAGGAGCCCGCGCACCAGGGTCGTCTTGCCCGCCCCCAGTTCTCCGTCCAGAAGCACGACATCCCCCGGGCCCACCTGTTGCGCCAGCCACGCCCCCGCCTCCGCCGTTTCTTCTGGTGAGGCCGTTCGAAAGGTCACGGCCAGAGCTTACTGGCCCGTCGCTTGTGGATGTCGGCGTTATGTCCCGCACCCCATGGGTCACACTGTAGGATCGGGCGAGATCGAGAAGACAAACATGAACAACCGAGGATTTATCGCACTTCAGAACCCCCAGGGTCTGATGCTCATCATGTTCGGCTTCATCTTTGTTGCCGCCTTCATCATCGCCGGGGCCATCTTCTCCCGCGCCATCGAGAAAGAGAACCGCCTCAAGCGCGAGGCGGCCAAGCAAGAGCGCATGGAGAAGGAATGACTGCCCGGTCTGCCGCTATTGGCTCCCTGCGTCTCCTAGCAAAAACCGCTGGATGAACGCGACGGTCGCGTAGAACTGGAAGTCGGCGTTGTTCTTCTTGGCAAAACCGTGCCCCTCGTCCTTAGCGGCCAAAAACCAGACGTTGGGATTGATCGCCTTGATCTTCTCAACGAACTGGGTCGCCTCCGAGTACGGAACCCGCGGATCGTTGACCCCTTGCACCACGAAGGTGGGCCTGGTGATCTTGGACGCGTTGTTCAGCGGCGCGATGCGGAGTAGGAACTCCCGCATCTTCGGGTCTCGCTCGTCTCCGTACTCGACTCGACGCAGGTCGCGCCGGTACGCCGACGTGTTCTCGAGGAAGGTGACGAGGTTGCTCATCCCGACCACGGGAAGTGCGGCGGCGATCCGATCTGGGTAAAGGTAGCTGACGGCGAAAGTCATGTGGCCGCCGTAGGAGCCTCCCGTGACCATGACCTTGCTTGCGTCCAAGCCCGGCTGAGCGCCGATCCAGTCGAGCAGCGCCCCAATGTCCTTGTAGCTGTCCTCACGCTGGAACCCGTTGTCGAGCTTCAGGAAGGTCTTGCCGTAGCCGCTCGAACCTCGGACGTTCGGGAAAAGGACCGCCACCCCAAGCTCGTTGATGTAGTAGTTCGTGCGGCCGAGAAACCCGGGGCGGTACTGCGACTCAGGACCCCCGTGGATATTGATGATCACTGGGACCTTGCCCGCTTTTCGAGGGCGGTACAGGAAGCCGCTGATCTCCCGTCCGTCGAAGCTCTTCCAGCGCACCAGCTCCGGTGCCACGAACTTCTCCGTGTTGAGGCCGCCCGTCTCGGACTCGGTCCACCGCGTGAGCCTTTGGGTTCGTGGATTGATGCTGTAAACGTCCGAGCTGCTCTGGGCACTACTCAGCGAGAACCCGATCTCCCGTCCGTCCGGGCTCCACTTAAGCCCGCTCATGACTCCCGTGGGAATGCCCCGCATCAGGCGTGGCTTCCCGTTCGAGCTGGCGACGTAGAGCAGGCTGGCACCCTCAACGTTCTGGACGTAGGCGATTTCCCCTTGCGGAGAAACGTCGAAGGCCTCGACGTCCCAGAACTCATCGGAGATGACCCGGTCAGCCCCCGTGCTCAGGTTCCTGGCGTGCAGACGCTGGAACTCACCGCCACGGTCGGTTGTGTAGTAAAGCGGGCCGGTGACCGGGTCAGGCCCGAACTCGGCCCCACCGTAGGACACGGGCTCATCGCCGTTCTTTCCGGCGATCTCCTTGATCTCGCCGGACTTCACGTTCAGGAGGTGCAGCGAACTCTCATTGATGCTCTTGTACTCGAGGACCACCGCCGTCTTTCCATCCTTGGCGACGTCCATGGGATACCATCCGCCCCCTTTCCTCTCCAGCACCATGTGGTCGCTCGAGGGATGCCGTGGGTCGACGATGTAGAAGTCGTTGTCCTGTCCAGTGCGGCGGCTACTCACGTAGAGGATGAAATTGCCGTCCGGGGACCAAACCGGGTCCTCGTTCTTGCTCTTGCCGTCTGTCAGGAGCGTGCTTTCCCCGTTCGCCACGTCGTACCGGTAGATCTGGAAGTTCTCGTTCCCGCCGACGTCCCGGGTGAACACGAACGACTTTGGATCGCGAGGGTTGAACTGAGCGCTGCTTACCGCCTCGGGAAAGAAAGTGAGCTGCTTTCGCATGCCCAGCGGCATCGCCACTCGGTGCACCTGGGCGGTGTTACCGAAGCGGGTGGAAATCAGGACCTCCCGCCGCTGGGGATGCCAGTCTTGCAGCCCCGCTGCCCGGAACTCGGTGTACCGTCCGACCTGCTCCGCGATAGTTCGGGGGATGGGCGGAACGCCTTGGACGATAAGGTTGTCGGCGACGGGGACCACAGGCTCTTGGGGGGCACCCTGAGGCGCCTGCGTCGTGAGGGCGGCGAGCAGAAGAAGAGGGTTGCCCATACCCCAGTTATACGCGGAAAGATCCGGCGAGCTCACGCTGGGGCGGTTGTGGCGACAAAGCGTCTCTGAACCCAATTTTGTACCTGTTGTGTAGTGTTTTTGCGCCTGCCTGCGCAAAGGACGGAACGCAGCTTCATCTTCATGGGTCTAGGTTGATCAAGAAGCTGATCCCGCCAGGAGGGTTTGGACCAGAGGGACGGTCAATCTAAGACCGTGGTCGGAAACCTGGAGAGTTCGCGAGGGAACGACACTCTCCCGACTCAAAGCGGGATCGGCGACCAGCGCGGTGATCGTTGCCGCGCCGATGCATTCGCATAGGGAGAGTGAAAGTTGGGAAAGAGAATCCTCATTACCGGTGGGGCAGGCTTTTTGGGTTCGCACTTGGCGGACGAGCTGCTACGGAGAGGTCACCGGGTTCGTGCGTTGGACAACCTTTCGCCGCAGGTCCATGGGCTTGAGGCGAAGCGGCCGGAGTACCTGAACGACGACGTCGAGCTTCAAGTGGGCGATGTCCGGAACCCCGACGACGTGCGCAAGGCGCTCGCGGGAATTGATCAGGTCGTCCATTTTGCCGCCGCCGTCGGCGTCGGCCAGTCGATGTACGAGATCGCGGGCTATACCGAGATCAACAACATGGGCACGGCGGTGCTCATGGAGGCGCTGGTCGCTCAGCCGGTGGAGAAGTTGCTCGTCGCGAGCAGCATGAGCATCTATGGCGAGGGTCTCTACGAAGGCAAGAACGGCGTCCGCGAGGGCTACGACCGCCCGCTGGAGCAGCTGAAGGCGGCGGACTGGGAACTGCACGACGAGGATGGGTCGGTCCTCAAGCCGCTTCCCACTCCCGAGTCGAAGACCCCTTCGCTCGCCAGTGTGTACGCCCTGAGCAAGTTCGACCAAGAGCGGATGTGCCTCATGATCGGACGCGCCTATAACATCCCAACGGTCGCGATGCGGTTCTTCAACGCGTTCGGCACCCGCCAGGCGCTCTCGAACCCCTATACCGGCGTCCTCGCCATCTTCATGTCGCGCATCCTCAATGGCAAGTCTCCGCTCATCTTCGAAGACGGCCAGCAGCTGCGCGACTTCGTCAGCGTCTACGACGTGGCCCAAGCCTGCGCCCTTACACTAGACAACCCCGAGGCGAACGGCCAAGTGTTCAACGTCGGTAGCGGCCGCCAGTACACCGTCCAGGACGTGGCGCGGCTCTGCGCGAAGTCGCTGGGTAGGGAAGATCTGGAGCCCGAGGTTACGGGCAAGTACCGGGTAGGCGATAACCGCCACTGCTTCGCCGACATCTCGCTCGCCGAGCGAGCGCTCGGCTTCAAGCCGCAGTGCTACCTCGAGGATGGGATCGACGAGCTGTCGGAGTGGGTCGCCCAGCAGACGGCGGCCGATCACGTTGAGACGATGCAGAAGGAGCTCGCGGTTCGAGGGCTGGCCCTGTGAGCGAGACCCGAAACGGCGGTCCTCAACTTGGGATCCTCGAGTGGTTCCGACTCTGGGAAGAGGAGCGGGTCGAACGAGCGATCGCGGATATGCGCGCCCTTGGCGTGACCACCCTCCGCACCGGATTCTCGTGGGCCGACTGGATGACCCCGCAGGGGGACGCCTGGTACGCGTGGCTACTGCCCCGGTTGGCGAAGGAATTCGACGTCCTGCCTTGCTTCCTCTACACGCCCCCTTCGCTGGGGGTCGCGCCGAAGGCCTCGGCTCCGCCGAAGAACCCGCGCGACTACGCCGACTGGCTAGACGTGGTGGTTGAGCGGTACGGCAAGCACTTCGAGTACGTCGAGCTGTGGAACGAGCCGAACAACACCAGCGAGTGGGACTGGACCCTCGACTTCGAGTGGCACGCGTTCAGCGCGATGGTCGGCGGCGCGGCCCACTGGATGAAGCAGCGCGGCAAGAAGACGGTCCTTGGGGGCATGAGCCCTATCGATCCGAACTGGATCGAGCTGATGGCCGAGCGCCGCGTGCTGGACTACATTGACGTCATCGGCGTGCACGGTTTCCCCGGTGCCTGGACCGCCTCATGGCTGGGCTGGCACGAGGAAGTGCAGAAGGTGCGCCGCGTACTGGACGCCCGCAACTGGAACGGCGAAATCTGGATCACTGAGACGGGCCACTCGACCTGGCGCAACGACGCGTTCGGTCAGACGGAGGCCCTTCTGACTGCTCTAGAAGCGCCGGTGGAGCGGGTGTACTGGTACGGGCTCACCGACCTGCGCCCAGAGTTGTCGGCCAATGACGGCTTCCATGTGGACGAGCGGGACTACCACTTCGGCCTCATGACCCACGACGGACAGCCCAAAACGCTGTACCGCCTGTGGCAAAGCGGCGGGATGGAGCTGGTGCGCGAGATGAAGCGCCTGACGCCGCACGTGGCGAGCAACGAGCCGGTCACGCTGATCACCGGAGGCTCCGGGTTCGTTGGCGTAAACGTCGCGGACAAGGAGCTGGCGGACGGCAAGCGGGTGCGGCTCTTCGACAATCTGTCCCGTCCCGGCGTCGAGCACAACTTTAAGTGGCTCAAGGCCAAGTACGGCGACCAAGTGGAACTGCATGTGGGCGACGTCCGCGACAAGTGGTCGGTGCGCCAGGCGGTTCAGGGCGTCGAGCGGGCCTACCACTTCGCGGCCCAGGTCGCGGTGACTACGAGCGTCGACCGTCCAGTCAACGACTTCGACATCAACGCGGTCGGCACGATAAACCTGCTGGAGGAGCTTCGGGCCCTTCCGAGCCCGCCTGCGCTGCTTTTCACGTCCACCAACAAGGTGTACGGCGACTTAGAGGACGTTGCCCTGCGCCTGAAGGGGGACCGTTACGAGCCGCAGGACCTGCTGATCCGCAGCAGTGGCATCAGCGAAGACCGTCCCCTGGACTTCCACAGCCCCTACGGCTGTAGCAAGGGCACCGCGGACCAGTACGTGCTGGACTACGGGCGCACCTACGGGTTGCCCACGGTGGTGTTCCGCATGAGCTGCATCTACGGCCCGCACCAGTTTGGCAATGAGGACCAGGGTTGGGTGGCCCACTTCCTGATCCGAGCGCTGATGGACGAGCCGATCACCCTCTACGGGGACGGCAAGCAGGTGCGCGACGTGCTGTTCGTCGAGGATCTCGTGGCGGCGATGCAGCTTGCCCACGAGCAGATCTCCGTGACGAAGGGGCACGCGTTCAACATCGGCGGCGGACCTGAGAACACTACCAGCTTGTTGGAACTGCTGGATCTGATCGGGGATCTGACCGATGCACCCGTTCAACGCGGGTTTAGCGATTGGCGTGTGGGAGACCAGCGCTATTACGTGTCTGATACGACCCGGTTCAAGAAGCTCACGGGCTGGAATCCGCAGGTCAACGTTCGAACGGGCGTGGAGCGCCTGTCGCAGTGGCTCATCGAGGAGTCGCCGACAGTGCGGGCGCGACGCCAACTGGTTGCGAGGGAAGAGGAATATGTTAGAAACGTCACCGTCAGGTAGCGTCGCGATGGGGCGGCGCACCATGGCCGCCGCTCGCGTCGTCGAGCCGCAACGCATCGAGGTGGTGGACGCCGAAGTCCCCGATCCCGGACCTACCGAGGTTCGGGTCAAGATCGAAGGCTGCGGCGTCTGCGCGTCCAACCTGCCCCCGTTCGAGGGCCGCGAGTGGTTCAACTATCCGATGGACCCCGGCGGGCTCGGTCACGAGGGCTGGGGCGTTGTCGATGCCGTCGGCAGTGAGGTCAAGGGCTTCCGCGAAGGGGACCGGGTCGCCGCGCTCTCGCAGCACGCTTACGCTCAGTACGACGTGGTCGACCAGAACTCGGTCGTGGCCCTGCCCTCGACCCTCGAAGGTCTGCCGCTTCCGGGCGAGCCGCTCGGTTGCGCGGTGAACATCTTCAAGCGGAGTAACATCTGCGAAGGGGACACGGTGGCCATCGTGGGCATCGGCTTCCTCGGCGCGTTGCTCACCCAGATGGCGGTCGAAGCCGGAGCCCGGGTGATCGCGATCGCGCGGCGTCCGTACGCTCTGCGCGTCGCCGGCGAGATGGGAGCCCAAGAGTTGGTCGAGATGGACGACCACTGGCGGATCATCGAGCGGGTCAAGGATCTGACGGGCGGCAAGTTCGCCGACGTCGTGATCGAGGCCGTGGGGAAGGAGTGGCCGCTCAACCTTTCAGCGGAGCTGACGAAAGAGCGGGGACGGCTGGTCGTCGCGGGCTACCACCAGGACGGCATGCGGTCGGTGAACATGCAGCTCTGGAACTGGCGGGGCATGGACGTCATCAACGCCCACGAGCGGGAGCACCAGGTTTACATCGACGGTATCCGAGAGGCCGTCGAGCGGGTTGCGACGGGGCGGCTGGATCCGATGCCCCTCTTCACGCACCGCTATTCGCTTTCGGAACTCGGTGATGCGCTGCACGCCACGGGCTCGCGCCCGGACGGCTTCATGAAGGCGCTCATCGTGATGCATTAGGGGGAGAAGCAGTGAAGCGTTCTTACGATATCGAGCACGTTTTAATGACGGCCGACACCGTCGGCGGGGTCTGGACCTACGTGATGGAGCTGGCGAGGGGGCTGGCCCGTCACGGGGTCCGAACCACGGTAGCGACGATGGGGCCGCTGCCGAGCGACGGGCAGCGCCGCGAGGCGGAGTCGATCCCGGGACTGGCCCTCTACACGAGCGAGTACAAGCTCGAGTGGATGGAGAACCCCTGGGAAGAAGTGGACCGCGCTGGCGACTGGCTCCTAGGACTCGCAGAGCGGGTTCGCCCGGACGTCGTCCACCTGAACGGTTTCTGCCACGCGCAGTTGCCCTGGCCCGCGCCGGTGATGGTCGTGTGCCATAGCGACGTGCTTTCCTGGTGGCAAGCGGTCAAAGGCGAGGCGGCTCCGGCGGACGAGTGGCGCGAGTACGCGGAGCGGGTCGGTGCCGGGCTGCGAAGCGCCGGTCTGGTCGTCGCCCCCACGGCGGCGGCACTGGCGGAGGCCGAATACCACTACGGCCCATTCGAGGCCGCGCGGGTCATCCACAACGGACGCTCCACGACCGACCTCTATCCCGGGGCCAAGCGGAACCTGGTGTTCTCTGCTGGCCGCTTCTGGGACGACGCGAAGAACATCAAGGCTTTGGCCGCAGTAGCCCCTAACCTGAACTGGCCAACCTACATCGCGGGCGATCTCAGTGGTGGGACCGACCGGCCGCGTTCGCCCTCGCTGAACTTCCTCGGCCGACTCTGCGGGTCGGCTATTGGCGCCTGGTACTCCCGCGCCGCCATCTACGCGCTGCCGGCAAAGTACGAGCCCTTCGGCCTCTCCGCCCTCGAGGCGGCGCTTTCGGGGTGCGCGTTGGTACTCGGCGACATCCCGTCCCTGCGCGAGCTCTGGGATGGGGCGGCGGTGTTCGTCGATCCAGACGACCACAAGGGTCTGGCCGAGGCGATCAACGCTCTTTCCGCTGACAGCGAAGGCCGCGAACGCATGGGCAAGCTGGCTCTGGAGCGCGCCCAGGAGTACAACGCGAAGTCCAAGGCCTGCGGCTACCTTTTCGCCTACCAAGATCTAAAGCAGATCACTGCCCTCGATCTTCAATTGTTCGATCACCCGGGGGTGAGCTTGCTTTGACCGTCGTTATCTTCTGTCACTCGCTTGCGTCGTGCTGGAACCATGGCAACGCCCACTTCCTGCGCGGCGTGGTATCCGACCTGCTGGCCCGCGGCAACAAGGTGCGCGTTTACGAGCCCGCTGACGGCTGGAGCGCGGCGAACCTCGCCCAGGAAGGCGGACGGGCGGCGCTACGCGACTACAAGCGCGTGTACCCCGAGCTGACCTCGCAGATGTATCTCGCCGAGTCGTTCGATCTGGCGCGATCGCTGCGTGGTGCGGACTTGGTCCTCGTGCACGAGTGGAACGAGCCTGCACTGGTCGCCGCCATCGGCGAGCACCGGAAGAACGGCGGCAAGTACACCCTCCTGTTCCACGACACCCACCACCGATCGGTCACGGCGCCCCAAGAAATGAGCCGCTACGACCTGTCGGGCTACGACGGCGTCCTCGCGTTCGGGAACGTGATCCGGGACCTTTACCTGGAGAAGGGCTGGGCGAAGCAGGCGTGGACGTGGCACGAAGCCGCCGACCCGCGCGTGTTCAAGCCGAATCCGCGGATCGAGAAGGAAGCCGACCTCGTGTGGGTAGGCAACTGGGGCGACGAGGAGCGGACGGAGGAACTGCACGAGTTCCTCCTGGAACCGGTCAAGGAGCTTGGCCTGTCGGCCACAGTCTACGGCGTCCGTTATCCTGACCACGCCCGGAAGGCACTGGACAAGGCGGGCATCCGTTACGGTGGCTGGCTACCGAATTACGAAGCCCCGGACGTCTTCGCGAAGCACCGGGTGACGGTCCACGTGCCCCGGCGACCCTACGTGAAAAACCTGCCGGGCATCCCCACGATCCGGATGTTCGAGGCGCTGTCCTGCGGCATTCCGCTCGTCTCCGCACCGTGGTGCGACGGTGAGGAGCTTTTCAACGGGCCCCTCGACTACCTGACCGCCCGTGACGGCAAGGAGATGAAGGCGGCGCTCCGTAGAGTGCTCGACCATCCAGAGGAGGCCGAGCGGCGGGCGGAGCACGGCCGCCAGACCGTACTGAACCGGCACACTTGTGCCCATCGCGTCGATGAATTGCTGGGAATCCTCGAGGGCCTAAAGCCCCGGAAGGCGGTGTTGGCTTGAAGGTCGCATTCTTCGGTTCGTCGTTAGTCAGCGCCTATTGGAACGGCGCGGCCACTTACTACCGGGGCATCATCCGGGCCCTTGCCGAGCGGGGCCACGAGGTCACCTTCTACGAGCCCGACGCCTACGGCCGTCAGGAGCACCGCGACATGCCGGATCCGGACTGGGCGAAGGTAATCGTCTACGCGAACCACCCCGATGCCGCCGCGAACGCGGTCGCCTCGGCCCGCGATGCGGACCTTATCGTTAAGGCAAGTGGAGTCGGCGTCTTCGACGAGTACCTGGAGGCGGCGGTTCTCGACCTGAAGCGGTCGGACAACCTGGTCGTTTTCTGGGACGTCGACGCTCCCGCGACTCTTGACCGGCTTGAGGGGGACCCTAACGACGCGTTCCACGGCTGCATCCCGCACTACGACGCCGTGTTCACCTACGGCGGTGGCGATCCGGTGGTCAACGCTTACAAGCGCCTAGGCGCTCGCCTGTGCCAGCCGATCTACAACGCGCTCGACCCCTCGACCCACCATCCGGTCGATCCGGAAGGACGCTTCGTCGGGGACCTTGGGTTCCTCGGCAATCGCCTGCCCGACCGTGAGGCGCGGGTCGAGCAGTTCTTCCTCCGGGCCGCCGAACTCTGCCCCGACGGCACGTTCCTCCTTGGGGGGAGCGGCTGGGGCGACAAGCCGATGCCGTCGAACGTCCACTACCTCGGCCACGTTTACACCGCGGACCACAACGCCTTCAACTGCACACCGAAGGCGGTTCTGAACATCTCTCGTGAGAGCATGGCCCGCTACGGCTTCTCCCCCGCGACGCGCGTGTTCGAAGCGGCAGGGGCGGGAGCGTGCCTGATCACCGACCGTTGGGAGGGGATCGAGCAGTTCTTCGAGCCGGACGTGGAGGTCTTGGTTGCGGACGACGGAGCCCAGGTCGCTGAGTACGTCATGACGCTGACGCCTGCCCGTGCTCGGGACATTGGCCAAGCCGCGTTGCGCCGCGTGCTTTCCGAGCACACGTACGCCCACCGCGCCGTAGAGTTGGAGCGAGTCTTGAATAGCATCGGCTTCCGGCCGAAGAGCCGTAACGCCCGCATGCCCGAGGTCACCCTCCTGTGAAGCGCCGCGTCGTCGTCTTCGGCCTCAGTGTCACGTCGAGCTGGGGCAACGGCCACGCGACCACGTTCCGGGGTCTTCTCCGAGAGTTCGCGGCGCGCGGCCATGAGATCGTGTTCGTCGAGCGGGACGTGCCGTGGTACGCGGAGAACCGCGACCTTCCCAACCCGCCGTTTTGCGACCTGGTCCTGTACTCCTCGCTGGAGGAACTGCGCACCCTCGACGTTTTGCGGGACGCCGACTACGTCATTGTCGGCTCTTACGTGCCGCAGGGCGTCGAGGTGGGACGTTGGGTGCTGGACAACGCCCGCTGCCCGGTCGCCTTCTACGACATCGACACTCCGGTGACCCTTGCCAAGCTGGAGCGGGACGATTACGAGTACCTCTCGCCCGACCTGATCCCGCGCTACGCGCAGTACCTGTCCTTCACCGGCGGACCGACCCTTCGTCGGCTAGAGGGGCAGTTCGGATCGCCCTCCGCGCTTCCGCTCTACTGTTCGTTCGATCCTGGCCTTTACTTCCCCGAGCCTCGCAAGCGGTTCTACGACCTTGGCTACATGGGCACCTACTCGGACGACCGGCAACCGCCGCTCGAACGGCTGATGCTGCAGGCGGCAGAGCAGTGGGTCGAAGGGAAGTTTATCGTTGCGGGTCCGCAGTACCCGGAGACGATCGAGTGGCCGGAGAACGTGGAACGGGTCAACCACTTGCCACCCTCCGAGCACCGAACCTTCTATAACTCGCAGCGGTTCACGATGAACATCACCCGGGCTGACATGATCCAGGCCGGTTGGTCGCCCAGCGTGCGGCTGTTCGAGGCGGCCGCGTGCGCGGTCCCTGTCATTTCGGACTACTGGGACGGCTTAGACGACTTCTTCACCATCGGCTGGGAAATTCTCGTCTCCCGTTCGCCGGAGGAGACGCTTTCCTTCTTGAAAGAGATGCCCGAATGGGAGCGCGAAGAACTCGGCCAAAGGGCCCGCGACCGCGTCATGGCCCACCACACAGCCGCCCACCGCGCGTCCGAGCTTGAGTCGTACGTCGAAGCCTCGCTAGCCAGGTCCACTGCCACTCTAATGTAGAGTGCGGTCCCTGGCACCGCTTTACCCAGCGAGCCCGCGAGCGTGGAGGCGGTGTGGCCCGTAAGGGAGGTCCGGGACATTCCCAACCTCCCAAACATCCCCAACATTCCAAACGCACCCAAGTCCACCGCACTCTAAACTGGAGCCGATGGCCCGCTTCATCCTTGCTCTCGACCAGGGAACCACTTCGTCGCGGGCAGTGCTCTTCGACCATTCCGGCACCCCGTGCGCGATGGCGCAGCACGAGTTGCCGCAGAGCTTCCCCAGGCCCGGTTGGGTCGAACATGATCCAGCCGCGATTTGGGATACCCAGATGCGCTCGGCCCGCGACGCCATAGCCAAGGCGGGCGCGACGGCGGCCGACATTGCGGCGATCGGCATCGCCAACCAGCGGGAGACGACCTTGCTGTGGGACCGAAAGACCGGAGAGCCGGTCCACCCGGCCATCGTCTGGCAGGACCGGCGGACGGCCGAGCATTGCGAGCGATTGCGCGCGGAGGGCCTGGAGGACGTCTACACGGTTCGGACGGGGCTGCTGTTCGACAGCTACTTCTCCGGAACGAAGCTCGCTTGGCTGCTGGACAACCTACCCGGGGTGCGTCAACGAGCGGAGGCGGGGGAACTTGCCTTCGGCACTGTCGACAGCTACCTTGTCTGGCGGCTGACCGCCGGTCAGATCCACGTAACCGACCAAACCAACGCTAGCCGTACCCTGATCTGCGACATCGACCGGCTCCAATGGTCGGAGAAGCTTATGAGCTTCTTGGACTTGCCAGCAAGCGTCCTACCGCAAATCGTGCCTTCCTCCGGCATCGTGGGCCACACCGATCCGCATCTTTTTGGCGTGCCGATACCCATCGCCGGAATAGCGGGTGACCAGCAGGCGGCCCTGTTCGGGCAGGCCTGCTTCCGGCCTGGGATGGCCAAGAGCACTTACGGGACGGGATGCTTCCTTCTGCGGCACATCGGAGACGACGTCCGCATCTCCCAGAACCGCATCCTAACGACCCCTACCGCCTCCAGCGGATACGCTTTCGAAGGCAGCGTCTTCGTGGCCGGGGCCGCCGTCCAGTGGTTGCGCGACGAGCTAGGGGTTCTGGACGACGCTGCCGAGGCGGAGCCGCTCGCCCGGTCGGTGCCGGACACCGCAGGCGTGTACATGGTGGCCGCGTTCACCGGCTTGGGTGCACCGTACTGGGACCCCGACGCCCGGGGAGCCCTCATCGGCCTCAGTCGTGGCTCTGGCCGAGCCCACATCGTCCGGGCGGCTCTGGAGAGCATCGCCTACCAGTGCCGCGACGTGCTGGACGCGATGAACGAAGACTGTGAAATCCCTCTCACGGAGTTGCGGGTAGACGGAGGGGTGGCAAGCAACGACTTCCTCATGCAGTTCCAAGCGGACGTCTTGGGCATTCCCGTGGTAAGGCCGCGGATTACGGAGACGACCGCTCTGGGCGCCGCTTACCTGGCGGGACTCGCCGCCGGCTTCTGGGGTTCGGAATCCGAAGTCGAGTCGCTCTGGCAGGCGGAGCGAGTGTTCGAGCCGAAGATGGAATGCATGGAGCGTGAAGCCCTCTACACCGGATGGCAGGAGGCCGTCGCCCGAGTGCGAGCGTCCTAGCCCCGGCTCCCGGCAGATGGAGCCGTCTGCTCTGTGTCCTCCGTGTCTCCGTGGTCAAAGATACAACCACAGAGACACGGAGGACACAGAGGACGACTCTCTCACCCGCATAAGATCGTCCCGATCCGCGTATATTGACGGCATGCGATGCACGATTCCGGTCCTGTTCATTGCCATGGCGGCCACTGCCACGGCCCAGGAGGGCAATCTCGTGCTCGGGGGCGCGCCCAGCTTAGTCAAGGGGGACCCGGCCATCCGGATGGTGAGCCAGCGGGTGATGATCACGGTCAACGAGAACAGCGCCGACGTGGACGCGATCTACACCCTCAAGAACGACGGTCCGGCATCCTACATCCGTATCGGTTTCCCCGAGGAGGGATACGGTTCCTTTGCTGCCCCCTACCTGGAAGATCTGGAAGCGGCCCAGCGGGAGAAGCGCACAACCAAGCCGTTCAACGCGTTCGTGTTCTTCAGCCTCTACGTGGACGGTAAGGCAGTCGAGGCCACCCAAGAGGCCGTCAACGGAATTGCCAAGTCGCACCGCTTGAAGCTCGTCCACGTCGGCCCGAAAGGAACGCGGCGCATCCGGAGCGTTTACCGGATCCCCTTGGGGAACGGATCGACCAGCAGCGGTGGAAACCTCCTTCAGACGGCCTACGATCTGTCCCACGGGGCAAATTGGAAGGGAGCGATCGGAGAAGTCGAGGTGCTCGTCCAGTTCCGGAACGCCCGAGTGCCCCTGCCCCCCACCCCGATCGCCGCCGAGACCCTGAAGCTGAAGTCCCCGTTCGACTCAAAGGCCCTGGCCGCGTTGCCTCGGAACACTGTTTACTACCGCGGCTTTGCGAAGCCCACGCTCGTCGGCACCGATACCCTCCGCTTCTACCGGAAAAACGTCGAGCCGAAAGAGAAGGACGACGTCCGTCTCTACTTCGGTTACCAGCCGAACAAGCTCTAGACAACGATCTAGAGCCCTCCCTCTCTCCCGTTCCGCCGCAGCCATCGCTCCGCCCAGGGCAAGCTCATCGGCGAAACCAGAGGGGGTACTTTACGTTATGCGCTCTCGCTTACTGGCCCTCTCCCTGCTCGCGGCACTTGGCGCGCAGGCGTTGGCTCAGGACACACTCCAGACGATGCCTCGTTTCGACCGCTACGAGAAGTTGCGCCGTGAGATCTTTGGGTCTGTCAAACGGGGCGAGGTCGCTCCGCGTTGGGACGAGGACGGGAAGTCGTTCCTGTTCGACCGCGACGGGAAGACCTACCGTTACGACGTTGGCACCCGCAAGGCGACGGAATCGACGGGTAGTCAGTCTGAGCAGCCCCGGCGACAGCGGCGGGCGAACCCGGAGCGAGGGCGGCAGTTCGATACGGCCTTCACTGCCGACGGCAAGCTGAAGGCGTTCCACCGCGACCGGAACGTGTACGTGAGCGACGCGAGTGGTAAGAACGAGTTCGCGGTGACGACCGACGGCAGTACCGATAAGCGGACGAAGTACGGCATCGCGAGCTGGGTTTACGGCGAGGAACTGGGGGTCAAGGAGGCGCTTTTCTGGTCGCCGGACGGCAAGACGCTGGCTTTCTACAAGTTCGACGAGGGCGAGGTAAAGGACTATCACCTGGCGCTCGACCAATCGAAGTTCCAGAGCAAGCTCGACGTCGAGGCGTACCCCAAGGCGGGCACCGCCAACCCGAAAGTCGACCTGTTCCTTTACGACCTCGCCTCCCGACAGACCACCCGCGTGGACACCGGCGACCCGAGCGGCACCGCTCATTACGTGTACGAGGTGCGCTGGTCGCCTAAGGGGGACGAGCTGTTCTTCAACCGGACCAACCGGAAGCAGAACGCCATGGAGTGGTGCGCCGCCGATCGGTCCACGGGCAAGAGCCGCGTGATCCTCCGCGAGGAGCAGCCGCAAAGCTGGACGGACAACGCCTCGTCGGTGACCTATCTAGGGCCGAACCCAACCCTCAAGTTCCTAGCGGACAAGGAGCGGTTCCTGTGGATGTCGGAGCGCAACGGCTTTCGAAACCTGTACCTCTACGACATCCGGGGCAAGCTGATCAATTCGGTGACCCAGCACCCGTTCGAGGTGGTCAACATCCTCCAGGTGGACGAGAAGCGGAACCTCGTTTACTACACGGCCCGCAGCGCGGAGAACCCGTATCTGGTGCAACTCCACCGAGTGGGCCTCGACGGCAAGGGCGACCGGCGGCTGACGGACCCGAGCTTCAATCACACGATCAGCCTCGCCCCGGACGGCCGCCACTTCGTGGACGTCGCTCAGCGGATCGACGTCGCCCCCACCACGCGGCTGATGGACGAGAACGGCAAGGCGCTGGACACCCTCGCGGAGAGCGACCTCACGAAGTTTAATGCGCTCGGCCTCAAGCGTAGCGAGCGGTTCACCTTCACCGCGGCGGACGGCAAGACGCAGCTTTACGGCGACCTCCATTTCCCGTCCAACTTCGATCCCGCGAAGAAGTACCCGCTGATCGTGAGCGTCTACGGCGGACCGGAATCGGGCGGAGGCGACGAGCGCTTCGAGGTGCCGAACCCCATCACCGAGCTGGGCTTCCTGGTGGCATCTTTCGAAGGAAGGGGTACTTCGGGTCGGGGCAAGGCGTTCAAGGACGCGGTGTACGGCAAGTTGGGCGTCGTGGAGATCGACGACCAAGCAGCCGGGGTTCGGGCGCTTGCGGCCCGCCCCTACGTCAACGGAAAGCGGGTCGGCATCTTCGGCACCTCGTACGGCGGCTACGCCTCCGTGATGGCCATCCTGCGCCACCCCGACGTATTCCACGTCGCCTGCGCGAGTTCCAGCGTTACCGACTGGCGACAGTACGACACCATCTACACCGAGCGGTACATGGGTCTTCCATGGGACGCCGAGAACAAGGCGGGCTACGACGCAGGCTCAGCGATGACGTACGTGAAGAACCTCAAGGGGAAGCTGATGCTGTACTTCGGCAGCGCCGACAACAACGTCCACCCATCCAACACGTACCAGCTCGTCCAGGCCCTGGAAGGGGCGGGCAAGCGCTACGACATGCAGGTCGGCCCCGACCGTGGCCACACATCGATGAACTCCACCCGCATGTGGGAGTACTTCGTCACCCACCTGATCCTAAACACGCCAAGGGACTCTTTAGCCGTGGTGTGGAAACCCCAGACGAAGTAACTTTGGGAGTGCGCGAAGCCCTTCGCGCTTTGTCTTTGCCCGCGGAGCGGACTGCGGCTCCGCCGCGAATCGAAAGCGCGAAGGGCTTCGCGCACTCCCAAAAGGGTTTACTGCTCTTTGTGCTTCGTGTCGAGGGGCTGGGGAAGCGGTACGAGTCTCGCTGGATCTTTCGCGGGCTCGCTTTCTCCCTTGGCGCCGGCGACCGGCTTGTTGTCTTAGGGCGGAACGGAGCAGGGAAATCGACGCTGCTTCGGACCCTTGCGGGACTGGTTCAGCCCTCAGAGGGTCGGGTCGAGCTGCCGCCCGAGCCACGCCGGAGCCTCGGCTTCTCCGGACTGGAGCAGGCCCTGTACCCGCAGCTCACCGTCGACGAGCATCTCAATCTCGCCGCCGAGCTTCGCGATTGCGATGCGCGGGCGGACGAGCTCCTGGACCAGGTTGAGCTCGCCTACGCCCGGGAGCTTCCGGCGAGCAAGCTCTCGACAGGCATGAAAGCGCGGCTCAAGCTCGCCCTGGCAATCCAGCCCCGGCCCCAGGTCCTCTTGCTTGACGAGCCGGGGGCGAGCCTCGACGAGCAGGGCCGAGGCATTGTGGAGGCGGTCTGCGCGGAGCAGGCGAGCCGAGGCTGCCTCATCGTGGCGACGAACGACCCGACCGAAAGGAGGCTGGCGAACCTTGAGCTCCGGCTGGAAAGCTGAGATTCTAGCTGTTTACCGAAAGGAGCTCCAGACCGAGCTCCGATCGAAGAGCGGCCTCGTCACTGCTGGCCTGTTCAGCTTCGTCACCGTCGTAACGATCTCCCTGGTGCTGTTCAATAAAAACGTCAATGCGCCCGGCTCGGGCCTGCAAGACATCTCGGCGGGGCTCGTCTGGGTGGTGATCCTGTTCGCAAGCATCCTGAACCTGCCCCGAACCTTCCTGCTGGAGGAAGAGCAGGGCACCGCTGATTTGCTCCGGCTCTTCGCCCGGCCCCATGCCGTCTACTGGGGCAAAGTCCTGTTCAACATCCTTCAGGTGCTGGGGACCGCGACGCTGGTGAGCGTGCTGTTTTTAGGCTTCACCGGCACTCGCGTGAGCGTCCCGTGGATCTACGTCGTAAGCCTAATTGGGGGTTCGTGCTCCATGGCGGGCGCGGTAACCTTGTGCGGTGCGATCGTCGCCCAGGCGGCGAACCGTGCTGCTCTCGCGGGGGCCATCGCCGTTCCCCTGCTGCTGCCGCTCGTCCAGCTCGGCGTCACCGGGATGCGGGCCGCGTTCGGCAGCGGACTCGTCGGAGGCGGCCAGGCGGCCGCCGTGGGACTCGTTGCGTACGCGGCGATCATGCTGGCCATCGGGCCGTGGATCTACGCGGCCATCTGGAAAACTTGAACAACGCACTTCGCGCCCTCTTCGCCCTCCTGATGGGCGTGGTCACCGTCTGGAGCTTTCAGGTTCCGGACGCGGTCGGATTTCAGCGGCCCGAGCTGGCGAGAATCTTCTTTTGGCACTTCCCGTGCCCTCTGCTACTTACGGGGCTGCTGTTCGTGGGGTCCTACTTCTCGTTCCGGCACCTCGTTCGGGTGCAAGGCTTCCGGGTGGAAAGCGAGACCGATAACCGGGAGCGCCAGCTTTGGGACATTCGCGCGGTCGCCGCGCTCGAGCTCGGCTTCGTGTTCTGCGTACTCACGATGATCACCGGAATCCTGTTCTCACTGGTCCAGTGGGGCGTCTGGTGGCAGTGGGACCCGAGGCAGACGTCGTTCCTGCTCGCCATGTTGGTGTACGGAGCCTACTTCGCCCTCCGCACCGCGTTCACCGACCCCGAGAAGCGGGCCGCGAACAGCGCGGCTTACATGCTGGCGGCGGTCCTGCCGCTGATCTTCCTGATCTTCGTCTACCCGCGTCTGCCCCAGGTGGAGCAGGCTTCCTTCCACCCGACCCAGAGCATCATGAAGGGCCAGATCAAGGGCGCCTACGCCCAGGTGGTCTCGGCGGTGATCATCCTCACGACCATCCTTTCCGTCTGGCTCTACCGCCTCCGCGTGCGCGCCGGAACCCTCGAACTCCTCGCAGAAGACTATGGACAACTGGAAACTCATGGCGGCCATCCCGCCCCTACTGGTGTGGTGCGGCCTGTATCTCTATCTGACCCGCATTGAGAAAAAGGTGAGGGAGGCGGAGCGGCGGCTCTCTCCCGAGAATGGATCTAAATGATGGGAATGATCCAGATGGTTTGGATGATCCCGGACCTTTCTGAACGATAGAATGGCTCGGTGGGGGAATGGATTCGCGGCTTCCGTGACCTTAAGGTTTACAAGCGGTCATTCGAGCTAGCGATGGTCTTGTTCGAGTTGAGCAAAGAGTTTCCGGCGGCGGAAACGTACTCTCTCACGGACCAGATGAGGCGTTCTTCCCGAGCGGTGTGCGCCAACCTCGCAGAAGCTTGGGCGAAGCGGCGATATCCCGCCCACTTCGTGAGCAAACTTACCGACTGTCAGGCAGAAGCCATGGAGACCCAGAACTGGCTAATCCTGGCTAGCCGGTGCGGATACGTCCCTCGCGAGCAGGTAGAGGGGCTGATTCAGGACTACGATGGCGTCATCGCCTCCTTCGCAACCATGATCAACCAAGCCGAAGAATGGAAGGAGAACTAGCCACGGACGCCAACCTCTCTCCGGATCATCCCGATCATCCAAATCATTCTGATCATTTAGATCTTCCCAGGGCCGACAGCTTCGGCCCCGTAACCCCCTATTACGACGAGCTGATGAAGCAGGTGCCCTACCGGATGTGGGTGGGGTATTACCTGCTGCTGCTTTCGCAGCAGGACGCGCACCCAAAGCGGATCCTCGACGTGTGCTGTGGCACCGGGACCATGTGCGAGATGCTGACCGACGAGTCGTACCAGATGGCGGGTTTCGACTTGTCCGGCGGCATGATCGAGGAGGCCCGGCGTAAGGCGCGGCGGAAAAAGCTCGACATCCGCTACGAAGTCATGGACGCGGCGGAGGCGGACATGGGGGACACCTACGATGCGGCGTTCAGCTTCTTCGACAGCCTGAACAACATCGTGCGGCCAGACCGCCTCCAGGCCGCCTTCCACCGGGTGGCGGCCCACCTGCCGCCGGGCGGCTCCTTCATCTTCGATTTGAATACCGCCTACGCCTTCGAGGCGAAGTTGTTCGACCAGGAGAACCTCCGGGCGAACGCGAAGCTGAAGTACAAGTGGGTCGGCGACTGGAACCCGGAAACCCGCATCATCACCGTCGACATGCAGTTCTGGTATCGCGGGGAGGCGTTCCACGAGGTGCACACCCAGCGGGCTTACGACGAGGAAGAGGTGCGGGAGATGCTTAACAACGCAGGCTTTACCAGCATCCGCGCCTACCACAGCTACACCCTCAATCCCCCACGCTACAGCAGCGACCGGCTGCACTACTCGGCCCTAAGGGTGTAGAACCATTAGGGCCGAAGGTCCTGCAGCCGCAGGATGTCTGTGCCTGCGTGGACTTGTAGTCGTTACCACCGCCCGCGCAGGCACAGACATCCTGCGGCTACAGCCGCTTCGCGGCTAGCCCTGCGGGAAGTAGAACTCGTAGTCGCCGTACAGGCACTGGATGTAGTTGATCTGCCCGCCGTGGTAGCTCATGTTGCCCAGCGGAATGCTGATCATCATGGAGCCCGGGAAGTCGCCGAACGGCAGCTTGTAGGTCTTTGTGAGGGCGCTTTCGTCGAGGCCGCGAACGGCGTCGGCGAGGGCCTTGGCACTGGCGATCAGCTGCTGCTGGGCGTCGGCCACGGAAGCAAAGCCTTTCTTCTCTTCCGAACCGTCTAGACCAGACTCTCCTCCCTTCAACGTCGCTGCAATTCCATAGTTGACGCCCACGCACTCCGCGATCACGTCGTAGGCGGAACGACCGTGGCCGGATTCGGTCGTCGGCTTCCACTCCAGGCGGTCTTCGTGGGTCTTGCCGAGCCAGAACGCCAGGGTGCTGGCGGTCTGCTCGATCTGAACGGCTTGCCACTCGAACATAGTCATCGGAACAACATTACACGAGGCGCAGACGAAAAAATAGGCCGGCAGTTGTCGCTCTGCCGGCCCACGTGTCTGTCTTCGTTCGTGTTGCTGGGTCTGCCTTCCTCTTCAGCGGGTCGGTCTTACCAGTATATTTACTAGGACAAGGCCCTCCCGCCGGGTGTTCCTGCTGCGGAAGGGATTTCCTGTTATTTTTACTTGCCCTCCAAATGGACCATTGCCGCCTCCAGGATGAGGTCCCGTCCGCTCGCGTCAGACTCCCTCGGAACCTCCACGTCTGGGTCGACTCCTCGCCCTTCCAACCGGACCCCGTCGAGCTTGACTTCCGTCATCGGGATCTCCAGGTAAGCCCAGTCAGCGATCCTGATCGGCCAGGTGCCCAAGACGTGCCCCGCCGTGGTCGACCCGATAAGAGTGCCGCGCCCCTTCTTCTTGAATTCGTGGGCCAACACCTCCTTCGCACTGCGGGTGCCTCCATTGATCAGCACCGCCAGCGGCCGGCGCTCGCTCCGCCGGAGGAACGGCTCCGCAAACCCGTACGGGCGGCCACCAAAGCCGTCCCGAAGGTCCAGGATCAGCGCGTCCGTGTTCTTGAGCGGACCCTTCAGGGCATCGTGCATCGCGTCCAAGAACCTCTGGTTGGATTGAGTCCAGAGCCGGAAGTAGCCGATGCGCTTGCCATCCCGCTCGATCACCCGTGTGCTCGCCCGGGTGGCCGATAGGAACATGTCGAAGGGCGGATCGCGCTTCACGGAAAGCTCCGGCTGAAACTCACGCGGTGGGTTCAAGAAGCTGTCGCTTAGAGCCAGCGATCGCCGGACCCTTAAGCGAACACGCCCGCCATCCCGGAAGGATGCGACGGGACTGAACGATTGCCCGCTAGCTAGGCCGAGCACGAGGTCGCCCTTCCGAAGGCCCGCCCGCTCCGCCTCGCTGCCGTTCAGCACCATGGTGACCGTGTAGCCATCGCTGCCCTTGCGGAACCACGCCCCGATGTGGGGCATTGGGATCGCCTCCTTCTTGATCAGGCCGTCCATCGCGTAGAACCCCTGCTCGTCCTCCGTAAAGAAGTCGAAGTGGGAGTCGCGGAACTCCCCGATCATCCGGTCGAGGATCGCGTCGAACTGCGCCCGAGAGGTAGCCGCCCGCGCCAACGGGGCATAGTGTTCCAGCCGCTTTCGCATCTCCCTGCCCCGGCTTTCACGGGCGTAGTAGCGCGTTGAGATCGATTCGGAAACGTCGTCCCAGACCTTTGAGAAGTCGTTCGATTCTTGAGTCAGCGCAGAGAGGGCAAGAAGGGCCAGGACGGGCATCGCCTCTTTCTACTCCGCGCCTTGTTCGGACAGTATGGGTGAGAGGGGTGACTTGGGTGATGGAGGTGACCGGACTTGCCAAAGCGGCCTCTCCTTCACCTCCATCAACCACGTCACCCCAGTCACCCGCCCTCTCTCCCGCCGGGTACACTATCCGAATCTCGTGGGAGGCCCTAACCAGGCCGCCTGCACCACAGGTGAAAGAATTTGCGCCGCAATATCCGAAAGAACCCGCACTCGCCTCGCTACGAGGCCCTCGCCCAGACTGTCGATAAGGACCTTCCGCTGGAGATCGCCCAGGCCCTCACCCGGGTGAAAGAGACGGCGACCGCTAAGTTCGTGGAGAGCGTCGACCTGGCGGTCGTGCTCGGCATCGACCCCCGAAAGGGCGACCAGAACGTGCGCGGCATCACCAACTTGCCCCACGGCACCGGCAAGTCCCGCAAGGTCGCCGTGCTCGCCAAGGGCGACTTCGCTTCCCAGGCCGAGGCTGCGGGTGCGGACACGGTCGGCGGCGACGAGCTGATCGCTCAGATCCAGGGCGGCTTCCGCGACTTCGACGTTCTGCTCGCCACCGAAGAGATGGCCCCGCAGATTGGTAAGATCGGCCGCATCCTCGGCCCGCGCACCCCGAACAAGCGCAACGGCACCGTCACCAACAACATCGGCGCCGCCGTCCGCGAGATCAAGGGCGCGACCCGCGTCGAGTACCGCGCCGACAAGGCCGGTGTCGTCCACCTCCCGCTGGGCAAGGTGAACTTCACCGACGAGCAGCTCCAGGAGAACTTCCTAGCCGGCCTCGGTGCCCTCATCAAGGCCAAGCCGTCGGGTGCGAAGGGCAAGTACATCCAAAGCATCACCGTCAGCGCGACCATGGGCCCCGGCATCCCGGTGGACACCGCTACCGCGACCAAGCTCGCTGCCTAAAGAGCCCTCACCAGTAGGTCGTCCGACCTGCCGCTAGGGCGGAGGCCCGTACCATGCAGCCATGGTACGGGCCTTTTTGGTTTTGGGGTTAGCGATCCTATCCGCTGCCGCGTCGGCTCAATCTCGCCCCTTCCGCCTCGGGTTCACCCCGTTCCCCTACGACATCACGTTGGAGGCGGTGGACTTCTCGTACGCCGCCCTTGCCAAAGACGCCGATCTAGTCGTCCACCACTTCGACGACGGAGTCCCATGGGCGGAGGCCCTGGCCGACGCCGAGTACCCGCCGAAAGTGCGCGACGAATGGGCCGACCGGTTGCGCCGGACCCCGAAGGGACATTCCGTCTATCTGGCCCTCACCCCGCTAAACCTGGGACGCGATGGGTTCTCGGAAGACCTCAGTGCGAAGAAGGACCCCGCTTGGTCGAGTATTCCCTTCGACGACGACCGGGCCAAGCGGGCCTTCCTGAACCATTGCCGCCGCGCGGTCAAGACGTTCCGCCCCGACTTTCTCGCCATCGGCATCGAAACAAACTTGCTCCGTCACAAGGCCCCCGCCAAATGGTCTGCGTACCTGGCGTTGCATCGGTTCGTGTTCGACAAGCTCAAGCAAGAGAACCTCAAGCTTCCCATCTTCGCGACCGTCGTGGCTCCCGCCATCCTGAAGGGGTACGCGACGGAGTACGACAACGTCCAGCAAGTCGAGGCCACCAAGCAGATCCTCGACTACTCGGACCTGTTCGCCCTCTCGCTCTACCCGTACATGTCCGCTTACATGACGGAGCGGCTGCCCGACGACATGTTCGACCAGATCGCCCGGCACGCCCGGGGGAAGCCCATGGCGATCGCCGAGAGCGGTTATCCAGCCGAAGAATTCAGCATCTCCGAGGGCAAGCTCGTGTTCCGAGGCACCGACGCCAAGCAGGCCGACTGGATTCGGCGGCTACTCTCCGAGGCCCAGAAGCGCCGGTTCCGCTTCGTCGTCAACTACGTGATCCGCGACTACGAACCCCTCTGGGAAAAGATCGGCCGCACGGACCTCGGCGCGGTCTGGAAGGACACCGGAGTCTACGATGAGCACGGGAAGCCGAGGCCGTCTCTTGAGGTTTGGCGCGAGGCTCTGAGGCGCCGATACGCCAAGCCCTAGAGCGGGCAGAACAGGTCGACCACGTTCCCATCTGGGTCGACGACCTGGGCGTAGCGCTGCCCCCAGAACGCGTCCCACGGCGCCTTGTACCCCTGGAAGCCCGCCGCGACCACCTGCGTGTACCGCTCGTCCACGGCACTCGGTGACTCGCATAAGAACGCCAGCCCCATCCGGTGGCCCACCGGCTCGACCCAACCTTCGTCGATCCCCTTCACCATTTCCAGGTCGTTCCACGACAGACGGATGCCGCCCTCCAAAGTCACCTCGTGGTAGGGCGATCCCGCTTCCGGCTCCGGGATCTGCAGACCGAGTGCCCGGTAGAAGCGCAACGACTCCGCCATATCCCGCACGGTGATTCCGATCATGTCTAGCTTCACTTTCATCTTGCTTCCTCCTTCACCACGAAGACTTTCACTTTCCCGACCGTCTGTCGAACCGCATCCAGACCTTCCAGTGCCCGGTCGACAAGGTCCGGCGAAATCCGAAGGTGTCGGACCACGACTTTAGGGTCTAGGTAGACCGCGTTCGCCAGCACCGGGCGCAGAAGCTCGGTGAGCGCGGACGTGGGCTCCAGCGCCAGGCCGGACGCCATCACCTCCGGGTACTCCTTCCGCACGAGGGCGTGCCGCATGCCCTCGTCCCCTTCCCCCTCGGTAAAGCGCTTGCAGAGGATAAGCCGGTTCTCCAGCTCCTCGACCGCCTTCAGGTACGCACTCCGGTTCTCTTTGCCTTTGGTGAACCCAGCCGCGTCCCGCAGATCCTTCGTCACGAGCGCCTCCTCCGCCGCCTCAAGCGCCTTGGCGACGCGCAGGGCATCGGCCGAAAGCTCTCCCGCCTCGTATAGCTCCTCCACCGAACGGCGCTCCATCAGTGCGCCCAGCAAGGGGGCAAGGAGGCGGTAGGCCACCCACGTCGGCTTCCGCGCGACGATGGATCCGTAGAATGCGGTGTCCGACTTGCCGAGGTTCCATCTCCAGGTGTAGACGTAGCCTGAGGGGCTGTCCCAAGTGGCGAACGAGGGAGGCGACGACTCTCCCATGTGGGCCTGGTAGAGGCTCGGGAACTCTGTGGACGCGCCGAAGAGGGTGCACACTCCCACGCGCTCGATAAACGGTTTCGCCGCCTCCGGGTCCTCGATTCGGCAGTCCCCGTCTTGGCACCAGTTACGGAACCGCCGTCGGCGCAGCTCTTCTAGGTCGATCACAACTCCAGCTTAACGAGGCATCGGTGACATCAGCCTGTCACCGTTCTCCGACTCTTCGGAAACCTGGTACTGGCGGAGTTGGGCGCGAGCCCGCTCCACGATCAGGTCCACCAACTCGGTCGGAGCCTCGACCTGGGCATCGGGGCCCATGCCGCCGAAGTAGCGGGCGTACCAGGGCAGTTCCTCCGGTGGGCAGCGGAACTCGATGCACGTGGGACCACTTCCACCAATGAGCTTGCCGAGGTGCGGCTCCCGCTCCACGATTCGCGCTCCGCTGGCCGTCAGACGCACGCGGACCAAGGGGTGCGACGGGTGGCCGTAAGGCAAGGGCTCCTCGATCCGTTCTGGCGGCTCGCAAGCCTCTACCGCCGAAATACGGTCTACCCTCAGATTTCGCGACTTTCCGTCGGCAATCCCCTCCAGATACCAAAAGCCTCGGTCGGCGTAAAGCCGATCAGGACGGAGGACGTAGCTCGATTCGCTGTAGGCGATCCGAACCCAGGCGCCCGATCCGACCGCTTGGAGCAGGGACTCTAGGTATCGAGCCCGCTGAGCCCGCTCCGGAACTTCTAGCGATACGCGGGACAGCAGGGCTTCCACTCGCGACCGCTGCCCCTCTGGCATCAGAGCCCGCAGCTTCGCCACCAAGGATGCCCGGTCAGCGAGGAAGGGCGTGTCCGCCATCTTCTCCAGCCCGCCCACCGCCAGCATGAGGAGCAGCGCCTCGCGCCAGGTGAGGTGCAGGGGCGCGAGGGTGAACTCGCGGGCGATCTCGTACCCGCCGGTCGCCCCCTCGAAGGACAACACCGGAACCCCCATCGCCGTCAGGGACTGGACGTCGCGGATCACCGTCCGGCGCGAGACCCCCAACTCTCGGGCCAACCACTCGCAGTTCCGCCGCCCTTCCTGAAGCAGCAGGATCGTCGCCGTCAGCCGCTCGACCCGCGTCACTTTAGAACTTCGAGATCGAGACCAGCCGCCGAACCTCTTCCCACTGCCCTTGCAGGTCGGAAAGGAGCGGAGACTGGGCGCGAGCGACGGCGACCTCGTCTAGGTCGATCTCCGTGATCAGGAGATAAGGATCGGCGACCGGAGCCTCGCCGCGGGTCACTCCGAAAGGATCGACGACCATCGAGCCGCCAATGAACCCTTTGCCCCCCTCGAAGCCCACGAGTTGCGCACTGGCGCAGAACACCCCGTGTTCCTCGCTGATCGCCCGGAAAAGCCGCCGGTAACGGTCGTGGTTGTCGATATCTTCACCGTGGAAGCCGCGCGCGGGCGAAGCGGCCGGGACTAGGACCAGTTGCGCCCCGTTCACCGCGCAGAGCGTCGGCATCACCCCGTGCCACACGTCTTCGCAGACGAGCAACGCGATCCGTCCGAAGCGGGTGTCGAAGATGCCCAGGTCGCGCCCTCGGGACACGAACCGCTCTTCGTCGAAGACGCCGTAGGTCGGCAGGAAGAACTTCTGGTAGACGCCGACGATCCGCGGCCCTTCGGCCGTGAACTCAAAGTAGGCGGCGCTGTTGTAAAGGATGCCGTCAAGGCTCTGATAGAAGCCGAGCGCCACATCGATCGGCCGCGTCACCTTCCCCGCTAGGCGCGACCACAATCCACGTGCCAGCGCCTCTTGGGTGAGCGACGACTCGAGAACGCCCCCCTCAAGGAAGTAACCGCTGGTGGCCGTCTCCGGCAGCAAGACCAGGTCCGTGCCCTCGTCCTGAGCCTGCAGCACGATCTCCGCGATCGTATCCAGGTTCCGCTCCACCTCGGCCTTCACCGGCGCAAACTGTGCGCACGCGATCTTGAAGCTCATCCCCTAAAGTATAGAGTGCGGTGGACTGCCACTGCTTTAAGTGTGGGCTGTGGGTTGTCCCCTGTGGGTTGTAGAGAATGCTCGGAGACATTTCCAACCTCCCAGACATCTCCAACATTCCAAACGCTTTTCAAAGCGGCACGCCGGCTTCCGTCAGGTCCTGCGAACGCCGGACCACGACTCCCTCCGGCGGCACGTCGCCGAGGATGGCCTTGAGCCGCTTGGAGACGGTCTCCTTGGAAGTGTTTGGATAGAGGACGATGCAGAGTCGCTGGCGGGGGCGGGTGAGGCCGACGTAGAGGACGCGGAGTTCTTCCTCGACCGCTCGCTGCTTCCGCAGGTCGGCTAAGTACTTGTGCATCAAGCACTGGCCGCGCCCGAACTTGGTCGCAACGAGCCCCTTGCGCGGCTCCACGATCACCTCCGGCGCGTTCGAGGCCAAGCGCCGATCCGTTTGGGGAAGCACGACCACCGGGAACTCCAAGCCCTTGGCCTTGTGGATCGTCATGATCGTGACGACGTTCGCGTCCTCTTCTCCCGCGGGGGCATCGCCCTCCTTGTGCCGCAGGTCCTGGATCTCGCGAATCCGCTCCGCGTACTCCAGCGGCCCCAGCTCTGGCTCCTTCGTCGCCAGGGTCAGGAGCTTGCGGGCGTTCGCCAGCAGCTGCTCCGCGTTCGGTCGCCGGGCCAGGGCAGGCAGATACTCCGACTTCGCGAACAGTTCCGCCAGGACTTCCCACGCCGAAAGCCGGTCGGCATAGTTTTTGAGCGGCATGTACCACCGCAGGAAAGCGCGCAGCCGAGGCTCGTCCTCTACCAGAGGCGGGATGAACGTCTCCAGCCGCTCCACCACTGGCGACTCCGTCCCCAGCAGGACGATCGAGTCCATCGACAGGCCGACCATCGGCCCGCGCAGGCAGGCGAGCAGGGCGAAGTCGTCGTACGGATCGGCCACTGCTCGGAGCGCGTTAGAGAGGTCTCGAACCTCCAGCCGCGTGTAAAACCGCTCCGAACCGCCCGCGATCCGGCAAGGGATCGCGACGCCGTCCAGGCCCTCCTTCATCTTCACCGCTCCCGGACCGTCGCGCACGAGCACCGCGATGTCACCGTGCGGGATCCCTTCGTCGAGCAGTTCCTGGATGTAGGTGGCGGTGGCGTTGGTGTCCTGCGCCGCCTGGTGCCACAGCTCGATCCCTTCGAAGGTAGGCCGCGACGTGTCCTCGAAGTCCATCGGCCCCGTCTTGAGGTTCATCGGCACGTAGTCCGCGCCCCAGAGGTTCGCGAAGACGAGATCGACGAAGTTGAGAATGCCCGGGCTGGAGCGGTAGTTCTTCGAGAGGCGTCGCGCCCCGACCTCGGCGGCGCGGTTGCGGAACAGCTCGACGTCAGCCTGGCGGAAGCCGTAGATGGACTGCTGGACGTCGCCGACCATCATCACCCGCGTCAGGCCCATGGCCTGCAGCAGGTTGTACTGCATGGGGTTGACGTCCTGCGATTCGTCGACCATCGCCACCTTGTACTGGCGGCTCACTCGGTCCCGGGTAACCGCCGACCGCTGGAGCAACCGCACCGCCCGCTCCTCAAGCGCGGTAAAGTCGAGCTCCTGCATCGCCTCCATCTCGCGGTCCAGCCGCCACCAGGCGGCGCAGGCGAGCTGCACGAGGCCGCAAGTGTGCCCGAGCGCCTCGTCCTCCGCCTCCAGGTCGGGCTTACCCTTCAAGTAGACGGGGACCTTCATGTCCACGCTCTTGAAAGCCTGCTGGATCCGCTCCTGAACGGATCCGCCGTCGATGTTGGCGAATGCGCTCCGAACCGGCTCCGGCTGGGCCGCGATCAGGGCTTCGATCCACCGGTTCTGGAGCACGGTAGGGTCCAGGTGCCATTGCTGGAGCAGGAGCTGCGAGGTGTCGGTGCCGCGCAGGTCGTAGAGCACCCGCTTGACGGCCTCTTCGAGCAGCGAGTAGGGCGACGGACCACTCTGGAAGCGCCGCTGGCCCGCCAGGAAGGACACCAGCGCCTCCGCGTTCGGCACTTCCTCCATGTCGTCGGCCAGCGCCTCGCGCACGCAGGCGGTGATCAGCCGCGAGGCCTTCGCCTCCGCCATGATGCTGAAGTTCGGGTCCAGGCCCGCCTCCAGCGCGTTCTCCCGGAGCAACCGCTCACAGAACGAGTGGATGGTCTGGATCGGCCCTGTCTCCGCGACCTGGGCCTCTTCCAACCTTCCGTGCTCGCGTAGTCGCCCGACAATGCGCCGCTTCATCTCGGCGGCCGCCTTCTTGGTAAAGGTGATCGTCAGAATCTCGTCCGGCTGGAACCCCTCCTCCAGCACGTGGCGCAGGTAGCGCTCGACCAGAACGAAGGTCTTGCCCGCCCCCGCCGCCGCCATGACGACGAAGTGCGGCTCCTCCGCCCCGATCACATCGAGCTGCTCGACCGACGGATTCTGGACGCGCCCGCTAGACATGCCACCCCCGCAAAGGCAATCCCAGATGTGGGGTCGGTGTTCCACCGACCGTCGAGCAAAGCTCGACCCCCAACCTAGAG
>Ga0216301_1000031_pt1 | contig 33235 bp, 31 predicted proteins | sample 4hB_Boncat_minus_FD_156203 | JGI IMG/M metagenome (GOLD analysis project Ga0216301, IMG submission 156203) | Terrestrial sediment cell enrichment communities for BONCAT metagenomics from Utah, United States - 4hB_Boncat_minus | ecosystem: Environmental > Terrestrial > Deep subsurface > Rock...
GTTCGAGGACGTGGGGCGGCTCGCGGCCGGGGCACGGTCTACAGCCCGAGGACAAAAAGCCTGCTCGCCGAAGGGCGTGCACGGGTCCGGCCGCTCGCCACCTCTAAGATACAAGCCGCAGGATGTTTGTGCCTGCGCAGGTGCTCGGAGTACGCCAAGGCCCTACAGGGGTATCAATAATCCTCAAGTCCGCCCCCATTTCCTTGGCGCTACGGTTACCCGGTCGTGCTTGCCCGTCCACGAGCACCTCACGATTTTCTCTCCTGACTTCAGCGGTCTGAGGTCGTCCAGAGGTGCGCGCCCCGCCCGCTGCAACCTGGGTCGAGAAGAACGAAGATCCGAAACCTCGATAAACACGTAGTCGCCCGACGTCCACTCTTCGACAAGATCGGCGATCTCTCTGGACACGTCGGCCAAGTTGCCGTTGACGTTGAGAACGTGGTCGTGCCAGAAAGCCCAAGACACGAGACCCTCCGGGTGGTCCAGCTCGCACCCGACCATCTCAATCAAAAGCGGTTGCGGGTAAGAAGGGTTCGCCGACGGCAGAGCGATCCTCAGCCTCCGTTCGGTGCGGCCGCACACGGGGCAGACTATCTCTTCGGCACTGGCACACACGCTCCACTCGGGATACCGCGACAATAGGTCGGCGGCGACGACCGAGGATGCCTCAGATAGCCGAAGGTCCTCCACAAGGCGAGGCTACCCGAGAGGCGTAGCGGGATCGAGCCGCCCGACAATCTGCCAGTCCGGCCTGCTCGCCTCCTTACCGATCCCCTCGGAGAGCCGCTGGAACACCACCTTGGGGGATCTCAGCGGTAGGTGCCGTCGGCCGCACCCTCGTGAGCGCTGACGCCTTGCGAAGCTCGCGCAGGCGGTTCGGATACGGCGGCTCGAGGCGCTCCCTGGGCATGATTGACGAAGTGAACTCTATTCGAAGCCGACCAAGCTCCCACTTGAGGTTCATAGATCCGTCCAAGCCAGAAAGCGCCATTGCCGCAGAGAGCGGCAATGGCGCTTTGGTAAGAGAGCTCCACCCGTTGTGGGCGCTACTCGATCGCTTGCGTGTAGACCGCTTTGATGACTTCTTCCGGCGTCGTCCAGCCCGCGAGGACCTTCGACTTGCCGTCGTCCATCATCGTCCGGAAGCCCTGCTTCTTTGCGATCTCCATCATTGTCGGGAAGTCGGCGTTCCTCGCGACCGCCGCCCGGAACTCTGGAGTCCCAAGGATCAACTCGAACACGCCGATTCGGCCCTTGTAACCCGTGCCTCGACACTCGCTGCAACCCTTGCCCTTCGCGAACCGGCCCTTCTCCAACTCCTCAGGCGTGAGCTTCAGGGTAACGATTTCCTCCTCGTTTGGCCGGTACGCCTCGCGGCACTTGGGACAGTTGAGGCGGACGAGGCGCTGAGCAAGGATGGCAACGATAACGCCTGCCACCAAGTAAGGCTCCGCCGCCATATCGACCATTCGACCGATCGTTTCGATTGAGTTGTTGGTGTGGAGAGTGCTGAGCACGAGGTGGCCCGTGAGACCGGCCTGAATGCCGATCGCAAGGCTCTCCGGGTCCCGCATTTCACCGACCATCATCACGTCGGGGTCCTGGCGGAGGAAGGTGCGCATCACCTTCGCGAAGCCCATCTTCTCGCTGACTTGGACCTGCGCGATGTTCTTCTCGTACTCGTACTCGACCGGATCCTCGACGGTCACGATGTTACGGGTGCGGGCGTCGAGCTGATGAAGGCTCGCGTATAGGGTGGACGTCTTGCCAGAACCCGTGGGTCCCGTGACGAGGATAAGTCCGTAGGGAGCCTGCACCGCCCGGACCCACTTCTTCAGCACGTCCTCGGGCATGCCCAGCTTGGGCAGTTCGACCTTCATCGCGTTGGGGTCGAGAAGGCGCATGACGAACTTCTCACCGTTCAGACACGGAACACACGAAGCACGAGCGCTGAGCCGTCGGCCCAGGTACTCCATGTCGATGCGTCCGTCCTGGGGTTCGCGGTTCTCGTCGATTCGCATCCCCGCCGCCAGCTTCAAGCGCGCGAGCACGTTCATCGCCTGCTCGCTGGGGAGCTGGCCCGTCTCGTGAAGCACGCCGTCCTGGCGGAACCGGATCTTGAGCTGGTCGCGCTCGGGCTGAAGGTGGATGTCGGAGGAGCCCGTGTCCAGCGCGTTCATGAAGATGCTGTCGGTGATGCCGACCGCGATCGACATGTCCTCACCGCCGAGCTCGCGGATGTTGCCCTGCTCCCGGAGGACGAGTCGAAAGCGTTTTGCGGCGCCGAAGTTCGTTTGCGAGTGATCGGTGATGCTGGCCATGGGCTGGTTTCGGAATTATGGACGGGAGTAACGCGCCTGTACTGCTTGAACGAGTGGACAGCTGTCCCCCTCACAACATACACCAACCGCCATACTTAGAGTAGTGCCGTCCTTGCGCATCCCCTCGTTGAACCTCCCCCTCTGCATCGTCGTGCTGACCTGGGGCTTCAACTTCGTGGCTTTGAAGGTGCTGTACGAAGAGATGACGGCCCCGGCGGTGTCCGTCGTTCGCTACGCGGTCATGCTCGCGCTCCTATTGATCGTGTGCAGGGTGCGCCGAGAGCCGCTTCGGGTGGAGCGTGCGGACTTCCCCCGGGTGATGTTCGCCGGTTTCATCTCGATGGGCGTGTACATGGTGCTCTTCCTAGAGGGGATGGCGGGCACCACGGCGGCGGAGGGCGCCATCGTTCTCGCGACCGCGCCGCTACTGACCTACCTTCTCTCCGTGCTGCTGAAGCACGAGGCGTACCGACCGCTCGCCCTGCTCGGTACGTTCATCGCCTTCGTCGGGGTCGCGATCGTTGTCCTCGGAGGTGCGGCTGCCGGGCATGGGAGTGTGCGGGGAAACCTGCTCGTGCTCCTTTCCGCGCTGGTCTGGGCCTACTCCGCTGTGATCATGAAGCCGCTGGTCACCAAGTACAAGCCGCTACCCTTGTTCACCCTTTCCGTGCCCGCCGGTCTACCCGTGCTCTTGCCTTACGGTTTGGCGGCGAGTTGGACCACGGACTATGCCGCCATCTCGCCGTCCGGCTGGCTCATGTTCGCCCACGTCTCGGTCCTATCCGGGGTGGTCGCCTTCGTGTGCTTCTACGAAGGGGTCCGGCAGGTCGGAGCCGCGGCGGCGACCATGTACCAGTTCTTCGTCCCCCCGACCGCCGCCTTCTGTGCTTGGCTTGTCCTGGGCAAGGCCCTCGCCCTTCCCCAACTCTTCGGCCTCCTGGTCGTCATCGCGGGAGTCGTGACCACCGCCCGTGCCCGCGCCGCGACTCTCGCCAGACCGGTGCAGGAAGCTCTCGCTTAGCCCTGCTGCCGAGTAAACTCGGAGGAGATTTTGCGCCCGGCTGACCGCGTCGTCGCGGTCGGCCAGGTGCGTCGTCTGGGCGCGCTCCCGGAGAACGTTGACAATGCTGAACCGGGGCCGTCGTTGGAGAGTGAAAAGAGTGGCAGACGAGACTATGGACGCAAACGCAAATCAGACGGTGGAAGAGGCAGCGGAGGTCGTCGAGCAAGACCTTCGGGACCTTCAAGAGCAGATGCAACGCCTTACGGAGGAGCGCGATCAGGCCCGAGAGCAGGCGCTTCGCACCATGGCGGACTTCCAAAACTTCCGCAAGCGGAACCAGGCAGAGGCAGCGCTCTTGCGGCAGTTCGCGACGGAGAACTTTGTAAGCGAGTTGCTTCCGGTTCTGGACAACTTTGAACGGACCGTGGCACACCTAGATAGCGGTGCCTCCCTCGAAGCGGTCTTGGGCGGCATCAAGGCCGTGGAGCGGCAGCTCCGCACCGTCCTCGAGTCGCAGAACGTGCGCCGGATCGAATCCGTCGGCCAGCAGTTCGACCCCGAAATTCACGAGGCCATCGGTATGGAAACCTCGGATCAGCCGGAGAATACGGTGGTGGTCGAGGTGGAAGCGGGCTACCGCATGGGCGAGAAAGTGATCCGCCCCGCCCGCGTCAAGGTGGCTAAAGCCGCGTGAGCCGGAAGCTGTTCGGCACCGACGGCGTCCGTGGCGTTGCAAACGAAAAGCTGACGCCTGAGTTGGCGATGTCGCTTGGTCGCGCGGCTGGCAAATGGCTTCTGGAGACGGGTGGCGTCCGACGCGCCGTCGTCGGGCAGGACACCCGACGATCCGGACCCATGCTGGCCGCCGCCCTCTCGGCGGGCCTGGCGGGCGAGGGGATCGATGTAGTTCTCCTAGACGTCGCCCCGACGCCAGCGATCGCTTTTGTTGCCCGCACCGGTGACTTTGGACTTGGTGCGATTGTGTCGGCGTCGCACAACCCAGCCCCCGACAACGGGATCAAGTTTGTCGGTCACGACGGACGGAAGCTGCCAGACGAAGTCGAAGCACGCATGGAGGCCCTCTTGGAAGAGCCCCCCGGACGGCCCACTGGCGTCGGTGTAGGCTCGATCAGCTCCGACCGTGCCCCGCTGGGCGACTACCTTGAGTTGCTGGTCTCCGTCGTGCCCGAACGGCTGGAGGGAATGAAGGTAGCCGTCGACGCCTCGCACGGCGCGGGCTTTGAGCTTGGTCCTGACGCATTGCGAAGGCTCGGTGCCGAGGTCATCCTGATGGGAGCCCAGCCAGACGGGGTGAACATTAATGCCGAGGGTGGTGCCACTAAACCGCAGACGATCCAGGAGTTCACTCTCTCCCGCGGTGCCCATGTGGGCGTGGCCTTCGATGGCGATGCCGACCGGGCCGTCTTCAGCGACGAGCGGGGCCGCCTCATCAACGGCGACCGCACCATCGGCATCTGGGCTGCCCACTACCAGGCAAGCGGGGAACTCAACCCGCCGACGGTGGTGGGGACAGTCATGAGCAACGGCGGCTTTGCGTCGTACATGGACTCGCGGGGCATCCAGCTTGAACGAACGCCGGTGGGCGACAAGTACGTGGCCCAACGCATCGACGCCACCGGCGCGCTGGTCGGCGGCGAGCAGAGCGGTCACATCATCTTCCCGCGCCGTGGTCCCACCGGCGACGGCCTGGTGACGATGCTAGAGCTGCTGCGGGTGCTCAAGCGCGAGGGAAGGCCTGCCTCAGCCTTCTACGACGACTACGAGCCGTGGCCCCAGCTCCTCGTGAACGTCGGGGTCGCCTCCACTGAGGGCTGGAAGGAAAAAGTAGCCCTGGAGATGGAGCAGGGCGAACGGGAACTGCAGGGAAGGGGACGTCTCCTCGTCCGCCCGAGCGGCACTCAGCCCATGATCCGCGTTATGGTCGAGGCCGACGAGTACGAGCTCCGAGACCGGGTCGCCGAGCGAATCGTAGCGGCGATGGAGCGGGAGTTGGCCGGGCACGTGCACGGAAAGGTGGATCTCACCCATGCTCTTGGCGATTGACGTAGGCAACACCCACACCGTCTTCGGCCTGTGGAACGGCGAGAGTTGGTGCGCGGTTTGGCGCCGGGCCACCAACGCGGCAGACACTGAAGACCAGCTTGCCGCGTGGTTGAAAGGCTTGTTCGACCTGAGCGGCTTCGACTGGCGCGTAGACTACGCCCTCTGCGCTTCCGTCGTTCCCGCCGCCAACGAGGCGCTTGATAAGCTGTGCGAGCGTTGGCTTGGCGTCCGGGTTCACTTCCTGCGAACCGGCGAGGAAGTTGGCCTTCCGGTCGACTACGAACCGGCCTCCGCGGTAGGGGCGGATCGAATCGCGAACGCCCTAGGGGCGCTAGAGAAGTACCCAGCCCCGATCGTGGTCGTCGACTTCGGCACCGCTACCACCTTCGACTCCATCTCCGCCGACGGCGTCTACGTCGGCGGCGCGATCCTGCCGGGGGTAGGTCTCTCCAGCCAGGCTCTCTTCCAGCGGGCGGCAAAGCTTCCCCAGGTGGAGTTCAAGGCTCCCGAAACGGCTATCGGTAAGACGACGATCCACTCCCTTCAATCCGGCATCATGCTCGGCTATGCGGGGGCAATCGACGCCTTGGCCACGAAGATCAATGCCGAACTAGGAGGAAACGCCACCGTGATCGCCACTGGCGGCCTCGGCGGCCTCTTCCTGGGGCTCTGTGAGAGCATCGAAAGCTACGAGCCCACCCTTACCCTAGAAGGCCTCCTCGTCGCGAGCCGAAGGCTAGAGCTTCTGGTTTCCCGGGCTTAAAAGGCCAGTCCCGAGTCCCGCGTCCTTAAAGGCAACGGGATTTCGGGACTGAGTCTAAAACCGGGCGTCGGAGGCCATGTTGCTCAGCACGGGCAGCGTCGGCGTTTGGCGGCTGGAGCCACCTTGGGTGCCGGTGTCGCCGCGGCGGACCTTGTAGAACACCTGCCAGCCGAATTCGAAGATCGGCAGACGGTTGCTCCGGAAGTCGTTCAGGACGCTGACAAAGGCGCTGGTGAATACCCCGACGGGGCGGCCGTTCTGGATGATCGAAGAAACGGTGTCGCCCGGCAGCGTCGCCTGGACCTGCGAAATCGACCCGACGATTGGGACTTCGTTGCCGAAGAACCGGCCGCCGACGATGGGGCGGTTGGTCTGGTAGAAGGCGAACACCCGTGCACCTCGGGCCATAAACATCCGGTACAGCTCGTCCTTGCTCAGCATCGATGCGGTGTCGGTGCCCGCTTCGGTATCCACGCCCGCCAGGTAATCCTTGCCGCCGATGTTCACGCCGTGGCCGGTGAAGTAGATGAGGACCACCCCTTCCTCCGGCACGCGCGCTGCCAGAGCCTGGGCGGTAGCGCGAATCTGCTGCGCCGTCGCGTTCACCGCCAGCTCGACGTTCGCCGCTGGGTAGCCGGCGTAGCTCTGCAGGGCTTCTCGCACCTTCTGGGCATCGTCGCTGGCGAAGGGAATGTTGCCCTCGGGCATGCGCGACTCGGAGTTGCCGATAACCAAGGCGAACTTGCTCTCAAGCTGGGGCACGCCAGCAAGAGTCGGATTGACTGGCACTCCGGTCGGCGGCGTGCCGGTAGCGGAAGCACCCGGAACGGTGGCGTTTACGGTGGGCGAGACGTTTGGGTTGGTGGACGAGCGCACGGGATTCTGGACCGCCTGTCCCGGGTTCACATTCGAGCTGATGATCGCCAACTCTTCGGGCGCCACGACCTCAGTGTCCACCCGCCAGTCGCGGCCCCGCGTTTCCGCCGTCAGCCGCTCTTGGAGCGCCGTCCGCTTCTGGGTGTCGCCCAGCCGGTCGTAGACGCTGGCGAGCACGTAAGCGGTCAGCGGGTTTCGCTGGCCCTTCGCAACGAGAGTTTCCAACTCGTTGGCGATCTTGTTCAGGAGAATCGGCTGCTCTTCCGGCTTGAGGTTCGAAACCTCTCGATACCCGGCGTAAGCGGCAAGGAAGTTGGGCGAGTAGGGGGCACCCGCGCGCCAACGCCGCTGTTCGGTTGCCGGACCGGGAAGAATGGTCGGTCCCGAAGCGTCCTCCGGGCGATAGGCGGCGGCACGCAAAAAGGCGGCGCGCGCCTCAGCCCACCGGGTGGCCCGGGCGGCCTTGAGGCCCGCCTCGTACGCGTTGCTCCAGCTTTGGCCTAAAGACAGGGCGGCCAGCGTGAGCAGGAGGATGACGATCGAAAGACGGAGCTTCATGGTTTTCTCTAGAAGCGGTAGGCGCCGGAAAGGCTGAAGTCGCGGGCTCCTCCGCTGAACGGAGCAAAGTAATTTAAATCAACGCCGTAGCGACCGTCTTCAGTTCGGTAACCCACGCCGTAAGTGAATCCGCTGAGGCCACGGTATCCCGGACCTCCGCCCGCAATGTTCTGGTAACCCAGCCGGAGGGGGATCCGCGCCCGGTTGTAGCTTAGGTTGTACTCCGCACCGAGGCCGAAGTTGGTCTGCGCGTCACGGTCGAACCGCACCCCGTTCCGGGCCGCAAAGTAGTGCTGAAGCTCCAGCCCGAACACCGTGTAGTCGTTCGGCCGACGCCGAAGGCCCGGCGTTCGGTAGGCAACGCCACCGATCAGCCGCGCAGGGATCTTGTCGTAGTACGCCGCCGTGGCCGCGTTGCTGTGGAGGTCGATCTGCGACCGGAAGCTTAGGCCGAAGCTGAGGTTCGGGTTGTTGAGGGGCGTGTACTGAGCTCCGGCGATAAAGCCGACGCCGGAGCCCACTGAGCGGGCCTGGGGTAGCGCGAACTGGGGAGTCACCGGCGCACCCGCCGCATCGACGTAAGTGCCAAGCTGACTGAACTCGAGAACCTGCTCCAGGTAGGTGATGCCGAAGCCGTAGCTGAGGTTCTGGTTGCCGTTGGTCCGTCCGTAGGCGACGGTGAAGTAGTTCGCCCGGGCGCGGATGTAGTCCGAGTAGTCGCGAATGCCGAGACCAGTCGCCACCGAGAGCACGCTACCCGGAACCGAGTCGCCCCGATCGTCGATGTAGCCGCCCAGCGTGTAGGAGAGGCCGATGGTGCCGGGAGCGCCGGCGAACGCGTTCCGCAGCGGGAACGCGAGGCCAAGGTGCGAAATCGCGCCCTTGCCGCTGGAGGCGCGGGTGGTCCGGACCTGGTTGGCGAACGAACCCGAGACCCGCGTATTGGTGCGCGGCAGGTTGCGGTAGGAAACGCCCAACTGTCGCCGGTCCAAGTATCCAAGGCCCGCCGGGTTGTAGTAGGTGGCCATCGTGTCGGCGGTCGTCACGTGCATCGATCCACCCGCGCCCAGCGACCGGTGGCCGGCATCGAGCGCATTGAGCAGATCGGGCACCTGACCCCACGAACTGGCGGCCAAGACGGACGCTCCTACGACGACACAGAATTTCCTATTCATCACAACTTCCCCAAATTAGCGACGGTCCTCAGCGGCTTAAAGTGACAACAACTTCTTGCGGGACCGCACTGTTGCCCGCGCGGTCGATGGCGGTGACGACGAGGCGGAACTGCCGGGGCAGGGTTCGGCTGTCGCGGATTCGCCCCGTCCAGCGATTTCCGTTCGCTCCCGAGGCCACGTACGAGACCCGGGCCGCGCGACCGAGGAACGATCCGTCCATCCGCTTCATCACCACATCCACGCCGGTGACGTCCACCGACCGACTCGTGGCGTCGATAATGTCCACCAACACCGGATAGGCGCTCATCGGAGGGAGCCGAGTGTCGCTGCGGGGGTACGCGATGGTAACCGTCGGCTTGATGCGGTCCAAGGTGACCGTGACGGTCTTTGAGGCTTCGTTGCCGGCCCGGTCTTTGGCCGTGATCGTTATGGTCTGTGCCCCGTCCTGCGAAACGGTGCTCGTGTTCCAGTCGACGAACACCGTGTTGCTATCCCCGGTGTTGTTGGGGATGCTCTGGCCGTTGATCTTGACCTCCCAACTCTTGATGTTCGTCTCTTTGAGGGTGGCGCGGATGGGCACCACGCCCTTCACGAACGCGCCGACGTTCGGCGTGAACTCCAGGAAAGAGGGCCGCACGACGTCGACCTTGACGTTAAGAGTCGTGCTCGCGTAGGTGTTTCCGGGTTCGGCAGCCGTGACCACGATCAGGTAGTCGCCTTCGGGCGAGCTGCTGTTAAAGTTGATCGGCAACTGGGCGTCGATCTTTCCCTCGTCGTTCGGGGTGAAGGTCTGCTCCACGGTCGAAGTCGTGCCGCGGCCGGATACGACTGCCCGCACGGTCACATCGACGGTGGCACCGGTGACGAGAAACTTCAGTTGGTTGTTCAACCCTAGGAAGGTCCCTTCGGTGGGCGACTTCACCGTAAGGGTTCCCGCGAGCGCGGACGCCGCCGAGAACAGAACCGCCAGACACACGAAGACCCGCGACAAAATCGTCATCATTCCTCTCCCCAACGTGGTCCCCCGACCACACAAAAAGACGGGGTTATTCTCGCGCATTTGCGAGGAGCGAGTCAATGAACTCGCCGACTCCCCCTTCCTCGTTCGATCCCACGACCACATCGGCGGCCTCGAGCACCTCGGCGCTCGCGTTGGCCACGGCCGCCCCCACGGCGGCCCACTGGATCATTTCCAGGTCGTTCTGAAAGTCGCCGATGGCCGCGGTCTCGGCCTGGGAGATTCCAAGGCGGTCGCAAATGTTCCTTAGCGCCTCGCCTTTGCTAACAGAAGCTCGTAGAAATTCGAGGTATTCAGGCTCCGATTCCGTCACCCGCGCCAGCGCCGGGTCGAGCTCCGCCACCAGGGCCTTGCGATGTCTCGCCACCGCCTCGGGTGAGTCGAGCAAGAGGATCTTCGAGATCTCCAGGGATCTTGCCTCCTCGATGGTGGCCTTTCTAGGCTGGACGCTACGGACGCGAGACAGGTACACGTCGCCCCAATCGGACTGGTTGAGGTACAGGACCTCGTGGCGGGTGTACACGTTCACGTGAACGTCGTTGGCCCGACAATATGCCACGACCGTGTCCATGACCCTCGGGTCGACCGGATAGAAGGCGATCTGCTCCCCATCGGCGGCGATGACGTCGGCACCGTTGCAGGCGGCAATCGGCCCCTGGAGGCCCAATGGCTCCGTGTAGGCGAGGATGCTGCGCCGGATTCGGCCGCTGGCAAAGACCACGACCACGCCCGCGGCGATCGCCCGCCGGATCGCGTCAACGCTTCGAGGGTGGGGCGTGCGGTCCCGAGTGAGGAGCGTGTTGTCGAAGTCGGTCGCGATGAGGCGGATAGGCATGGGTAAGGACTTGCCCCTTCACCTTACCTAGCCGGATAAACCACAACGGCACAACGTAGTGAACCTCGCCGTGCCGTCGTGGCTTAGTGACTCAATTAGGTTCGAACTAGGACCTGCTCGCGGTTGAACAGCCAGACCGTGATCCGCGCCATGATGAGCGCCAGCACCAGGCTCACGCCGATGGTCATCGCGATGGCGGTGAAGTCCGGCTTGCCCAGCAGCGCGAGGCGGATGTTGTTCGCGGTGTTCAGGATCGGCACGAAGTTGATCCAGCGGGCTGAGCCTAGGTCGGTCAGGCCGATGAACTGGCTGAACATGGCCGGCATGATCACCACGAAGCTGGCGAGGCCGAGGTAGGTCTGGGCTTCGCGGGTGTTCTTCGCGTAGGTGCTGATCGCGATCAGCAGGCTCGCGAAGAACGCCACGAGGGGAATGAGCAGCACCAGGGTCAGCAGCGCCGACTGGGGGGTGACGCCTAGGCCGTCTTTGAACATCAGTTCGCTGCCCTTAGGCTTGACGGCCGCGAAGGCGGCGAGGCCGACGAGCGACGATAGGCTGCTCAATAGGCAAACCACGCTCAGGGCGAGGAACTTGCCGAGGACGATCTGGGTGCGGGCGACAGGAGTGATCAGGAGCGTCTCCAAGGTGTTCCGCTCTTTTTCGCCCGCCGCCATGTCGGAAGCGATGCTCATCCCGCCGTAGAACGCCCAGATGACGATCAGGTAGGGAAGCATCCCGACGATAAAGTCGCTCGCCCCGCCTTTCTGCACCTTGGCGATGTTTTCTGACTTTACAGCGATCGGCTTGACCAACGAGTCGGGAACCTTGTTGGCCTTGATGTAGCTTTCCAACGCCGCGTTGTTCTGCGCAGAGAAGAGGCTCTCGACGGCGCCCTTGGCGATCTGGCTGATCTGGGCCTTTTCATCGAAGAACACGTTCACGGCGCTGACCCCGTCGGAGGTGGGGCCGAACGCTACGAGGACTCGGGCCTTGCCCTCCTGGACCAGGCGCTTGCCCTCCTGCTCAGTTTCGACCTCGGTGACGTTGAAACCCTTCGCCCGCAAGAGCCCGAAAAGGGGGCTGTCGCTCTTGACGGCGTGGACCCGCACGTTCTGCGGCTTAGAAATCCCGCCGAGAACCGAGCCGAAGATCAGGAGCAAGACCACGATCAGGAAGATCGGGCCGAAGAAGGCGCTGGTGCGGACGCGCTTGTCGCGAAACATCTCGCGAAGCTCTTTGCGGAAGACCTTGATGGTTGGGGACATGGAAATCGATAAGGGTGGGTTGCTTAGCCGGCGGAGACCGTCTCGGACGGGTTGGTGGCGTAACCGACGAGCTTTAGGAACGCCTTCTCAAGGGATTGCTCACCGGTCTGGCTCTTGAGGCTCTGGACCGTGCCCTCGCCATGGAGACGACCGTCGTGGATGACCGCGATCCGATCGCAGAGGCGCTCGACCTCGCTCATGATGTGGGTGCTGAAGATCACCGTTTTGCCGCTGGTGCGGGCTTCTTCGATGAACTCCATGACGGTCTGGCTGCTGACCACGTCCAAGCCAGCCGTCGGCTCGTCGAAGAACAGCACAGGCGGATCGTGGAGAATCGTGCGGGCGATGCTCACGCGCTGCTTCTGACCCGTTGAGAGCTTGTCGCAGAGCCGGTCCTTGAACTCGTCGAGCTGGAGCTTCTGGACCACGTACCGCAGCCGCTCCTGGAGCCGGGCTCCCTCCAAGCCGTAGAGACCCCCGAAGTACTCGATCATCTCGAGGGCGGTGAGGCGGCCGTACAGTGCGGTGCTGGTCGACATAAAGCCGATGCTTGCTCGCACTTTCTGCGGGTCCCGCTGGACGTCGAAGCCCGCGACCTCGGCGCTGCCCGCGGTGGGGTTGAGGACGGTCGACAGCATTCGCAGGGTCGTCGTCTTGCCCGCGCCGTTGACGCCGAGCAACCCGAAGATCTCGCCGGGCCGCGCCTCAAAGCTGACGTCGTCGACTGCCTTCTTCAGGCCCGTCTTGTCCTGGAAGTGTTTACTGAGGCCGATGGTTCGAACCATTGACCGGGAGTGTAGCGATACCCGGAATCCCTACTAGGTCAAAAGCATCTCCCCTGCGGTCCGAACCACAAGGACCGGCAGGGGGAAGGGAGGTCGCTAGGTCTTTTGGTCGTCAGTTCCGGGGCCGGATGCCTCACGCGTCAATCATCACGTCTCACGCCTCATCACCAGATGCGGGTTCGAACCTCAGGCTCGCGGAGTTGATGCAGTAGCGCAGGCCGGTCGGGGTTTTGGGCGCGTCTTCGAAGACGTGGCCGAGGTGACCGCCGCAGTTGGCGCAGACGACTTCCACCCGTTCCATGCCGAAGCTGAAGTCCTCGATCTCGTCCACCCGGTGCTTTTCCACCGCTTCGTAAAAGCTTGGCCAGCCACAGGAACTGTCGAACTTTGCCTCGCCGGAGAACAGTTCGATCCCGCAGGCGGCGCAGAAGTACGTGCCCTTCTCGAAGTGGTTCCAGTACTCGCCGCTCCCGGCGCGCTCGGTTCCCTTGTTCCGCAGGATGTGGAAGCGCTCCTCACCCAGTTCAGCTTGCCACTCTTCGTCCGTCTTGGTCACGTTGTACTGGCGCATGTCGGTTCCTACGGTTTTTTGCTGAGTTAGATCGGCCCACCCGTGTCGCGGTCGACCATCTTCTCCAGGTTCCGGTTCAGGCGTCGAAGCTCCTCGACAACCCGCTCCTGGAACCGGGTCTGTTCTTCGTTGCGCAGGCGAAGCTGGTCGGCGATCTCACGGAGGATGGTGGTCAGTTCCGGGTCCATGATTGTTTGGCTTGCCGCTCTCTAAAATCGTTCACGGAAAGGACCTGCTCACGCTTTCGTGCAGAACTTGCGTCGTCGAGAGGGTCCCTTGTCGCCACCCGGTCGGAATGGCGGGAAACTGGGCCGCGAACCATTCTTCCAGGCGTTCAAAGGCCGGGTCGTCCTCGTTCACTCGCAGGACCGTTCCGTCCCTCATCTTGAGGGACAGCCACAACCCGGAAAGGTCCCGCAAGGCCTCGATCCGCAGAATGTCTCCCGGTAGGAACTGCTGACGGGCAGTGCCGACCCAACCGGCTTCGACGATAATTCGGTCCTTATCCCGGCGGAAAAACGGCAAACGCTCGAGAAACCTCGAGCAGTTCATGGGGAAGGAGGGCTAGTTCTGCCCATAAACCTTCCGGCCCTCGACGTAGACCTCGGACGGTGCCAGCCGGTCCAGGGTGCGGGCGGTCGGGGTCCTTTGGTTGAGCACGACGAAGTCGGCTCGGAAGCCCGGCGCGATCCGTCCTATCTCGTTTTCCCAGAACGCGGCGTAGGCGCCGTTTGAGGTGTAGCAGCTTAGGGCCTGATCCAGGGTGATGTTCTGTTGGGGTTGCCACACCTTGCCGGTCAGGATCTTCCCGGTGACGGCGGTGTTGATCCCCGCGAACGGATCGATAGTCACCACGTCCCAGTCGGAGCCGAAGACCATGGAGGCGTTGGCAGCGAGCAGGGACCGGAAAGCGTAGCTGTGGCGGCTGCGGTCGGCACCGATGACTGCCTCGCAATACCGGCCGTCGTCGGCCTTATGGTAGGGCTGCAGGCTGGGGATGACGCCCAGGCGGGCGAACCGTGGAATATCGCCGGGCATCAAGTGCTGGACGTGCTCGACCCGGAACCGGCGCGCCTTAAGATCGGGAATGTTCTCGTACAGGTTGAGCAGATCGTGGTTCGCCTGGTCGCCGATGGCATGGACGATAACCTGCAGACCCGCGGCGGCGGCGGCACGGAATCCTTGGCGGTACGTGCCGTCTACCGCGCCCGGCATGGGCACTCCTCGCCAGTCCTTCGGCTTACCCGGAGGTAGTTCGTTGAACGGCGCGTGCATGAACGCGGTCCGGGAGCCCAGGGAACCATCCATAAACGCCTTCAGACCCCGCGCCTCGGCCCAGCCAGGCACGTTTTTGAAGGCGTTGACGGCGGTGATCGTCCGGTTCCAGTCGTCGGTGCGGGCGTACAGGGCAAACCGTAGCGTTGGCTCCGCCTGCGACGCGTAGCGCCGGTAGAGGTCGAAATTGGCCACCGAGGCGATGTCGCTGACCGTGGTGACGCCGTAGCGGTTTGCCTCCTTCACAGCGGCGAGAAGGCCGCGGTACCGTTCTTCCTCGGTAGGGGGCGGGGGTTGCACCAGGCCAACCGCTTCTTCGCGAAGCATCCCCGTCGGCTCGCCATTGGCGTCGCGGTCGATCACGCCTCCCGGTGGATCTTTTGGCCCGTCTTTCGTGATGCCCGCCTTTCGCAGGGCTGCCGAATTGGCGAGGGCGGAGTGGCCATCCATGCGGGTGAGAAAGGCGGGCCGGTCGCCGGTCACGGCGTCGATCCATTCCTTCGTCGGCTGCTCCTTTTCCGGCCAGCTTTCGGCCGACCAGCCGTTGCCAGTGAGCCACTGGCCCGGGGGAAGCTTCTCGTTCCACTCCTTGACGCGGCGGATGAAGTCCGCCTTGCTCGTCGCGGGGCGCAGTTGCAGCTCGAACAAGCCGACGCCCCCCTCAAGGAGGTGGGTGTGGGAGTCAATCAGCCCCGGGATCACCATCTGGCCCCTGGCATCGACTACCCGCGTTCCCGACCGCGCCATCTCCGGCCGGAAAGGACCCACGTAGACGAACCGTCCGTCGCGGATAGCGAGGCAGTCGCCTCGCACGACTCGGCCGTCGCTCCAGATCCTCGCGTTCATGACCACAAGGTCGGGGGGCGGCGTCTGAAGGGCGAGCAGAGCGGCGATCAGCATACGACCATTGTAAGTCAGGAGCCGGTGGGGCAGCCGTTATTCGGGCAAAAGCGCGACCGCAGGACTCTCGCGTTCCCCAGGGGTAACCTGCTCCTCATGCGGGTTGGGCTACTGGGAGCTGGCGGAATGGGGAACGTGCACGCGCGGCAGTACCGCAAGATGCCGGATGTCGAACTGTGCTTCTTCGACCGCCGACCCGAGCGGGCGTCGGCTTTCGCGGAAAGATGGTCGGCGAAGCCGGTCGCATCCGTCGAGGAAGTCATCGCGCAGAGCGACGTGGTCGATGTTTGCCTGCCGACCGACATGCACTACGAGGCCGGGATGAAGGCGATTGCGGCGGGGCGGCCAGTGTTTATGGAGAAGCCGCTCGCCATCGACCTCAAGACGGCTTGCGAGTTGGTCGAAGCGGCGGACAAGGCTAACGTGGTGCTGATGGCGGGGCAGGTTGTCCGGTACTTCCCCGAATTCGCGGCCGGTCACCAGGTGGTGACGAGCGGCGGCATCGGGACGCCCGCCGCCGCCCGGACCCGGCGCGGCGGGCCGGCGCCGACGGGGGCCAGCGATTGGTTTATGGACCATCGCCGCTCCGGCGGCGTGCTCTTGGACCTGGCCATTCACGATTTCGATTGGCTCCGCTGGACGCTTGGGGAGGTCAAGCACTTGTACAGCCGTAGCGTCGGCGCGAGCACGGGCAGTGGCCCCGACTACGCCCTCACGACCCTCACCTTCGAGAACGGCTGTGTCGCCCACGTCGAAAGCACGTGGATGGATCCCAGCGGGTTCCGCACAACCTTCGAGGTTGCGGGGAGCGGGGGGCTGATCGAGTTCGACAGCCGCTCAGCACCGGCCTTAAGGACGAATGTGGCCGACGGGACCAAAGCGGAGACGCCATCGGCCGCCGAGGATGACCCCTACTACGGAGAGCTTCGCGGCTTCCTCGATGCGGTAGTGAACGGCACTCCCGCTCCGGTGACGGGAGAGGACGGCCTGCGTGCATTGGCGATCTCGCTGGCGGCCATTGAAAGCGCCCAGACGGGAAGGGTGAGTGTCCCGGCGCGCCAGTTTTAGTAGTCTCGCGCCAGCTAAGTTCGAAGTGTTGGTGCTGAGTCTTCGTCGGGACGACGTAATCACGGTGGCACAAAGACACGGAGGGCCATCCCGGCCTTTCGCCATGTCATCCTGAACGTAGTGAAGGACCTCCTCCATCACACCCTGCTGGGAGAGGTCCTTCGTCGCAGGCTCCTCAGGATGACATGGCGAAAGGCCGGGATGCATCTTCCGCGTTTCGCGGCAAGTCCGTTTCCTCAGACCCAGCGCGGCACTCAACGCATTGCGGTTTTGCTACAACATCCGAACGGCCCTTGCCGGTAGTCTCTTGAGATGCGTCCTGACGGCCGGCAGCCCGACCAAATGCGTCCCTTCACCCTCGAGCGGAACTTCGCGAAGTTCGCGGAGGGCTCGTGTCTCATCCAACTCGGGGACACCCACATGCTCGTGACCGCCACGGTCGAGGACCGCGTCCCGCCGTTCATGAAAGGGAAGGGAAGCGGCTGGCTGACTGCTGAGTACTCGATGCTTCCTCGCTCCGGACGCCAGCGCAACCAGCGCGACCTGATGAAGCCCAACGGCCGCAGCATGGAAATCCAGCGCCTGATCGGCCGGGCGATGCGCACGGCGGTGGACCTGGAAAGCCTAGGTGAGCGGACGATTATCCTCGACTGCGACGCCCTCCGCGCGGACGGTGGCACCCGCTGCGCGGCCATTACGGCCGCCTACGTCGCGGCGTTCGACGCGGTGCAGTGGATGCTGAAGCAACGGATGCTCCGGAAGAATGTAATGCTGGAGCCGGTGGCCGCGGTCAGCGTCGGCATCAGCCGGGGGCAGGAAGTGCTGGACCTCAACTACGACGAGGACAGCACGGCTAACACCGACATGAACCTGGTGATGACGGAGTCGGGCAAGTTCATCGAAATCCAAGGGACAGCGGAAAAGGAGCCCTTCGCCGTAGACGTGCTCGGCCGAATGCTGAAGCTGGGCCAGAAGGGGATCCAGGAGCTGATCGCGGCGCAGAAGGAAGTCTTGGACTACGACAACCGGCGTTAAGGGCCCGCCCTGCAAATTGGAAAGCCCCTCCCGGCCGATGCCGGGAGGGGCTTTCGCTTTTACGGTTACTTGGTCGCGTGGTCCGCGGCCCCGTTCCCGTTGGTCTTGGTGTCGGCCAGCAAGGGCTTGATGATGCCGTTGACGTCGCCACCAGTCAGGCCGATCTCCTTCATGAGGGCGTCGACCAAAGGCGCTTGCCCACGATAGCGGAGAGCGCTGTTGACCATTTGGTCAGCGAGGCTTCCGCCGCTTCCGGCGCCATCGGCGGCAACGGCCGAGCCGCCACCGTTTCCGGTCAGGCCATCCACGTGAATGATCTTGATGCCCTCGATCTGCTCCATCGGCTTCACGCTCTCACGGATGATCGCGGGAAGGTTCTCGATGAGCACCCGTCGGGCGGCCATCTCGATGTTGATGGACGAGAGGATGTTCTCGGCCTCGTTGATCGCCCGGCGACCGGCGGCGTTGACCTCGTACTCTTTCGCGGCAGCTTCGGCCCGTAGACGGATCGCTTCCGCTTCCGCGGCAGCGGCGATCTTCGCTTTGTCGCCCTCGGCTTCGGCGAGGATGCGCGCGGCGGCGGCTCGGTCTTCCGACGCTGACTTCTCAGCTTGGGCTGCGTAGGTGATGCGGATCGCTTCTCGCTCGGCAGCTTCGGACGCTTGAACGAGCTCGATCGCCTTGCGGCGTTCGGCGATCTCGCGCTCCTTCACCGTGATGACCTCTTCATCGGCCTTGACGGCCATGGCCCGAGCGCGGGCGGCTTCCGCTTCGGCTTCGGACTTGGCCCGGCTCTTCTCCGCGATCGCAATCGCGCGATCCTGCTCCGCGAGCTCGAGTGACTTTTGCTTCTCGATAGCCGCGGTCTCAAGCGCCTTCGCCCGTTGAACTTCCAGCTCGCGAAGCTGTCGGTCAGTGGCGATGTGGTCCTCCTGGACCTTTCGCTCGGAGGTGATCCGGGTTTGGTCGATCTGCTGCTTCGCCGCGATCTCGGCCTGCTGGGCTTCCTGCTGGCGGTTGGCTTGCTCGCGGGCGATTTCGGCGGCTTGAGCGGCACGGCGGACGGCGATCTCTCGCTCCTGCTCCATCCGTGCGTACTCTTGCTCGCGAGTTAGTTGGAGGGACCGCTGCTCGGTTTCCAGATTCTTCATCTGGATCTGCACCTTGGTCTCCTGCTCGATGTCGTTCCGCTGCTTTCGCTTGGCCTCGATGGTCTCGGTCAGCTTGGCAAGGCCCTGGGCGTCGAACGCGTTGTTCGGGTTCAGGTACTCCATGCTCGTCTGGTCGAGCGAGGTGAGCGAGACCGACTCCAACTCAAGACCGTTCTTCAGGATGTCCTCGGAAACGGTCGTCTGAACTCGCTGGACGAACTGGACGCGCTGCTCGTGCAGCTCTTCCATCGTCATCTCGGCGGCCACGGCGCGGAGGGCGTCGACGAACTTTCCTTCGACGAGCTCCTTCAGGGCCGCCGGATCCATCGTGCGCTGGCCCAGGGTTTGGGCGGCGTCGGCGATGGCGTCCTCGGTCGGCTTGACTCGGACGAAGAACTCCGCCTGCACGTCGACGCGGATGCGGTCCTTGGTGATCAGGCCCGACTCCTGCCCGCGCCGGACTTCCAGGCGCAGGGTGTTCATGTTGACGCGGATGATTTCGTGCAGGACGGGCAGGACGAGGGCACCCCCGCTCATGATCACCTTTTGTCCTCGGAAACCCGTCCGGACAAAGGACGCCTCTTTCGAGGCGCGTCGGTAGAGCCGGGAGATTACAAGGCCGATCGCGAAAATCGCGACGAGTAGGATAACGACCGGAATGGCGACGGCAGAGAGTTGGTTTTCTAGCATTGGTTAGGCCTTCTGACGGTGCTCCGCAGAAAGGTCTTGGGAGCCTAAAGAGAGGAGCGTTTCCACGCTGTCCTCGATGACGTAGTACTTGGGGCCGTCCCTCTGGACGAGCATCACGTTGTCGCCCGTGTTGAAGGTGTCCCCATCGCGAAGCGGCTCGATCAGAACGTAATGGGTCTGACCGTGCTTGTCCTTGAGCTTCGCCTGACTTGGCGAGCCCTTGGAAGTGGCGCCGAGAGTGATGGTCCCCACATGGCCGAGGAGGCTGTCTTGGGAAACCGCCGTGGTCTCGTCCTTGATCAACACCCGCCCCGCGAAGCCTCCGATCACCCGCATGCCCGCGAGCCCCGCGACAAAGGCGGGAATCGAAGCGACCCACGGCGAGAGCCGGAGGTTGGCGGCGGACTGAACGGCAAGGCCCGTGAGGCCGAACGTAGTCAGGAAGATGATGAGAAGGACCAGGAGCGGCACCGTGCCGACGTGGAGCCACGCGAGCGCGTCCCCGAACGAAAAGCCGTCGGCGTCCGGCGCATCGACGTCGAAGTCGATGGCGTGATCCGCCAACTCGCTGATTCCAAAGCCCAGCAAGGCGCTGACGGCCTCCATGACCGCCAGACCGACCATGACGCCCAGGGCCACCGTGAAGGGCAGATTGCCTGGATCGAGGAGGAATTTGAGCATCGTGGTTAGGTCTTCGGACCGTATTTCTACGTCCCGAAAACTAAAACGAAACTAGTATACGAGGAGGTTGCAAAGCAGCCGGAGCAGCCCTCTATAGGAGTGAGGCAGCAAGCTGCCTCTTTCTCCTATCGGTGCCACGCAGGCGGATAGCTAGACCATCGCTTGCTCTCTAACGCTCAACTAGAGGATCTGGTCGAGGAACAGGCGGCTCCTTTCGTCGAGGGCTTGGGCGTCGAGGATCTCGAACCGGTTGCCGTCGACGTCGATGAGCAGCAGGTGGTGCTCGGAGAGCCACTGGGCGTTCTCTTGCAGGCTCTGGGTGACGAAGTCGCGCTCGCCGCGGTCGGTGGCGACGTGCCAGTAGGTCACGCCGAACTCGCTTCGGGCGTTGATGACGCTTTGGATGGTCGCCGTGAGATAGCGACGTCGGATCTCCTCCGTCACTGCCTCGAACGATGCCTCGTCCAGATCCTTCGGCTCGGGCAGGGTCACGATCTCCTCGCCTTTGCCGTTCAGAAGGGCCAAGTACTTGTTCGGGTGCGACAATGGGGCCGACCAAGCCGGCTTCACCGTCGTGTACGACTTCTCCTCGCCTATCGTCAGGCGGAGGCGGTCTTTGGGTTCGAAAAAGAGCTTAACCTCGGTAGCGTTCAATACACTTCTCCTCGTCTTCTTATCAATTCTGTTGTCGCCAAATCCAGTGCTCGTTGATGACCGACCAGAGGATGTGGTCCTCCCATTTGCCATCGACCATGAGGGAGCTTCGCAATAGTCCCTCCTGCTCGAATCCGGCCCGCTCCAGAACGCGGGCCGAGCCCACGTTGGCGGGCATGGAGCAGGCCTCGATGCGCCGGAGGCCGAGTTGCTCAAAACCGAACCTCACCACCGCTTGGGCGGCTTCGGTCATGTAGCCGTGGCCCTGGTAGGCGGCGTCCATCGAGTAGCCGAGGGTCGCGAACTGGTTGCTCCCGTAAACGATGTCGCGCAGGCCGATGACCCCGATAAACTCCGATTCGTCTCCGGGCAACAGCAGCCGGAACCGGTAGCCCTGCCCTCGGCGCGCGGCGTCTTGCTCTATTTGGGGCACGCCTTTCCAATAGCCTTCCGTGTAGTAGACGGGTTCGCGGCGCGGCTCCCACGGCCGCAGGTGCTCCCGGTTGCGGACGAGGAACCGAACCATTTTCGGCAACTCGTCCGTCCGAGCCACCCGCAACCGCAGGCGCGCTGTTTCGATGACCGGCATCCGGTCCACCCACTCCACGAACGGCCGGGCGAGTTTAGACACGGCCTCCTCTTACCCCAGCGGGTTCGTCTTGCCGGACGAGCACGGGTAGATGCTTGCCGACCACGACCCACTCCGGTCCTGGTACGAAGCCGAGGCGTCGGTTCACCGCGTGGAGGGCGAAGTCCGTGGTGCGGCTTGTGCTCAACACAGTCTCCACCTCCCGCTCTCGGAGGTGACGGAGTCCAATGGCTTTGAGGCCGTGGGCGATCCCGCAGCCCCGGTAACTCGCGGCGGTTCCGGTAAAGGTGGCCTCGGCCTGTCCGGTCTCCGCCGTCGTTCCTTCCAGGTGGTGCACGCCGACGAGCCGGTCTTCGTGGTAGGCCAAGACCAACAACTCACCGCCGTAGTCCATCTGGGCTCCCCGAAGGTGGGCCCAATCGGAGAGGGAAGAGCGGAGCGGGTCCATCTTGCCGCAGTCCACGAGCAGGTCGTAGACCTGGCCCAGCCGGTGCTCGTCCTTCGGCAAGACCGCCGCGACGGTCGTCCAAAGGCCCAGCATCGCCAGCCGACCCTCCAGACCCGTCGCCAGCCGGTTCGCTTCGCGCACCGACGCGGTCCAGGTTTGGCGGCGGGCCATCTGGAGGAACCCACGTCCGGCGAGGAAGCCCAGATAGCCCGGCGCATCCGCGGGCCCCTGGGCCCGCAGAAGGTGCGCCTCGCGCTCCCGAGCAAAGCGCTCCGCTTCGCGCAGCAGCATGGAACCGATCCCCTGCCGCCGGTGGGCTGCGCCAACGTAGACGCTAGCTTGGCAAACGCCCGGCCGCCGGGTTGCGGTGGTGCTCCGGTCGACGACGTCCAAGAATGCGATCGCCGGATTGCCCACGACGAGTTGGAGCGCGGCCGCGTTCGGCCCGTACTCCGGGATCTCCCGATTGATAAGCGCGGTGACGGCATCCGTGTCCGTCACGCGCATCAGTCTTGGTTGCAAATCTGCCTCCTGAGGTCTTGCGGGCCGGCGCACCGGCCCGTGGAAAGGGAATCAGCTTCCGGCGCCAACTCCGATGATTTCGTTGAGGGCAGTCTGAGACTGGACCAGGTTGTAGAACGCTCCCTGCTTCTCCATCAGCTCCTCGTGGGTTCCGATCTCGGCGATCTCTCCCTTGTCGAGCACGATGAGCCGGGAGGCGTTCCTTAAGGTCGAGAGGCGGTGGGCGATCGCGAACGTTGTGCGTCCCTGGATCAACCGGCCGATCGCTTCCTGGATCTGCTTTTCCGTCTCCACGTCCACCGACGAGGTCGCCTCGTCGAGGATCAGGATACGCGGGTTGTGCAGGATCGCGCGGGCGATCGAGATCCGCTGGCGCTCGCCACCCGACAGCTTCGAGCCGCGCTCGCCCACCATCGTGTCGTAGCCGTCGGGCTTGGACAGGATGAAGTTGTGGGCGTTCGCCGCTTTCGCGGCCGCGATGACTTCTTCGAACGAGGCTCCCGGCTTACCGTAGGCGATGTTCTCCTCCACTGTCCCGTTGAACAGGAACGGTTCTTGGAGCACGATGCCGATCTGGTGGCGCAGGTCTTGCAGTGCGATGTCGCGGTAATCGACGCCATCGATCTTGATGGCTCCCGCGTCCGGCTCGTAGAACCGGCAGATCAGGTTGATCGTGGTCGACTTGCCCGCCCCCGACTTTCCGACCAGGCCGATCATCTCTCCCGGCGCGGCTGTGAAGTCGATCCCTTTTAGCACCGGGTTCGACTTGTCGTAGCCGAAGCGCACGTTGCTGAACTGCACTTCGCCCACGATGTCGTGGTGCTGGCCGGGGTCGCCGTACTGCTCGGCGTCGGTGTCCATGATCTCGAAGATCCGCTCGGCTCCTGCCATCGCGCGGGAGAACCACTGGTTGATCGCGGAGAACCACTGCAGCGGCCCGTAGACCAGCGCCAGGAACGAAGCGATGCGCCAGAACTCGCCCAAAGTGAGTTGCTCGCTGTAGACCATGTACCCGCCGACCGTCCAGTGGATCAGGTTGCCCAGCGCGGTAAAGAACTGCATCGCGCCGAAGATCGTGTACCAGCGCGCGTCGACCCGGATGCCCGCGTCCCGCAACTCGTTGTTCCGGGCTCGGAACTTGCCGAACTCGGTGTCCTCGGTCGCGAACGCCTTCACGACGCGAATGCCCTGGAGGGACTCGTTCAGGTGCGTGTGGAAGCGCGCCCACTTTTGACCCACCTTGTGGAACATCTGCGACATCGGCTTCCAGAAGAACGCGCCGATGCCGATCACGATGGGCACGGGGGCCAGAATGCAGGCGGCGAGCACCGCGTTCGTCCAGAACAACAGCCCAACGATGCCGATGAGCGTGAGGCCGTTCAGCAGCAGGTAGGGAACCCCCTCGACGAGGAACCCCCAGACGCGGTCGGTGTCGCTGGTGACGCGCGAGGCGATCGCTCCCACCTGCTTCTTATCGAAGAAGGTGAGTTGGAGGAACTCGATCGACCGGTAGACCGCCGAGCGAAGGTCCGCCGCAATGTGGCCCGCCAAGAACGCGATGGTGCGGCCGTTGATCACCTGAATGATCGAGTTGGTCACGAGCACCCCAAGCCAAGTCGCCATGAGCGTCCAGAGAAGCCCAAGGTTTTTGTGCGGGATGAGGACCTGGTCGATCAGTTGCCCCTGGATGAGGGGTGGCGCCAGGTTGAGCAGCGTCGTGATCAAAGACAGCAGGGCCAGCGTCCATGCCTGCCGTCGGTACGGCTTCATGAACGAGCTGATCCGCAGCATCGTCTTGCCGCGGTTGACGCAGGCAGGACAGACGCCGTCCTTTTCGGGCAGGAGGCGGTCGCACTTGGCGCAGCGCAGCCGCTCCACCTTCTGATTGATGAGGAGCGGTTCGCCCTTCGCGAGCTGCTCGATGCCCCGCGCCGCCTCGCTGAACTTCGCGGCGACGGTCAGCGAGTACGACAGAACGGGAAGGATCTCACCGGTCTTGGTGACTACCTCCATGCGTCCGCCACCCACGAGGGGGTCGTTCCGCGCCGTCTTAACATCGGCGATGGGGATGTAGAAAGACACGGCCCCGCCCTTTTCCAGGACGCGGACGCTCTTGCTCGTAACCTCTAAGACCCGGTGACCGAACCTGCCGTCCTCGGCAATGTCGGACTCCAAACGTATCAGCACTTCGTCTTGGGGAACCGACGACAAGTCGTCAGGCTCCCGCGTAACCGGTGCGGTATCCATGAATCAGCCTCTCCTCGTAAGGAAGTGAACAGGGATGGCACGACCCGCTCCGGTTCGGTAGCTCCGGAAGCGCACTTCGTGCGATCGATCTGGTTGTGGGCAGCGGAATGGGCGGCCGGACCGAGGGACCCCCTCGCGCCCGTGCTTCGCACGCCTGTTGCCAAGATTGACTTTCGTCGGGGGTGAAGGCGGGTCGTCAATTCCGCCTGACCAAGGATTTGGACGGTGGGCTCAACCCCCACAAGAGGGAACCCTTCGAACAACTTTCACAGGCGTGGACTAATTGCCCCGGCACGGCAGACGCCTGAGTGCGATATGATACCGCTCGCGCTATTGTCTGTCAACCGCTCGTACCGAAATATTTCTGAAGAGACAAGTATTAATGGCGGGGGCGCCTTCCGACAGAGTTGGTGCGCCTTTAGTGAAATGGAATGGTCTTGACAGCGGTCGGCCATTCGCTCGGGGGAGTAGAAAGCTCTAGATTCACCGCTTGTCTACCGATCATTGATTTGTGAGGTTTCTGCTACCCGGTTAGCAGGGTGGCAAAGGTGATGTTGCCGCAAAATCGACAGGCAACCCAAACGTGAGGATGGGTGCGACGATCAATAATATTTCCCAGGAACCACTGGTTCACCGACAGTCCTTAAACTAGATATGCACGAGCCGAACGATCTGCTATCCGGAAGTCCGGAAGCTCCCCGGGTCCTCATCGTAGAAGATGACCCGGTGTTCGCGATGCTGATCCAGAGGCTGTTCCGCAGCCAGGGTGTCGATTCGCAGCACGCGAGTGACGGCGAAACCGCGCTTCGACTCCATCAGGAGAACCACTACCGAATGGTGGTCTCGGACTGGATGATGCCGGGAATGGACGGCGTTAGTCTGTGCCGGGAGTTCCGCCAGATCCAGGGTCCGTACACCTACTTCCTGCTCTGCAGCGCCCGCGGCGAGCGGGACGACCGGCTGGAAGCCTTTGAGGCCGGCGTCGACGACTTTCTGTCGAAGCCGCTAGACAAAGAGGAGTTTCAAGCCCGCCTGAAGGTCGCGCGTCGGCTGCTGGCCACCGAAGAGAACCTTGAGCAGCAGAAGTCGGAGCTGGCGCGAATCGCCGATAGTCTTTCGACCACGAACGCAAGCTTGGAGATCGCCTCCCAACGATTCCGGGAGCTGTTCCGAGGTCTGCCCGTAGCCTGCTTCACGTTCGGTGAGGAGGGCCGGATTCGGGAGTGGAACCGCGATGCCGAGTCGGTCTTCGCCATCGAGGGCAGCCAAGCCATCGGCGGCCGAGTCGATGACCTCCTGAGCCCCCGGGCCGTGCGCGGCTGGGAAGATGCCCGGATCGAGTACATCCTCCAGGGCGAGCAGGTTCCTGATTTCGACTGGACCTACCGCCTGCCGGACGGCTCGTTGCGTTACCTTGCCTGCAGTGTGATCTGCCTCCGAGGTCGGGAGGGACAGGCGGCCGAGGCGGTGTGCGCTAACGTGGACATCACCGAGCGCAAGCTGGCCGAGCGCCGGGTCGAGGAGCAGGTCGCCCAGATCAACGAGATGATGCTGGAGCTGACTCAGCAGAAGGCGGCCCTTGAGGCGATGAACCTTCGGCTGAGCCACCTGGCGGTGACCGATGGCCTCACCGGTCTCTGGAACCATCGCCGATTCCAAGAGATGCTCGAGGAGACGATGGAACTGCACCGCCGGTCGGGCGAGCCGTTCTCGTTGATCCTGTTGGACATCGACCACTTCAAGCTTCTGAACGACGCGTACGGGCACCAAGTGGGCGACCAGGCCCTTAAGCAGTTCGCCAACGCGTTGCGGTCGGCCTCCCGCCAGCACGAGTTGCCGGCCCGCTACGGCGGAGAAGAGTTCGCGGTCCTCCTACACCGGTGCGACGCGGATGCCTCGCTGATCGCGGCGGAGCGGTTCCGAGACCGGCTGCGTGCTGAGCCATGGGAGAGTCGAACTCTCACCGCGAGCATCGGCGTCGCCACCTGGTCCACTCCCCTCATGAGCTCGCGGGAACTGGTGGCGCAGGCGGACCGGGCCCTGTACGTGAGTAAGCAAGCCGGACGCGACCGGATCACCCACTTCTCCAGCGTGACCCAGGCGACCGGGGCAGCCTAGCCTTACGCCTGCCTCACGATGAGCCACTTTATCGTCTGCGGCCTTGGGCAGGTCGGCTACCGGGTCACCAACCTTCTCCTGGACCTTGGGGAGTCAGTTACCGTCGTGACGGTGGGATCTCAAGACGAATGGGTCCGCACCGTCTGTGAGCGGGGCGCGCGGTTGATCCACGGTGACGCCCGGGACGACAAGATTCTTGGACAGGCGGATCTCACCTCCGCGCAGGCCCTTCTCGCCTGCACGTCGAACGATCTCACCAACATCCAGATCGCCATGGATGCCCGGCATCTGGCGCCGGACCTTCGCATCATCGCCCGCATCTTCGAGCAGGAACTGGCCCGGCAGGTCCAGCAGTCCATCGGAATCCACGCGGCGCTCGCCATGTCGATGCTGGCCGCTCCCGCCTTCGCCGTGAGCGCGTTCGGCGATCGCATAACCACGGAGTTCTCGGTGGACGAGCACCGCTTCCTGATCGCCCGTCTCGAGGTTGACGAGGCGTCGCCCCTGCTTGGCAAGTCTCTAGCGAACCTGGGCCAAGGCAACAACGTTTCGGTGTTACTCAAAGCAGGATCGGACTGCGGAATGGATCTGCAGCCGCGGGCCGAAGACGTTCTGAAGCCGGGCGATGTGTTGAAGATCGTGGGACTGACGCGGGATGTGCCGGCTCTGGTGCCCAGCGCAGAGTTTCGTCCCAAGGGGAACCGGGACGCTGGCGGCCTAGGTTCAGCCGTTCTGCGGGTATTGAATCCGCTCGAGGCGGTCCGTTTCGTGCGCCGAGTGTGGCAGAACGCAACGGTCGAGCTTCGGGCTCTTACTCTGATCGTCAGCGTGATGATGGTCCTCAGCGTTCTCGTCTTTAGCCGGGGGATGAACCTGAGCCTTGGCGACGCCCTCTATTTCGTCATCACGACCCTGACCACGACGGGCTACGGCGATATCTCTCCAATGAAGGCGGGCTTCGCAGTCAAGCTGTACGCCTGCTTCATGATGGTCCTAGGCTCCGCGACCATTGCCGTCCTGTACAGCATCATCACCGACTACATCGTCACGTCCCGGCTTCAGCAGCTGGTAGGACGCCAAAAGATCGAGGGCGAAGGGCATGTGGTGGTGGCGGGGATCGGGGACGTGGGTTACCGAACGGTGGAGGAGCTCTCGCGGATGGGGGCCCGAATCGTTGTGGTGGACACCGATCCCTCCACGAAGTACCTCACCGCCGTCCGCAACCGGGCCTCGGTCGTGATCGGCGACGCGCGGGAAGCCGAGATCCTAGTGCGGGCAGGAGTGGAAACGGCCGCGGCGACTTTGGCGACGACGGGCGACGATGCCGTCAACTTAAGCATCGGCCTTGCCGCTAAGCGTATCAACCCCTCAGGGCGGTCGGTGTTGCGGGCGTTCGACGGAGACTTCGCGGCGAAGGTGCAGCACACCCTGAGCATCGACGCGGCCATGAGCGCCTCGCGAATCGCGGCCCCCTCCTTTGTGGCGGCCGCCCTCTACGAGGGCTTGGTGGCGGCGTTTGTGCTCCGGGGCAATTTGTTCGCTATCTGCCGGGCAAAGGGAGACGAGGGCGGCCGCGCTCTCTTCGTCGTCGGTGCTGACGGACCGCGGGCGGTGGGGCCGGGCGAGGTTGTTTCCGGCGACGCCGATGTCTTAGTGGCCCACGGACGGCCTCTGACCGACAACAAGTAGAAATCGCACCGAACCCCCGGCCGTTCCAGTGCCTCTAACCGTCCGGTGAACATTGGGCTCCTTTCTGCGGCCGCGACTCTCCTAGGTCCTGTTCAATCGGCGACCCCCAGTCGAAAACTGATCGATCCAAACCGGTTGCCGAGGCCATTCGCGTCCAGCTCGGTGGACAAAACGCCAATAGTGGTAAGGACGGCAAAGCCTCCTCGCCTAAAGGTGCCGCACGGGTTCCGGGCTGAGGTGTTCGCGCTCGGCCTTCACAGCCCACGGTCCATGGCTGTCGCGCCGAACGGCGACGTCTTCTGCGTCGAGTCGTACCAGGGTCGCATCGTCGTTCTGAGGGATGCCGACGGCAGTGGTCGGGCTGACCTTCAAACCGAGTTTGCCCGTGGCCTCCGGCTACCGTACGGGATCGCTTTCCACGGCGCATACCTTTACGTCGCGAACACGGACTCGGTGGTGCGATTCCCTTACCAGACCGGGCAGACACGAGCATCGGGACCTCCGGAGACCGTAATCCGTGGGATCCCATCCGGAGGACGAAAGCAGCATTGGACCCGCAATTTGGCATTCGACCCGGCAGGGAAGAAGATGTACCTGACGGTCGGCTCAAAGACCGACTTTCAACCAGAACCCGCCCCCCGGGCGACGATCCAGCAGTACAACCCCGACGGATCGGGAAGGCGTACCTACGCGACGGGTATGCGCAACCCCGTGGGCATCGCGTTCCACCCGCAGACGGGCGAGCTCTGGAGCACCTGTGTCGAGCGCGACTTTCTGGGGGACGACCTCGTGCCCGACTACGTCACGCGGGTGCGGGACGGTCAGTTCTACGGCTGGCCCTGGTACTACATGGGGAACCACGTCGATCCCCGCTACCGGAATCGCCGCCCGAAGAGGCCCGTAGCCGTCCCTGACATTCCCGTCACGGCCCACTCAGTGCCGCTTGGCTTGATCTTCTACACCGGGAGGCAATTCCCCGCTGAGTATCGCGGAGATGCCTTCGTGGCGATGCGAGGCTCCACGAACCGTCGAGTGCTAAGCGGCTACAAAGTCGCCCGCATCCGATTCAAGAATGGACGCCACGTGCCCGGCTACGAAGACTTTATAACCGGCTGGGCACCCAACCCCCGAAAGCGCACCGTCTACGGCCGACCGGTGGGCCTGGTCCAGGCAGGCGACGGCTCGTTGCTCGTCAGCGACGAAGCCGGCCACCGGATATGGCGAGTGACGTACCGGGGGTAGGCGCGGGAAGGTGAGTGGGTCTTTGGGTCTTTAGGTCTTCGGGAAAGGGTTGAGCATTTAGAGTTGAGGGTTAAGATTCGACCGAAGACCGAACACGGAACACCGAACACCGAACACCCCAGGTAGCCCCGGTCAAACGAGTAGGGGCTCAGCAGAGCCTTTGGAGGCAACCATGTCGAGGAACAAGGGACACGGTCGGAATGAGCAGAAGCGGGTGACTGGTAAGGACGGCAAGGGGACGCAGAAGCAGACCCGTGAGCACACGGCCAAGGCGGTGAAGAAGGACCGGCACGAGGCCGACAAGAAACCAGACACTGGCTAAAGTCAGATGTGAAAAAGGGGCGGCGTCGTGGTCGACGCCGCCCCTTTTAGCGCTGGTTAGCGGGCGCGGCCGAAGACCTGGACCCAGATGTAGTGACCGCGGCTCGACCGAGCGAGGCCGAAGCCCAGGTCGGCGTAGGACGCGTTGAGGAGGTTTCGGCGGTGGCCCGGGCTGTTCAGCCAACCCTGCACGACCTCTTCGGGCGACTGCTGACCCATCGCGATGTTCTCCGCCGCGTTGCGCCACGAGTAGCCGTGCTCGGTCATCCGGCTGCCCACGCTTCGCCCTCGGCTATCTACGTGGGAAAACTGCCCGCTGGTGGACATGTCGTTCGCCATGAACTGGGCGGCGTCGCTCAGGAGGTTGTTGTTCCGCAACGGAGCCAGGCCCGCCTCGGCCCGTTCTTCGTTCACCAAGTCGAGCACTCGCTGGCTGAAAGCCGCCGCTGCGGCCGGCCGCGCGATGCCGCGACCAGCGCCCGAACCCGCCGATCCCGTTGACGGAATCAGCGCGGCGACCAAACAAACGAAGACTGCGAAAAGACCCTTCATGGAATACAACCTCGGCAGTTGTATCCCAGTAATTAGGCCTGGCCATAGCAATTCGATGACATTGCGGCCAAGGGCGCAACTTCATCTTCGCGGGTTCCCTAAGCCCTGAATCGTCACGCAGAATGCTGCTGGAAACCGCGCAAGAACTTACCGAAACGCAGCAACGCTCGATGCCAGCAGTGGGCTCCGGCAGGCGTCGGTCCTCCGCCGGAGCCCGGCTACCGTCGACAACTTGAAGCCCTCTAAGGCGACATCGTAACACGCGGGCGGCTCGTCATCCGCGCATGTCCATGCCGCCGTCGACCGTCACCGTGGTCCCGGTGATGAAGCTCGCAACGTCGCTGAGTAGGAAGCACGTCGCGCCCGCTACGTCACTGGGCAAGCCAATGCGGCCTAGGACGAAGTCCTTCGCGACTTCCTCTCGTCCAAGTTCGGTGAGGCTCGCGTCAGCCATGTCTGTTTCAGTCCACGCGGGAGCGATGCAGTTCACGCGGATCTTATCCGAGCCCAGCTCCCGAGCCATTGAGCGCATGAACATGATCTGCGCGCCCTTCGAGGTCGCGTAGGCGGAGTAGACGGCCGACCCTCTCTGGCCAGCGGTAGAGGTGTAGATCACGATGCTGCCGCCATTGCCCGCCTGCCGCATGTGGCGCACGCTGGCCTTCACCGCGAGGAAGGTGGAGCGCAGGTTCACCGCCATCGTCCGATCCCAGAAGTCGGTGTCCATCTCTTCGAGTGGCTTGCCCTCGAAGATGCCCGCCGACACCACGAGGCCATGTGGGGTCCCTAACTCGGCCACGGCGGCATCGATCGCCCGAGTGATCTGCCCTTCGTCCGACGCGTCCGCCTGCTGGGCGCACGCCGTTCTCCCTCCCGCCTCGATGCTGGCCAACACGCTGGCCGCGGCCTCGTTTCGCGAGTGGTAGATGATGCTGACGCAGGCGCCCGCGGACGCCGCCATGCGAGCGGTGGCGGCGCCAATACCTCGGCTTCCGCCGGCGACGATGATGTGCTTTCCGGTGAGGTCGATCATAGGGAGAGTGGGGGGATGAGTGTTCGGTGTTCGGTGTTCGGATAGAACCAGGTCAGTCCTTCCGAACACCCAACACCCAACACCCAACACCCTGTCGTTCTTCTTACCCGTATGCCATTTCTGGGTGCTTGCCCAGGAGGCGAAGCTGGCGCTCGTTCGCGACGGCGAGGATCTCGGGATTGAAGGTGAAGGGGAACGGGGAGAACCGCTGGGCGATTGTCCGGTGCGAATAGTGGACCTGGATCAGGTAGCGGATCTGGTCGGCGGTCTTGTTCTCGCTGCCCGAGTGCCAGATCTCACTGCGGAAGAAGAGAACGTCGCCGGCCTTGCAGAGGACCGGCTGGAGTTCCTGGCCCTTCCAGGTGGGGTTCGGATCCTTGCCCCAGGCGAGGGAGTGTCCCGAGCGGTGGCTGCCGGGAATGACGTAGGTCGGGCAGAGATCCTCGGTGATGTCGTTCAGGTAGTAGTGCGCCGTGCAGAGGTAGACCGGGAAGGCCTTAGGGTCGCTGGCGGTCGATTCCGGGACGGTGACCAGCGTGTGGTCCGTGTGGGGTTGCCAGCCGTTGTGGCCGGGGTGGCTCTTCCACGCGGTCATGCCGATGATGTGGCACTGGTCGCCCATGGTCGCCTCGGCGAGATCGACGACGCCCGGACGGTCGATGTAGTTCAGGAACAGCTGATCCCGGTTGAACACGCACTTGTAGTGCTCGGTGGCGGCGACGTGGTCGTAACCGAACGGCTTGAGCCGGTCGATGGCGTCTTTGGCGGCTTGGACCTCCTCGGAGCTGAGGACGCCTGGAATGAGGGCGAAGCCGTCTTCGTGGAGGGCGTTGGTCATGCCCTCGAGGTCGGACAGCGCGAAGGTTCGCTGGAGGTACGGTTGCGGTGGTGCGACGGTGCTTGCCATAGTCTTTCTCCGGTTGAGACCATCACTTTCGCACGGATGGTTCGGGAGACCCTTGACCTTTTCCCGCCACTTGTTGGACGATTCCCGAGACGTGGCGCGGGAGTGCGTCGCGGTGCGCCGCATAGCCCCCTCATGCTTTCCCCGAACCTGCACCACTTCGCCAATCTAGCCAAGTGGTCCCCCACGGCCGCTCAGACGAACCTGGTGCTTCGGGTGGACAACGAACCGGTGGGCATGCGGGACGTGTACAACACCCACGTCGACTTCTTCGCCCTGTACCTGGTGCGTCAAGGCCGGGGAATCCACATCATCGACGGAGTGCCGCACGGGATCGCCCGGGGCGACCTCTACGTCATGGGCATTGGCACGACCCACGCCTATTCAGGTCATGACGATCTCTCGCTGGACTCCCTCTACTTCCCGCCCGAGGTGTTCGACCGGGACTCATTAGAAGTGCTCCAGGCGACACCAGGCTTTCTCCCGCTCTTCGTGGAGCAACCGCTCTTCGGCTCGGGGCAAGGGGGAGGGAAGTGGCTACACCTCGCGCCCGACGCCTACCGATCCATCCGCGACGAGATCGAAGAGCTTCGCCAGGAATGGCTTAGCGGGACACCCGAAGGCGTTCTGCTGACCAGAGCCTTGTTCCTGCGGCTGCTGATCCACCTCTCGCGTCTCAACGCGGAGAACCCCCAGCGGGTGCCTCCGCCTTCGCGGGCTTCCCGTGAAGCGGTCGTCAGTGCGGCCGTCCGGTATCTGGACGAGCACTTCGCGGAGCCCATCCGGATCGAGCAACTGGCCCACCAACTCTTCCTGTCGCCCGACCGGTTCACCGAGCTGTTCACGGCGGGAATGGGCCGCACACCCCGGGACTATTTGCGG
>Ga0216301_1000032_pt1 | contig 33224 bp, 32 predicted proteins | sample 4hB_Boncat_minus_FD_156203 | JGI IMG/M metagenome (GOLD analysis project Ga0216301, IMG submission 156203) | Terrestrial sediment cell enrichment communities for BONCAT metagenomics from Utah, United States - 4hB_Boncat_minus | ecosystem: Environmental > Terrestrial > Deep subsurface > Rock...
GGGCGAGGACCTGCGGCTCTGCCGCTCGACCAGTTGCCGCACCGTCTCCCGGCCGTTTCCGACCACCTCGGCGGGGCGCCGGATGGCGGCGGCGACGAGCTTGTAGCCGATCACGACCAGCCGCAGGTCCTCGCCCTTGTGGAAGCTTTCGACCAGTACCTCGTTCGAATGCCCGCGCGCGATTCCGATGGCGCGCTCGACGCTCCCCATCGTCTCGAGGTCCACCGCGACTCCGCGGCCCTGCTCGCCCCGTGCCGGCTTCACGACCAGCGAGCCGTGCCGCTCCAGCATCGCCTTCACCGCTTCCATGTCCGAGGCTTCCACCTCGTCGGGCACCGTGACTCCCGCCGTCTCGACGATCCGGCGGGTCATAGCCTTGTGGTCGCAGATCGAGAGCGCGACCGCGCTGGTGAGTTCGGTCAGCGACTCCCGGCAGCGCACGCGCCGGCCGCCGGAGGTAAGCTGGAAGAGGCCGCCGGCCGCGTCGATCACGTCGACTCCGATGCCGCGCCGCCGCGCCTCGTTGATGATGATCCGCGCATAGGGGTTCATGTCCTTGGCTGGATCGTGGCCGACGAACAGACGCTCGTTGATGACGTTCCGGCGCTTCACCGCGAACAGTGGGAGGCGCTGGAAGCCGAGCTTCTCATAGAGCGCGATCGCGCCGCGATTGTCGTGAAGCACCGAGAGGTCCATGTAGCCGGCGCCCCGCGCAATATAATGTTCCGCGAGCCAGCGGATGAGAGCCTCGCCGACGCCGCCATGGACGGTCTGCGGGTCAACCGCCAGCGCCCATAGCGACGAGCCGCGCTCCGGATCGTCGAACGCTATGGCGTGGTCGATCCCGGTGACGGTGCCGATCACCGCGCCGGTCTCGTCCTCGGCAACGAAATAGGTGAGCAGCCGCGCCTCGCCCCCTTGTTCGAGGAATTCCGGGCGCACCGGCACCATCCGGTGGAGCGCGTAGAGGCGGTTGACCGCGTCGGCATCGGTGTCCGCCAGCATCCGGCGAACGAAGAAGCCGGTCGGCTTGCGGTCCCAGGGCCGGTAGGTGCGAAGGTTCAGCCGGTAGGTGTGCGACGGGTCCAGGAACAGCTCGGCCGGAGCGCTCGCCAGAAGCACGTGCGGATCGCCGACATACATGGCGATGTCGCGCTGCTCCGGTCCTTCGGCGCGGATTTCCGAGATGAGGTCATCCACGTCCTCGAAGGTTTGACCGAACAGGATCCGGCCCCAGCCGCAGTCGGCGAGCGCGTTCGGCTTCAGAGGTCCCTGGTCGAAGGGAAGTCGGGAGGGGCGGGGCCTCCGCATCAGCCCGCGCCCTGCTGCTGGAGCCACAGTTCGAGCAGTCCCACCTGCCACAGCTCCGAGCCCCGCAGCGGCGTGATGTGGCCGGTTGGATTGGCGAACAGGCCTTCGAGGTAGTCCGGCGCGAAGAGGCCGCGCTCGCGCGCCGCGGCGCTTGTGAGCGCGTCACGCACAAGATCTAGATAGGGTCCTGAGATGTACTTGAGCGCCGGCACTGGGAAATAGCCCTTCGGCCGGTCGATGACTTCGGACGGGATCACGTTCCGAGCGACGTCCTTCAATATGCCCTTGCCGCCGCCGGCGAGCTTCAGCTCCGAAGGCACCCGCGCCGCAAGCTCGGCGAGGTCGTGGTCGAGGAACGGCACCCGCGCCTCCAGCCCCCAGGCCATCGTCATATTGTCGACGCGCTTCACCGGATCGTCCACCAGCATCACATTGCTGTCGATGCGCAGCGCCTTGGCGACCGGATCGCTAGCGCCCGCCCTCGCGAAATGCTCGCGCACAAAATCGAGGGGGAGGGTGCAGCCGTTCCGCCAGTCCGGCCCCAGATGCCGGTTCAGAGTTGCCGAGTCGCGGTCGAAGAAGACCTTGGCGTAAGTGGACACAGGATCGTTCGCGCCCGCCATCGGAGGATACCAGTGATAGCCGGCGAACACCTCGTCCGCGCCCTGGCCGGACTGCACCACCTTGATGTGCTTGGCGACCTCGCGGCTCAGCAGATAGAAGCCGATATTGTCGTAGCTCACCATTGGCTCGGCCATCGCTTCGATCGCGCCCGGAAGCTCCTTCAGCAGGTCGCCTGAGGGCACGAACAACTTGTGGTGGTTCGTCCCGTAATGGCTGGCAATGAGGTCCGAATAGACGAACTCGTCGCCTTTCTCGCCATTCGCTTCCTCGAAGCCGATTGAGAAAGTGGCAAGCCCGTGCTGCCCCATCTCCGCGAGGAGGCCGACGACCAGGCTCGAATCCACCCCGCCCGACAGGAGCACGCCGACCGGCACGTCCGACACCATCCGCCGCTCGACGGCGGTGCGGAGGGAGGCGAGCACCATCTCCTCCCATTCGTCCTTGCTCCGCCCGGCATCGTCCGCGCTCAGCCCGAACGGCGCGTCCCAGAAGACATGGCTCTTCGAGCTCCCGTCCTCCTCGATCACCCGCACCGTCGCGGACGGCATTTTCCTGATGCCCTTGAGGATAGTCCAGGGCGGCGGCACGACCGCGTGCCAGCTCATGTAGAATTGGAGCGCCTCGGGATCGACGGAGGTGTCGACATCGCCCGCCGCAACGATCCCGGGCAGGGTGGAGGAGAAGCGCAGCCGTCCGGGCGTCTCCGAATAATAAAGCGGCTTGATCCCGAACCGGTCGCGCGCGAGCACCACCCGACCGCTTTCCCGCTCGTGAAGGGCGAATGCGAACATGCCCTTGAACCGCTCGACGCAGGCCGTCCCCCAGGCGTGGTAGGCCTTGATAATCACTTCCGTGTCGCCGCCCGAGAAGAAGCGATATCCGAGCCCCCTCAGCTCCTCGCGAAGCTCCTGGTAATTGTAGATGCAGCCGTTGAAGACGAGGTCGAGGCCGAGCTCCGGATCGACCATCGGCTGCGCCGATCGGTGCGAAAGGTCGATGATCTTCAGCCGATGGTGGCCGAGCCCTACGCGCCCCCGCATCAGCTGCCCGCAGCTGTCCGGCCCGCGCCGGTGCTGGCTGCGCAACATCCGGGCGACCGCGTCGGCGTCGGCGATTCTTCCGTCGAAGCGGATTTCGCCCGCTATGCCGCACATGGCGGGTGGGCCTCGCTAAGAATCGATTGTAGTAACATTACGCCCGCGAATTGGTTGGATGCGGACCTTACAACCGCGCATCCATCGATTTGCTCCGGCGTTATGGAGCGTTCGGCGCGTTGAGGAAGGCCAGGAATGCACGAGACGAACATCAAGGATCAGCCGCCGATCGACTATCAGGCGCTCGTCAACGAGGTGCTGAGCGCCGCCGAAGTCTATCGCGGCCACGGCGACCTGCCAGCTTACATACCGGCCCTGGCGCAGGTCGATCCGAAGAAGCTCGGAATCGCGCTCGCGCTCGCCGACGGCACCACCTATGTCGCGGGCGACGCCGACGAGCCTTTCTCTATCCAGAGCATCTCGACCATCTTCACTTTGTCGGTCGCGCTCGGCCATGTCGGCGCCGCGATGTGGAACCATGTCGGCCGCGAGCCCGCGGGATCGCCGTTCAACGCGCTCGTCCAGCTCGAGGAGGAGAAGGGCAAGCCCCGCAATCCGCTGACCAATGCCGGCGCCATCGTGGTCTGCGATCAGCTGATCGGCCGCGACACGGCCGACGAGGCGGTGGAGGAAATCCTTGCCTTCCTGCGCGAGCGGAGCGCCGACGACGGCGTTTCGATTTCCGAGCATGTGGCTATGTCGGAATCGAAGGCTGGCTCATTGAACCGCAGCCTCGCCCATTTCCTCGCCAGCTTCGGCAATCTCCAGAATCCGGTCGAGGACGTCCTTTCCGTCTATTTCCGCCAATGCGCGATTGCGATGAGCTGCCGCCAGATCGCCCGCGCCGCGCTCTATCTCGCGTTCGACGGCACCGATCCGGTCAGCCGCCAGGAAGTCTGCCTTCCCTCGCGCAGCCGCCGAATCAACGCGCTGATGCTGACCTCCGGCCACTACGACAATTCGGGCGACGTCGCCTTCCGGGTGGGCTTGCCCGGCAAGAGCGGAAGCGGCGGCGGGATCCTAGCGACGGTCCCGGGCGTCGGGGCGGTTGCGGTCTGGTCGCCCGGCCTCAACTCCGCGCGCACCTCGCTCGCCGGCCTCGTCGCGCTCGAGAAGCTCGTCGAGCGGACGAGCTGGTCGGTGTTCGTCTAGAGGCTCTTCCGTTGCAGGGTGGCAGGCACAACAGGTTGAACCCAAATAATGCTTTATTAAACAACCGCGGTTAATCGGGGCCTGAACACGTTTGGGGGAACGTATGCAAAGGCCGCTACTGCTCAACGGCTGCCGCCGTGTCGAAGAGACTCGCCATGGGGCTTGGGAACAGGTGCGCGGCTATCTGCCTAGCCTGTGGGTGGCGGTCCTGTTGCCGAGTGCGATCTTCGCCACGATCGCGCTTCATCACATGGCTCTTAAGACGGGAGGAGGGGTCCCGAATCTTTATCCGCCAACCGCCATCCTCCTCGTGGCCCTGCTCCGGCACCGGCCGGCGGTCTGGCCCGTTCTGTTCTTCCTGGGAACGGGAACCGAGGCCATTGCGCACCGCGAATTTGGATTCGACGGGCCGATCCTGGCGATCAACTGCGCCTATAACCTACTGGAGACGCTGCTCATTGCCGTTGCTATGAAGCGGTTCTGCGACCTTACGAACTGGTACCTTTCGATTCGCTGGATCGCTGCTTGCACCGTGTTTTCACTTGTCGCTGCCGCAGTCGCGGTGTCGCTCGGTTTCGCGCTTATCTTTGCGATCGATCACCCCTTCGCCCAGTATATGACGCCGGCCCGGTGGGTGAAGCAGACGATTAGCGATGCGGCCAGCGTCGTTCTGATCGCTCCCATCCTTCTCAGCTGGACGGAACCCGCTTTCCGCCAAAGCGGCAAATCCTGGGGCTTCGTAGAGGCGTTTGGAATGATGGCGGCGGTTGCGGCGCTCACGAGTGCGGCCTTCTGGATGAGCGAGAGCGTTGCTGCCCTGTTCCTGATGTTCCCGCTCCTGAGCCTGGTCACGCTGCGGGCCGGCCTGTTCGGCGCGACTGGAGGAGCCGTTGTCGCGACGGCCGTCGCGGTGTGGGCGACGGTGCAAGGCTGGGGTCCGATCGCTAATCATCCAGATCTGCCATTCGGCGATCGCATCTCGTTCCTGCAGCTATATTTCCTGGGTGCCATCCTTTCCAGCATCCCCATGACGATGATCCTGAAGGTTCGTAGCACGCTTGCCGAGGCTGTCGACGCTCAGGCCGCAATCAGCCAGGCGGCGCTCAGCAACATGGCCCAGGGCCTGAGCATGTTCGATGCCGACGACCGCCTGATCATCTGCAACGGTGAATTTTCAAAGCTGTACAAGCTCCCCGAGGAGCTCACGCGTCACGCAACGCCGCTTGACAAGATGATCGCCAAGTACGGCCGGACGGGCAAGCAGCTGGGGAAGCTGAAGCGCCTCGTCTGCGGCGCGCGGGAAGCCGGCGACCGGGAGCAGTTGGACGGTGAGATCAAGTTGCCCGACGGCCGCGTCATCAATGTGCATTGCCGGCTGCTCGACGACGGTGGCTGGGTCGCCACGCACGAGGACATCACCGAGCGGCGCCAGGCGGAGGAGCGCATCGCGTACCTCGCCAACTTCGATGCTTTGACCGGACTGTCGAACCGAGCGCAGTTCAACGAGCAGCTGAAAAGGCTCGTCTCGTACCTTGAGCGGGGACACCGCTTTGCGCTTCACGCGGTCGATCTCGATCGGTTCAAGGAAGTGAACGATACGTTTGGGCACGCCGCTGGAGACGAGCTGCTGAGGCAGGTGGCTACGCGGCTGCGTGAGACGGTCAGAACGGGTGAAGTCGTTACGCGGCTCGGCGGTGATGAGTTTGCCATCCTCCAGTTCCCCTTGGAGCAGCCGGAGGAGGCAAGTGCCCTCGCAGCGCGTGTCGTGAAGCTTCTCTCCAAGCCGTTCACTATCAATGGCCGGACGGTGGTAATTGGCGCCTCCGTGGGGATTGCGCTGGCGCCGTCGGACACCTGCGATGCTGCCGAGCTGATGCAGAAGAGCGATCTCGCGCTCTATCGGGCCAAGGTGGACGGACGGAATGGCTACCGCTTCTATCAGCCGGGCATGGACGCGGCTCAGCATGCGCGACGCGCTCTGGAAGCCGACCTTCGATCGGCAATCAAGAATCGCGAGCTCGAGCTCCATTATCAGCCTATTCTGGACGTCAAGGAGGGAAGCGTCGGCTCGTGCGAAGCGCTCTTGCGCTGGCGGCATCCGACGCGCGGTTTGGTACATCCGGCCGAATTCATCTCAGTCGCCGAAGACACCGGCTTGATCCTGCCGATCGGGGAATGGGCGCTGAATGCCGCCTGCCGCGAGGCAGCCTCCTGGCCTGCCGGAGTGAGAGTGGCGGTCAACCTCTCGCCCGTTCAGTTCAAGAGCTCAAGGCTCATCAGCCAGGTGAAAGGTGCCCTGGAACGAGCGGGGCTCGATCCCTCGCGGCTCGAACTGGAGATTACGGAGTCGGTGCTGCTGCAGAATAACAATTCCGTGCTGAAGCCTCTGCATCGGCTGCGGGCCATGGGCGTCAGCATAGCCATGGACGATTTCGGCACCGGCTATTCGAGCCTCAGCTATTTGCGGAGCTTCCCTTTCGATAAGATCAAGATCGACCGCTCGTTCATAAGCGATCTGGGCACCCGAGCGGACGACCTAGCCATCGTGCATGCAGCAATCGGGCTGTCGAGGAGTCTCGGCATGATCTGTACGGGGGAAGGCGTCGAGACGAAGGAGCAGTTCGCACTGCTGGAAGCTGAGGGCTGCACCCAGGTTCAGGGCTATTATGTCAGCAGGCCATTGCCGGCTCATGAAATGCAGGAGCTCCTATCCGGCGGTTCAAACCTGACTGGACGGCTTCTGAAGCAGGCCGCCTGACGAAACATCCGGCTACTGGCGGACCGGGTTCCTACCTCCTACATCGCATGCGACGATGGGTGGGGTTCCGAGTTGACCGACGCCGAAACCGCATTGCTGCTGGCGCGAATCCAGTTCGCCTTCACGATCAGCTTCCACTTCATCTTCCCGGCCTTCTCGATCGGCCTGGCGAGCTACCTCGCGGTCCTCGAAGCTTTGTGGCTGAAGACGGGCAAGGACCTCTATCTCAACCTCTTCCGCTATTGGCTGAAGATTTTCGCGATCGCCTTCGCGATGGGGGTGGTCTCCGGAATCGTCATGACCTACCAGTTCGGCACCAACTGGTCGGTCTTCTCCGACCGCGCGGGGCCGATCATCGGCCCCCTCATGGCCTATGAGGTGCTGACCGCCTTCTTCCTCGAAGCGGGCTTCCTCGGAGTCATGCTGTTCGGGCTCGAGCGGGTGGGCAAGAAGCTTCACTTCGTCGCGACCTGCATGGTCGCGGTCGGCACCGCCATTTCCGCATTCTGGATCCTCAGCGTCAACAGCTGGATGCACACGCCGGTCGGCTGGGCCCTCAACGACAAGAACCAGTTCGTTCCCGCAGCGCCCTGGATCGAGATCATCTTCAATCCCAGCTTCCCCTTCCGCCTCGTCCACACCGTCATCGCCGCCTATCTCACAACAGCGCTCGTCGTCGGCGGAGTCGGCGCCTGGCACCTGCTGAAGCGGCGCGACACGCCCGAGGTGCGAAAGATGTTCTCGATGGCGATGTGGATGGCCGCTTTGGTCGCTCCCCTCCAGATCGTCGTCGGAGACCTTCACGGCCTCAACACGCTGGAGCATCAGCCGGCCAAGGTGATGGCCATGGAAGGCCATTATGAGAGCCACCCCAACGGCGCTCCGCTCGCGCTCTTCGGCATCCCGGACGACGACGAGGAACACCTGAAATATGCTCTGGAAATCCCGAATCTCTCCTCGCTCATCCTGAAGCACGACGCGAACGCTCCGCTCGCCGGCCTCAAGACCATCCCGAAGGACGAGCGCCCGCCCGCGGAGATCGTCTTCTGGTCGTTCCGGGTGATGGTGGGCCTCGGATTGCTGATGCTCGGCCTCGGCCTCTGGAGCCTCCTCGCGCGCCTCCGGAAGCGCCTCTACGACTGGACCTGGCTCCACCGCGCCGCGCTTCTGATGGGCCCCTCGGGCTTCGTCGCAGTCATCGCCGGCTGGATCACGACCGAGGTCGGGCGCCAGCCATGGGTCATTTACGGCCTTCTCCGAACCGCCGACGCGCGCGCGCCGATCGACGCGCCGGCCGTCGCCATGTCGCTGCTCGTCTTCGTGATCGTCTACTTCGTCGTCTTCGGAATAGGCGTCTGGTACATCCTCCGGCTGATGGGCGAGCCACCGCACGCAGGCGAAACCGCGCCCGCGCACGCACCGATCCGGACCGCCGGAATTACGCCCTCGCGCTCGATCTCACGCCGCGGCGCCGATCCTAGGCCCGACCGGACGGAGGAGGCGGGGGAATGAGCCTCGACCTCACCATCGTCTGGGCGCTTCTGCTCGCCTTCTTCGTCGCGATGTACGTCGTTATGGACGGCTTCGATCTCGGCATCGGAATCCTCTTCCCGCGCCTGCCCGTAGGCAAGGAGCGCGACATGGCGATGAACAGCATCGCGCCGGTTTGGGACGGCAACGAGACTTGGCTGATCCTCGGCGGCAACGCCCTGATCGCCGCCTTTCCGGTCGCTTATGCGATCATCCTTCCAGCGCTCTACGCGCCGGTGATCGCGATGCTGCTCGGCCTCATCTTCCGCGGAGTCGCCTTCGAGTTCCGCTGGCGCGACCCCGGCCACCGCCGGTGGTGGGACGCCGGCTTCTTCCTGGGCTCGCTCACCGCCACCTTCGCTCAAGGCATTACGCTCGGAGCGCTCCTCCAAGGGATCACCGTCGAGGGCCGGGCCTATGGCGGCGGCTGGTGGGACTGGCTGTCGCCGTTCAGTCTGCTGGTCGGCGCCAGCCTCGCGGTCGGCTATTCCTTGCTCGGCGCCTGCTGGCTGATCTGGAAAACCGAAGGGGACTTGAACGCCCGCGCCCGCCGCTACGCCCGGATCCTGCTGCCTGCCTTGCTGGTCGCCATCGGCCTCGTCAGCCTCGCCACACCATTCCTCGAGGCGAAGTATCATGAGCGCTGGTTCGTCTGGCCGGGGCTCCTCCTCGCCGTGCCGATGCCGCTTATCGTCGCGCTGGTCGCCTACGGCGGATGGCGGAGCTTGGCCGGCAAGCGGGACTTCGCGCCGTTCTTTTGGGTGCTGGGCCTGTTCGGTCTTTCGCTCGTGGGCCTGGCGGTCTCGATCTGGCCGGACGTCATCCCCGGCCGCCTCTCCATCTGGGACGCGGCCTCGCCGCGAAGCAGCCAGCTCTTCATGCTGGTCGGGTCGGCCGTCCTCGTGCCGCTGATCCTCGCCTACACCGCCTGGTCCTACTGGGTGTTCCGGGGCAAGGTCGGCGAGGAGAGCTACCACTGATGGCGCGCCCGCTCTGGCAACGCCTCGCCTGGTTCCTGGGGCTGTGGGCCTCCGGAGTGGCGGCGGTCACCGCCATCTCCTACTTCATCCGCTGGTGGATCGCCTAGGCCGCCGCCGAGCCCCGCACCCGCCGCTCGAGCACTGTCAGCGGCATCGATCCGCCGCGCAACACCACGTCGTGGAAGCGCTTGATGTCGAAGCGGCCGCCCATCTTCTGCTCGCTCTCCGAGCGAAGGCGGCTGATCACGATCTCGCCGAGCTTGTAGGAACAGGCTTGGCCCGGCCACACCGCATAGCGCTCAATCTCGCGCACCGCTGACCCCTCGGGCCGGGCGCTGTTCTCGACCATGTAGCGGATCGCCTGCTCGCGGCTCCATCTCTTGTGGTGGAGACCGGTATCGACCACCAGCCGCACCGCCCGGAAGAGGTAGCTCTGGAGAAATCCGATCCGCCCGAAGGGGTCGCTGGCATAGACTCCGAGCTCGTCCGCCACCCGCTCCGAATAAAGCGCCCAGCCTTCGCCGTAGGCCGAAAAGCCGCGGGTGCGGCGGTAGAGCGGCAGCTCGCCCGCCTCCCGCGCCACCGAATTCTGGAAGTGATGGCCCGGCACCGCTTCGTGATAGGTGAGGGTGGGCAACGCGTGGCGCGGCCATTCGGCCGTATCCTTGAGGTTGATGTAGTAAGCGCCGGGCCGCGAGCCGTCGAGCGATGCCGCCTGGTAATAGCCGCCCGGAGCGCCCGCCTCGATCGTCGGCGGAACGCGCCGGATTTCGACGGCGGCCTTGGGAAGGCTCGCGAACACGCGCGGAAGGAGCGGCGTGATCTCGCGGACCTGCTGGTTCAGCCACTGAAGCAGCTCCGCGCGCCCCGCGTCCGTATTGGCAAACAGGAAGCGGGGCTCCTTGTTGAGCGCGTTCAGCCGGTCGCCGACCGTCCCCTGTGTATAGCCCTGGGCGCGAAGCAGCGTATCGATCCGCCCGTGAAGGTCGCGCACCTGGTCGAGCCCGATCTGGTGGATCTCGTCCGGCGTGTAGTTGGTGGTCGTGTTGTAGCGAAGGCCATAGCGGTAATAAGCCTCGCCGCCCGGAAGCCGCCACACGCCCGCATCGTGGGTCGCGCGCGGGCGGGCCGACTGCAGCTCCCGCATCTGGCGGTCGATCGCGTCGGCGATCGGTCCCGCGACCAGCCGGACCGCTTCCTCGCTCCGGTCGGGGAGGCCCTTTTCGCGCGAACGCCGCGCAAGCGAGCGGACCAGCGTCGTCTCGGAGGGGCGGGTGCGGCGGAGCCGCTGGAGATTGCCCAGCGTCTTGTCGATGACGAAGTCGGGCGGGATCACTCCCACCGAAATGTCGTGGCGCAGCCGGTCGGCTTCCTGCCCGAGCACCCGTCCGAACGCCTCCAGCCGCGACAGGTAGAAGCCGACATCCTCCTGCGTCTGGATTGGGTGCTGAGTGTCGAGGAAGTCCGGCACCGAATAATAAGCGCCGCCGAGCTGGCTCACCGCATAAGGGGCGGGCCGCCCGCCCACCTCGCCGAAGGTGAACTTGGCGCCTTCAGCGTCGACCGACTGCCTGAACTCGGCGATGTCGTAGTTCAGCCGCCCTTGCTCGCTGAGGCCGCGCGTGCCGAACGCGCGCAGCTCCTCGAGCCGTCGCACCGCCTCCGCCCGATCTTCCGCCGCCGCAGCCATCGATTCGTCGCCCAGCTGCCCGCGCAGAGCCGCGCGCTCGCCGACGTCCATTCCCAAATTGGTCGCAAAGGCCGGGTTCTCCCGAAGATCCTCCTCGAACCAGCGGGAGAGGAGCGCATCGAGCTGCTGGTCCCGCGAGCCCGCGTGGGCGCCCGTCGTCGCGCAGCCGGAAAGCCCGGCGCATCCGAAGGCGGCGGAGGCGAGGAGGAAGGTGCGGCGATCGAACATAAAGTCTCCTGACCTGCTCCCCGCCCCGGGCAGCTCCATAAGCCCGCGCCCCGCCGCTCTGCAAGCCGTAGAGAAGGGCCCGCTGCCCTTGTTGCGCCGCAATATGATGCGTATAGGCTCGCCCAAACTCTCCACCCGGGAAAACAAGAAATGAGCCTCCGCAACGTGGCGATCATCGCCCACGTCGATCACGGCAAGACGACCCTTGTCGATCAGCTGTTCCGCCAGTCCGGCACCTTCCGCGACAACCAGCGCGTCGAAGAGCGGGCGATGGATTCGAACGACCTCGAAAAAGAGCGCGGGATCACCATCCTCGCCAAGTGCACCTCCGTCGAGTGGCGGGGAACGCACATCAATATCGTCGACACGCCCGGCCACGCCGATTTCGGAGCCGAGGTCGAGCGCATCCTCTCGATGGTCGACGGCGTTATACTCCTCGTCGACGCCGCTGAAGGCCCCATGCCGCAGACGAAGTTCGTCACCGGCAAGGCGCTCGCGCTCGGCCTCAAGCCCATCGTCGTCGTCAACAAGATCGACCGCCCCGACGCCCGCGCAGCCGAAGTGCTCGACGAATGCTTCGAGCTCTTCCTCAGCCTCGAGGCCAATGACGAGCAGCTCGATTTCCCCGTCCTCTACGCGTCCGGCCGCAACGGCTATGCGGGCCTCACCGACGACGTGCGCTCGGGCACTCTCGACCCGATGTTCGAGACCATCGTCCGGCACGTGCCCGCGCCCGACGCCGATCCCGACGGCCCGTTCAAGATGCTGGCCACCTTGCTCGACCGCGACAATTTCGTCGGCCGGGTGCTCACCGGCCGCATCGCCAGCGGCAAGCTCCGAGTCAACATGCCGATCAAGGCGATCGACGCCGACGGCAACGAGGTCGAATCCGGCCGCGCCACCAAGCTGTTCGCCTTCCGCGGAATCGAGCGCGTGCCCGTCGAGGAAGCGGGCGCCGGCGACATCGTCGCGATCGCCGGCCTCACGAAGGCCACCGTGTCGAACTCGATCGTCGAGCCTTCGGTCACCGAGCCGCTCCACGCCCAGAAGATCGACCCGCCGACGCTCGCAATGACCTTCACCGTCAACGATTCGCCCATGGCGGGCCGCGAGGGCACCAAGGTCACCAGCCGGATGATCCGCGACCGGCTGGAGCGCGAGGCCGAAGGCAACGTCTCCTTCAAGATCACCGAGAGCGCCGACAAGGACAGCTTCGAAGTCGCCGGCCGCGGCGAGCTCCAGCTCGGAGTCCTCATCGAGACGATGCGCCGCGAAGGCTTCGAGCTCACCATCAGCCGCCCCCGAGTGCTCTTCCGCGACGGCCCGGACGGCCGCGAGGAGCCCTACGAGCAGGTCGTGATCGACGTCGACGACGAGCATAGCGGAACGGTCGTCGAGAAGATGGCGCAGCGCAAAGCCGAGATGACCGACATGCGCCCGTCGGGCGGCGGCAAGACGCGCATCACCTTCTCCGGCCCGTCGCGCGGCCTCATCGGCTATCACGGCGAGTTCCTGTCGGACACGCGCGGCACCGGCATCATGAACCGCACGTTCGAGCGCTACGGCCCCTACAAGGGCCGTATCGAGGGCCGCCAGAACGGAGTGCTCATCTCCAACGGGTCGGGCGAGACGGTCACTTATGCACTCGGCCCCCTGGAGGAGCGCGGGATCCTGATGGTCGGCCCGCAGGAGCCGGTCTACGAGGGCATGATCATCGGCGAGAACGCCAAGCCCGAGGACTTGGAAGTCAATCCAATGAAGACCAAGCAGCTCACCAACTTCCGCGCCAGCGGAGGCAAGGACGACGCCATCCGCCTGACCCCGCCGAGGCGCCTGACTCTGGAGCAGGCCATCGCCTACATCCAGGACGACGAGCTGGTCGAGGTGACTCCGAAGAGCATCCGGCTGCGGAAGCGGCATCTGGACCCGCATGAGCGCAAGCGTGCCAGCCGGAAGGGCGAGGCGGCTTAGGGACTGTTAAGGCTGAGCGTCCGGAAGTTGCCGGAAGCGGACCGTCTGCTTTCGAGCCGGTGGAGCGGAGAAGGGACATTCCTGGATGTCGCGAGTTTTGCCGCAATCGACATCGATGGTCGCAGTTCCGACGACCTCCTGTCGGTAAGAAGACGAACTTTCATTGTCGATCATTCAGTTAGATAAGTGGGCCGAAAGGTGCTATCACTGCATCATCGTTGGCCCTTTATGCGGCCCTACCAGCGACTGAGAGACAGCATGCTCCCGCCTTAGTGGAGTCGGATATGTCCTCTCATTCTTCCCCGGTTTTGCAGCCGATGATCCATAAGCTTCGGTACTGGCACGACCTGGATGAGGCTGACGAACAAGCCATTTTGAGCCTCCCCTATCGAACGAAGCGCATCGAAAGGTCCGGCTACATCGTTCGCGAGCGGGGCGCGACCACGCACGCATGCCTGATGCTTTCCGGCTTCGCCATTCGGCACAAGGTTTTCGGCGACGGGGCGCGACAAATCGTCGCAATACACATGAAGGGCGATCTGGTTGACCTTCAGAACTCGTTTCTGGGGGTCGCCGACCATAGCGTTCAGGTGCTGACGCAAAGTGAAATCGCGCTCATTCCGCGCGAGGAGATCAAGCGACTCGCCTTCGAGCGGCCTGCTGTCGGAATGGCGATGTGGTTCGACACGCTCGTGGATGGATCAATTTTCCGAGAATGGATCGGCAACGTCGGTAGGCGGGACGCCCGCACTCGCATCGCGCATCTTCTGTGCGAGTTCTCCTTGCGGCTTAAGGTCGCGGGCTTGGGCGAAGAGACGGATTACGAGTTGCCGATGACTCAGGAGCAGATAGCGGATGCAGTGGGTCTCACCGCAGTCCATGTGAACCGCACCGTCAAGCTTTTGGAGGCGGAGGGGCTCATCTCCCGCAGGAGCAACCGCTCGGTGACCGTCGGCGATTGGAGAAAGCTCGCGGCCACAGGTGATTTCGACAGCAACTATCTACACCTGAAGGAGGACGAGCCCGCGCTCGCCTGAAGGTGCGCCACACAAAAGCCCCGGGTCTCGCCCAGCAGAAGTGGAGGAGGGGCGGAAATGCCCCTTTGGCTGCACTTCGATCCTCCAGGGTCACTGCGCAGCGCATTCCGGGCTGATCCACGCGAAGCGACCATTTTGGCGCCCTGCGCCGGCTTCAGCTCTGCGTCGCGAAGGGGCGCTTCCTCAATGGGATGGCAGGGGCAGAGACCATTCACTGCGCAGCTGAAACATAGATCAACTTTCAAGCGACAGCATATGTTGGTGCAGCCGACCCATAACATGTGGGCGCGACCCTTTAGATTTCGCGCAAGAATTTTATCGGAACCCAAGAACTGACGCAGTTTGCCTGCGCGCAAAGACTGCGGGATGCGATATCTACTGCTTCACTTGTTCTTTATTTTGAGCTTTGGTTAACCTTTGAGCCTTAAACTTGTCGCTTCAGACAGGCCTTGGATTGCAAAGGCGTGAACCAGGAGCGCAAGCGTGCCACAGATACGCACCGGCATAGGCAGCTGCGAACGAGGGAACGCCCTCATCGTCGTCGCCGCATTGATGCCACTGCTCGTAGGAGCAGGGGCCGTCGGCATTGACGTGGCTCAGTGGACGCTGGCGAAGCGCCAATTGCAGAGGGCTGCTGACACGGGGGCGATAGCAGGCGCCACGGCTGTCATGAAGAAGGATGCGCCCAGAGCAGCCGTGGAGCGTACGCTGCTGCTGAACAACCAGGTCGCCTTTTCCGCAGAGGCGGTGGTGGAGAATGCACCCACAGTGGGTGCCCTGGCGGGGGATACGGGTGCCGTCCGTGTGGTTCTGTCCACGACACCCAGCCTGGCTTTCGTCTCGTTCTTCTACTCAGGCCCAACGACTATATCGGCGGAGTCCACCGCCAAGGCTGTGGCTGACAACAAATATTGCTTTGTGACCCTCGAAGATGGTCCTTTCCCCGGCTACGACTTCTCGGGGTCATCAGGCGTCAATGCAGAATGCGGGTTGATGACGAATTCCCGGGCCAAGCCGAGCGCCGTCGTTTTTGGCGGAGCCTCAGCGACCCTGAAAGCCAGTTCTGTTGCAGCGGTCGGCGCTCTCACCCAAGCGAGCAACTATGTATCTGGCACTAACCTCGTGCCGTATCAGTCTAAGCTTCCCGATCCCTATGCATATGCACCTGAAGCAAGCAATTACGGAACATCCTGTTCGGGCACATCCCTCGTCGTGGACGGAGCGTCGTGGAACAACAAGACCCTTTCCCAAGGTTGCTGGTCTAGCCTGAGCTTTAAGACGAAAGTGACGTTGAACGCAGGTACCTACGTGGTGAAGGGTGGAAGCCTGGATTTCGGCGCGGGCGCGGATGTGTCTGCAAATGGCCCGGTGACCTTCATTCTTACAGGCGACTCCAGCTCATCGATCGCCAAGTTATCTATCGGATCGACCGCCACTATAAAGCTAAATGCACCCACAACGGGGCCACTTCAAGACATACTATTCTATCAGGATCGAAGGGCCCGGTATCTCTCGAATGAGAACTCCATGTCGGGCAATTCTACAAGCTCCTACGGTGGGGGATTCTATTTCCCAGGATCTAACCTGTACTACATAGGTGCATCGGCATCGGCAGCGGTCTGCGTACGGATAGTTTCATTAAGAGCATCGTTCGGCGGCAACAGCGGTGCCCTTCTTTCATGCGGAAGCAACAAAGATAAGCTGTTCGGGCAATCTGTCCGGATCGTCGCTTAGAGTGACTTTGGTGACGCAATCTATCATTAGCTCTGTCCGCGAGATGCTGCGTGACCGGCGAGGCACCAGTCTCGTCGAGTTTGCTATATGCCTTCCTGTTCTGGTCGTCTTTGTTGCGGCTGTTGCCGACTTCGGAAAAGGCCTGTCGAGCAAATACGAGCTGCAGCAGTCCCTCAATCGCGCTTTCGAGATGTCGCAGGTCGACGGGTCTGCAAACGACTACTCCGAGCTCTCAGCCGAGGTGGCATCTGCAGCAAACGTCCCCTTAGCTAACGTAACCTCTCAGCAATGGTCGGAGTGCAATGGCAAGGTTCAGGCGTGGGAGGACGATTGCTCATCAGGCACCACGTCCCGCTTTGTAAGGCTGACCGTGAAAAGGACATACAAACCCTTTTTCCCCGCTATGAGCTTCTTCGACAAGAACAGCGCGGGCGAAGCTGTCATCGGCGCACATGCCTCTCTTCAGGTCAGATGATTTCACGTGAGCACTCCCGAGCGTGCGTTTCGGCGGCACCCGCAGACTGCGCTTCCCGTCATTTTGCAGTGATCGAGCGTCGGAGACATTCCATGCAAGCAGCTCGAAGATTCGATGAAGAATTGCGGCCCCGGAAGGCGCAGCGGGTGTCGGTCCACGCGACCCCGTCGCTGAGACGCAGCGGTTACAACAAAGTTGCTGTGAGCCTTCTGGATCTTTCGACCTCCGGGTTCAAGATCGAGACCTTCGGAGGCATTCCGGCCGGGGCATCGGTATGGATCACGCTCCCGGGGCTGTCAGCCCTTGAGGCGAAGGTCGTCTGGTCGAGGTGGGACCAGGTCGGTGCCGAATTCATCAACCCGTTACATTCGGCTATCCTCGACGCCGTCGTGCGGCGCAGTAGCTGACGCACATGCGCCAACGTCGTGCACAGCGCCACAAGACCAGCTTTTCCTGCTCTGCTCAGGTTCAGGGCGAAGAGGTCGAGGTGGTGATTGAAACCTTCAGTTACGAAGGCTTCGGCCTCAGGTGCAAAAGAGCACTGCTCATCGGCTCGGAGATCGTCCTGGATCTGCCGATCGTCGGTGCCAGGCGCGCGATCGTTCGCTGGTCGCTCGGCGGCGCCGCCGGAGGTGTATTTCACGCGCAGCTGTCCGACGAGACGGTCGCCAGGATCACAGCTTCCGCGCGAGAGGGCGAGAAGTCCGGCGTACCGTCAGAGGCGGACGGCCACCGCCCGGCCGTTGGCACGCGCTCCAGTACGATAAAGCTGCCAGATGGAACGGTCCGATCAGCTTCGCTGCTTAGTCTGACAAGCTCAGGAGCTGTCGTGGAGCTGGAAGATCCGCCAGGCACAGGAATGGACCTACTCCTGCAGGTCGATCAGCTCGACACTCCCGCAATCGTTAGCTGGTCAGGCAATGGACGCTCTGGTCTGCAGTTCCTGGCTCCGCCGCAACCTGGCTTTGCGTAGTTCGCAACTGCTCCAAGCCATCAATCCTAGGGCGGTCGACGCTTTCGGGTCTCGCACATCCGTCCTTTCAAGGGGCAAAAATTCATCGTTGCCGCAGCGCTTGTACCATCGAGGGAACCGTTAAAAGCTGTTGTTGACCTCAAACCAAAGATGGCGCTGGTGCTCGATGCAGCGCCAATCGCTCCCGGCGCGCAGAAGCGCCAATCGCTCCCGGCGCGCAGAGGAGAACACCATGCGTAATCTCAGCACGAACGAAACGACGGCCGTCAGCGGCGGCGCCAACCCGCACCTCACCACTGTCACCACCAATCCCGGCGGCGTGGTCAACAAGAGCACGTTGAAGAATCCGAACACGGAAACGTTCACGTTCAAGACGACCGGCAAGCCCGCCTGAGGCTGGGCTGCATGTCAGTCCGAGCGCCCGGCCCAGTGCCGGGCGTTTTCGTTTTAGCGACTTGAAATCCATCGGCCGCAACGGCGCATAGCCGACGTTCCTAGGTCGGAACAAACAAGCAACAAGCCATTTTCCTACACACCCCCTCTTAAGTCATAAGCTGGTCGATTGGCCACGACTCGAGGAGACATTCAGTGCAACCGCGCGCCCTTTCCGCTGCCCGCCTCGTTCGGAGTGAAGCCTGCCTTCGACCCGATCCGGCGCGCCGTTGGCCATGGCCGCCTCGGGAAGGGCGCTCCCCCTGCGACGCACCGTCAACTTCCTCAACTTCCGTCCCAGCCGAAGCCCGTCTTTGGCCTAACTTTACCCTAACCTTTGCACGCGCCCGCATTGTCCAGGGTCGCCCCGCCGACACGCCAGCCAAACCGCCGCTCACCCATTCTTAAGCAAAGCAGGCTAGCTGCTTGAGGATGAGCGGGTTCATATCGGCCTTGGGGCGCATTGCGCCAGTTCGGGCGTGGGCCCGCGGGGCGAACGGCTGGACCGGCTGGCTGCTCGCGCCGGCGGAGAAGGTCTCTCCCGCCATCCAGGTCCGCCTCGATGAAAGTCTCTTCTTCGGGCCGGCCACTGTGAAGATCGCCGCGGCCAACGCCGCTTTGGTGTCGGCCACCATCGCCATCCATTTCGGCTCGCTGGTCTTCGCGCTTGCCGCGGCCGCCCAGATGCTGCTCGCCGCCTTCAGGGTGATCGTCCACCATCGCGGCTGCTCGAAGGTCGCCGCCGGCGCACCGCCGCCCGTCAGGCTCTACGCTTTGGCGAGCACAGCGTGGAGCTTGTCGCTTGGGGTGGAGAGCGCGCTTTGCGTCGCCACCGGCGACTGGGTCGCCGCCACGCTTGTCGCCGTGTCCGGCGCGGCGATGGCCGGCGGGATGTGCCTTCGTAATTTCAGCGCTCCCCGGCTCGCGGCCGCGATGATCTTGGCGAGCCTCGGCCCGCTCGCGCTGGCAGCTTTGGGCTCCGGCGAGACCGTGATGCTCATCGCCGGATTGCAGCTGCCTCTCTACATGTTCGGGATGACCAAGGCCTGCTTCTACCAGAACCGGCTCTGGATCAGGACGATGCAGGCCGAGCTTCTGAACGATCATCATGCCCACCACGATTCTTCGACCGGGACGCTCAACCGGGAAGGCCTGATCCGCTGGCTGAAGCAACGCGAGCTCGCCGGAGATGGCGGAGACCCGTTCGCCTTTTTCCTGGTTGAGGTCGAGGGCCTCGGCGAGATCAACCATACGCTCGGCCATGCGGCGGGGCAGCATGTCGCCCGGCTCCTGACAAAGCGCCTCCAGGAGGCCGCGCCCGGCAAGCTTCTTGCGCGCCTGGGCGACGGCGAGTTCATCCTGATCGGCGAGGCACAGGCGGTTCCGGTGCTCGCAGCGGCCGGTGAGCAGCTCGTCTCCGCCATCTCCGGGAACAGCTACAGGATCGGCGGGGACGCTGCTTTCCTCACCGCACGCGCCGGAGTCGCGCTGGCGCCGGAAGATGGCTCAACGTTCAACAGCCTGCTCGATGCAGCCGACGCAAGTCTCCAGGAGAGGCTGAGTTCAGCGCCCGTCAGCGTACCGCCGGGTCCCCTGGTCCACGCATAGCTGCAACATGCAGGGAAGGGGCTTGGCCGGGCATGGCCCCTTATCTCCGCTCACGGCCCATGCCGCACTTAGGGCAATTTACGTGCTCTTAACCGGAAGCGGCTAGCTCTACGCATTGCTATCAATGGAGCTACCGCGTGAAAAGCCGTCTTGCCAAGCTTATCCGCTGCCCGCGTGGGAACGTCCTCATCGCAGCCGCGGCCGTAATGCCGCTGGTGGTCGGTGCCGGAGCGGTTGGAGTTGACGTCACTCAGTGGGCCCTGGCGAAACGGCGGCTTCAACGCCTCGCGGACTCCTCCGCTGTGGCGGGGGGCTACGCCCTCCAGTGGAACAGCGATGCGACGGCAACGGAGCGAACGGCCGCTGCGATAGCGGCTGCCAACCGTTCGCTTCAGAACGACAGTCAGATAACCTTTTCCTCGACGCCGATCGTCCAGAATGCGCCGACCGTCGGCGCCTATGCCGGGGACATAAGGGCGGTTCGAGTTCAACTGACCTCGGCTCCAAGCCTGACGTTCGTGTCCTACTTCATGTCTGGAACGACCGAGATTCCTGCCGAAGCGACCGCAGCTGTCCTTCCGGACCCGAAATACTGCATGGTGGCGCTCGAACGCGGGACCACGGCCGGCATCACGTTCGACGGCAGCACCGCGCTCGGCCTGGACTGCGGCATCGGGACCAATTCGCAGGGAAGTCCTGCAATCTCCGCTGAAGGCGCCTCCTCGATCAGGGCGACCAGGATCGCTGGCGTAGGCAGCATCCCGAGCGTCAGCAATTTCTCCTCGGGAACGGAGCTGCTCTCGTATCAGCCGCCCCTGCTGGACCCCTATGCGGGGCTCCCGCCGGCGAGCAATTACGCCACCAACTGCGGCCCCGCTGTCACGTTCGAGGGCAACGGCAGAAGGAACGTGACGCAAGGCTGCTGGGCGGGAATGACCATCAGGGCAAACGTCAACTTTGCTCCGGGCGTCTATGTCATCAACGGGGGCCAACTGGTGATCGAGTCCAGCGCGAACATCACCGGCGAGAACGTAACGTTCATCCTGACAGGGCCCAGCCCTTCGCAGATAGCGACGATGACGATCGTAGGCGGCGCCACGGTCCAGCTTTCTCCACCGACTGGCAACCATACCTTCAAGGGCATCCTGGTCTATCAGGACAGGACGGCGCTGTATGGCACGAACTTCATAAGCGGCGGAAGCAATTCGAAGCTTGCTGGAAGCCTGTACTTCCCCAAGCAGGCGGTGCAATTCAGCGGAAACAGCGGTTTGGATACGAACTGCATGAGATTGGTTGCCCTGCGCCTTCGTTTCACGGGCAACAGCGCGGTCGGCGCGAATTGCTCGGTCGAGAGCGGCTTCGGGCTCTACGGCACCAAAGTTCGACTGGTCGGATGAGGGGCAAAGGCATGCCATTCCGACGAGGCCCGGCGCCGGTTCTGGCGGCTATTGGCGGAGCCAGGCGGCTCGCCCGCAACGAGCGCGGCATCAGCATCGTCGAACTGGCCATTGCTGCTCCGGTGCTCGCCATCATGATCGTGGGCGTTGCTGATCTCGGGCGCGGTTTCCTGCAGCGTTATTCCCTGCAGCAGGCGGCGAACCGGACTATGGAGCTCGCCCGGCAGGGGACGACCGGGTCGAATTACACTCACCTGATCCCCGAGGCGGCCGCCGCCGCCAATGTCCCCCTGGCCAACGTGACGGGGACCCAGTGGCTCGAGTGCACCAGCGGGGCGACAACCACGATCAAGGCATTCGACAGCTTCTGCGATTCCGGTCAGGCGGTGGCGCGGTTTGTTCGGATCAGCATCTGGGCCACCTTCACACCTATTTTCGGCACTGCCGGCTACGGAAACGTGCAGTCGGACGGCACCGTCCGAATAGAAGCTATGTCGACGCTGAGGGTCCAATGATCGGGCTCCCGCTGCGAAGCGAGCCTCGGTCCGTTGCCGGCGGGAGAAGCCGGCGATCTCCTGCGGGCGCGGCTCTGCTCTCCATCGGCCGCGACTCCAAGGGCGGAGCCGCGATGGAGTTCGCTTTCGCCATTCCGATCCTGCTCACGATGGTGATCGGCGCAGCGCAACTGGGGATCATGTCCTTCGCGAACGCCGGTCTCAAGAACGCCGTCGGCGAAGGCGCTCGGTACGCAACGACATTTCCCCAGCCCACCAACGCGCAGATCATCGATCGCATCAGAACTCGGCGTTGGGGGCTGGACCCTGCCTATACGACCGACCCCACGGTCGTTGCCTGCATCTCGAATGGGCGGCCGTGCCTGGACATCGAAATGTCTTATTCGGCGCCGTTCGACTTCATCTTCGTGAAGACGCCTCGGGTCACCTTCGTCGAGCGGCGGCGCGTCTTCCCTGAGAGGTGAATCAACGCCGTCAGGACGTGCATCTCACGCCGTTCGGCACCATCCGCCGCCAGGCTCAGCAGGCAAGGCAGAGTGGCGGTCCGAGTTGACGTTCATTCCAAAGAAGCCGAAGCTCGGAGGCTAGGCGAGGAATTGGAGGCGGTATGGACGACGCGGAAAGACGGACCGTAACGATCTGCACCGAAAGCGTGGAAGCTTATGCTGAACCGCAGTTCGTGCTCGAGTTCGAAGGCAAGATCTACGTCACCATGGCGGTGATCGAGATCGATCCCAGCGATGAAGAAATGGACGAGGACGAGCGCTCCGACCTCGCCGAGCTTCAGGCGATGCTCGATGGCGGCCGACTTGTCAGCGGCACCATCATCGGCGCTCCGCGCGAGGCGGCGTCGATGGCGCAGGCAGAGAGCAACGACGACATCAAGTGAGCAGCGGCCCTCGCCGGCCGGGCAGCTCGGCCCGCCGCCTGCGCCCCGGTCCGCCTCCCCGAAAGAATTTTTCCGGGTGCTTGTCCGCGAGGGCGAAGCTGCGGGCGTAACCCGCCTCGCGGACATTACCGGCCTCGACCGGATCGGCTTTCCCGTCTGGCAGGCGGTGCGTCCTTCGGGCCGCTGCCAGAGCGTTCACCAGGGCAAGGGCAATTGCGAGCTTGATGCGAAGATCGGCGCGCTCTGCGAAGCTCTGGAGAGCCACTGGGCCGAAAGCGTGCAGCCGGATCGGCCGCGGGCGCGCTGGGAGGAGCTGCCACCCGAAAATCGCTGCCCCCGGGCCAGCGACTGCTACAGGAACGGGGCGGGAACCGACGACTCGGGAAGCATCGACTGGTGCACCGCGGCCGATCTCGTCACAGGGCGGCCCCTCTATCTCCCGCATCTCTTCGTGTCGCTCGACTTCTGTCTCCCGACACGAACCGCATTCGAGCGGAGCAGCGCCGGCCTCGCCGTCGGCTCCTCATTCGGGGAAGCCGTGGAAACCGCGCTCCTCGAGCTGATCGAGCGCGACACGATCGGTGAGTGGCGCCGAATGTCAGCGCCCGAAAAGGCGAGACACCGGCTGAGCATGGAATCGATTCCCTTCCCTTGGTTCGAGGCTTGGGGATCGAGGATCAGGGCCGCGGGAGCGAGCATCCGCGTGTTCGTCATGGAGGCGGTCGAAGGGACGCCGGTTTGCGTCGTCTATCTGAGCGGAATGGAGGCCTTCGGCGGCTCCCAGCGGCTGTTCATGGGGTCCGCCGCCCACGGCTCTCCCGAAACGGCCTTGTTCAAGGCGCTGGCGGAGGCGGTTCAGTCGCGCCTGACGTTCATCGCCGGAGCGAGAGACGACATGCTTCCCTCGCTTTACCGCCCGACGCCGCCGGGGAGCCTGTTGGGTCCGGCAGCCTTGCGGGCTCCTCGGCGGGAATTCGCCGAGCTGCAGCCCGCCTGCTCGGCGCCGCATGAAGTGGCGAGACGCCTGGCCGCGCTCGGCTACGACATGGTCGCGGTGAAGCGGCTCTCCCCAAAGACCTCCAGGGTTCCCGTGGTGAAGGCCTTCGTTCCCGGCCTCGGCTCGTTGCATCGAACGCGGCGAAGAGCTGGATGACGATCATCGCCTTTGCGGGGCCTTCCCTGGCGGCTGCGGACCGCGCCGCTCATCCGGACGTCGATTGGCGCCCTCCTGCCGAAGCGGGGGATCTGCTGCGCCTTCGGGCGGCGGAGGGCGACGTCGTCTGCCTGATCGACGGCTATTTCGATCATCTCCCCTCCATCCGCCACAAGGAGATCCTGCTGCTCCTGTCGCGCGGCATCAGCATATTGGGTGCAAGCAGCATCGGCGCCCTTCGCGCTGCCGAGATGCACTCGCTCGGGATGATCGGCGTCGGACCGATCTACCGGGCTTTCGCAAGCGGGCGGCTCTGCGGGGACGATGAAGTCGCGCTCGTCCACGCTCCGGAAGACTGGGATTGGAAGGCGCTTTCGCTTCCGCTGGTGGATTGCAGGGCCGATTTGCACCGGGCTGTCAGAAGCCGCTTCGTTGAGCCCGGGGAGGCGCGTGAGGCTCTGAATGCGGCCAAAAGCATCCATTATGCGGACCGGGACTGGCAGCGGCTGCTCGGCGAAACCAGCCTCTCGGCGATGCGGCAGAAGGCCATCCTCGATTGGGTCGAAGCGCTGGGGATATCGCAGAAAAGACTCGACGCGCTTGCCTGCGTCGATGCCGCGAAGAAGCGCAAATTCAGAAAGCAGCCGGCCCCGTCGATGGTTCGAACGAGCCTTTTGGACGCGCTTGCGCGCGAGTGCGGCCTGACGCCTGAAGAGCTGAGCTGAGCGCGGGCCTGAGGATCTCGAGCAGCCATTCGCGCGTGCGCTGATCCTGGAATGGGTGGTGATAGAGGACCCACTCGCTCAGCACGTCCGCATCGGGCGGACATGGGCCTTTCCACCGCTCGCAGGTTTGCTGAACCCATTCGCCCACCCGGAAAGCGAAGTCGGGCGCTCCCGACGCTCCGGCGGCCAGCAGCGCGTAAAGCTCGCTCGAGGTCGTCGGCTGCGTGATTCGGGAAAGGCACTTCAGGGCCTTGTCATGCTGGCCGAGCAGGAGGTGGAGCAGGCCCGCTTCCTCGTGCGGCGCCGCGGTTGCGAAGGGAGTGAGGGTCTCGCACCGCGCCAGAAGCTCGGCTGCCTCGTCCAGGTCGCCCAGGAACATCTTCGCCGTCGCCACCTCGAGAAGGCGGTCTCGCTGGAAAGGGTTGAGCTCCAGCGCCTGCTCCAGATGGTCGCGAGCGGAACCGGCTTCTCCGGCCCACAAATGGCACCAGGCGGAAACGGTTTGAAGATAGGGCTCCGACGGGTCCAGCCGCACCGCCTTGCGCGCGAGTGCATATGCCTGGCCTCTCTCGACATCGGTGGTCGTGCCGAGCCCCGTATAACCGAAGTCCGTATTGTAGAGGCGTATCAGCGGCGCATAAGCCGGAGCGAAGCCCGGCTGCGCCTGGAGGAGCGCTTCCCATGCGCGGGCCACGGCTTGCATTTCCTCGAGCGTGTCGGCGGTGCGCATCGCCAGCTTGTTTCTGAAATAGACGCCGTAGGCGTCGTCCGCTTGCGCCGGCAGGTGTCGCGCGACGTCATCATGGACGCGCGGCAGCGCGGCGGCCGCGATCTTCCGGATGAGCTGCTCTATGTCCTTCGTGGGCGTTGCCGTAGCCAGCTGCTCGCGATCCGCCCAGATGATCTCCTGCGTCTGCAGCCGGGAGATTCTGGCGAACACCAGGATCGAACCGCAATGGTCCGAAAGACGGATGCTGAGCTGATAGTCCCGCTCTCCAAAGGAATGGCTCAGCGACGGTGCGCTGGATGCCGCAGTATCCGAGACGAGCCGGATGTCCCTGAACCGGGACAGCGCAAGCAGGACTTCCTCGCGGATTACGTCGCCCAGCCAGGGGTGGGTCCCACTGAGCTGAGCGTCGTCAAACGATGGGACGTAAAGGAGGGGAGGTTGCCCGGCGGCACCTGCATTTCTCGTTGCGATGGAGCTCGGCGACTTGTCCTTTCTGGCGTTGGGCTGTCCGGGAGCGGCCTCCAGCTCTCGCACCGGCTCCACGAGACGGTAACCGCGGCCGTAGACGCTCTGGATATAGCGCGGCTCCTTGGGATCGTCGCCAAGAGCTCGTCGCAGCTCCTTCACCACCGAGGTGAGAGCGGACTCGGAAACGGTCGTCCCGTCCCAGACGGTGGAGAATAAAGAGTCCTTGGTGACCAGCCGGCCCTGTTCGGCGATCAGACGGGACAGAAGCGAGAAAGCCTTGTTGCCGAGGCGCACCTGCCCCGACGGACCCCACAGCCGCTCGTCGGCCAAGTCGAGCGTGAACTCTCCGATCGCGATCCGTCCGTCGGGACATTTGCCAGTGGTCATGGCTCGCGCCTTCCAGTGCGATCGGGCCGAAGCGCCACCTGGCGCAGATATCACGATTTTACCTATGGCTCCAATCGTGGACAAATTCTGAAAAGATCGTGTCGCGCTATCTTTCCACGGCCCGCTCAGGATGCGCAGGACGAGGCGAGCTAAACCCATTTCATCGGCAATCAAGCCGACCGAGATGGAGAAAAAAGATGATCCGCAACACCCTGTTCGCAATGGCCGCCAGCCTGATGACCCTCAGCGCCTTCAGTGGAACGGTCGCCGTGATGACCACCGGCGCGGCCGGCAGCGGCCAAGAGGTTCGTGTCGCCTGAGCTGCGCGATCCCCATACCCCCGCGCGATGAGAGCGGCTCGTTGAAGAACGGGCCGCTCAGCGCGTTCTTGGCCTAACTTTACCCTAACCTTTGGACGCGCCCGCCAGGTCGAGGATCGCCCGCCACTCCTCCTCGCGCACCGGGCTCACCGACAGGCGGGACTGGCGGATGAGCTCCATTGTGGCGAGCCTCGGCTCGGCCTTGATCGCCTTCAGAGTCACCGGGCCGAGGGCGCGCACCGGCTCGACCGGCACCTTCGCCCAGGCGCCGTCCGCGCCGTCCGGCTCGGCCTCGCCCGAGACGCGCATGATGCCGACGACGGCGCGCTCCGCGCCGCTATGGTAGAAGAAGGCCTCATCGCCCGGCTTCATCGATCGAAGGTGCAGCCGCGCCGCCGGGTTGCGGACGCCGTCCCACATGGTCCTGCCGTCGCGGACCAGGTCGTCCCAGCCGTAGGTTTCCGGTTCGGACTTCATCAGCCAATAAGCCATGCGGCATCGGTAGATTTTTTGGCGTCGCCGCGCCAGAGAGGGGTGATGAAACGCATGTCATTCCTTCTGTTCATCGCCGCAGCCCTCACCATGGCCGGCTGCGGCGAATCGGTGAAAGACGACCATTTCGCGAACGACACCCAGCCGGCGCGGGCCGAGGCGCCGCCCGTGCGGACCGGGCCGGTGCCGGTGAGGGTCGGGGAGCTCGGGCCCAATTTCGACGCCTGCGGAGCGGCAGGGACGACCCGGCACCTCGACGCGGCGGCCGGCGAGAAGCTCGAGGTGAGGGCTGCGCCTTTCGACACGGCCGCCGAGACGGGGGCGATCGTGGCGGGCACCTCATTCTTCGTCTGTTCACGCTCGCATGACCAGCGATGGCTCGGGGTAGTCTACGATCCGAGTGGGACCTTGGCGCCTGCGTGCGGCGTCTCGAGCCCGTCGCGCCAGCGCCGCAACTATGAAGGGCCGTGCCGTTCCGGCTGGGTGCCGAACGCATTCGTCAAGCTCATCGCGGGCTGATGCCTTCGCGCAGGTTGCGGAAGGTGATCGAGTAGCGGAGCGCCTCGACCTCGGGGATGCTGTGCTCCCATTCGGTGCGGGAGGGGCCTTCGAGCAGGTAGGCGGAGCGCGGCTCGGCAATCAGCGCCGCCCGCTCCCAGCCGGCGCCGGACTTGCGGCGGAAGCGGAAGCGGCAGGGCGAGAGGAGCGAAATTCCGACGGTCTCGCCGAACACCGAGCGGTCCTTGTGCCAGCCGATCGCGGCCCCGGGGCGGTATTCGGTGAGGAGCGCGTGCTGGAGGTCGGCCGCCGCGATGCCTGCGAAGGCTGCGGCACGCTCCCGGAGCGGGAGGAGGAAGGCGGGCATGTCCTCCGCTTTTTTGAGGCCGCTGCCGTCGAACACATATTGCCAGCCGAAGGAGACGACCCGGCGCCTGCCGAGATAGCCCTGGAACTCGAACTCGCGGAATGGAAGCTCCGCAATCGCCTCGACCAGCGCGCGCTCCTCCTCAGCCGTGATGAAGTCGGGCAGGTAGCGAAACCCTTCGGGAAGCGCGCTTTTCGGTGTGAACAGACCCAGTTGATCGGCCATGAAGGGCAGAACCGCTCGTTTCGCCGCAGGTTCAGAATCGTTCACCGCAAAAAGGGGGGCGGGGAGTCGTCTCCGGCCCCGTTATGCGGAAGCATCGGCGCCGCGGGTGTTGCGTGGGGTCCTATCGTGTTGAAAATCCTGATCGTCGAAGATGAGCCGCTGCTTGCAAGCACGCTCAGGCATCTGGTCGAGCTCAACCCATTCTATCAAGTGACGGGCGTCGCCGACGATCTGGCGAGCGCGATGGAGGCGGTCGAGGAGCGGCGGCCGGACCTGGCGCTGGTCGATCTCCAACTCGCCCGCGGATCGACGGGCTTCAGCGTCGCGGTGAAGCTCGGGGAGCTGGGCGTCCACTGCCTGTTCACGACTGGAAAGGCGCCGTCATTCCCGATGCCGGACCTCGCGCTCGGCTGCCTGATGAAGCCTTATACAGAAGAGGACATCGTCCGCACGCTGAAGACCGCCGAGGACATATTGCGCGGCCGCGAGCGGCTTCGGCCGAGCCGGCCGGAGAACCTCACCCTCTACACTGAGGCCGTGGAAGCTCCGCCTCCCGCGAACGAGGCGGTAGCGCCGCCGCTCCGCTCGCGAGTTGCCGGCTGGTGGAACGTTTCCTAGTCGGCGCGGCCTAGCAGCTGCGCGCGATCTCGCGGCCGATCAAAGCGCCGGCAGCGCCGCCGATGATCGCGCCGGTGGTGCCGCTTCCGCGGCGGTAGCGATAGTAGCCGCCATTGCGGCCGATCGAGCGGCCGAGCAGCGCGCCTGCGGCCCCGCCGATCACGGCACCGCCCGTCCCGCTGCCGCAGCGGTGATAGCCGCGGCCGTACGAGCTGCGGCCGTAATAGCGGTCGCGATAGCCGTAGCTGCGGGCATAGGGATCCCGGTAGCCGTATCCGTAGCTCCTGGCATAAGGGTCACGGTAGCCGTAGCCGTAGCTGCGGGCATAGGGGTCCCGGTAGCCATAGCCGTAGCTGCGATAAGGATCGCGGTAGCCGTAGCCGCTCCCGTAATAGCCGCGGTCGTAATAGGTGCGGGCGTAGCGGTCGTAGCCGTAATAGCCGCGCGCTTCGGCGGCGGCGGGCATAGCCGTCGCGGTCGCGGTCAGCGCAGCGGCGGCGAGGATGAGCTTCTTCAGCATGAGTCGAGACTCCAACAAGAATGGCTGAGATGTTTACCATCTTTGCTGTCCGGCCGATGAACGGCGACAGCCGCTTTGCAGCGGCCGTCCGCCGACCCGAGAGGGGCAGCAAGGAGGATTGAAATGAAGCTCTTCGCCCGTCTCGCTTTGCTCGCCACGGCCCTGCTGGCGGCCCCTGCCGCTGCGCAGACGAATTACGCCGCGCGGCTGAAGGAGGGCGATGCGGTCCTTCGCGGCTTCGCCTTTCGCTCGGGCGAGAGGCTGCCCGAGCTTCGGATGCATTATGCGACGCTGGGGACGCCGAAGCGGGACGCAGAGGGCCAGGTGACCAACGCGGTGACGGTGCTCCACGGCACCGGCGGGTCCGGGCGCCAGTTCCTCGCGCCGCAGTTCGCGGACGAGCTGTTCGGTCCGGGCCAGCCGCTCGACATCCGCCGTTACTTCGTCATCCTTCCTGACAATATCGGGCACGGCAAGTCGTCGAAGCCGAGCGACGGCTTGCGCATGGCCTTCCCCAAATACGACTATGACGACATGGTCGAAGCGCAGCGGCGGATGCTGGTCGATCGGCTTGGCGTCAACAGATTGCGGCTGCTGATGGGCACGTCGATGGGCCGCATGCATGGCTTCGTGTGGGCGCAGACGCATCCGGATTTCGCACAGGCGATGATGCCGCTGGCGTGCTTGCCCGTGGAGATTGCCGGCCACAACCGCATGTGGCGGAAGGCCGCTGTCGAGGGGATACGGAGCGGCCCCGCCTGGGCCGGAGGCAACTACCGTGCCCAGCCGCTCCAGGGCCTGCGCACCGCAGTCAGCATCCTCCAGGTCGCGGGGATGGCGCCGCTCTATCTCCAGAAGGCCTATCCGACGCGCGAGGCGGCGGATGCGTACATCGTCGACCGGATCGCGAAGGACCTTCCGACCCGCGACGCCAACGACCTCATCTTCCAGCTCGAAGCCTCGCGTACCTACAATCCGTGGCCGCACCTGGAGCGGATCCGGGTGCCGATGACGTGGGTGAACAGCGCCGACGACTTCATCAACCCGCCCGAATACGGCATCGCCGAGGACGCGGCGCGGCGGATGAAGAGCGCGCGCTACATCCTCGTTCGAGCCACCAGCGACACCCGCGGCCACGGCACCCACACCTGGGCGAAGTTCTGGCGCCAGGAGCTGAGCGATCTCCTCCAAAGGACCAAGTAGTGAGGGCGAGGTTCATCTCCTTTAGCGGGTGAACTTCTCGCCGGCTTCGGCCTTGCGGAGGAGGAGCTTGGACAGGCGCGGGTCGGTGAGCCGCTCCTGCTGGCGCTTCAGGCCTTCGACGATCTTCGGCAGCCCCTCGGTGTCGGCCCAGAACATCGGGCCGCCGCGATAAACGGGCCAGCCGTAGCCGTAGACCCAGACCACATCGATGTCGGAGGCGCGCTGGGCGATGCCTTCCTCGAGGATTTTCGCGGCTTCGTTGACCATGGTGTAGAGCGTCCGCTCCACGATCTCCTGGTCGGAGATCTCGCGCGGCTGAATGCCTTCCTTGGCTCGGAACTGCTCGATAATCTCCTGCACTTTGGGGCTGGGTGAGGGGCGGCGCTTCTCGTCGTAATCGTAGAAGCCCGCGCCCTTCTTCTGGCCCCATCGGTCGATTGCGCACAGCGCGTCGCGGATATTCTCGACGCGGCCGGGATCGCGGTGCCAGCCGATGTCGACGCCGGCGAGGTCGGCCATCTGGAACGGCCCCATTGGCATCCCGAACTCGACATGGACGCGGTCGACCTGTTCGGGCGTCGCGCCCTCGAGAAGCAGCTTGTTGGCCTCCGTCTGGCGCGGGATCAGCATCCGGTTGCCGATGAAGCCGAAGCAGACGCCGGCGACGACCGCCACCTTCTTGATCCGCTTCGATAGCTGCATCGCGGTGAGGAGCACGTCCGGCGCCGTCTTCGCTCCGCGCACTACTTCGAGGAGCTTCATGATGTTGGCCGGCGAGAAGAAGTGGAGGCCGAGCACGTCCTGGGGCCGCGAAGTGGAGGCGGCGATCTCGTCGATGTCCAAATAGGATGTGTTGGAGGCGAGGATCGCGCCGGGCTTCGCGATCTTGTCGAGCCGGCCGAAAACCTCCTTTTTCACGTCCATATTCTCGAACACCGCCTCGATGATGAGGTCGCATTCGGCGAGTGCGTCGAAATCGAGCATGGGGTTGAGGAGCCCCATGGCCTGCTCGACCTGGTCGGCCGACATCCGCCCCTTGGCCGCGGTCGCTTCGTAATTCTTGCGCATCACCCCGGTGCCGCGGTCGAGCGCTTCCTGGGCCATCTCAACGATCGTCACAGGAATCCCGGCCGAGAGGAAGTTCATCGAAATGCCGCCGCCCATCGTGCCGGCGCCGATGACGCCGACACGGGCAATGTCCCGCGGCTTCGTGTCTTCCGGCAGGCCCTCGATCTTCGAGGCCTTGCGCTCGGCGAAGAAGAAATATTGCTGCGCGCGCGCCTGCGTGCCGCTCATCAGCTCCATGAAGAGCTGGCGTTCGGTGATCACTCCCTCGGCATAGGGCTTGGCCAGAGCCGCCTCGATCGCCCGGATGTTGTATTCGGGCGCGTCGAAGCCGCGGAACTTGCGGGCGTTGGCCTTACGGAACTCGTCGAAGATGGCGGGATTCGACCGCGCCTCCTCGAGCTTGTCGTCGCGCTCGCTGCTCTTCGGGAGCGGCCGCGTGTCCATCACTTCGGCGGCATAGGCCACAGAATGCTGCAGGAGATCGCCTTCGATCAGCCGGTCGACGAGGCCGATCTCGTAAGCCTCCTTGGCGCCGATCGGACTGCCGCTGGTCGCCATTTCGAGCGCCTTCTGGACGCCCGCCACGCGCGGCAGGCGCTGAGTCCCGCCAGCGCCGGGAAGGAGGCCGAGCTTCACTTCTGGAACGCCGAGCTTGGCCGACGGCACCGCCACCCGGTAGTGGCTTGCAAGCGCGACTTCGAGCCCGCCGCCGAACGCGGTGCCGTGGATCGCCGCCACGACCGGCTTGGTGCAGGCTTCGATCCGGTCGACCACCTGCGGAAGCATCGGCATCTGCATCGGCTTTCCGAACTCGGTGATGTCGGCCCCCGCGAAGAAGGTGTTGCCTTCGCAGACGATCACCACCGCCTTCACCTGATCATCGGCATCAGCCTCCTCGATCGCCCGAACCAGCCCCTCGCGCACCGCATGGCTCAGCGCGTTCACAGGCGGGTTATTGGACGTGACGATGAGGATACTGTCGTGGCGGCGGGTGGAAATGGGACTCATCTTCTTCTCCAATCGATAGTTCCAACCCCTCCCGCTCATCCTGAGTAGCCGCTGAGCCCTTCGACGCCGCCTGCGGCGGCGCTCAAGATAAACTTCGGCTTCGCCGAAGTCGAAGCGGCGTATCGAAGGAGGTCCTTCGATACGGGCCTTCGCCAGGCTCAGTCCCTACTCAGGATGAGCGGAGAGGGGGCGATTTCATTGCTCATCTACACTGACGTGTGGCCATATTCCTGGCGGTTGAAGGGGTGGGAGGCGGAGAGGCCGCCGTCGACGACGAGTGCGTGGCCGTTGACGTAGGAGCTCTCGTCGGAGGCGAGGAAGAGCGCGGCGTTGGCGATCTCGTCCGGGACGCCGCCCCGCTTCATGGGATTGAGGCGGCCGATCTGGTCTTCCTTGCTCCTGGAGCGGGCCCATCCGTAGACGGAGCGGGTCATTCCGGTCTCGATGAGGCCTGGGCAGATGGCGTTGACGCGGATGTTCGAGCCGCAAAGCTGGGTGGCGGCGACTTCGACCAGGTTGATCACGCCCGCCTTGGATGCCGAATAAGCGGGGCCGCCGGCGCCGGCGCGGATGCCGGCGACGCTTGCCGTGCAGATAATCGAGCCGCCTCCATTCTCCTTCATGGTGGGCCCTGCATGCTTGATCGCGAGGAACGGCCCGATGAGGTTCACGCGGAGGATCTCCTGCCAGTCCTCGGGCGTCTGGTCGAAGATCGAGGCGAGGCCGCCGGAGACGCCGGCATTGGCGAAGAAGATGTCGAGCTTGCCGAAGCGTTCGACGGCGCCACGGACGAGGCCCTGGACATTCTCCTCGACGCCCGCATCGGCCGCAACGTCGAGCGCCGCTTCGCCGATCTCGCCCGCCGTCTCGTCCTGGCCCTTGAGGTCGACGCAGATCACTCGCGCCCCTTCCGCGGCAAAGCGCGTAGCGGAGGCTCGGCCGATGCCGGAGCCCGCGCCGGTGACGATTGCGACTTTGCCCTTGAGGCGGCCGTTCATAGCCCTCTCCCCATGGGGGAGAGAGTTGGGCGAGGGGGGTCGGGGG
>Ga0216301_1000033_pt1 | contig 32846 bp, 39 predicted proteins | sample 4hB_Boncat_minus_FD_156203 | JGI IMG/M metagenome (GOLD analysis project Ga0216301, IMG submission 156203) | Terrestrial sediment cell enrichment communities for BONCAT metagenomics from Utah, United States - 4hB_Boncat_minus | ecosystem: Environmental > Terrestrial > Deep subsurface > Rock...
GCCTCTAGATGCTGCGCGGTCCGGCCGATCACGCTTTCCAGCCCGAGCGGGCTGTAGCGCGGCGGAGCGGGGGCGGCGGGCGGAGGCGCGGGCGGTTCGGCGGCGGGCGCGACGCAGCCGCCGACGAGGAGCAGGAGCGCGAGGCGAGACAAGCGAGCGGGCATGGCGCCATGCTTGGTGAAGAGGGCGTTCAGCGTCAATGCCGCGGTTGACCCCGCGCGAGCGCGGCGGCTAGGGCGCCCCATCTCCTCAATATGAAAGACCCCAAGTGACCGACCCCCGCCTCGACGTCCTTTGCATCGGCAACGCAGTCGTCGACGTGATCGCCGCCGCCGACGACGCCTTCCTCACCGCAGAAGGGCTCGACAAAGGCTCGATGCGGCTCATCGACGAGGCTGAGGCGACCCGGCTCTATGCTAAGATGGGCCCGGGCCGCGAGATCAGCGGCGGCTCAGCGGGCAACACCGCTGCAGGGATCGCCATGCTCGGCGGCCGCGCCGGCTTCGTGGGTCAGGTCGCGGCCGACCAGCTCGGCGAGGTCTTTGCCCACGACATCAGCTCGATCGGAGTGGAGTTCACGACTCCGGTACTCACCGACGTCAGCATTCCGTCCGGCCGGGTGCTGATTTTCGTGACGCCCGACGGGCAGCGGACGATGAACACCTTCCTCGGAGTCGCCCAGCGTCTCAACGTTGAAGCGCTTGACGAGGACCAGGTGCGCGACGCCGCCATCCTCTATCTCGAAGGCTACCTCTGGGATCCGGAGACTCCGCGCGCAGCGATGAAGCGGGCGATCGAGATCGCGCGCGAGGCGGGCCGGAAGGTCGCCTTCACCCTTTCCGACAGCTTCTGCGTCGATCGGCACCGCGACGGCTTCAGCGATCTCATCGACAGCGGCCGGCTCGACATCCTGTTCGCAAACGAAGCCGAGATCGTCTCCCTGACGGGCGAGAGCGACTTCGACGCGGCCGTCGCTTCCGCGGCGTCCAGGGTGCCGCTGCTCGTCGTCACCCGAAGCGAGAAGGGCGCCATCGCAGTCGAGAATGGCCGCCGGGTCGACGTGCCGGCGGAGCCCGTGGCCGCAGTGGTCGACACGACCGGCGCCGGCGACCTCTTCGCCGCCGGCTTCCTCACCGGCCACGCCCAGGGCCGCTCGATCGAAGAGAGCCTGCGCATGGGCGCGATCGCCGCCGCCGAGGTCATCTCCCACTACGGCGCCCGCCCCGAGGCAGATCTGAGAGCTTTGGTGGCCGAAAAACTCGGCTGATCGAGCACCGACGCAATGGGACAAAAAAAGGGGGCCGGAGCCCCCCTTTTCCTTTGCGAGTGCGCTCCGGCTAGGGCCTGATCACAGGCTCGCCGCCTGACGTCTCAGCATCTTCCGGATAGACCGGTAGATCCGGCTGGTCGTCCTGCGGCTCGCCATGCTGCAGGTTCGAATTGCGCATGCCGTAGACGAAGTAGAGCACGACCCCGCCCAGCATGTACCAGAGGAAGAACCGCAGCACGTCCCACGGAACGGTCGAGATCAGGTACATGCAGGAGAGGATGCCGAGCACCGGCAGGACCGGGTAGAAGGGCACGCTGAAGCCGCGCTTCAGCTCCGGCGCCGAGCGGCGCAGGTAGATCACCGACAGGCAGACGATGGCGAAGGCGGCGAGCGTCCCCACCGACGTCATGTCACCCAGCACGTTGATGTCGAAGAAGCCCGCCGCCACCGCCGTGATCATGCCGACCAGGATCGTGTTGACGTAGGGAGTCTTGAGGCGCGGATGCACGCGGGCGAACACCTTGGGTAGCAGGCCGTCGCGAGCCATCGTGTAGAAGATGCGCGTCTGCGCATACATCAGCACGAGAACCACCGACGTGAGGCCGATGATCGCGCCGACCTTGATGATCTTGGCGAGCCATCCCCAGGTCGGGCCGAAATTGTCGACCACGACCGCGACCGGATCCGGAACGTTGAGCTGGCTGTAGGGCACCAGCAAAGTCATGATCGCCGCCACCAGCATGTAGATCACGGTGCACACGACCAGTGAGCCGATGATCCCGAACGGCATGTCCTTCTGCGGGTTCTTGGCTTCCTGGCCGGCGGTCGAGACCGCTTCGAAGCCGATATAGGCGAAGAACACGATCGAGGCGGCGCGCATGATGCCGTCAACACCGAACTGGCCCTCGCCCTGGTTCGGCGGGATGAACGGCGTCCAGTTGCGCGCGGTGAGATCGCCAAGATTGGCAAGGACGATGAGGCCGCCGACGACGATGAAGGCGACCAGCACGCTGACCTTGATCGCAACGATGACGTTGTTGACCTTCGCGGATTCCGAGACGCCGATGCAGAGCAGGGCCGCGAGAGCCGCGCAGATCAGAAAAGCCGGAAGGTTGAACAATGTGGTGACGGTCTGGCCGTCGACCAGCACCGGCGCTCCGTCCTTCATCAGCGTGTAGCCGGCAGGCCCAGTGAATTGCGGGGGTATGACGAGGCCGAAATCCGCCAGCAGGCTGACAACATATCCGCTCCAGCCGACCGCCACCACCGAGGCGGCGAGGCCGTATTCGAGGAGGAGGAGCGTGCCCATGACCCAGGCGACGAACTCGCCGAGGGTCGTGTAGCTGTAGGTGTAGGCTGAGCCCGAGACCGGCAATGTCGAAGAAAGCTCGGCGTAGCAGAGGCCGGCGAACGCGCAGACGACACCGGCCACGACGAAGGCGAGGAGGACGGCCGGTCCCGCGTGAAGCGCGGCCGCGCTTCCGGTCCGGACGAAGATGCCGGCGCCGATGATGCAGCCGACGCCGAGCAGCAGGAGGTTCCACTTGCCGAGCGTCCGCTTCAGCTCGCTCGTCGCCGTCTCGCGCTGGACCTGCGCGATCGACTTGCGTGCGAACATCTGTCCGAACAAGCCTTTCTTGGGTGCGGCAGTCGCCATCAACTATCCCCTTTTATCGCTCTGCGAGCGTTTTTTTCTGGCCGGAACCTAGCCAGTTATTCCGGAGCCGCAAAGGCATAAACGTTCAACGCGCAAGCATGGGGCCCAGCGGCCCGCCCCCGAACAGATGGACATGAAGGTGCGGCACTTCCTGGCCGCCATGCCCGCCGACATTGGCGAGCAGGCGATAGCCGGCGGCGACCACGCCCTTCTCCCGAGCGACATGCCCTACGGCACGGACGAAGCCGGCAATCTCCTCGGCGGAGGCGCGCTCCGAAAAATCGTCCCAGGAGACGTACGGCCCCTTCGGGATCACCAGGATGTGCAGCGGCGCCTGCGGATTGATGTCGTGGAAGGCGAGCGCGTGGTCGTCCTCGTACACCTTCCGGCACGGTATCTCGCCGCGCAATATCCGGGCGAAGATATTGCTGTCGTCATAAGGCAGAGTGGCATCGATCGGCATCAGCTCCTATCCTCATCCAGATCGGCGACGATGGCCCGGACGCGGGGCCACAACACGTTGACGAAGTCGTTCAGGCGCCTTCGCAGCCACGCAATCGCGCGGTCCCGGTTGGTGGGCTCGGCCAAAGAGCCGACAACCAGCTCCTCGTGAATGAGCGGCCGGCCGAGATTGTCCTCAAAGAGCGTCACGCTTTCTCCCAGCTCTTCCCGGATATCCGGCCAGTCCTCCACCACACGCCGCACCACCCGCTCTCCGATGCTGCCGCGAGTGTAGGAGAGAAAGAGACCGACCTTCCCGTCACGCACATTGCGGAAGACCGTGATCCAGGTGCTCCCCGAGGCAACCGGCATCGAAACCCACACAAAGCCTTGCCTGCTCACCTTCGGCTTTGGCTGCTCCGGATCGTCGAGCACAAGACCGGACACGAAATCGGTCCAGAAGCCGACACGATCCCCTGTGAGTTCGTCGGGCTGCGTTTCGGGTGGCGCCAAGTCCCCGCCGCCGCCGTCGAGGACACTCATGCCTTCCGGAGCCGCCACCACAGTCCTGGTGATGTGGTGGGTTCGGGCGAGCACTCGCGGCACCACCAGACGCTGCCCAGAAGGCGCGACGAAAATCGGTAGCTCGACGAGACCGAGGGTGAAATGCAGGCCGGCATGGGCCTGGAGGTACTCGGTGATCGCTTCCACCCCTTCACGGATGCCGTCGCCGACAATGAGAAGCAGGAACCGGCCGCGACGAAGATTCAGCGTCAACGCATCGTTGAAGCTGATCTCGTCGACCTCGTGGCCCGCCTGCCTCAGCATCTCCAGTATGGGGTTGCCGTCGAGCTTTACCCGCCTGCTCACTTCCCGCTGGAGGTCCGATGAAGACCAGCGGCTCAGCTCTTTGGCGTAGTCGAGGATCTGCCCGACCACTTCTCGCCTTCCCTCGGGGTTTCGCCAGAGCTTGCATTCCACCAGCACCGGCAGGCCCGAGGGTGTGATCATGAGATTGTCGATGGCGCCTGCGGGTGTGTTCAGCTCCCTGCACATCGGCACCGCTCCACAGAACATCGGGTCGATCTCTGCGATCGGCAGGCAGGACGGATGCTGATGAACGAGCGCCTGGATCTCCGCTTCACTGACAGCGTCCGCTCCCGCGGCATAGCCGAGCGGGACGAGCGGGACCGCGGCCCCGGAGCCGTCCGGAAGCAGGATTGGAGTTGCGTGCTGCCTTGCCACCAAACCCTCCGGAAGAGACGCTGTGCATCCGCCTAGCCCGCACCAACCCTTGCCGCAACGCGCTTGACCCCGGGCGGGGCCGCGCTACCAGTCGTAGCGATGACTCAAGACGCGCCCGACAGCCTGATTCCCTATGACGAGATCGTCCAGGAGGCGCTGCGCGCGGTCGTGGGGCGGGTGCTCGGCGAAGTGGAATCGACTGGCATTCTCCCCGGCGAGCATCATTTCTACATCACCTTCAAGACCGCAGCCGCCGGAGTCGACATTCCGAGGCACCTGTCCGAGCGCTTCCCCGACGAGATGACGATCGTCATCCAGAACCGCTTCTGGGACCTGAAGGTCGGCGAAGACGGCTTCGAGGTCGGCCTCAGCTTCAACCAAACGCCGGCGAAGCTGCACATCCCGTTCGCTGCGATCACCGGCTTCGTCGATCCGGCAGTCAACTTCGCGCTCCAGTTCCAGGCGCAGGCCGAGGAAGGCGGGCTCCAGGAGCATGAGGCGGCGGAGAACGATCCGCCGGCCGCGGAGCCGATCGAAGACGGCTCCAACGTCGTGGCGGTGGATTTCAAGCGCAAGAAATAGACGCGTCATGCCAGCGAAGGCTGGCATCTCCGGACAAGAAGATGCAGAGGCAATTTGCACGCTGAGACCCCGGCCTTCGCCGGGGTGACGGAGAGATAATGACCGCCACCAGCACCACCCGCACCGAAACCGACAGCTTCGGGCCGCTCGAGGTCCCGGGCGATTGCTACTGGGGCGCGCAGACGCAGCGCTCGATCGGCAACTTCCCGTTCGGGCCGCGCGAGACCATGCCGGTCGAGATCGTCCACGCGCTGGGCTATGTGAAGCAGGCGGCGGCGCGGGTGAATGCGCGGATCGGCGGCCTCGATCCGCAGCTCGCCGAGGCGGTCCAGCAGGCGGCGGGCGAAGTCGCCTCCGGCGCCCATGACGACCAGTTCCCGCTCGTCATCTGGCAGACCGGCTCGGGCACCCAGTCCAACATGAACGCCAACGAAGTGATCGCCGGCCGGGCCAACGAGATCCTCACGGGGACGCGCGGCGGCAAGAGCCCGGTCCACCCCAACGACCATGTCAATATGGGCCAGTCGTCGAACGACAGCTTCCCGACCGCGATGCACATCGCCGCCGCCATTGCGGTCCAGCGGCGGCTGATCCCGGCGCTGCGTACGATCCATACCCGCCTCGCCGCCCAGGCCGAAGCCTGGGACGAGATCGTCAAGATCGGCCGCACCCACCTCCAGGACGCGACCCCGCTGACGCTCGGCCAGGAATTTTCGGGCTATGCGGCGCAGATCGAGGGCGGAATAGCCCGCGTCGAGGCGGTGCTGCCGCGGCTCCACCACCTCGCGCAGGGCGGCACGGCCGTCGGCACCGGCCTCAACGCGCCGAAGGGCTTCGCCGAGGCATTCGCGGCGGAAGTCGCCAACCTCACCCAGCTCCCGTTCGAGACGGCGCCCAACAAGTTCGAGGCGCTCGCCAGCCACGACACCCTGGTCGAGCTTTCGGGCGTCCTCAACGTCATCGCCGTATCGCTCACCAAGATCGCCAACGACATCCGCCTCCTGGGCTCCGGCCCCCGCTGCGGCCTCGGCGAGCTTCGCCTGCCGGAGAACGAGCCCGGAAGCTCGATCATGCCCGGGAAGGTCAACCCCACACAGGCCGAGATGCTGACGATGGTCGCGGCGCAAGTGATGGGGAACCACGTCGCCGTAACCGTCGGCGGGCTGCAGGGCCATATGGAGTTGAACGTGTTCAAGCCGCTGATGGGCGCCAACGTCCTCCGGTCGATCGATCTTCTTTCGATCGGGATGGAGAGCTTCACCGAGCGCGCGCTCGACGGCCTCGAGCCCGACCGCCGCCGGATCGGCGACCTGATGAACCGCTCGCTGATGCTGGTCACCGCGCTCGCGCCGGAAATCGGCTACGACAATGCGGCGAACATCGCCAAGCATGCGCACAAGAACGGCCAGACTTTGAAGGAAGCGGGGCTCGAGCTCGGCCTCGTCGACGAGGAGACGTTCGACCGCGTGGTCAAGCCGGAGAACATGCTGGGGCGCTGATTGCCAGCGGGCGAGCGCAGGCATAGGTTCCGACTTCATTTTACGGGGAGTCGATCATGGCCGCCAAGCACTTCCTTCTCGCCGCGTCGTTCCTCTTCGCCGTTCCCGCTCTGGCGCAGCAGGCGGCGGCTCCCGCCGCGGCGTCCGCGCAGGACGTCGCCCGCACCGTCGAAGCCATCGCCAAAATCCGCTCGGCGAGCGGGCCGAGCTTTTCCCCGGACGGCTCCCAGATCGCGTACATCTCAAATGCGAGCGGCATCCCTCAGGTCTGGGTGATGCCGACGGCGGGTGGGGACGCGCGGCAGCTCACCGACCTCAAGGACCCGGTTCAGTCGGTCTACTGGTCGCCCGCAGGCGGCTGGCTCGCCTACGACGTGGCGCCAGGCGGGGGACTCAACGTCCAGATCTACGTGATGAAGCCGGACGGCAGCGGCGTGAAGCGCCTCACCGCCGGCGGCGAGGAGAATAACCGCCTCGCCGGCTGGACCGAGGACGGCCGCCATATCATCGCCGCCTCGAACGCGAGCTTCCCGAGCGGCTTCGACGCGCTGCTGATCGATCCCGCAACGGGCGCGGCGAAGGTTGTGGCCGAGAAGAGGAGCGTCAACGGCATCCTCGACGTCAGCAACGATGGGCGCCGGGCAGTCGTGACCCGTCAGGTCAGCCGCGGCGACAACAACCTCTATCTCGTCGATCTCGCCACCCGTGCCGAAACTTTGCTCACCCCGCACGAGGGCACCGGAAGCTTCGGCTGGGGCGAGTTCTCGCCCGACGGCAGGCGCATTTACGTAACCTCGAGCGGCGGCCGCGACATGCGCGCGTTCGGCGTGATCAACCTGGACGCCCGCGGCAAGCCGGGCCCGATCCGGATCATCGCCGAACGTGAGGGCGCCGAAACCGACGGCGGCATCCTGTCGCGCGACGGGAGGCGTGCCGCGCTCATCTGGAACGTGGCAGGGCGCAGCGAGATGGAATGGCTCGACACGTCGAGCTGGAAACGAACCCGCGGGCCGAAGCTGCCGTTCGACGTCGCCGCCGGCGCCGATTTCTCGAGCGACGGGCGGATGCTCGCGTTCGCGGGAGCCGCCGCCGACCGCCCGACGGACATCTACCTCGTGAACGTCGCCGCCAACGGCATCGCGCAGCGCACGAGGAGCGCCCATGACGGCGTCGAGCTCGCTTCGCTCCGGCGGCCCGAGATCGTCACCTACAAGGCGCATGACGGCCTCGAGCTGTCGGGTTGGCTCTATCGCCCGGCAGGGTTCAAGGCGCCCGGACCGCTCGTGTTCGATTACCATGGCGGGCCGGAAGGCCAGTCTCGGCCGGGGCTCAATCCCACCGTACAGGCACTCCTCGCGCGCGGCATCGCCGTCTTCCAGCCCAACGTCCGCGGCTCGTCGGGCTTCGGCAAGCGCTTCATGAGCCTCGACAACGGCGCCAAGCGGGTCGAGGGCGTCCGCGACATCAAGGCGACCACCGACGCCCTCGTCGCCGCTGGGATCGCCGATCCGAAGCGGCTCGGGATCATGGGCGGGTCTTACGGCGGCTACATGGTGATGGCTGGCGTCACCGAATATCCGGACATGTTCGCCGCCGGCGCCAACCTCTTCGGGATCGTCAATTTCGACACCTTCTTCAAGAACACTCAGCCCTGGATGGCTGCGGTCTCGACCGTGGAATATGGCGACCCGGTGAAGGAGGCGGAGATGCTGAAGGCGCTTTCGCCGATCCACAAGCTCGACCGCATCAAGACTCCGCTGATCGTGCTCCACGGGGCCAATGACACCAACGTTCCGCTGATCGAGGCCGAGCAGATCGTCGAGAACCTCAAGGGGAGGAACGTACCCGTCCAGTACGTGCTGTTCCCCGACGAGGGGCATGGCTGGAGGAAGCTTCCCAACCGGGTAAAGTCGACCACTGAAATCGTCCGCTTCTTCGACGAACGGCTGAACGGAGCGGCGCGCTAGTCCCTTAGCGGAGGCGGTAGTTCAGCCGCAGTCCGAGATTGTCGAGGCCGGGATTCTGGCCGCCGAACAGCTGGCCGTGGCTGAGGTGGACGATCGAGGCTTCGACCGACACCTGCCCGCTTACCTGCACTCCGACGCCAAGCTCCGGCGCGAACAGGACTCGCGAGCCGAAGTCGATCCGCCCATCGCCGGGCACCACCCGCCCGGGGCCCGTGTGGACGGCGAGGCCGATGCCCGGCCGCGCGTAGAAGGCGCGCCCGATCTTCCAGCTGATCCCCGCGGCTGCGTAATGGGTATCGCCGGCGCTGTTGACGGAGACGAAGGCGTGCGGCGACGGCGCGCCGATCAGACCCAGCGCTCCGATCCGCTCCCCCCTCCAGCCGAGCTGGAGGTCCGCGCCGCGCTCGAAGCCGCTGCGGGTGAGGCCAGTCTTCACGTCGTGTGCGAAGATGCCGCCGAAAATCTCATCCGCCTGGGCAGGCGAAGCGCTCGCCAGAGACGCAGCAGCAGCGAAGAAAGCTAAATATCTCAACACTTTGTCCTTCAATAGGCGGCCGGGTAGCCTATATTCTTGCTGCAAGCCGAAACCGATCGGCCGTCGCCGGGGTTCCAGCCTCACATTTTCCGTCCTGCTCTACCCGAGAGAGACTTGATGCTGTTCGATTTCGCCGGCGCGGCCGCGCCCATTGGCGACACCCTGGTCGACCGCCCCAGCCGCTGGAGCGTCGATTCCGAATATGGCCGGCTCACCGACGTGATGCTGTCGGCCCCGCCGCACCTCGAGCTGGTGCCGTGCAATGCGGTCTCTATCGAGAACCACCGCAATGGAATCGCCTGCTTGCCCGACGTCGCGCTCAAGCAGCATTCGGCCCTCGTCCGCGCGCTCGAGGCCGAAGGCGTCCGCTGTCACCTTGTGCCGCCGGCCGAGGCGCTGCCGGACCTTTCCTTCACCCGCGACGCAACCCTCATGACGCCCTGGGGCCTGCTCGGCCTCAACCCGGCCGTCGGCCATCGCGGGGACGAGGTGGCCCACATCATCGATTCCGCGCGGAGCTGGGACGTCCCCGTCCTCGGCCGCATTGAGAATGGAACGGTGGAGGGCGGCGACGTCTGCATCCTTCGCCCCGGGGTCGTCCTCATCGGCTGGTCCGGCGAGCGTACCGGCGAGGCGGGAGCGAAGTCGCTTGCGCGGGTATTCGAAGCGCGCGGCTGGCGCGCGATCCTCACCCGCTTCGATCCGCACTTCCTCCATCTCGACACCCAGTTCACCGTGATCGACCGCGACCGCGCCGTCGCCTGCATTGACGTGCTCGATGCTGCTTTCGTCCGGGAGATCGAGGCGCTCGGCGTGGAGCTCGTTCCGCTGAGCTACCGCGAAGTGCAGAAGCTGGGCGGCAACCTCCTCAGCCTCGGCGGCGGCCGGGTCGTCTCCTCGGCCGACAATGTCCGTGTGAACGCGGAGCTGGAGTGGCTCGGCTACAAGGTGGTCGCGGCCGAGATCGACCAGTTCACGCGCTGCGGCGGGGGCATCCACTGCCTCACCATGCCCCTCGCGCGGCTTCCGGGCTGAGGATTGGAACCGGCCCCCGCCCGGCCTGTTTCCTCCCATTCGGAGGATGCGATGACGAACATAGCTGACGGAACCAACCCCGGCGACGAAGCCGAACCCGGCACGCCCGGCACCGGCGAGAATCTCTGCCGCAACTGCAGCGGAACCGGCAAGCAGGGCGGCAACGACTGCCCCGAATGCGGCGGCACCGGCAAGGTGATCGAAGGCCTCGCCGGCGGCTGAGCCTCAGGCCCCTTCCAACATCTCCTGGAGCGCTAGGACGGTGCGCCGGTTGCGGGTGGTCCAGACGCCGCTCGACGGTCCGGTTCCCATTTTCGAGCGGCCGGCGCCGTCGCCAAACCATATCCAGATCGCGTCGCCCACACGCTCGACCCGCTCGTTCGAGCTGGCCCGGGCGCGAAGCGCCTCGACATCGGCATCGGTCGCAGGGCGCTTGCCAATGGTCATCATCACGAGGTTCGGCTGCCGCTCGCTCTCATCCGGGAACGGGTTGGACGTGGCATAGCCGCGCCAGCGTGTCGCCGACCGGACTATCACGTCCACGGCAAATCCGAAGCGCACGGCGATCGCCTCCTCCAGGCGCCTCTCCAGCGCCGCCTCGTCAGCCTCCGCTTCGAACAGCAGATTGCCGCTCGCGACATAGGTCCGGGGGGAGCCCAGCCCCAGCCCCTCCGCCACCGCCCTCAGCTCCGCCATCGGCACTTTCCGATGGCCCCCGACATTGATCCCCCTCAGAAGCGCCACGTATCCGCCCATCGCCTCAACCTGCTTGACGCGGGCGGGGCGCGCAAGCCAGTAGCGGCCATGGCGACGGTCAACCCCCTCAAGCGGCGCGGGCTCCTCTTCGTGTTGTCGAGCCCGAGCGGCGCGGGCAAATCGACCATCGCTCGTATGATCCTCGACAGCGACGACGGCATCGGCCTCTCCGTCTCGGCGACCACCCGCCCGATCCGCCCCGGCGAGACCGACGGAGAGGATTATCATTTCGTCACCGACGACGAGTTCGATGCGATGGTCGCGGGCGGCGAGTTCCTGGAATGGGCGCACGTCTTCGGCCACCGCTACGGCACTCTGGAGCGCGAAGTCGTCAAGCAGATGGAAGGCGGCCGCGACGTCCTCCTCGACATCGACTGGCAGGGCACTCAGCAATTGAAGCAGGTCGATCCCGACATCGTCCGGGTCTTCATCCTGCCTCCCTCCATGGACGAGCTCGAACGGCGCCTGCGCTGGCGCGGCACCGACAGCGACGAAGTGATCAGCGGCCGGATGGCGCGTGCGGCCGCCGAGATCAGCCACTGGGCCGAATATGACTATGTCTTCATCAACGACGATGCCGAGCATTGCCGAAAGCTCGTCCACACCGTGCTGAAGGCCGAGCGCCTCAAGGCGACGCGACGCATCTTCCTGCACGATTTCGTTCGGAGCCTGATCGGCTGAGGGCACTTTTGGCAGGCGGCGGCATTTGGTATCGCGGGCGTAACAGGAGGGCATGAGATGATGATCGGACGCGCATTGCTCGGGGCGGCGGTGGCCGCAATCGCCTTGTTCATCCTCGGCTTCCTCTTCCACGCGAGCGGCCTCCAGGGCGTCGCCACCGGAAGCTTGGACAATGTCCAGGCGGCCGCGGTGCAGCAGTCGCTGGCGGCGAACCTGCCGAATACCGGCACCTTCCGTGTGCCGAGCGATTCAACGGCCGAGCAGACGGTGATGTACGGCCAGGGGCCGATCTCCACGATCCACTACAACACGTCCGGCTTCGCGATGGGCGATCCGGCGACGCTCGTCCTCGGCTTCCTGCACATGCTGGTCGTGGCGCTGCTGATGAGCGCCGGCCTCGGCGCCATTTCCCGCTTCGTCCCGAGCTCCGGCGAGCGGACGAGGCTGCTCCTGCTCGGGGTGGTCGGCGCGACCGTCTTCATCCACCTGCGGGAGCCAATCTGGTTCCACCACGATTGGGGCCACTTCATCTATCTGTTCGTGACGGACACGATCTCGCTGATCGTGGCCGGAATGATCATCCTGAAGCTGCTTCCCCACGGTGCTTCGTCCGCGGCGTCCCGGGCTCCGGCGGACGCGCCTAAAGAGGTCTGACGAGGCCCAGGAATTCGTAAGCCGCCGCGAATTCCGCGCGCCGGGCTTCGAGCACCCGCGCGGCTTCTTCGTCCACCCCCCATTGCTCCGCCTGCCAGGCCTCGTCCAGCGAAGCGGCAGCCCAAGCGGTGTCGAGATCGACCGCCTGTTCGGCGAGCGCGAGGCCGATGATCAGCGATCCGCTGATCGTCACCAGCGGCGAGAACGCCGCAAGCTCGAAGATCCCCCGCGCGGCGATCGCCCTGTCGAGCTGCTCCACGGTCCGTGGCGGCTGCGGGCGGTGCATGATTCCGGAGACGATCTCGAAATCGACGTCGAAGCGGCGGCGAGCCCAGGCGAGCAGCGGATCCCATGCCTCCAGCTGCCGCTCGACCAGCGGCGCCGGAGCGTCCGCGCGATAGCAAAGGAGGTCGGTCTCGCCATATCGCGCGAGGATCGCCGCGAACGCCGCCGGGTCCGGCGCGACCCGGTCGATCGCAGCGTTGGCGAGGCCGGTGAACGGCATCGAGCGCGGATCGATCGTCTCGCCTTGCCGGTCCCATTCGGCGGCGTTCGCGCGGCCGAGCGCCTCGGTCGGCGCCAGCAAGGGGTTGCGCGCCGGGCTCTTCACCGGCCGCTGGTCGAGTAGGACTTCCCAGCCGCGCTCGCCGGCGCGCGCCTCGGCAGCCTTGTAGAATCTTTTCACTTAGGCGGCGGCTCCCGCCAGCGGCGCGAAAGATAGACAGGCCCGCCGAAGCTGATCACCAGCCCGATCAGGGCCAGCGACAAGCCGACGCCGAGGTCGCCGCGCGGCTGCAGCCAATCGCTGTGCCATACGAACAGCCCGAACAGGGTGACAAGCGTGCCCCCGATCCGGGTCATGTTCATGACGATGAAGCGGTTGCGCCAGGTGTCTTCGTCGACTGGGCCGGTCATGCAAATGCCTTTACGAGGTCCACGATCTCCAACGGATGAGCGGCGATATGGTGCGCCCCCGCCTCTAAAAGTTCGTGCCGATCATGGTAGCCCCAAGTGACTCCGATCGCAGTGACGCCGGCAGCGCGCGCCATCGCCATGTCGAAGCTCGTGTCGCCGATCATGAGAGTCGTCTCAGGGCCGGCGCCGGCATCGGCCATCGCCTCCTCGATCATCGAGGGGTGCGGCTTTGAAGGGTGCCGGTCGGCCGTCTGCAGCGTCACGAAGCTCGGGCGCAGCCTGTGGCGGTCGAGGCAGTGCCGGAGGCCCCGGTCGGACTTCCCCGTCGCGACTCCGAGCAGCCAGCCGTCGCGGTCGAGCGTGTCGATCAGCTCGGCGATGCCGTCGTAAAGCGGCTCTTCGACAAGCCCGCGCCCGCGCAGGCGCCGGAAGGCGAGCTTATAGTCTTCGGCAAGGCCGACGTGGATGTGCGGCTCCGCCTCGGGCAGCATCGCCTGCATCGCCTCAACGAGGCTCAGCCCCACCACCCGCCGGGTTCGGTCGCGCGGCGGCGCGTCGAGGCCAGCCCGGGCGAAGCAATCCTCCATCGCCAGGCAGATATTCGCCTGGCTGTCGACGAGCGTCCCGTCGCAGTCGAAAATAGCGAGCCGATTCACAGGCGAGGCGGAGCCTCCCGCATGAGCTCGGCCATTTCCTTGGCGCCCGCCGCGGCCATGCCTTCGATCGCGCCCCGGCGCTCATGCGCAAGCTTGTGCTGGGCGAGCTTTCGCGTGCCCCGAAGCTCTCGGACCTCCATTTCAAAGCCCAGGATCGCTTTTGTCATTGCTTCGAAGCGGTCCGGCGACATCTTCGCGCGGGTCCAGGGCGTCTTTGGCGCGAGACGCGCTTCATGGGCGGCGCTGAGCTTGTCGAGCTGCTTCACCACCTCCGACTCCTCGAGCCTCCGCAGCATGCCTTCGGCTTCGACTGCGACATAGTTCCAGGTCGGCACCTGGTCCGGCGTTCCGTACCAATCGGGGCTGAGATAGGCATCTGGGCCGAGGCAGGAGAGGAGCCCCCTGGCGCCGTCGAGCGCCTCGGTGCCGCGGTTCCGGCGCGCGACGTGAAAGCGGACATGGCGCCCGTCCTCGACCGTCACCGGCACGTGGAAGGCGAAATGGCCCTTGGGGGCGGCGACGAATAGGGTGCTGAAGGAGATTTGCCGCACGAACTCCATCATCTCGGCCGTGTCGCCCCATTCGAACCGTCCATCCGGGTGCATTCAGCCCCTCCCCCTGCTCCGCCGCTCGCCCTTGCGCTCCTTTCGGCGAGCCTTGGCGGCGGCGCTCACGGCCTTGCGCTTGCCTTCCGCGGTCTCGCCAAATTTGATCTCATCGAGCGGCAGATCGCCGGCGTCCTGCTCGAAGCCGAGATAGGCCATGCTCTCGGCGAAATGGGGCGCAAGCTCGGCGGCCACGTCGAGCTGGCCGCCGTCCGGATGGTCGATGCGCAGGCGCCGGGCGTGGAGGTGGAGCTTCCGGCTGATCGCGCCGGTGAGGTACGCTTCCTGGCCGCCATATTTGCCGTCGCCGACAATCGGGTGGCCGATCGCCGCCATGTGGACCCGGAGCTGGTGGGTTCGGCCGGTCAATGGCTGGAGCTCGACCCAGGCCGCGCGGTTTCCGGCGCGCTCGATCACCCGGTAGCGGGTCTTCGACGCAAGCCCCTGCTCCTCGTCGACGCACATCTTCTCGCCGCCGGTGCCGAACTGCTTGCCGATCGGCAAGTCGATATAGCCGTCCTTGATGTCGGGGACGCCCGCCACCAGCGCCCAATAGACCTTGCGCGCCGTCCGGCCGGAAAAGGATTTCGAGAAGAAGGCGGCGGCCCGCGGAGTCCGCGCGATCAGGAGGACTCCTGACGTGTCCTTGTCGAGCCGGTGGACGAGCTTCGGCCGGGCATCGGCCCCCTCCATCAGCCCCTCGAGCAGGCCGTCGAGATGGACTGTCGTCTTGGTGCCGCCCTGGGTGGCGAGGCCGGGCGGCTTGTTGACGACGATCGCGGCCGCATCGCGGTGGATCACCATCTCGTTGACGAACGCGGTCTCGTCGTCGCTCAGCTTGCGGCGCTCGGGCGTCGCTTTCGCCGGCGCCGTCACCGGCTCGGCGGGCGGCACCCGGATCGTCTGCCCGGCTTCGATCCGGTCGCCGGGCGTCGCGCGCTTGCCATCGATGCGGAGCTGCCCCGTCCGCGCCCAGCGCGAGACGAGGTTGAAGCTCGTATCGGGCAGGTTGCGCTTGAACCAGCGGTCGAGCCGGATGCCGTCGTCTTCGCTCGTCACCGTGAACTGGCGGACATCGCTCCCCTCGCTCATGCCGTCGCCCTCGCGAGCCACAGCGTGACGGTGCGGAGCGGCACCGAATAGCGAAGCCCGGCGCCGATCGCGCCGCCGAGCATGACGAGGAGGAAATTGGGCATTGGCGGCGATGTAGCGACGCTGCCGCCGCTCCGCCAGTGCCGCGGCGCGGCGGGTTCAGCCCTCGCTGACGATCAGAGCGACTTCGGAGCTGCCGCCACGCGGCGTCAGGATGAGATAATAAGCCGCGCCGGCTTTGTTGGTGCCCTGAAGGATCCGGTCGCCCTGCCGCACGCGCGGCTCGGCCGTGTAGCCGGCGCCCACCGCGCGGCTGCGATAATGTTCGATGACTTGCTCCGCCGGCGCTCCCGCCGCGAAGGTCACGATGCGCACCCGGCAGCCGGGCCGGTCGCTCCCCGCCGCCTCCGTCACCCGGCCCCCGGGATAGACTGCGAACGCCGCAGGCAGCCGCCGCGCCCAGGCCTCTCCAGGCTGGACCGCCTCGGCGCACTGCGCTCCCGCGGCTGGCTCCGCCCCATCGGTCACCGGATATTGCGCCTGCGTCGGCGTCTCGGGCGGGCGCACGGCGTTTCGGTTGGATTGCTGGGTCAGCGCCGGATCGACGAGGATCTGGTCCTCGAGCGCGCTGGTCAGCGCAGGATCGGCATTGGCCATCGGATTGTCCTCGGCCGGCTCCTCGCGCCCGCAAGCGGCGAGCGACAGCGCAGCTGTCAAAGCAGCCGCCGACAGCAATTTCGCAGCGCCCTCATGCATAGTGGGAAACCCTCCGCCGCGCCTTATGCCGAAGAAAGGCAGCGGAGCCGTCACCAGATATGGTTAACGCGGTCCGGCGTCCGCCTTCTGCCAGTAAGCGAAGGTTTCCGCCTGCACGCCGCGGATGAAGGCGGCAGCCTCCGGCCCTTCCCACGGCCCCTCATAGCCGCGGCTCCGCGCGCCGCCCGAGACCCACCAGCCCTGCCCCGGTATCCCGTCGCTCTGCCGCACGACCAGCACTGCAAGCTCCGGCTCGCCCCGCGCCTCCGCCTCCTCGTCGACCGCGGTCAGCACCGCGCAAAGCTGCCGCATCTTCGGGCGCGAGAAAGCGAAACCGAGCTGCGCCAGCACCTCCGAATAGGTAAGCGCCACCCCCGCCTGAGCCGCCGCCACCAGATGCGCGCGTACCTCAGCCGGGTCCGCCAGCGCCACCTGCTACCGCCGCTCGCTCAGCGTCAGCCGCCCTTCCGTGCCTCCGCCCGCCGGCACGAGCCGAAGCGAGAACGGGTCCCCGTCCCCCTGCTGCGTCCCCGCGATGACCAATGCGTCGCCCTCTCGAGCCCAGGACGCGACACTGAAGGCGCCCTTCCGCGCCGGGTCGCGGTACCAGCCCGCCACCTTCTCCACCGGGTCGGTGCTGGTGAAGCGAAGCTCCACTCCGCTCGCCGCTTTCCCGCCGTCAGCACCTGCCTCGATGTGCATCCCGCTCATCGTCCCGCCAGGGTAGAGAAGCGCATTCTCGCCGTTCCCCTCGTTCGTCATCCCGTCGGGCAGGTTGATCTTGAGGTCGAAGCCCGGGCCCTTCATCGTGAAGCGGCCATCCTCGGCTTTCCCCTCGGCAGGCGCCTCGACGGCTTCTCCGGCCGCATTGGAGGCGCTGCGCTCTTCGCTCGCGCCGCCATCGCATGCGGCGAGCAGCGCCAGCGCGGCGGCGGCTACGAATATCCTCATCTCGGGTCCTCCCGGGCCCAGCCTAGCGGAACCCCGCGCCACCACCAACCGGCTTGCCCGGCCGGTGCCGCTGCTCTAGCGCGCCCGCCGATGACCTACGACCACGCCCGGACGCGCGGCGGCCTGTTCCTCGGCCTCGGCGCCTATTTCCTGTGGGGCGTGATGCCGCTCTACTTCAAGGCGCTGACCCATGTCGGCGCCATGGAGATCGTCGCCCACCGGATCGTCTGGTCGCTGATCTTCCTCGGGGCGCTGGCCACCTTCTGGTCGCGCTGGAGCCGCGTGGGACATGCGCTGAAGAACCCCAAGGTCGCGCTCGTGCTCGTCCTCACCTCGGTCCTGATCGCGATCAACTGGCTGATCTACATCTACGCGGTCGTGTCGGGCCACGTCCTCGAAGGCAGCCTCGGCTATTATCTGAACCCGCTCGTCAACGTGCTCCTCGGCACGATCCTCCTCAAGGAGCGTCTGACCCGGGCGCAGATGGCGGCGGTGGCTCTGGCCGCCGCCGGCGTCGCCGTGCTTGCAGCCGGGGCTGGAGACGCCCTCTGGATCAGCCTCTCGCTCGCCGCGAGCTTCGCCCTCTACGGCTTTCTGAGGAAGGTCACTCCGGTCGAAGCGGTCGAGGGCCTTTGGATCGAGACCGCCTTCCTCACACCCTTCGCCGCCGGCTACATCCTCTGGCTTCAGGGCTCGGGTGCCGGCTCCTTCCTGGTGACGCCCTCGACCAACACGCTGCTGGTGCTCGGCGGAGCGGTGACGGCGATCCCGCTGCTGATGTTCACCGCGGCCGCCAAGCGCATGCCCTATTCGACGCTCGGCTTCCTCCAATATATCGCGCCTTCCATGCAGTTCCTGCTTGCCGTCCTGCTGTTCGGCGAGCGGCTGACGACGGCGCATATCATCTGTTTCGGGGCGATCTGGACCGCCCTCGCCATCTTCGTCTCGGAGGGCCTGCGCACCGGCCGCGCGGCCGCCCGCGAACGGCGCGAGGCGGCGGAAGCGGTCGTCGCCGCCCCATGATGCGGGAACTCCCGGCAGCCCAGTGACTTAAGCTCCGACCAACCCCTCCCCCAGCTGGAGCATTCATGATCGGAGCAGTTCTTTTCGACGTCGATGGAACCCTCATCGACAGCAACGACCTCCACGCCGCCGCCTGGCGCGAAGCGTTCCTCAAATTCGGCTTCGACATCCCGGCCGACGAGATCCGCGGGCAGATCGGCAAGGGCGGCGACAACCTCATCCCCGCAATGCTCCCCGAGGACGTTGTCGCGCGGCAGCAGGACGAGATCGAAACCTACCGCAGCGACCTCTTCAAGACCGACTATCTGCCCCGCGTCGTCCCCTTCCCATCCGTGCGCGCACTGTTCGAGCGGATCGTCGCCGACGGCAGGAAAATCGTCCTAGCCTCCTCGGCCAAAGGTGCGGAGATCGACTTTCACCTGAACGTGATTGGCGCCGCCGATCTCGTAACCGCAACCACCTCGGCCGACGATGTCGAGCATTCCAAGCCCTGCCCCGACATCTTCGCCGCGGCGATGGAGAAGGTGAAGCCTTTCGGGCCGGACGAAGTGATCGTCGTCGGCGATTCGCCCTTCGACGTCATCGCCGCGAAGAAGCTCGGAATCCGGGTCATCGGCGTCCGCAGCGGCGGCTTTCCCGACGAGGTGCTGCTGGAGGCGGGCGTGGACGAGCTCTACGACGGACCCGAGGACCTCCTCGCCAACTATGAGACCTCCCTCCTCGCCCGCGGCTGACCCGCCGGGATCTCCGCCAGAGTCACCGGCCGGAAGCCGCGCCAACGTTGCTTGAGGGGTGCCGGTGCCGCTCGGGGACGGGCGGGCGAAACCGCCGCCGCTCCGGATCGAAGCTGCAGCGGTAGCGGCCCTTCACGGCATCGTTGAAATAGCGCCCCGCCGACTGAGCCGCGCACAAAGCCTCGTAGATCGCCTTGGGAACCCCGTAATAGACGTAGCGCCCGCTCTCGCGGAACCAGACGCTCAGAGTCTCCGCCGCATCGTCATAGGCGATCCTGGCGATCATGCTCGATTTCAGCTTCGCGGCGCGCATCGCATTGACCCTCCAAGGAGAATCGAGCGCCAGCGAAGCTCGGAATCGCCGGTTCCAGCCCCCGCGCCAGACCGAATCGATTCCGCGCCGGAGCGAGTCCGCGCTTGCCAAAGTGCGCCCGCGCGCCATGGTGAACGCAAAGGGGACGACCATGACCAGACTCGCACTTCTACTCGCCGCAACGGCCGCGGCTTCACTCTCCGCGCCCGCCGCCGCCCAGCGCCCGAGCGGCCTCAAGGCCCGCGCCGTCGCCGGCGTCGAGGCCCGCGCCAAGCTCGCGCAGGAGATCAACGACTCCGTCTTCAGCTTCAGCGAATTGGGCTTCCACGAGGTCGAAACCTCGCGCTACCTGACGGACGTCCTCGAGAAGAACGGCTTCAAGGTCGAACGCGGAGTCGCCGGCCTCCCCACCGGCTGGGTCGCCCGCTGGACCAACGGCCCAGAGGGAGCGGGCGCCGGCCCGGTCGTCGCGCTCGGAAGCGACATAGACGGCATCCCCAAGGCCTCGCAAAAGCCGGGCATACCCTGGCACGAGCCGCTCGTCCCCGGCGCGCCCGGCCATGGGGAAGGCCACAATAGCGGCCAGGCGGTCAACATCGTCGCCGCGCTCGCCGTCAAGGAATTGATGGAGCGCGAAAAGATCCCCGGCACGCTGATGCTCTGGCCGGGCGTCGCCGAGGAGCTCGTCGCCGGCAAGGCCTTCATGGTGCGCGACGGAGTCTTCAACGGCGTCGATGCCGTCCTCTTCACCCACGTCGACAACAATCTCGAGACCGCCTGGGGCCAGCCCTCCGGCACCGGCTTGGTCTCGGCCCAATACACCTTCACCGGCGAGAGCGCCCATTCCGCAGGCGCCCCCTGGCGCGGCCGCTCCGCGCTCGACGCGGTCGAGCTGATGAACGTCGGCTGGAACATGCGCCGCGAGCATCTCCGCCCCGAGCAGCGCTCGCATTACGTCATCACCGACGGCGGCGATCAGCCCAACGTCGTGCCCCAGGTCGCGACCGTCTGGTATTATGTCCGCGAGCAGGATTTCGACCGCATCGCCAGGAACTTCGCAATCGCCAACGAGATCGCCGACGGCGCCGCGAAGATGACCGGCACCACCGTGGCCCGCCGGATCGTCGGAACCGCCGCTCCGCGGCACTTCAACCGGCCGATCGCCGAAGCCGCCTGGGCCAATATCAAGGCGGTCGGTCTGCCCAAATGGACCGCCGACGAGCAGGCCTTCGCCAGGCTCGTCCAAGCCAACGTCAATGCCGAGAAGCGCGAGGGCCTCGCCGTCAAGCTCGAGGAGATGAAGCCCCCGCCCGAAAAGCCCGAGAGCGGCGGCTCCGACGATATCGGCGACGTGTCCTGGACGGTGCCGACCATCACCATCGGCTATCCGTCCAACATCCCCGAGCTTCCGGGCCACAATTGGTCGAACGCGATCGCGATGGCCACTCCGATCGCCCACAAGGGCGTTGTCGCCGGCGCCAAGGTAGTCGCGATGACGACTCTCGACCTCCTGACGAAGCCCGAGCTTCGGAGGAAGGCGAAAGACTATTTCACCAACGTCCAGACCAAGACGCAGAAATACGTCCCGATCCTCAGCCCGTCCGACCGCCCGGCGCTCGAGATCAACTCCGCCATCATGGCCCGCTACAAGCCCGAGCTCAGCAAATTCTACTACGACCCCTCGCGCTACCCCACCTACCTCGACCAGCTCGGAATCAAGTTCCCGGTGCTGGAGAAGCCGAAGAAGGCGGAGTGAGCTCCAACATGTCCGGTGTGCGCAACGCTCTAGCTCCGCGACCCCACATGCATGCGGCGCGACTGCTTCAGGGTGTTGGGGCGTTCTGGGGTGATGGCGCTTAGGACAGCGCGGACTGCCAGCTAGGATCGAACGGCCCATCGCAAATGTAGAGGGCGCCGTGGACATACTGCGCTCGCCCTGTCACAGATTCGCCTTGAGGCACGCAAGAGGGGCACAAAGAGATATGGCGCGCACTCGGCACCAAGCCCGTTCATCGGGCCGGCGGGAAATTTGGTCGTTCTTCTCCGGCGCAATGGGATTGGATCTCGGGCTTGAGCAGGAGGGGCTTGCTCCCACTCTCGCAAATGAAGTTAATCCTCTCTTCTGCAAAACCATTCGCCGTAACCGGCCTTGGGTCGACCTGATCGAAGGTGACGTTTCCGACCTGACGGCAGTGAAGCTCCGGCACCGCAGGCTCTGGGACGGCGAGGTCCACCTGATGGTCGGAGGGCCACCGTGTCAGCCCTTCTCGTCAGGAGGCAAGCGAGCTGCTCTTTCCGATCCCCGTGGCAACCTCATCTACGAATACATCCGGCTCATATCAGAGGTCCGGCCACGTTACTTCGTCCTAGAAAACGTCGCCAATCTTGCGACAGCGGCGCTTCGGCATCGGCCGATCGCGGAGCGACCCGGCAAACATTGGAATCTCCGCCATTATGAGAAGCGCAATTTTCGTGAAGGCGATGCTCCTCCGCTTGAGCCGGATGAGATGGGAGGAAGCGCGCTGCGTCAAATTCTCGCTGACGTCGACTCGCTAGGGTACTTCATTTCGTTCGCCGTCGTAGACGCAGCTGATTACGGCGCCCCGCAACATCGACTTCGGTTCGTCATGCTCGGTTCGAGGGACCACCCCCCGCCTTGCATGCCGGAGCCGACACACGGAGCCGGACGACAGCCGTACGCTACTGTGCGAGATGCCATATCCCATTTGATGGACACGCCGGGGGCGCACTCTCAGTATACAGATGACATGCGAAACTACTTCGAACTCGTGCCACCAGGAGGGAACTGGCGCTCTTTGCCGCCGTCACTGCACGAGAGCGCTCTCGGCGGCGCATACTCGTCAGGAGGCGGCAAAACGGGATTTTTTCGGCGGCTGTCTTGGGACCGGCCGTCTCCCACCATAACGGGGCGCGCCAACCGTAAAGGAAGCGCTCTTTGCCATCCCGCTGTAAGTAGGCCGCTGTCGGTCTCCGAATGTGCAGCGCTACAAGGCTTTCCCGCTGATTGGGACTTCTTCGGCGCTATGAACAACCAGTATCTCCAGGTCGGAAACGCGGTGCCGGTCCATCTCGGGCAGGCAATTGCCCGCGGGATCAAGGCACATGAAGTTGCTGTTGAAGCCCTTCGCGAACCCGAAAAAGCATGGCAGCCAGATGTAGATCATATGCTGCATCAAGCCATCCAGCGCGTCAGAGCCGCCGGTCGCAATAAGCGATCACTGCAGGAAGCTTAGGTGACAGCGCCGCTTGTTGAGTTCCTGCCGGCCAACCACGCGGTTCAGCGAATTGGCACTGACATCCGCGCCGCACTAGTGGCGGCACAGAGGTCGGTAATCTCACGGGAGTTCACCGACGCACATATGTTCGCGGAGCGAATATGTGATCAGCTGCGACTTGCCCTTCGCCTCCCGAACCACCTGCGTGGGCAGGACGTCGTTCAACTGGCAGATCTTCCGTTTGGCACACTTGTCGAACAATGGGCCAGCATTCTCAGAGACAATGACGTGCCAGATGCTGCCATAGCAGCTCAGGCCTCAAATCTTGCTCATCGGACGCAACTTGTTCGGGCCTTCAGCGAACCTGACGCCGTCCTGGAATGGGCCCGTGACAAGGTCATCGCAGTGGCGGGCGATTTCCCACGGGATGCCGCTGACATCGAGCGCGGGCGTAACCCAGGTGACGTGCTGGACCCTTATATATTGGCCGCTACACAAGTGCTGCTTTACCGCGGCGACTTCCAGCAGGCTATCGGCGCGACAGTCGCGCACAAAGCTCTGATGAGCCTCGAGGGGCTCATGGGTCATATGCATGAGGAAGTGCTCGGCAGAATGCGGGGCAATATCAAGAATCCCGAACCTCGCGGACCCAACCAGGAGCTTTATGATCCCGATCTAAACCCATTTCCAGGCGCCGACATCGTCCAGCCCCCGGCTGAGGCTGGCATGCCACTTCGCCTTCATCAGGTTAAGAGCAAGACAGGTAGCATGAACGCGAGCGGAGGCGCTCGGTTGGCGGAGCAGATGCGGCAGCTGCGGATGCGTTACCAATCCCCCGAAATCTACTCTCACTCAATCGTGGGAAACACGCTTCGTGGACACCGATCAATGGGTGGCATGCGCAATATAGAGCCGGCACTCATCATCACAGTCGGCGACGCTTCCCTCCGCATTTTGACGGGCAGCCCAAACGGTGCGGAGCTATTGCTGCGGCTTTATCAGAATGCCTTTCAACTCGCTGCCAATGAGACGGGTTATAGCATTGACGAGATGGCAGCGGGCATAACTGAAGCTTTCCGTCAACGAGCTGAAGCTGCCGGTGAGGGCTTCCTCGAGCTGCTCTTGCACGAGGTCATGAGGGGCAACCCGGACCAGCAAGACAGCCGGTCCTATCACGGCGGACGTAGCCGGCAGCGCTAGCTTGTTGTGACGGATCGACTTGGCAAAGCCGCCCGTAGCGCCAATATGGCGGCTATCCGTGGGACGAACACCCGGCCGGAACTCGCCGTTCGGAGACTGCTTCACGCTTGGGGATACCGCTTCCGGCTGCACCGGCGAGATCTGCCAGGGCGGCCCGACATCGTCCTGCCGCGGTATCGCTTGGCAGTGTTTGTCCACGGCTGCTTCTGGCACGCACATCAGGGCTGCGCGCGCGCGAACGCGCCGAAAACGCGGTCGGACTATTGGCAAGCCAAGTTTGCAAGAAACATCGCGCGTGACGCTCGGCAAAGGACTGCCCTGTTAGAAGCCGGTTGGCGCGTGCTCACCATTTGGGAGTGCCAAGCCGCCGACCCTGACTCGGTTCGGGCGCTTCTGGAAAGCGCCCTCATCGATACGTTCACCGCCTGAGATCATAGAGCACGGTTCGGCGGGGCCGTCGCCGTTGCTGCGTTCCGGCCGGTCCTGGCGCTCACGGCGGAGCACCCGCTAGTCGGCCATGCCAATCGCCACCTCCACGCGGAGACAATGCGCGCAGTAGCATCGGCGTACGCGGACTCGGTCTCGATCCCCTCGCGCTGCCGCCAGTTGTTCTCCGCTCCCGCGCGCAGCCGCGGCCGGGGCACAACCCACGCGACGGTACGATGAGGTTCCGCAAGAAAAAGCTTTCCTACAGCCCCCTTTTTGTGATCCATCCTGTCGGATGGAACGGAAGCAGAACCCGATTCGGATCGCGTGCGCCGGCCGCGCGTTCGCCAGAGGCGCGCGGGTGGTGCGTCGCCGCGGCGTTTCGGGACGGAGACCCCCCGCTTTTTCATGTGAATCTCGTGCAGGTCGTGCAAGTCGCCAGCTTCCCCACGCCCTGGGCGGTGCCAACGGTCCGCTTCATCGACTTGCCCTGCCCGCACCGGCAGATCCCGCATGGCACCTGTCGGTTTTGTCGGTTCCTCCACTTGGCCGAACCGCCGGGCGAACGGCCTGTGTTGGTGTGCGCTTGTGTGACCCTCCGCCCAGGCGGCGAATGCCACGACGAGGACAGCCAGTGCGAGAATCGCCACGGTTCCTGAAAAAGGCTAGAGTGTGCGCATGAAGCGCGACCAGCGGATCGACGATTATATCGGGCGGCAGGCCGATTTCGCGCGGCCGATCCTCGAGCATTTGCGGGAGCGGGTGCATTCCGCCTGCCCGGACGCCGAGGAGACGCTGAAATGGGGGATGCCGAGCTTCATGTACAAAGGCGAGATCCTCGCGGGCATGGCCGCGTTCAAGGCGCATGCCAGCTTCAGCCTGTGGCGCGGCAAGGAAGTTGTCGGAGACGAGGCTCGGGACGGAGCCATGGGGCAGTTCGGGCGGCTGCAGTCGATCGAGGACCTACCGCCGCCCGAGGCGCTCGACGCGCTGATCCTGAAGGCGATGTCGCTGGCCGGCACCCGCGCGAAGCGGCCGCGCACGGCGGCGCCCAAGCCTCCGCTTCAAGTGCCGCCGGACCTCGAAGCCGCGCTTGCCGAGAATCCCGCAGCGGCAGCGACGTTCGAGGCGTTCCCGCCGAGCTGCCGCCGCGAATATGTCGACTGGATCGTCGAGGCTAAGCGCCCGGAGACTCGCGCCAGGCGGGTCGCCGAAGCGGTCGCCTGGATGGCGGAGGGCAAAAGGCGCGACTGGAAATACGCGAAGTGCTGACGAGCGAGGCTGCACTCGGCAGCTTAGCGGCAGCGGCTCGCGACGTTGCGCTGCATGTGCCGACCGAGCAGTGCGCCGAGCGCCCCGCCGAGCACCGTTCCGGTGGTGCGCGCGCCGTTGCGGTCGAAGGCCCGGCCCGCAAGCGCGCCGGCAGCGCCACCGATGACGAGGCCGGTGGTGCCGTTGGGGCGCTTGCAGTAAAGCCGGCCGTCCTCGCCGCGCCACGATTGCACATGCGCATGCTGGGGCGCCGGGCCGATCGCTGCGGCGGGCATGGCCGGAACTGTCATCGCCGCGGCCGACAAAGCCAGGATGAGCTTCCGCACGGGGCCTACTCCTTACAAAAAATTACTGGGATGGCGGCGAAAGCTACGCGACCGGCCGCCATCCTCCGTTCGCTAATAAGTTCAAATGCTTGAGCCGTTGCTGAACCCGACTGTTAGGCTGGGTTCACCTTGGCCGCACTTGATCGCGCAGTGCCGCCGGGCCACATGGGTTCCATGCTGATCCAGACCGAACCGACGCCCAACCCGGCGACCCTCAAATTCCTTCCCGGCGAGACCGTGATGACCGCCGGAACGCGCGATTTCGCGAGCCCCGAGGAAGCCGAAGCCTCGCCGCTCGCCGAAGCGATCTTCTCGACCGGCGACGTCGAAGGCGTGTTCTTCGGACGCGACTTCATCTCCGTGACGGCCGCGCCGACGGTCGAGTGGCGCGACCTGAAGCCGCAGGTGCTCGGAGTCCTGCTCGATCATTTTTCGAGCGGAGCGCCCTTGTTCAAGGCGGGGACCGCAGCCGGCATTTCGATCGATTCCGAAGAAATGGGCGACGACCCCGCGGACGCCGAGATCGTCGCGCAAATCCGCGAGCTGATCGACACGCGGGTCCGTCCGGCGGTCGCTCAGGACGGCGGCGACATCGTCTATCGCGGCTTCCAGAAAGGCACCGTCTATCTCGCGCTCCAGGGCGCCTGCTCGGGCTGCCCGTCCTCGACCATGACCTTGAAGCAGGGGATCGAGGGCCTCCTCAAACATTATGTGCCCGAAGTCGAAAGCGTAGAAGCCGTCTAGGCCGGCGATGCTGCTCGTCGTCGACAGCGCGACCGCGGCCTGCTCGGCGGCGCTGATCGACGGAAGCGACGTCATCGACGAGCGGCACGAGCTGGTCGGGCGCGGCCATGCCGAGCGGCTGGTTCCGATGATCGAGGAGCTTCTCGCCGGGCGCAGGCCCACGGCCATCCTCGTCGATTGCGGGCCCGGCAGCTTCACCGGCGTCCGCGTCGGCCTCGCCGCCGCGCACGGGCTCGCGATCGGCTGGCGGGTGCCGCTCTCGGGCTATTCATCGCTCGCGGCGGTTGCAGCTGCGGCGCGTGCGGCTGGGGCCGCAGGCGAGTTAGCAGTTGCGCTCCACGGCGGACACGGGCAGCTTTTCGTCCAGATTTATGGCGGTGAACCCTTGACCCCCCGCGACGAATTGCGCTCGCTCCTCCCCGAGGAGGCGGCGGCGCTCGTCTCCGCGCACACGGTGTTCGGCTCGGGCGCCGAAGACTTGGTCGCCGCGCGCGGCTACGGCAAGGCGCACGACACGCTTCCCCGAGCGGCGCACGCGGCCCTCCTGCCCGAGCCGCTAAGATCTTTTGCCCCAAAGCCGATCTACGGGCGCGCGCCAGACGCGAAGCCGATGCCATGAATGGGCCGGCGATCACCATCGCCGAAGGCGGCCCTGCCGACCTGGACGCAGTGATGCGCATCATGGAGGACAGCTTCGACCCCGCTTACGGGGAAGCCTGGACGGGCCCGCAATGCGCCGGCCTGATGCCGATGCCGGGCGTGTGGCTGTCGCTGGCGCGCGACGGCGAGCAGGTCGTCGGCTTCTCGCTTTCGCGAGTGATCGCAGGGGAAGCGGAACTTCTCCTGCTCGCAGTCAAGCGCGGAAGCCAAAGCAAAGGTATCGGCAAGCGCCTGCTCGAACGCTTCAACGTTTCGGCAGAGGCACGCGGCGCGCGCCGGCTCCACCTCGAAGTCCGGGACGGCAATAAGGCTTTGAAGCTATATGAAAAGGCGGGCTTCAGCGAAGTCGGCCGGCGCAGGAACTATTATACCGGCCGCGACGGCCAAGTGTACGATGCCTTGACCCTCGCGAGGACAATAGCCGGCTGAGGAACCTCCGCGCGGGCGCCAAAATCCTGCTTGTCAAATGGTCCGAAACGGACCAATCTTCCCGTCCCGGGCGCTTTTTGTGCCCAACCCCTTATTGACAGGCGCGCCGCATGGACACCGAACTCAGCCCGGACGACAATCTCATCGCCCTCACTGCGGACATTGTTTCGGCCCACGTCAGCAACAACAGCGTCGCAGTCAACGATCTGCCTACGCTCATCCAGAATATTCACAGCGCCCTTTCCGGACTGGGCGGCGCGGCTCCGGAACCTGAACCGAAGAAGCAGGAGCCTGCAGTTTCCGTCCGCTCTTCGGTGAAGCCGGACCATATCGTCTGCCTCGAGGACGGTAAGAAGCTGAAAATGCTGAAGCGTCACTTGATGACGCACTACCAGATGACCCCGGATCAATACCGGCAGAAGTGGGGTCTATCGGCCGATTATCCGATGGTCGCGCCAAATTATGCGGAGCAGCGCCGCATGCTCGCCAAGCAGATCGGCCTCGGCACCAAGCGCCGCCGAACGGGTCGCAAATAAGGGGCCTCGCGCACCTCTCGACGATCCGGCAATCTTTACGCAGCCGTGCTTTTCGGTAAAGCCGGGGCGTGGCACGCAGGATCGACATCGAAGCGCTTTGTGCGGAAAAGGGGCTCCGGATCACGGAGCAGCGCAAGATCATCGCGCGCGTCCTCTCCGAATCCGAGGATCATCCCGACGTGGAGGCGCTCCACGAGCGCGCGTCCTCGATCGACAGCGGCATCTCGATCGCGACCGTCTACCGGACGGTGCGGCTGTTCGAGGAGGCCGGAATCCTCGAGCGCCACGATTTCGGAGACGGCCGCGCCCGATATGAAGCGGCGGCCGAGGTCCATCACGATCATCTGATCGACGTCGAGAGCGGCCGGGTGATCGAGTTCGTCGACGAAGAGCTCGAGGCGCTCCAGCGCAAGATCGCGGAGAAGCTCGGCTTCCGCCTCGTCGACCACCGGATGGAGCTTTACGGCGTCGCGCTCGACCGCAAGAGCTGACCGATGCGGCTGACGCTGCGGTTGGCGGCGATCGTGGCCGCGCTCATCGTCTGCCTTCCGCTCCATTATGGATGGAAGTTGTTAGGGCAGCGCTCGCCATGGCCGAGGCGTTTCCTCGGCTTCGTCGGCCGCGCGGCGGGAATGAGGGCACGCGTCGTCGGCACGCCGCTCAAGTCCCACGTCCTCTTCCTCGCCAATCACCTGAGCTGGCTCGACATTATGCTGATCGCCGGCGCGAGCGGCGCGGCGTTCGTCTCGAAGGACGAGGTCGGCAAATGGCCTGTCATCGGCTGGCTGTCGCGACTCAATAACACGGTCTTCATCGCGCGAACGGAGCGTAAGGCCGTGCGCGGCCAGGCGGACGCGCTTCGGGCGGCGCTCGCGACGGGGCAACCGGTCGCGCTCTTCCCGGAAGGCACGACCGAGGGCGGAACCGAAACGCTCCCTTTCCGCGCCAGCCTCCTCGCATCGCTCTTCCCGCCGCTGCCCGGCCTCCGGGTGCAGCCGGTCGCGATCGATTATGGCGAGGCGGGGCCGGACATCGCCTGGGTCGGCGACGAAGCAGCGGGCGCAAATGCGAAGCGGGTGCTCGCGCGCCGCGGAACCGCCGAGGTGACGCTGCATTTCCTCGAACCGATCGACCCTGCCTCGCTTCCAGACCGCAAGGCGCTGGCCGAGCGAAGCCGGGAGGCGATCGTATCGGCGCTCGGCGCTTCCGCGACCGCGCCGGATCACCTATAGGCGCGCGATGAACGATCGGACTCCAAAGACCTTCCACGTCAAATCCTTCGGCTGCCAGATGAACGCCTATGACGGCGCCCGCATGGCCGAGCTTCTGGAGGCGGAAGGGATGCGTGCCGCTTCGGACGGCGGCGAGGCCGATCTGGTCGTCCTCAACACCTGCCACATCCGTGAGAAAGCGGCTGAGAAGGTCTATTCGGACATCGGCCGCCTGCGCCGCGAAGACGGCTCACGCCCGATGATAGCGGTGGCAGGCTGCGTCGCTCAAGCTGAAGGCGGGGAGATCCCGCGCCGAGCGCCGAGCGTGGACATCGTCGTCGGCCCGCAAGCCTACCACCGGCTCCCTCAAATGGTCGCGAGCGCCGCACGAGGAGAGCGGGCGCTGGACACGGACATGCCGCTCGAAAGCAAGTTCGGCTCCCTCCCCGCCCGGCGGAAGCAGGCCCCGAGCGCCTTCCTCACCGTCCAGGAAGGCTGCGACAAATTCTGCACCTATTGCGTCGTGCCCTACACGCGCGGCGCCGAGGCGTCGCGGAGCTGGGGCGCCATCGTCGATGAGGCGAAGGCGCTGATCGAGAATGGCGCCAGGGAAATCACACTGCTCGGCCAGAACGTCAACGCCTGGACCGGCGAGGATGAGAAGGGGCGCCCGCAGGGCCTCGACGGCCTCGCCCGCGCGCTGGACCGGCTGCCGGGGCTGGAGCGGATCCGCTACACGACCAGCCACCCCAACGACATGACCGAGGGGCTGATCCGAGCCCATGCCGAGGTGAAAAAGCTGATGCCGTTCCTGCACCTGCCCGTGCAGTCGGGAAGCGAGCGGATCCTGAGGGCCATGAACCGCAGCCACACGCGCGGAAGCTACCTCGCCATCATCGAGCGGGTGCGCGCGACGCGGCCGGACATCGCCATATCCGGCGATTTCATCGTCGGCTTCCCGGGTGAAACGGACGCCGAGTTCGAGGACACGCTCGAAATCGTGAGGGCGGTGAACTACGCGCAAGCTTACTCGTTCAAATATTCGCCGCGGCCGGGAACGCCTGCCGCCACGATGGAAGGACAAGTTCTGCCCCAGGCGATGGACGAAAGGCTCCAAAGGCTTCAGGCGCTGCTCAATGAGCAGCAGCTCGCCTTCAACCGCGCGAGCGTCGGACGCCGCACTTCGGTGCTGCTCGAACGCGCCGGCAAGAAGCCGGGCCAGCTCGTCGGCAAGTCGCCCTGGCTCCAGTCGGTCCACCTGGAGACGAGCGCTTCGATCGGCGATCTGGTCAAGGTCGAGATCGTCTCAGCCGGCCCCAACAGCCTTGCGGGCGCCTTGCTGATGCGAGACGCCGCCTGATGCCGCAAAAGCGTCCCGCAGAACCGGCCGGTCCGCGCGCCCGCCTTGAGCTCGAGTTCAGCCAGCCGCACCTCCTGGGGCCACTGTTCGGCGAGTTCGACCGGAACCTGATCGCGATCGAGGACCGGCTCGGAGTCTATATCGCCGCGCGCGGCAATCGAGTGCAGGTCGAAGGCGAGCCGGAAGCCGCCGCCCGCGCCCGCGACGTTCTGATGGGCCTCTACAACCGGCTCGACGAAGGCCACGACATCGATGCCGGCGCAGTCGAGGCGATCATCGGCATGTCGGGCCAGCCGACGCTCGAAGGGATCATCTCGCCGGAAGTGGCCGAGCCGCCGAAGGTGATGATCCGAACGCGCAAGAAGACGATCGTGCCGCGCTCGAAGACGCAGGCCGTTTACATGGAAGCGCTGGGCCGCGACGACCTCATCTTCGCGCTCGGCCCCGCCGGCACCGGCAAGACCTACCTCGCCGTCGCGCAGGCCGTGCAGCAGCTGATCGGCGGGTCGGTCGACCGGCTGATCCTCTCCCGTCCGGCAGTCGAGGCGGGCGAGCGGCTGGGCTTCCTCCCGGGCGACATGAAGGAGAAGGTCGATCCCTATCTCCGCCCGCTCTACGACGCCCTCTACGATATGCTTCCCGCGGAGCAGGTCGAGCGGCGGATCATCTCCGGCGAGATCGAGATCGCGCCGATCGCCTTCATGCGCGGCCGAACGCTCTCCGACGCCTTCATCATCCTCGACGAAGCGCAGAACACCACGCCGCAGCAGATGAAGATGTTCCTCACCCGCTTCGGCATGCGGAGCCGGATGGTCGTTTGCGGAGATCCGCTCCAGATCGACCTTCCCAACCCGGGAATGTCGGGCCTCGCCGACGCGGTCGGCAAGCTTGAGCGCATTCCGAAGATCGCGACCATCCGCTTCGGCGCCGCCGACGTCGTCCGCCATCCGCTGGTCGGCCGAATCGTCGAAGCCTATGAGGGGCCGCTTCAGCAATGATCCTGGTCGAAGCCGATGCCGGCGAGGAATGGGACAGTCGAACCGACTGGGAAGATCTCGCCCGCCGGGCCGTCTTCAGCGCCGTTTCGAAGAGCAGCCTCTCCGCGCTGGCCGATGGCGAGGCTGTCGTCGAAGTCTCCGTAAGGTTCACCAGCGACGATGAAGTGCGGGCGCTGAACGCCGGCTATCGCGGCAAGGACAAGCCGACCAACGTACTTTCCTTCCCGATGTTCGAAGCCGGCATGCTTGCGTCCGTTCCTGCCGGCCGCGAGATCCTGCTCGGCGACGTCGTTCTCGCTTACGGCGTCTGCGCGGCCGAGGCGGCGGACAAGAGCGTGTCCGTGGAGATCCACGCCGCACACCTGGTGGTGCACGGCACGCTCCATTTGTTGGGCTATGATCACGAAACCAGCGAGGAGGATGCCCAGGCCATGGAAGCGCTCGAACGCGAAGCGCTCGCCGCGTTGGGCATTTCCGATCCATATGCAGTCACGGAGGCTGAAACCTACATAAATGGCTGACGATTCGAGTAGCAGTGCACAGGGCAATCGGCGCACATTCTGGAGCGGACTCCGCACCCTCCTGTTCGGACCGGAAGGGGAGCCGACGCTCCGGGACGAGATCGAGGAAATGATTGAGAGCCACGAGGGCGAAGTCCCCGCGGTCGGCGATCTCACCCATGTCGAGCGCCAGATGCTCCGCAACCTCCTGCATTTTGGAGAGCGCACCGCGGGCGACGTCGGGGTACCGCGGGGCGAGATCATCGCGGTGCCGAACACCACGACCTTCGAAGGACTTGTCGCCGCCTTCGCGGAGGCCGGCCACAGCCGCCTCCCCGTCTATGACGGAAGCCTCGATGCCTGCATCGGAATGGTTCACATCAAGGACGTCTTCACGGTGCAGGTAAGCGGCGGCGCCCCGCCTGACGACATCTCCTCTCTGATCCGAACGCCCCTGTTCGTGCCGGAGTCGATGGGCGTGCTGGATCTCCTCGCGCGGATGAGGGCCGAGCGCGTCCACCTCGCCATCGTCGTCGATGAGTTCGGCGGCACCGAAGGCCTCGTCATGCTCGTCCTCGATG